>Ga0265314_10004842_pt1 | contig 12310 bp, 11 predicted proteins | sample 4126metaG_FD_203106 | JGI IMG/M metagenome (GOLD analysis project Ga0265314, IMG submission 203106) | Rhizosphere microbial communities from Carex aquatilis grown in University of Washington, Seatle, WA, United States - 4-1-26 metaG | ecosystem: Host-associated > Plants > Roots > Rhizosphere >... | reverse complement strand
AGGGCGCGCAGCGTATCCAGGTCGTCGCCGAAGATCTTGACGGCGATTTCGGCCCTGACGCCGGACAGCAGATGGTCGAGGCGGTGCGAGATGGGCTGGCCGATATTGACGCTGATGCCGGGAATCTGGGCCAGCCGGCGGCGCAGATCGCCCAGGATGGCGTCGCGCGGTCTTTTCGACGGGTGCAGGTCCACGTCGATTTCCGAGTAATGGACGCCCTCGGCGTGCTCGTCCAGTTCTGCGCGCCCCGTCCGCCGCCCGGTGGAGGCGGTTTCGGGGACTTGGGCGATCAGTGTCTCGGCGATGGTGCCGATGCGGTTGGATTCCGACAGCGAGGTGCCGGGCGGAAGCACCACGGTGACGGTGACGGTGCCTTCGTTGAAGCTGGGCAGGAAGGTGCGGCCCAGGAACGGCACCGAGGCGCCGGCTCCGATCATCAGGGCCAGGGCGGGGACGATCACCGCCCTGGGATTGGCGAAGGACCAGTCCAGCAGGCGGCGGTCCCAGTCCTTGAGACGGCGGACCAGGGCGGAATCGCCGTGGCCCATCACCTTGGCCTTGGGCAGCAGCAACAGCGACAGGGCCGGGGTGACGGTCAGCGACACCACCAGCGAGGCCAGGATCGACACCACATAGGCCAGTCCCAGGGGCGCGAACAGCCGTCCCTCGATGCCCGACAGGGCGAACAGCGGCAGGAAGGCCAGCACCACCACCATGGTGGCGTAGACGATGGAGTTGCGCACTTCGCTCGAGGCCTCGCGCACCACGTCGAGGGTGGGGCGGGGCTCCGGCAGGGCGGCGTTCTCGCGCAGGCGCCGCAGGATGTTCTCCACATCCACCACCGCATCGTCCACCAGTTCGCCGATGGCGACGGCGAGGCCGCCCAGCGTCATGGTGTTGATGGAGAGATTCATGGCCTGGAACACCAGAGCGGCCACCACCATGGACAGCGGAATGGCGGTCAGGCTGATGAAGGTGGTGCGCATGTTCATCAGGAAGGCGAACAGCACGATGGCCACCAGCACGGCGCCGTCGCGCAAGGCCTCGGCCACGTTGCTTACCGCGCGGCGGATGAAGTCGGCCTGGCGGAACAGCACCCGGTCGGCCTCGATGTCGGGGGGAAGGGTCCGGCCGATCTCGGCCAGGGCGGCCTCGACCTTCCTGGTCAGGGCCACCGTATCGGCGCCCGGCTGCTTGGATACCGCCAGGATCACCGCCGGGTGGGCGTCGATGGCGGCGTCGCCGCGTTTGACGCCGGCGCCGTTGCGCACCTCGGCCACCTGATCGACGGTGACGGGGGCGTTGTTGCGCCACGCCACCACGGTGTTGCGCAGATCGTCCAGGTCGGTGGTCTGGCCGATATTGCGGATCAGGAACTCGGCCGAGCGCTGTTCCAGGAAGCCGCCGGTGGTGTTCCGCGCAAAGCCGGCCAGGGCCTTTTCCACGTCGGCATAGCCCAGGCCCAGGGCCGACAGCTTGGAGGGCGAGACCTGGACCTGAATCTGGCGGACCTCGCCGCCCATGGGGATCACCTGGGCGATGCCGGGAATGGACAGCAGGCGGGGCCGCAGCACCCAATCGGCCAGGGAGCGCAGTTCCATGGGCGGCGTGGCGCCCGCCTTGGAACGCACGCCGACCAGCATGATCTCGCCCATGATGGAACTGACCGGCCCCATGACGGGATTGATGCCGGCGGGCAGCAGGTCGCGCGACGAGGCCAGCCGTTCGGCCACCAGTTGCCGGTTGCGGTAGATGTCGGTGCCCCAGTCGAACTCGACGAAGACGATGGACAGACCGACGCCGGAATTGGAGCGCACCCGCACCACGCCGGGGGCGCCGTTCATGGCGGTTTCGATGTGACGGGTGACCAGGGTCTCCGATTCCTCGGGGGCGAGGCCGGCGGCCTCGGTCATGATGGTGACGGTGGGGCGGTTCAGATCGGGAAAGATGTCGATGGGCAGCCGGGACAGCACCAGGGAGCCATAGACGGTGACCGCCAGGGCGGCGGCCAGGACGAACAGCCGATGACGCAGGCTGAGGGCGATGATGGCATCGAACATGGCCGCTACCTCAGCGCCTTGAGTTGCTCGACGCCCTGGATCACCACCCGTTCGCCGGCCTTGACGCCCTCGATCTCGGCCAGGGGGCCGACCACCCTGTCCACGCGGATCGGGCGGGCCTCGAAGGTCTCGGGCGCGGTTCGTACGAACACCACCTGACGGCCGCCGGCCTCGGCGATGGCGGCGCGTGGCACCGCCATGCGCAGGCGGGTGGCGCCGGTGGCCAGGAAGACGTCCAGCGGCATGCCGATGCGCAAGGAGCGCGCCTGGGCCTCGGGCACCGCGAAGACGGCATGCACCCCCTGGTCCAGGGCGTCGACCCGCGGACTGACGCCCAGCAGGGTCAGCGGCACCGCTTCGTCGGGCAGCAGCCTGGTGGCGGCGGTGGCGGCGCCGATGCGGGTGGCCAGGGCCAGATCGTGGACCACCGCCTCGACCCGCACGCGGGCCGGATCGACGATTTCGATCATCGCCTTGTCCACCGCCACCACCTCGCCGGGAACCACGTGGACGTCGGTGACCACGCCGTCGACGGGGGCGCGCACCAGTTCTCGTCCCAACGCGGTACCCAGAAGCTGGCTGCGCTCGCGCCGCAACTGGTCGAGGCGGGTGCCGGTATCCTCCACCAGCTTGGTGGCGACCAGCCCCTTCAGGGCGTGCTGCCGGGAGGCTTCCCGCTCGTTGATGGCGATCTCGCTTTCCACCCGGTAGAGGGCGGCCCGCTTGTCGGAGCGCTCCAGGGTGGACAATGTCGGTTCCAGCACGGCGATCACCTGACCGCGCCTGATGGTCTGACCGGGGACGGGCAGCGGGAATTCCGGGTCCGAGACGATGCGGGCCGGCTGCGACGGCTGCACCCTGGCGAAGCCGGCCGGATCGGGCACCACGCGGCCCACCACCCGGACGGTCTCGGCCGCTTCGGCGGATTCCACCTTGTGGGTGCGGATACCCAGCAGGAACTGGGTGGGCTTGGCCATCACCAGCATGGCGCCCGGCTGGGCGGCCGGCGCCTCGGCGGTGGCGGTATGGTCGTGGCCCTCGTGCGCCCTGGCGGCGGGAACGGCCAGCACCAGCAGCAGCACGGCGGTGCCGGCCCGGCGACGGCCGAGCCACCAGGCGCCGATCACCAGCACGGCGCCGATGGCCGCGCCGCCGGTCCAGTGGCGCCAATGCTCCACCGGAGCGGGCGCCACGGCGGGCGGCGGCAGGGGCGCGATGCCACGGGCCAGCAACAGATCGTCGCGGCCGCCCGCGCTGACCATCAGGGTGAGGTCGGTGCCGGTGGCCGGCGGCACCCAGGCCAGGGCGTAGGCACCCGGTCCGTCGGCGGCGACCGCCTTGCCGCTCCAGCCCTCGGCCTCGGCGTCGATGACGGCGTCGGCCACCGGGGCGTTGCTGTCCAGATCGGCGAGATAGAGCAGGGTGCGGCCGTCGGTGCCGGGCGCCAGCACCACCTGGAAGGCGTCGCCTTCGCTGCCGATACCGGGTGTGACCGGCTGGGCCGCCAGGACGGATGGGAGGAGCGCGGCCCAAAAGGCCAGCGCCAGGAAACGTGCGAGCATGGGAGATTATCCCCGAAACGGTGAATCCGGACAGACTTCAGGCGTGCGGATTCAGAGTCTGGGTGGCTCGGCGGGCGGCCCGCTCAGCGCCTGGGTGACCAGACGCACGGGCTGGGCGGCCTGGGGCGGCGCCAGGGTAAAGGTCACCGGCGCTTCCCCGGTCATGCCGGGCAGAGTGGCGGCGGCGGCGGCGCAGCCGGTGAACAGGCAGCGGCAATCGGGGCAGCCGTGATCGGCGGCCTTGGGCTTGGCGGCCGGGGTTGCGTCGTCATGGCAGGGCATGGCGTGCTCGGCGGAGGCTCCGTCATGCTGATGGTGCATGGCCTCGCCGGCCTGGGCGGCGCCGCTCCAAACGGCCAACCCCACCACCAGCAGCAATGCCGGCAGGCCGAGTCGGAACAGGCGGGAGAGGACGTCACGCATGAGGGCACTATGCGCGCAACGGCGCGGCCGGGGCAAGAGGGATCGGGGCACCCGATATCCTTCGGTATATGGCCTTGGATATTTGGGCCTGCAGGTTCCATGTTAAGCTGGGAGCGTTCGAACAGGTCCGGATTCATGCCATGCCCGATGATCAAGGACACGAGAGGCGGCGCTATCCCCGCTTCCACGGGTTGCATCTGATGGCCAATATCGGCGGCAAGCTGGTACGGGTGGCCGAGATTTCCGCCGGCGGCATGACGCTGGAGGCGGGCTTCAAGGTCACGGACAGCGCCCTGCGCTTCACCCTGTATCCCAGCGACAACGGCAAGCTGGACATCAATCACGGTATCGGCGGCACCTGCCGCGTGGTCCGCGAGAGTTCCAAGTTCGTCGCCTTGCGCTTCGATCCGGCCACCTACCGGCTGGTCAAGTTCATCGCCGAGTGTTCCGACACCGGACCGGAAAAGGATTCCTTCCTGACTCCATGATTTCATCTCCTTAGCGTTTTGGCATGTGCGGCAAAGGAGTTAGTCTGTGCCGATTACGTTAGGGATCGGTCATGGGCAAACGGGGCAGTTCGGGGGAGGGCGGCGGTGAGCGCCGCAATCAGGATCGTCGCCGGTCGGATATCGGGGCGGCTCTGCGGCGCATCGAGACCAAGTTCGCCACGGTCTTCCGCGCCTGTCCCGACCTGATCGCCATCACGGCGCGCGATACCGGCCGTTTCATCGAGGTCAACGACGCCTTCGAGCGCATCATGGGCTGGACCAAGCCCGAAACCATCGGCCGCACGTCCGGCGAATTGGGGACCTGGGAAAGCCGGGCCGAGCGCGATCGCATGATCGCCGCCCTGGGCGACGCCACCCGGCTGGAAAATTTCGAGGTGCGTTTCCGCCGCAAGTCGGGCGAGGTCTTCACCGCCCTGATGTCCCTGGAAGTGGTCAACCTGAGCGGCGAGCCCAGCCTGATCTTCGTCGCTCGCGACATCAACCAGCGCAAGGCGGAGGAGATGCTGTTGCGGCGCTCGGCCGAGGAGTTGGAGCGCTCCAACATGGAGTTGGAGCGTTTCGCCTACGTGGCGGCCCACGACCTGCTGGAGCCCTGCCGCACCATCTGTTCCTTCGCCCAGATGCTGGAGCGCAAGCACGGCGCCATCCTCGACGACGAGGGGCGCGAGTATCTGGATTTCCTGGTGGGCGGCGCCCAGCGCATGCGCGATCTGATCCAGGGGGTGCTCGGCTATTCCCGGGCGGGCATGGCGGCGGCCCAGATGGTCGACGTGGACATGGACGATCTGGTGAAGGTGGTGATCGCCGACCTGGGCAGCGCGCTCGAGACCCGGGGCGGGGCCATCGAGACCGGCCCCCTGCCGGTGGTGCGCGGCGATCCCGCCCAGTTGCGCCAGCTGATGGTCAATCTGATCGGCAACGGTCTCAAATTCCATGCCGAGGACGGCAGGCCCCGCGTGCGGGTCGCCGCCGAGAGTCTTGACGGCGAATGGTGCGTCACCGTCGAGGACAACGGCATCGGCATCGACCCGGAATACCAGGACGACATCTTCGGCATCTTCCGGCGGCTGCACGGACCGGACCGCTATCCCGGCGCCGGCATCGGCCTGGCGGTGGCGCGGCGTATCGCCGAAGCCCATGGCGGGCGTATCTGGGTCGAATCCGAACCGGGACAGGGAGCCCGCTTCCGTTTCACCCTGCCGATGGCTTGAGGCTCTGGCGCCAGCTGTCCACCAGATAGAGCCCGATGGCCGCCCAGATGCAGCCGAAGGTGATCAGGTGGGGCAGGCTGGGATGCTCGCCATAGACCAGCACCGCCAGCAGGAAATGCCCGGTGGGCGCCAGGTACTGGAAAAAACCCAGCGTGGTGTAGCGCAGGCGCGACGCGGCGGCGGCGAACCACAGCAGCGGCGCGGCGGTGACCGGCCCGCCGGCCAGCAGGGCGGCGGCCAGGGCCGGGGTGCCGCCCAGGATGGGGGAGCCCGCCGCCATCCTCCAGGCCAGATAGCCCACCGCCAGCGGGAACATCAGTCCGGTCTCCACCGCCAGTCCGGTCAGCGGCGTCACCGGCAGCCGCTTGCGCAGCAGGCCATAGATCCCGAAGGTTCCCGCCAGGGTCAGCGCCGCCCAGGGCGGTGTGCCGGTGGCGACGGCCAGTTCGACGATGCCCGCCAGGGCCAGGGCGACGGCCACCCATTGCAGGGGACGCAGCCGCTCCTTCAGCACGATGACGCCCAGCGCTACGTTGACCAGCGGGTTGAGGAAGTAGCCCATGCTGGCTTCCAGCACGTTGCCCTCGCCCACCACCTGGATGAACACCAGCCAATTGACGCTGATGCACAGCGTCGAGGCGGCCAGGACCAGCAGCCGGCGGCGTGAGGCCAGCAGGACGAAAACTTCGTCCCAGCGCCTCAGCCAGGTCAGCATGAGGGTGACCGCCAGCAGCGACCAGACCACGCGATGGGCCAGGACCTCGGCGGGCGGCACGGTGGCCACCAGTTTCCAGAAGGCGGGAAACAGGCCCCAGGTGCCGTAGCAGGCCAGGGCGAACAGGACGCCGCGGCGATGCTCCGCGCTCACGGTTCACCCCGGAGCGCGGAGGGGGCGGGTGTCAATCGGCGACCAGGGCCTCGTCCGGGTCCTCGGCCCAGTCGTGCTCCGGTTTTGGTGTTCGGGCAATCCATGCTTCCAGTTCCGCCACGTGTTCTGCTTCTTCGTCGGCCATTTCGGCGGCCAGAATCCGGACATCCGGGTCGTCGCTGCCGGCGGCTTCGTCGGCATAGAAGCGGTGGCCCCGCTTCTCGTTGTCCAGGGCGAAATCCAGGGCATGCCAGGCGGTCATCATGTAATGGGTGGCGCCGGGCGTGCCCACCTCGGGCGGTTCGGGCGTGTTCCACCGGTACTGCCAGGACTTCAGCTTGGGCAGGTCATGCCCGTTGGCGCGGGCCGCCACCGACGCGCCGTGCAGGCGCGAGAACTTGGCCATCTGGCGGAACAGCTCGGCCACTTCCCGGTTGTTGTGGATTTCCATGGTATCGGCCAGTTCATCGTAACGATCCGCCGCTTCGTTCTCCATGGCCAGGGCGTGGGCCAGGAACAGGGCTACCTTGGTGGTCATGGGCAGTGTCCTCCTGCTTGAACCGAGGCGACGGGTGGCGGCGGCGCCTCTCCGATATCAGCAGTATGCCCCATGACCGCCCCCTCGGCCATGTCCCTTCCGCAGGTGAGGACATGACCGAAAGGTCAGGTTGTTTCCGGGGACTTCGGTCCCTTGGGTTAGCGGGATTCCCGCCCCTTGAGGTAGAAGGCCACCGCCTGGGCGCGGTTGCCGACGCCCAGCTTGTCGTAGAGGTTCTTCAGGTGGAACTTCACGGTGTTGAGCGAGATGTCCAGCTGGGCGGCCATCTGCTGGTTGGTCAGGCCGCCGGCCAGGGCGGCCAGCAGCTCCCGCTCGCGCGGTGTCAGGCCGGCCAGCGGGTCGCTGGCCAGGGACGACACGTCGATGAACGGGAACACCATGCGCCCGGCGGCGACGGCGATGATGGTGTCGAGCAGTTGCTCGGGCGGTTCGCGCTTGGAGCAGAACCCGGCGGCGCCCAGGGTCATGGCCTGGCGCGGCACGTCGGGATTGGGGCTGCCGGTATAGACGATCAGCCGGGGGGCATCGACCCGAGCCCGCAAGGTCTGCAGGACTCCGCGCCCGTCCAGGTAGGGCATCTCCCACCCGATGACCCCGACATCGAACGGGGTCTTGTCCACGGCCTCGATAAAGCGTTCGCCATCGCTGGTCACCGCGGCGACGGAGAACCGTTCGTCGCCGGAGAACAACTTGATCAGACTGCTCTGAAGCAGTGGATTCTTTTCGGCGATGACGATGGTGATCGGTCGGCTCTGCTGCACGGCCATAGATCCAGATCCTTCCCCCAGGAGCCCTTAGTCTAGTCTCAGACCCCGCCCTCCTGAGGCCGTGATCTTACCGTTTGTGGGAAAAACCGCAAACCTTGATCGCAGGTTACCCACACTTTTCCTACACCACGGCGGGGGGAGGGGGCCATCCTGGGGCGTCCTGCCCGGAAATTGGTGGCCGGAACAAATAAAAGGCCGGCTGCCCTAGACGGCAGCCGGCCCTATGGGATATATCGTTAGGCTTAGGGTTAGGCCTGTTCCGCCCACGCGCGAGCGTCGAACTTGCCCAGGTCGCTGTCACTGGCGGGCGAGGCGGCCGGCAGGGCGGCAGCGGGAGCCTCGACCGGGGCGCTGACCTTGGCCTCGATGACCTTGGCCTCGACGACCGGGGCCTGATGAACGGCCGGCTCGGCCTTGCGGACGGGGGCGGCGACGGGTTCGGCCTTGGCGTGGACCGGAAGCTCGGCCGGGGCGGCGGCCTGCGGACGCGGCGCCTCGGTGCGCAGCGAGGCCTGCACCACGTTGCCGCCGGGGCGATACACGAAGCCCTGGGTCTTGTAGGTGCGGCTGCCGTATTCGCGGGTCGGCTGGTACCAGACGCGGACCTCGCTCCAATCGTTCTTGGGCGAGACGTCCAGCACGGGGACCGCCTTGGTCACCTGGCCACGGCCGGCGCTGCGATGGGGAGCCCAATTGGCGTGGTCGACCAGCACCACCCGGCTGCCGGCGGTGCCGCGCACCACCGAGACATGGCCGTGGGACATCTTGCCCTGGCGCTTGAACACCAGGACCGAGCCGACCTTGGGGGCATTGCCGCGGTCATAGACGCCCTGGGCGGCTTCCCACCACTTCCAGGCGTCGCCCTTGAGATTGAGGCCGGTGACTTCGCGAGCGTAGGTCACGCACTGCAGGGTGGCATTCGCTTCGATCGGCAGGGCCAGGCAGAGCGCCGCCGCGAGCAGGATGATCACTTTCCGCACCGGTTCCCTCCCTCCGGTTATTGGTGAAGTCGATTGTGTCTATGTGAAAAGCCAATGGCAACCTGTTTCCGCACAATCCGTGCGATATTAATGAAACAAATTGAAACAATGCATTAAGAATGCAGGCTTTCCGGCGGGGCTTCCGGCCGGGGCGGGGCTTGGCTATGATCCGGGCTGAACCTGGAGGACGAGCGAGTGAAGCGGATATTGATCCCGGCCGTACTGGCCGGATTGGTCCTGGCCCAGGCGGCCGGGGCGGCGGAGCGCCGGACCCTGGTCATCGCCAGCGGCGAGGTCACCGGCTATTACTTTCCCGTTGCCGGCGCGCTTTGTCGGGTGATCAACAAGGATCATCCCCTGGGGCTGGGCTGCGCGGTGATGCCCAGTTCCGGCTCGGCGGCCAATGTGGCGGCGCTGAAGGCCGGCGATGCCGATCTGGCGCTGGTGCAGTCCCGCGCCGCCCAGATGGCCGCCATCGGTGCCGAGGGCTTCAAGGACGCCGGTCCCATGGCCGACCTGCGCGCCATCATGGCCCTGCACGGCGAGGTGGCGGTGGTGGTGGCCCGGCCGGGGGCGGGCATCGACAATCTGGGCGATCTCAAGGGCAAGCGGGTCAACCTGGGCAAGCCCGGCTCGTTCCAGCGTTCCATGGCCGAGACGGTGATCGACGCCTCGGGGCTGTCCCAGGGCGACCTGTCGGTGCTGGTGGAGCTGGACTTGGCGGAACAGGCGGCCGAACTGTGCCAGGGCAATATCGACGCGGCGGTCTTCACCGGCATCCATCCCATGCCCGAGGTCCAGATGGCGGTGGAGGAATGCGGCGCCTCGCTGGTTCAGATCCGCTCCAAGTCCATGGATTCCTTCTTCAAGAAGGTGCCGTGGGTGGCGCGCTTCGCCATCAAGGGCGGCACCTATGACGGTCAGAAGGAGGACGTGGCGGCCATCGGGCTGAAGACCCTGCTGGTCACCAGCAAGCTGTCCGCCGACGAGGTGGCGGCCATCGCCAAGACCATCTGGGCCAATTTCGCCGCCTTCACCCGCCTGCATCCGGCGTTGCGGGGCCTGTCCAAGGCCGAGACCAGCCGTGACGGCATTCCCATCCGCATGCATGACGGAGTCGAAAAGGCTCCGGCGGAGCGCTGAGCCGTGGCCGCCGACGCTTGCGGTCTGGCGGCATGCATTTCCGGGCGGGGCGACTGGCTCCGCGCCAAGGCGGCGGGCGAGCGGCTGGCCGGTCTGGCGGCCGGGCTGGGCGGCGACCCCGTTTCGCTGCTCAGCCGGGGCGGCGGTGTCGAGGCCTTCCGTCACTATCCGGCCGGCGATGTCTACGACCTCTCGTCCCACGCCCAGTTCTACTACCACTGCCACCGGGACGGCGAATTCGGCCATATCCATCTGTTCCAGCGGCCGCGCGGCATGGCGCGCGGGCTGGTGCCCGCCGTGGCGACCGCCGACGCCGACGCTCCCTGCCATCTGATCGCCGTGGGATTCGGGGAGCGCGGCGAGGTGGTGGAACTGTTCACCACCAACCGCTGGGTGACCGGCGAGGCGTGGTATCGGGCCGAGGCGGTGAAGGCCATGGTGGCCGGGCTGCGGCTGGCGCCGGCCGGGCCTCTGGCGCCGGTGGCGGAATGGCTGGCGGCCCTGGTCGCCTTCTACCGGCCGCTGATCGAGGTGCTGATCGACGAGCGCGATCTGGCGGTGGAGGCCTGGCGGCAGGCCCATCCCGGCTGCGACGAACTGAACGACGGACGTCTGGAGATCACCTCGTCCAGGGCTATCGATCCGGCGGCCGATCTGGCGGAGCTGACCCCCTGAAAAGCAACGCCGCCGCCCCGTTGCCAGGGCGGCGGCGCCAAAGCCTTCAAACCGGGAAGTCTTACTTCACGGTCTTCAGATAGGCGACCACGGCGGCCACGTCTTCGGGCTTCTTCAGGCCGGCGAAGGCCATCTTGTTGCCGGGGACGGTGCCCTTGGGGTCGGACAGGTACTTGGTCAGGGCGGCTTCGTCCCAGGTGCCGGCGGCCTTCATGGCGTCGGAATACTTGAAGGTCGGCTCGGAGCCGGCCTTGCGGCCGAACACGCCGGCCAGGCTCGGGCCCACGCCGTTCTTGCCGGCTTCGACCTTGTGACAGGCCTTGCACTGGTTGAAAGCGGCCGGGGCGTCATCGGCGAAGGCGGCGAACGGGGCGGCGAGGAGGGCGGCTCCGAGGACGAGGCCCAGCTTCTTGGTGTTGAGCATCAGAATCTCCAATTGCGCAGATATGGATGAGTGGCGCGATGCGTCTCTTATCCCCTAGGATTGTGTCGATTTCAAGAGGCTGAGGGCAATAATTGGTCTCAGGCCGGTCGGTGCGATCGTATAAGTACGAAAAATGCATGATTTACCAATAGAGTCCGTCATTCCCCAAATCCGGGCCGCCCTGGCCGTCTCGCACGGGCTGGTGCTGCAGGCCCCGCCGGGGGCGGGCAAGACCACCCGCGTGCCCCTGGCCCTGCTGGACGAGCCCTGGCTGGCGGGAAGTCGTATCCTGATGCTGGAGCCCCGGCGCCTCGCGGCCCGGGCCGCCGCGTCGCGCATGGCCGCCACCCTGGGCGAGCAGCCGGGCGAGACGGTGGGCTGGCGTATCCGTTTCGATTCCCGCGTCGGCCCCGGAACCCGCATCGAGGTGGTGACCGAGGGCATCCTCAACCGCATGATCCAGGACGACCCGTCCCTGGAGGGTGTCGGGCTGGTGATTTTCGACGAATTCCACGAGCGCTCGCTGTTCGCCGATCTCGGCCTCGCCCTGGCGCTGGAATGTCGCCAGGGGCTGCGCGACGACCTGAAGCTGGTGGTGATGTCGGCGACGCTCGACGGCGGCCCGGTCGCTCGCCTGATGGGCGACGTGCCGGTGGTGACCAGCCAGGGAAGGGCCTTTCCGGTGGAAACCCGCTTCCTGACCCGGCCCGAGCCCCGCGCCTTCGTCGATGCGGTGGCTTCGGCCGTGATCCGGGCCCTGGACGAGGAGACCGGCGACGTACTGGTCTTCCTGCCGGGCGCCGGCGAGATCCGCCGGGTGGAAAGCCTGCTGGCCGATCATCCGGCGGCGCGGGGCGTGCTGGTCGCGCCGCTCTACGGCGACTTGTCCCAGGAGGCGCAGGACGCCGCCATCCGCCCGCGCAAGGACGGCGGGCGCAAGGTGGTGCTGGCCACCGGCATCGCCGAGACCTCGCTGACCATCGAGGGCGTGCGGGTGGTGGTGGATGGCGGGCGCATGCGGGTGGCGCGCTTCGACCCCGGCTCGGGCATGACCCGGCTGGTCACCTTGGCCGTATCCCGCGCCGGCGCCGATCAGCGCCGGGGGCGCGCCGGGCGGCTGGGGCCGGGT
>Ga0265314_10004840_pt1 | contig 12316 bp, 13 predicted proteins | sample 4126metaG_FD_203106 | JGI IMG/M metagenome (GOLD analysis project Ga0265314, IMG submission 203106) | Rhizosphere microbial communities from Carex aquatilis grown in University of Washington, Seatle, WA, United States - 4-1-26 metaG | ecosystem: Host-associated > Plants > Roots > Rhizosphere >... | reverse complement strand
TTGTTGATCTCGTCGAACGCCATCAGGACGCCCTCGGACGCAGGCAGGTCGAAGCTCGCATGCGGCCCGGTGAGGCTGTTGACCATACCGATCTTGACCGTCTCCGCCGAGGCGGCAGCGCTCATTGCAAGGCCGGCCGCGACCAAAGCCGCGGCTTGTAGGCCATTTTTCAATCCCGAAGCAGTCACTGCCAATCCCCCTTTACTGAGTCCAGAACTGTTCCCTGAGTTCGCGCCGCAACACCTTGCCCATACTGTTGCGGGGCAAGGACTCGAGCACGACCACGGATTTCGGATGCTTGAATTTCGCGAGCTTGCCGACGCAGAAGCTGAACACCTCGTCATCAGTAATCTTCTCGCCTTCGCGAAGCACCAGGCAGGCCCGCGGCGACTCGCCCCATTTCTGGTCCTGCACGCCGACGACGGCCACTTCCAGCACCTTGGGATGCTCGACGAGCACGCGCTCGATCTCGGCCGGATAGATGTTTTCGCCGCCGCTGATGATGGTGTCGCGTTTGCGGTCGAGGATGTGGAGGAATCCCTCTTCGTCCATCACGCCGACGTCGCCGCCGGTCTCCCACTTGCCGAGCCGCATCGCGGCGGTCGCTTGCGGGTCGTCGAAATAACCCATGAACGGCACTGGATTGATCGCGCAGATCTGGCCGGCTTCGCCTGGCGGCAACCGTTTGCCTTCATTGTCGAGGACCGCGACTTCGCAGCCAAAGGAAGATCGCCCCAGCGAGCGGTTGGTGCGGATCATGTCCTCATGACGGCAATAGGTAAGCCAACCGCTTTCGGTCCAGCCGTAAGCGTCGCTCAGCTGCGCCGTCGGAAACATCTGCTCAAAACCGTCGATCACCGGCGTCGGCAATCTGGCACCGGAACTCATGATGCCGCGCAACGCCCGGCATTCGCCGACGCGGGCGCCGGCCGCGGCCGTTTCCTGCAGGGTCGAGATCATCTTCGGCACCAGGAAGCACCAGGTCACGCCGTGACGGTCGATATCGCCAAAGATCTCCTCGCCTCTGAACTCCGAACGCAGGATCACCTTGGCGCCGACGCAGAGCGAGACGATGGCGACCGAACCGAACGACTGGTGAAAGATCGGGCCCGGCACCAGCGTCACTTCGTCTTCGGTGATGCCGAAGCGCCAACCCCAGGAGCTGAAGCGGGTGAGCATCGTCAGATGGCTCATCATCGCGCCCTTGGGAAAGCCCGTGGTGCCCGACGTGTAGAAGATCGCGCCAGGGCTCGCGAGATGAGCGCGGCTCTTCATCGCAGCGGAAGACGCCGCGCCGATCAGCCGCTCATAGGCCCTGGCATGGTCACCGCCGATCACCACGACCTTGTCGGGCCCGAACGGAATCCGTGTCTGCAGCGCCGTCAGCAGCGGCAGGAATTCCTCGCCGATGACCAGCGCGCTGGCGCGTGAATTGTTGACGAGATAGACCAGCTCTTCTCCGGTCAGCCGGTAGTTGGCCGGCACCGCGACCAGGCCGGCGAGCTGCAGGCCCATATAGATTTCGAGATATTCAGGGCTGTTGTTGGCGAACAGCACCACGCGATCGCCGCCGCCGAGGCCAAGCGATAGCATCGCATGCGCGTAGCGGTTGGCGCGGTCCCAGAATTGTCCGTAGCTGCGGCTGCCGCCGCCGAATTCGATGGCGACCGCGTTCGGGTTGCGGCGCACCGCGATCCCGATCAGGTCGGCCAGACAGGTGACATTCGGATCATGCATCGGCATCAAATAAGCGTTCGCTTAGTATTTGGTAAGCGAGAGCTTATGCGACGTCCGATTGATGTCAACCGGAAGTCGGGTCGTCGTCCTGTCGCTGCACTGCATCATGCGATCGATATCTCCAGCCGCGTCATGTTTCGCATCCGTCACGATTTCGTACGTCCGGAAGTCCCCCGCGCGATGCCGCGGCGGGCCACCACCAGATGATTGAGCAGCGAGGTGCCGTCGACCACCGCCATCATGCGCGCATCGTTTTGCAGCCGGTGCAGCCGGTGCGAGGCAGGCAACACTGAGGAGCCCATGCAGTCGGCCGCCCAGCGGCAGGCCTCCAGCGCGAGCTCGCCGCCGATCGCCTTGGCGCCCGACGCCAGCGTGCTCGCCTCATTGTCCGCAAGGTTGGCCGCGGCGCGATATGCCAGCAGTCGCGCGGCCTCGATGCGCGCCCACAGATCGGCATGGCCGCGCTGCACCAGGCTGCGCTCGACCAGCGTGCTGCCGGCGACGATACGCTCCCTGGCGTAGACGGCGGTGATCTCGATCGCGGCCTGCGCGATGCGCAGCGCCTGCAGCGCGGCGAGCAGGCGCGCGATCGGAAACGCCGCCTTGGCGCCGCCGGCACCCTCACCTTCGCCGCCGAGCCGAAGCTCGTCGGCGACTTCGCAATTATTGAATTCCAGTTCGGCGAAGGTAAGGTGCTTAAGCCCGATCGGTTCGAGCGGCCGCCGCACAAAGCCCGTCATGTCCGGCGTGACGATGAAGCGCGTGAATTGCCCGGGCGCTTCTCCGCTCCGGGCCAGCACGATGAACAGCGATGCCACGATGCCATGGGTGACCCAGGTCTTGCGGCCGTTGATCTTCCAGTCGCTGCCATGTCTGGTCGCGGTCGTCTCGATCCGAGACAGGTCGGAGGCCGCCTGCGTCTCGCTGATCGCGATCGCGCCGACCTCGTCGCCCGACAGCAATCCGGGCAGGAAGCGTTTGCCCTGCGCCGGCGAGCCGTAATCGTGCAGATAGCGCTGCACACTCTGATTGCCGAGCAGCGGCAGCGCCGGAGACAAGCCCTCGACCAGCGCCGCGAAGGCGAGCGGCGACAGGCCCTTGCCGCCGGCCGAGGCCGGCAGGATCGAACCGAGATAGCCTGACGGTTCGAGCTTGCGGAAGATTTCCTGCAACGTTGCGAGCGGCAGCGCGCCTTGATGCGCCGCATAGGGCGCGGTGACGCCTTGTGCGAACGCCAGCAGCCTGCGTTCGTCGGCCGAAAGGTCAAATCTGGCGGTGGGCTCGGACATCCCTGTCAATTCTTCTTTGGCGTCATCGACAGCGACCGCGGTGCTCGTGGTACGGCGCGCGGCGTGGTCGCGAATTCAAGCGGCATGCGGACCTGCAGGCTGCCGCCATCGGTCGAAGGCAGGTCGTACAGCATGCCGCGCGCGCGCAGCTCGGCGTCCGCAATGACCTCGGCATAGTCGCGCTCCGGCCCACACGGCAGTTTGGCGGCGCGCAACAGCTCGACCCATTCGCGACGGGAGCGCTTGCGCATCAGGGGGTTGAGCAGCTGTTCGATCGCGCCCTGGGCATCGCAGCGCTGCTCGTTGCTGGCGAAGCGCGGATCGCCGGCCAGTTCCGGCGCGCCGGCGTTTTCGCACAGCGCCTGCCAGTGCCGCTGGTGCAGCACGGTGACCTGGATCATGCCGTCGGCGGCCTGAAATTTCGGCGTACAGGACACCACCGAATGATTGCCGTTGCGTCGCACCACCTCCGGCGCGGCGCCATACATGGTGATGTGCGGGTATTGCATGTAGAGGCAGACATCGGCGAGCGAGGCCTGGATGTAATCACCCTGTCCGCTGATCCGGCGATTTTCCAGCGCCGCCATCACGCCGAGCGCCGCCCACACCCCGGTCGAGACATCGACCACCGACGGACCGGTACGAAAACTCGGACCTTCGACCGCGCCGGTGGTCGCCATCAGGCCCATCGCAGCCTGCGCCAGACCGTCGGTGCCGGCAGGACCGCCCTGCCCGAAACCCGTGATCTCGACGCAGATCAATTTTGGCGCATCCTCGCGAAGCGACACGCCGTCAAGCCCGGCGCGCTTCAGCATGGAGCTATCGAGGTTCGAGATCACCACATCGGCCCGCAGGGCGAGCGCACGCGCGCGTTTGGCGCCCTCGGGATCGGTGATGTCGATGCACACGACCTTCTTGTTGCGGTTGGTGGAGGCATAGAGCGCGGCCAAATCGCCGGCCATCGGCCCGATCCGGCGGGTGATGTCGCCTTGCGGCGGCTCGACCTTGGTGATGTCGGCGCCGAAATCGCCAAGCACCTGGCCACAGGCCGGTCCCGCCACCATGTGGGTGAACTCCACGACCTTCAGGCCCTGCAATACGCCGGCCATCGTCAACCCCTGTTCAACGGACGCAGCGACGGGCCGTCATAGTCGACCTCGTCGTCGGGCACGTGGCGCCAGCCGTCCTCGCGGTTCATTTCCTCCACCGCGTGCACCGCAAGCCCGGCGCTGCGCGGGATGAAGGCGAGCGCGCGCACGATCTGCCAGTCCAGCCCCATATCGAGGCCGAGCGCGGCCAGCGCGCCGTCCTGGTTCATCGGCAGCGCGCGTTTCTTGGCGCGGCCGAGTTCATCCTGCACGGCAAACGCGAGTTTTGAGTAGCCGCCGGTCACGCCGTTATCGTCCGCGATGGCGTAAAGTTTTGGGACGCGCGGATCGCCTTCGGGATGCAGCGCATGGCCGTAGCCGGGCACGCGCTCCTTGCGCAGCGCAAAATGCTGCACAATCTCCTTGGCGGCGGTCTCGACCGTCTGCTTGCCGGAATCGATCAGTGGGCGGTGCTGCACCAGCCGCTCGGCCAGTTGCTGGCAGGCGCCGCCATAGATGTCACCGAATGCGAGAATGCCGCCGGCCACCGCGGCCTGGATCGGGGTGCCGGAGGAAGCGAGATAGCGCGTGACGATGCTCGACGGCACGATGCCGTGGTCGAGCACCGAGACCAGCATGGCCTCCAACGTTTTGGCATGTCCCGGCGGCGGCAGTTCGCCGCGGGCCAGCAGGAGAAAGGCCTCCGCAAAGGAAACCTTGCCGACCAATTCGCCGAGGCTGTAGCCGCGGATGACCACGGAATCGCGGTCGCCATAGGTCAGCGCGGTCTTCCAGCGCCCTTTCGTGGCCATCGACGTTTTCCCTGTGCTTTGTTGTTCATTGTTGTTCTTGGTAGATGCTATTCTTCGTAGATCAGATTGATAGCAGAAACCGGACATAGCTCCGCGGCATCGAGCGCGACGTTCTCGTCCAGCCCCTCGCCGACATAGGCGGCATGGCCGTCGGGCTGAATCCGGAACAGGTCCGGATTGAAACTCACGCACATGCCGGAGCCGACGCAGAGATTGGCGTCAATTTCGACCCGGACCAGTCTGCGTTCGGCCATGGCGCTCCCCGTTCAACCGAGCCGCAGATTGATCGGCGGCTCGATGCTACGTCCGAGAATGCGCGGATCCCACTTGATCTCGCTCATCAAATGCATCCTTGGAAAGCGCTTCAACATCTCGTTGAATGCGATCTCCATTTCCATCCGCGCCAGCGGCGCGCCGAGGCAGAAATGGATGCCGTGGCTGAACGACAGATGCGGGTTCGGGCTGCGCGTCACGTCGAAGGTTTCAGGGTCGTTGAATTTTGCCGGATCGCGGTTGGCTGCGCCCATCAGCAGCAGGATACGATCGCCCTCGCGCACCTGCTTGTCCGCGATGGTCATGTCGGCGCCAGCCACCCGCATGGTGCCCTTGAGCGGACCGTTGAAGCGCAGCCCCTCGTCGATCGCCGTCTTCATGTAGCCCGGATTGCCTCGCAACAACTCCAGCTGCTCCGGCATTTTCAACAACGTGGTCAGCGTGTTGCAGATCAGGTCCTGCGTGGTCTCATGGCCGGCATTAACCAGCAGGATGCAGGAATGCAGCACGTCGTCGCGGGTCAGCGTCGGATCGCTGCGCTGCACCTCCATCAGCCAGCTCATCATGTCGTTCTTCGGCGTCATGAGCCGCTCGTCGTAGAGCCCGGCCAGGTAGGCCTTGAACTCGATCAGCGCATTTTGCGCACGGTCCATGCGCTGGTCCTCGCCGACGCCGGCAAGCAGCAGGGTCGTCAGCGCATCGGCCCAGGCGTGGAAGCGATGCACGTCCTCACGCGGCGCGCCGATGATGGACGCGATCACGTTGGCCGGAAACGGGTAGGCAAAGTCGCGGTTGAGGTCGACGGTGTCGCGCCCTTCCCATTCGTCGAAGAAGTCCTTGACATAGGCCGCCACCACGTCGCGCATCGCGACGATCGATTTCGGCATGAAGGAGCGGGCAAAAATCCGGCGCAAATGGGTGTGGTCCGGCGGGTCGCGGAACACGACAAAAGAATGCAACACCTCATAGGTCAGCGCGAAATGCTTGCGTTCGTCCTCGCTCAGGCGGTTCTGGAAATACGGCGTGATGCGGTCGGCCAGCATCTGGCTGGAGTGCAGCGCGTTGTAGACGTCCTCGTAACGGCTCAGCACCCAACCGCGCCAGCGTTCGTTCCAGTGGCAGGGATGATGCTCGCGCAGCAGCCGGTAATACGGCGCTGGGTTCTGCACGATTTCCGGATCGAGCAGATCGTCATTCACGGCGGACATCGAATCCTCCAAGGCGCGGCCTTCCCACATCCGTCTAAGCGAACGCTTAGCCTTTACTAAGCGACCGCTTATGCTAAGATGGTTAGCCTGACCGGTCAATCCCTCAGGCTTCGGCGCCAGCCAACGATTCACAGCCGGAAAACGGCCTGACAAGAAACATAAGGGAACGCGATGTCCGACATCTATGACGGCTACCGCCGCCTGCGCTTCGACCGCCCTCACCCGCGGGTGCTGCGGATCACGATCGACAACCCGGGCAAGATGAACTCGATCGACGAGGTGATGCATCCGGAAATGGTCCGGGTCTGGCACGATATCAGCTACGACGACAGCGTAGCCTGCGTGATCCTGACCGGCGCGGGCGACGCGTTCTGCGCCGGCGGCAATTTCGAGATGGTGCAGGAGATGATCGACAAGTTCGAGGTTCGCATGAAGAACCTGCGCGAGGCCCGCGATGTCGTCTACAACATGATCAACTGCACCAAGCCGATCATCAGCGCAATACGCGGACCCGCGGTCGGCGGCGGCCTCGTTTGCGCCCTGCTGGCTGACATCTCTATCGCCAGCAAAACGGCAAAACTGATCGACGGCCATACCCGCATCGGCCTTGCCGCCGGCGATCACGCCGCGATCATCTGGCCGCTGCTGTGCGGCATGGCGCGCGCCAAATATCATCTGTTGATGTGCGACACCATCACCGGCGAGGAGGCCGAGCGCATCGGCCTCGTGTCACTTGCGGTCGATGATTCCGAACTCGACGCCAGGGCGCTTCAGGTCGCGACCCAGTTGGCCGAGGGGCCGCCGACCGCGATCAGATTGACAAAATATACCATGAACCACTGGCTCCGGATGGCAGGTCCCATTTTTGATGCCTCGCTGGCGTTCGAATTCCATGCCTTCACCGGCCCCGAACTTAAGGAAGGCATCGCCGCCGTCAAGGAGCGCCGCAAGCCGGCATTTCCGACGCACAGCGCCTTCTAAATCTGCGATTAGCGCACCATCCCCTTCTGTACGCCAAAAGTAGACAACTGATAAGGTTTGTCACCAAAGCTTATCAGCTGGCTTCTGACTCCGTTTAATTGATTTTTTATGGGAGCGATTGTCTCGATTTTGGGTCAAGCGAGCTAATTTATCCGAAGGAGAACCGCTCAGAAGCGAGCAAGTGGGCGGAATTCACACGTCGCGGGGTGAACTAAAGGGGTGGAAAACGTGGCTCCCGCTTTTCCTTGAAGGCCGCCATGCCCTCCTCCCATTCGGGCTTGCCAACCGCCATTGCAAGGGTTTCCAAGCCGATATTGCGTGCCGTCATCAAGTCGCTCTCGCCGCATAACCGGACCGCCATTTTCGACTGGGCGACGGCTCGCGGGCCGAGCAGCCGGAAGCGCGTCGCCAGCGTCATCGCCGCAGGCAATAGATCTGCTTCGGCATGGACGCTCGTAAGCAGACCGTGGGCTAGCGCTTCAGCCGCGGTGACATGACTTCCAAGCAAGATCCATTCGAGCGCTTTGCCGCGCCCAACCAGCCGATGCAACTTCTGCACACCGCCGGCGCCGGCCAGCGCTCCGATACGCACTTCCGGCACGCCGATTTTGGTATGGTTGGCCATCAACGGAAGTCGCAGGCCAGCGACCTTTCGCAGCCACCGCCGAGGGCAAAGCCGTTGATCGCTGCAATCACCGGGATCGGCAAGGTCTCGATCCGGTCGTACAAGGCCGCGATCGGTTGCAGGTAACGGTCCCTCAGCGCGAACGGGCCCGATCCGATCCGCGCGTCCATCTCCTGCGTGAAATAACTCAGATGAGCGCCGGCGCAGAACGCCCGGCCCTTGCCGGTGATGATCAGCGCCCTCGCTGCGCCGTCAACGCTTAAGGTCAGCGCCACGTCGAGTTCATGGACCAGTTCCAGACTGAGCGTGTTCATCTCCCGGTCGCGGATCATGGTCACGAGCGCGATATCCGGCTCTGGCCATGTAAGGGTCAGCGCCTCGCCCGTCATGACTTTTCTTGCTATTAGTTGAAGACGTCCGCTGCTCCTTCGGGTCGAGCTCAACTGCCCGCTTGCGATCAAGGTCATAGACGTTCTAGGCTTCTTGCCAATCAACATCACGAAGGCAACGATTTTCCTATCGCCATGAGCAGGATGCAGCAACCTCGACGCACGGCAAGGGGCAACGTCGCTTGACGAAATCCCGGACATCGAGCGGACCGGAACGCCATTCCGCGCGCAAACGCGCGGGCGCGGCACCAGCGGCTTCGGCGCCAAAATCAGCGAAATCGCGGGATTTGATCCTTGCTTCGGCGGCCAGGCTGTTTCGCCGGCAGGGCTACTCGGCAACCACCTAGCGTCAGATCGCCAGCGCGGCGGAGATCGAAGCCGGCAGCATCTACTGCTATTTCGATTCCAAGGAAGCCATCCTGGACGAGGTGCTAGACCGAGGCCTTCGCCATGTCTTCGAATCGGTGAGGGCCGCGGTGACCGGCGCCGGAAAGGCATCGCACCGGCGAAAAATCGCCCTCGCCCTCGAAGCCCATCTGGTGGCGTTGCTGGAAACCAGCGACTTCACCTCAGCCAACATACGGATTTACGGACAGTTGCCCGAGCATCTCAAGAAAACGAAGCGGCCGCTGCGACGCGCCTACGCCAGATATTGGGACCAGCTCTTTCTCAACGCACGCCCCGCCGGCGAAATCCGTGCCGATATCGAAATCGTGCTGCTTCGAATCTACCGCTGAACTGGACTATCGAATGGTTCGGGCTCGACAGCAAGGATGCCGTGCTGAAGCTCGCCAAACGCACCGAGCTGCTGATCTTCGACGGCATCAAGAGAGCCTGACTTCAGCGGCCTTTGTCATCGTCCCTGCCAGACTGGCTTTCGCTTCTCGGCGAAGGCTTTTGGCCCTTCGATGGCATCCTGGCTGACATAGACCTCGACATGCAAACGATCGGCTTCGATTACACCCCGCTCGTAGCCCAGCTCCATGGCCGCCAGCACGCTCGCCTTGGCAGCCATCACCGACAGTGGCGCGCCTTCCGCAATCGCCTGCGCCAACTTGAGCGCCCGGGCACGCACTGCGTCCGGGGTGTCCTCCGGATAGTTGAGAAAACCATGTTCGGCGAGGCGTTCGATCGGAAGCGTTTCGCCGGTAAGCACCAGTTCCATCAACAGCGGCTGCGGCAGCGTCCAGGGTCCCCTGGGGCTTAGCGGCTTCAGCCCGGAAACACTCGATCCCGACTATTCCGATACAGCTTTTAAAGTGATCAACGCCAAAGGGACGCTCAGTCTCGGCGCCCAACACAGCATAAAATACGATCCAAGCGTCGACATGATCTTCGATAAGGTGACGCATTGCGATCATCCGAACACCATGTGGTTCGAAGCCTTTGATCGCGCCGGCTCTGTATTGTCGAAAGAGATATGGCTTTCATTGGGTGGCGAATTCATCGCGCGACAGGGAGAGGACTCCAGATACGGCGCCGATTCGACAAACGTGCCTTTTCCTTTTAATTACGGAAGTTCTCTCATCAATTTCGGCCATGCTGCGAAGCTGACGATTGCTTCCATCATGCTGGAAAATGAAAGGGCGCAACGCAGTCGCGAAGCCGTCGAACAGGGTATCGATCGATTGGCTGACGTAATGCTGGCCTGCATCGACAGAGGGTTGGCTACCGAAGGAAAGCTGCCCGGTGGCATGAAGGTGAAACGAAGAGCAAAGCAGATCTTCGAAAGATTGAATTCCGAGAAACTCAACAATGTGGATTCACCGGCCCGGGCGCTTGAATATGTATCGGCTTTTGCGATTGCCGTTAATGAAGAGAATGCATCCGGTGGCCGGATAGTTACGGCACCGACCAATGGCGCCGCAGGCGTAATTCCCGCAGTGCTGCGTTACTATAAGGATTTCTGCTCCAGCTTTAATCGGGCCGGCATTCAAACATTTTTCCTGTCAGCGGCTGCGATCGGTTCGATCATCAAGCGCAATGCATCAATCTCCGGCGCAGAGGTCGGTTGCCAAGGAGAGGTCGGATCCGCCGCTGCAATGGCCGCGGCGGGTCTTTGCGCTGCGCTCGGCGGATCCAATGAGCAAGTCGAAAACGCGGCTGAGATCGCTATGGAGCATCACCTCGGCATGACGTGCGATCCCATCGGGGGCCTGGTTCAAATTCCTTGCATCGAGCGAAACGCTTTTGGAGCGGTAAAGGCGATCACCGCGGCGGCGTTGGCTCTTCGAGGCGATGGGAAGCATTTCGTGAGTCTGGATCAGGTCATCGAGACCATGCGTCAGACCGGAGTAGACATGCAATCCAAATATAAAGAGACTTCCCGCGGCGGCCTCGCCGTCAATGTTATTGAATGTTGAAGGATCAACGATGACCATAATGATTCCGGAAGAACGGATCGCCAACAGTGACCCCACTGTATTCGGTTCGATCGGCAGAGAGCTATTGCGACAGCAACACAAATCGAATTGATCGCATCGGAGAACATTGTATCTGAGGCTGTGCTGGCTGCGCAGGGCTCTGTTCTCACCAACAAGTATGCGGAAGGTTAAGCGAGTTCAGTTGCTCAGCAGAAATCGAGGTTCGACCAGCCCTTTAACGCCGAGCCCCGATATCGCGAAGACACTACCGCCGCCGGCCTCAAAGTCGAGCGGCTCGCCGTTTTTGCCTCGCGACTTGCTGGTCACGAACAGAACATCAAGCCTAGACCCTCCGAATGCAAGGCTGGTCGGCCCTTGCACTGGAAAATCGATCTCGCGGTCGCGGTTGCCTTTTGGATCCAAACGAATGAGTTTGCGGCCGTAGACCATTGCAATCCAGAGGTGGCCTTCGCAATCGATCGCCGCGCCGTCGGGCATGCCTTCGTCTGGCGCGAACTCGGCGAACAACTTCCGCTCCCCTATGGAGCCCGTGGCCGGATCGTAATCGCATCGATACGTCACGCGGCGAAAACTGTCCGAATAATAAAGCGTACGGCCGTCGACGCTCCACGCGATACCGTTCGTCAATACGATGTCACGGTCGAGCTTCCTGGAATTCAGATCGCCGTCCAGGCTGTACAGTCCGGCAATCGGGCTGCCGCGGAAGAAGTCGGCGCCACCGCAAACGAAGCGGCCGCTATTGTCGACCTTTCCGTCGTTGAGCCGCAGATTGCCGGCGACACCTTCGTCGGGAAAGCAAACGAGATCGCAGTTATTGGTCTGCGGATCGAACATGAAGAACGCGTTCTGCAGCGCCAGCAGGATTCCTGGCGATGTGGTCAGTGCCATCGAGCCGACATTGGCGCGGAGATTCCATTGTTCCGTCTTGCCGTCGGGCAGGCGTTTGCGGAAAAGCTTTCGGCCGAAAACGTCGATCCAGTAGAGCATTTCGGTCGAGGGATCCCAGACCGGCCTCTCACCAGTGTGATTTTCACAGCGTTCCAGTATTTCTATTTTCATTTGGTCGCCCCGCCCGTTGCCTTGTATTCTTCGACGCGCCCGTCATCCGTGATGCAATGCGTCACGTATCCACGGACCTCATCGGTCAGCGGGATACCGAGATAATGATAAGCCATTCGGATGATCTGGCTTCGCAGCAGAGCTTCTGCATAGGCCGGCTCGGTATGCTCAAGCGACCACAGGAACACCCTGTTGTTCCGGCCGACCGTTTCCGAGTTCACGGTCAGGCTGTGATAGAGCCGTATGAGATTGCTGATCGAAGTCCACGACTGCAGCAAATAAGGATTTCGCGCCTCCTCGCAAATCGCGCTGTGAAAGGTCCAGTGCAACTCGCGCACCCGCGCATCGTCCTTTTCCGCGTTGGCGGCATCCAGTTGATCGAGGATGGATGCGAGCAATTTGAACGATGATGGCCGCCGGTGAAATGTCACGAGCCGCGCTGCCGAACCCTCGACGATGGCCCGAACCAGG
>Ga0265314_10004838_pt1 | contig 12318 bp, 11 predicted proteins | sample 4126metaG_FD_203106 | JGI IMG/M metagenome (GOLD analysis project Ga0265314, IMG submission 203106) | Rhizosphere microbial communities from Carex aquatilis grown in University of Washington, Seatle, WA, United States - 4-1-26 metaG | ecosystem: Host-associated > Plants > Roots > Rhizosphere >... | reverse complement strand
GGGTGCAGCGCGCACCCGGTCTTCCCTGCGCCCTCTTAATTTTGGGGGCGAGGTTATTGGCAAACCTCGGACAAAACCATGTCGCGAGAACGAGAAGTCATGCATCCGTCATTGCGAGCGAAGCGAAGCAATCCAGGGCCACAAGCGAAGACTGGATTGCTTCGCTTCGCTCGCAATGACGATCACTTTTGTAGTCGTCCCCGCGCTCGGTGGACGACCAAGGTCACGTCCCGCAGAAAGGCGTGCCGCGCCGCCCGGCACAGCAGAAATGTAATAGAATGGGCCTTGAGCAGGGTTTACCCTTGGTGCGGTTACACGATCCTGTGATCGGTGCCATGGCGGAGAATGAGATGTCGGGTCTCGCTGGTCGGCGCGCGAAGCAATAGGTGAGGTTCGTTGACAGATAGTGGCGCGGAGCAAATCATGCCGCGCGTCACTCAGGTTGCAGATGGGCTATGCGGCGGGCGCGTCGCAGCTGAATGGAGGGGGCGATGGCCACCACGCTGACGATCAATGGCGAAGCGAAATCGTTCGAGGTGCCGGCGGAGATGCCGCTGCTCTGGGTATTGCGCGACGTGCTCGGCATGACCGGAACCAAGTTCGGCTGCGGCATCGCCCAATGCGGCGCGTGCACGGTGCATATCGACGGCAAGGCGGTGCGCTCCTGCATGCTGCCGGTCGGCGCGGTGCGCGGCCGCGCCGTCACCACCATCGAGGGCATCGGCGCCACGCCGGCAGGCGCCAAGGTGCAGAAGGCGTGGCTCGAGCTGGAAGTGATCCAGTGCGGCTATTGCCAATCCGGCCAGATCATGTCGGCGTCGGCGCTGCTGGCGGCGACGCCCAATCCCGACGATTCCGACATCGACGCTGCGATGGCGGGCAATATCTGCCGCTGCGGCACCTACGTGCGCATTCGCGCCGCCATCAAGCAGGCGGCTTCGCAACGTCAGTCGTAGGAGGCGGCCATGATCCTTGCCGAGAAGAATTTCCAAGGCGTTTCACGCCGCACGCTGTTGACCGGCGGCCTGGCGGGCGGGTTTTTGCTGGCGTTTCACCTTCCGGTGCGCGCCGGTGCGGTCAACGAGCCGGTGCAGCCGCCGGACGATACCGCCGGCAAATTTGCGCCGAATGCCTTGATCCGGATCGATAGCTCCGGCACGACGACGCTGGTGATGCCGCAGGTCGAGATGGGGCAAGGCGTCTACACCTCGATATCGATGATCCTGGCCGAAGAGCTCGACGCCGATTTCGCGCGCGTGGCGCTGGAGCACGCGCCTCCGAGCGACAAACTCTACGGCAATCCGATGTTCGGCATTCAGGCCACCGGCAATTCGAATTCGATCCGGGCGTGGTGGCCGCATTTGCGCACGGCAGGCGCGGGGGCGCGCGCCATGCTGGTGCAGGCCGCCGCGAAGCAATGGCAGGTCGACCCGGCAAGCTGCACGACCGCCAACAGCGAGGTCATGCACAAGGAAAGCGGCCGCACGCTTTCCTATGGCGAACTGGCGCTGGCGGCGAGCAGCGAGGTGCCGCCAAAGGATGTACCGCTGAAGGACCCCAAGGATTTCGTGCTGATCGGCAAGCCGCTGAAGCGGCTCGACACCCCCGACAAGGTCAACGGCAAGGCGATCTACGGCATCGATGCGATGCTGCCCAACATGAAGTTCGCCACGATAAAAACCTGTCCGGTATTCGGCGGCAAGGTCGGCAAGGTCGACGATAGCGCGGCCAAAAAAATTCCGGGCGTGCAGAAGATCGTGGTGTCCGACGATTTCGTCGCCGTGGTCGGCGATCACATGTGGGCGGCCAAGAAGGGCGTCGATGCGCTGGTGATCGATTGGAACGAAGGTCCGAATGCACAGCTAAGCTCCAGCGATATCTGGCGGGATCTGCGCGCCGCCAGCGAAAAGGACGGCGCGGTAGCGAAGTCGGTTGGCGATATCGCCAAGGGGCTCTCGACCGGCGATCGGGTGGAGGCGGCCTACGAACTGCCGTTCCTTGCGCACGCGACCATGGAGCCGATCAACGCGACGGTTCATCTCACCGCCGATAGTTGCGAGATCTGGACCGGCACCCAGGTCATGACCCGGGTGCAGTCGGAAGCGGCCAAGGCGGCCGGCCTTCCGGTCGAAAAGGTGATCGTCAACAACCACCTGCTCGGCGGCGGCTTTGGCCGCAAGCTCGAGGCCGACATGGCGGTCGCGGCGGTGCGGATCGCCAAGCAGGTCGATGGCCCCGTCAAGGTGGTGTGGACCCGCGAGGAAGACATCCAGCACGACGTCTATCGTCCGGTCTACCGCGACACCATTGCCGCCACACTTGCCGACGGCAAGATCGTCGGCTGGAAGTATCGCGTCAGCGGTTCGGCGATCATGGCGCGCTGGTTTCCGCCCGGGTTCCAGAAAGGCGTCGACATCGACGGCGTCGATAGCGCCATCGACATGCCCTACGACATCCCGAATTTCCATGTCGAGTTCGTGCGCGCGGAGCCGCCGGGGGTACCGACCGGGTTCTGGCGCGGCGTCGGTCCCAACAACAACGTCTTCGCCATCGAATCCTTCATGGACGAACTGGCGAAGAAGGCCGGCAAGGACCCGATCGAGTTCCGCCGCGGCATGCTGGCCAAGAATCCGCGCCTGCTCGCGGCGCTCAATCTGGCGGCGGAGAAATCCGGCTGGGGCCAGCCGCTGCCGGATCGGGTCGGCCGCGGCGTCAGCGTGCAGCCGTCATTCGCCAGTTTTATTGCGACCGTGGTGGAAGCGGAAGTCGACCAGCAAGGCGAGGTGAAGTTGCGCCGCGTCACCTGCGTGGTCGATACCGGGATTGCCGTCAATCCCGATACCGTCAGGGCGCAGCTCGAAGGCGGGCTGATCTTCGGCCTGACGGCAGCCCTCTATGGCGAGGTCACCATCGACAAGGGGCGCGTGCAGCAATCGAACTTCAACGATTACCGTATGCTGCGCATCGACCAGGCGCCGAAGATCGAGGTCCATGTCATCCAGAGCGGCGAGGCGCCCGGCGGCATCGGCGAAACCGGCGTCACCGCGGGACCGCCGGCGCTGCGCAACGCGATCTATGCCGCGACCGGCGTCGCGTTACGGCGGTTGCCGATCGATCGCTCCCTGATCGCGGGGAAGAAATCATGAGTGCCGCGGCGCGCCGAATTCTGCTCAGTGTTGTCGTCATCGCCCTTGTCGTGCTCGGCGCGGGAGTCTGGATCCTGCGTGGCCCCGGCCCGATGCACTTTTCCAACGGAAGCAAGGTCGCGCTGGCGGATTACAAGGCCGCCGATCCCACCGGTGTCCCGGCTTCGATGGCCAAGGCGAGCGTGGTCGAACGCGGCGCCTATCTGGCGCGGGCAGCGGATTGCGTGGTCTGCCACACCTCGGGCGGCGGCAAGGAATATGCCGGCGGGTTGGCGTTCACGCTGCCGTTCGGGACGCTGTATTCCACCAACATCACGGCCGACAAGGAAACCGGTATCGGCAATTACAGCGATCAGGAATTCCTCGACGCGGTCCGGCGCGGCGTCCGTCGTGACGGCGCCCGGCTTTATCCCGCTATGTCGTACACATCTTATTCCTACCTGACCGACGCCGATGCGCTGGCGATCAAGGCCTATTTGTTCAGCCTGCCGCCGGTGCACGCGAAGGCGCCGGAAAATACCCTGGCGTTTCCCTTTAATCAGCGCTGGAGCATGATCTTCTGGTCGGCGCTGTTCAATCGGGATACCCGCTTCGCACCCGATTCCGACCGCAGTCCGGAATGGAACAGGGGCGCCTATCTCGCGGAAGCGCTGGCCCATTGCGGCGAATGCCATACGCCACGCAATCTGGCATTCGCGCTCGACAACCGGAAGAAATTCGCCGGCGCGCTGACTGCGGGCTGGCGCGCTTTCAACATCAGTTCCGACAAAGCCACGGGCATCGGCGGCTGGCGCGACGAGGATCTCGCAGCCTATCTCGCGATCGGCCATGCCGATGGTCACGGTACCGCCTCGGGTCCGATGGGCGAAGCGGTCGACCATAGCTTCAGCCATCTGGCGACGGAGGATATCCGTGCCGTGGTGGCGTATCTGCGGACCGTGCCCGCGATCGCTTCTCCGGACCAGCCAGCGACGCTGGCGCCGCCTGCGCCGGCCTCGCACAGAGAGGGCGGCGGAAGCGCGGATGCGCACGGCAAGATGCTGTTCGAAGGCGCCTGCGTCAGTTGCCATGGCTGGACCGGCGAGAGCCCGATCTCACCCTTTGCCACGTTCAGCGGCGCGTTGGCGGTCAACGATCCCAGCGGGACAAATGTCGTCCAGGTGGTGCTTTCCGGCACCAGGCGGTTGACGCCGCAAGATGCCGTCTCGATGCCGGCGTTTGGCGGCGCCTATTCCGATGCGGAAATCGCAGCGCTTGCCAATTACGTTACCGCGCGCTTCGGCGGCAAGGCATCGCAAGTCACCGCGCATGACGTGGCGGAGTTGAGGAAACAAACGTCGCAATAGCGGCGAAGCGGTGTTTGGGAAGAATAGCGCCGCGGCGCACGCCGGCCGCGGGTGACGTCCCGGTTCGGCAAGGCCCGCCCGGTCGCTCTCGCAAAACTCGCGGTTTGTATGCGCGGGCGCCAGGCGTCGTGTGCAATCGGCCGTTAAATTCTCCCCGTTAACGATTTCGAAATCAATTCCCGCAAAGAGGTGAGACGAACGATCAAGAGTGAGAAAAATGTCCCGCAGCGATGAGCGTCGAGAGTTGGTCCCGGTGATAATCGCGACCGTCGTCCTTGCAATCGGCACATTTTTCATATGGTCCGACATCCGCGCCGATACGCGGAGTCTCGCCGATGACGCGATCACGACAGCCGTCGTCACGCGCGCCGGCGCCACCCTGGTTCGATCGCCGGCGCCGACTGATCTGGTCGCGCCGCAGACCACCCCCGTCTCCGCCGCGTCAACCGTGGGCCACGCGGTACACTGAAGGATCCGTACGGCTGCTGCCGAGATCGTCCAGGATCACGCAATCCGGTGCGGGTCCGCCGGCGCATTGCGAGTCGCAATTCACCACCATCGAGGTGAACGCTGCTTCGAGCGCCCTCAGATCGGCAAGCTTGCGCCTCACTCTGTCGAGCTGGAGTTGCGCCAATTCTCGCGTCGCAGTGCAGGTCGCCGCGCCATCCTGCATGTGCGACAGCAGCGCACGCACTTCGTCGATGGAGAAGTCGAAGTCTCGGCATCGTCTTATGAAGGCGAGGCGTTGCGCATCTTCATTGTCGTAAGTACGCTGTCCGCCGCTCTGCCTTGCAGCGGGGCGCAGCAATCCGATCGATTCGTAATAACGAATGGTCGGCACCGTCGTGCCGGTGTGGCTGGCAAGTAATCCAATTCGCATATCTCAAGCCCGATTTTCCGCTTGAACCTCAAGTCACTTGAGGGGGTATCCGTCGCGGCGTCGGATCACAACCCTTTCGAGGTTCACATGAGCGTTAGTGAGAAAGCCCCCGTTTGCAGGTTACCATCCCGGGATGACCCCGGTTGCGGCTGCAAGGCCAAGTCGGAGGTGGCGCCGGACGGCAAGGTCGTGGGCGCAGCCATGATGTCGGGCGCGGCTGCGGTGGCATGCGCCGCCTGCTGTATTCTGCCATTCACGCTCCCCGCGGTGATGCTCGCCAGTCTCGGCGGCGTCATCAGCGCGCTGGATCATGCGCATATCTGGGTCACCCGGGGCGCGATCGGCGCAGTCGTCTGCGGTTGGGGTTGGCTGTTCTGGCAGATGGCTCGAAGCCGGCAAAAGCCGATGCGCTCGACAGTCATAATAATGCTGTTGGCTACCTTTTTGACAGCCACCGCCGCATCCTGGCCATTGATCGAACCGGTGGCATTTCACGCGCTAGGCATCGTAAAGAAGCATGCCGCCGCACGGGACTGAGTATGGATCGTCTAACGTTATTTGGCCTGTTCGCCGTCACATCGATGCTGGTGTGTTACGCGTTGGAACATCGTGGCCGACGCTACATTCTGGCATTCGCGTTCTCCTGCGCACTAGGCTCGGTCTACGGCTTTCTGCAGGGCGCGTGGCCGTTTGGGCTGGTCGAGGCAGTTTGGGCCATGGTTGCGCTGTGGAGATGGCGAAAGGCGTAAATCAGTCCGCAAGAATGAGGTCGGCGGCAGCCGGTCAGGCGCCAAAGGATCGGCTTTATCCGTTCACTCCTCAGTCGCCTGGCGTTTCGATCATTGTCGTTGCTTCGCTTGAGGCCCGGCGATTGTTGGCGCGACGGCGACGGAAGTCGTGCGCTCCGCCCGGTCCGGCATCTACGACGTGAGCGTTACTCTGGAAAACGCCATCGTCGCGGAATTCCGTGCGCAATCGCGCGTTATCGGCGAACCGCTATTGTCCGATGGTGTGGCGCTATAAGCGCAAAGCCGGGGTGATAGCCAAAGTATTGATTTAACTGGCGCACCCGACACGATTCGAACGTGTGACCTTTGCCTTCGGAGGGCAACGCTCTATCCAGCTGAGCTACGGGTGCGTTGGGCTCCGTTTACCCGATTGGAGAGGCCTCGGCAACGGGCAGACAGGACCCGATTTGCGGTCGGGGCGGCTAAATCCCATAATGTCTGCGGCCATCGCGGGGGCGATCGCAGTCCCCGCCGTCGAACGGGTAGCGCGGATGAACGGACCGAAACTGACGGTCAGTTGGGGGGAGGGGTCCGGGAATTTTGCGCTGTTCCGGACCCTGAGCTCCGAACAGCGGGCGAAGACCATCGAGGCCATGGTCCGCCGCGATCTGGTGCGCGGGGAAACCCTGGTGGCGCAGGGCGATCCCTCGGGCTCGCTGTTCATGGTGCTGCATGGCGCGCTGGCCGTGCACCGCGACGGCGATTCCCAGCCTTTCGCCGAACTGCGCGCCGGCGAACTGATCGGCGAGATCGGCTTTTTCGCCAATGTCCCGCGGACCGCCAACGTGGTCGCGATCCGCGACACCAGCGTGCTGGTGCTGACGCGATCGGCCTATCAGGGTCTGGCGCAGGATACTCCCGCGATCGCCGAGGCGCTGCTGGCGGCGCTCGCCCTTCGCTTCGCACGGCGCACCGAGCGCTTGCCGGTGGTCCGCAATTCGCCGGTCGCCCGCACCGTGGCCCTGGTCGAGGCGGGAGGCGAGCCCGTGCCGGCCGAGTTCCTTCGGCTGATGCGCCAAGCGCTCGCCGGCACCGATGCCGAGATCGTCGATCCCGCGCGCGTCGCGGCGACGTTTCCCGGCCGCGCGCTTGACGATCCCGAAGTCAGCGACTGGCTCAACGAGCTCGAGCAAACCGCGCCGCTCGTCGTCTATCTCGGCGACCGCGATGCTTCGGCCTGGACCCGCAAGGCGATCCGCCAGGCCGACATGGTGGTGTTCGCCTGCCACGGCGCGGCGCCGGCGCCCGACCTGACCGAGGTCGAGGCGTTTGCCTGCGAGATTCACTCCGCCTCGGCGCGGCGGCTGGTCCGCATTCACGACCGGCGCAGCGGCGAAGTCTTGGGCACTACGGCATGGCTCGCCCGTCTACCCTGCTTCATGCACCACCACGTCGCACTGCAGGACCGGCTCGATATCGACAGCCTGGTCCGCTTTTTGTCCGGCCGCGCGATCGGGTTCGTCGCCGCCGGCGGCGGAAGTTTTGGCGCGGCGCATGCCGGCATCTACAAGGCGTTCCGCGAGCGCGGCGTGACCTTTGACATCTTTGTTGGCACCAGCGTCGGCTCGGCGATGGCGGCGGGCTTTGCCAAAAATTACGAGGCCGACGATATCGAGCGCGGCGCGCACGAGATCTTTGTCAGGAGCCGCAGTTTCCGGCGGCCGACCTGGCCGCGCTATGCGCTGCTGGATCACAAGGCGTTCGACCGAACGCTTGCCCAACAATATGGCGCGCATTGCCGGATCGAGGACTGCTGGCGTCCGTTCGCCGCGGTGGCGACCAATTTGTCGAGCCATAGCCTTGAACTAATCCGCACCGGGCTGTTGTGGCAGGCGGTGCGCGCCTCGAGCGCGATCCCCGGCCTGTTGCCGCCGTTCTACACGCGCGAGGGCGCGATGCTGGTCGACGGCTGCCTGATCGACAATGTGCCGCTGGCGCCGATGCACCAGCTCAAGAGCGGTCCCAATCTGGTGGTGCATTTCGGCAATCCCGCGACCGAGACGTTCGATGTCGATTACGATTCGCTGCCCGGCCGGCTTGAGCTCGCAGTCGCCATGCTGCTGCCGTTCCGCAGGAGGTCGCTGCCGGTGGCGCCGAGCGCGGTCAATGTGCTGTGGCGCAGCCTGGTCGCGCATCAGCGCTACGATTCGCTTTCGGCAACCCCGCTCGATCACGTGATGCGGCCGCCGCTGCCGGCGGGCCTTCGCATCACCGAGTTCGAACGTCACACCGAGATCTTTCAATCGTCGTATCTGTGGGCGTGCAAAACCATCGCCGCACTGGAAGTCGAGGGCGATCCATCGATTACTGCGATTCTCGCCACCGGGCGTGCGGCGGCAACGCGATAGATCCAGAGCGTTTTCGAGCGAAGTGGACACCGGTTCGCGTAGCAATCAAGTTTACGCAGATTGCGCAGACTTATCTGCGGTAGAAAACGCGTCAAAACAAGAGTCTAGAGCTTCGGCTCTGATTCTATCAGAACCGATAATGCTCTAAGGCGTCCTCAGGCCGGCACGATCACCTTGCCGATCGGCCACAGCGCGATGCCGGCGAGCTTCAGATGGGCCCAGGCAAAGGGAAGCCCAACGATGGTGATAGCCCACATCACGGCGGTGATCAGATGACCCAAAGCGAGCCACCAGCCCGCCAGCACCAGCCAGATCAGATTGCCGATCAACCCGAGCGGCCCGGTGCCGATATCGTACTGGCCGGTAATTTGATCGCGATTGACGGCCTGTTGGCCGAACGGCAGCAGGCTGTAGACGCCGATATTGAAGGCGGCGCGCGCCCAGGGCAGGCCGATGATGGTGATCGCCATGATGACGGCCGCGATCATCCAGCCGGCCGCCATCCACAGGCCGCCGAAGACGATCCAGAGGACGTTGAGCAGCAGCGAGAGAGGAGACATGCCGAAACCTTTAGAAGATTGGGCTCTGAGTTAACGGGTATGGGCCGCGAATAAAGCCCATTGAACCGGGTCGCCATATGAATAATGTCGGCTCAGCGCCAAACAAGACCAAAGCGGCGAAGTCCGCGATTTCAGGGAGAGAAAAATGGCAAAAATGGTCGCCGTCGTTGCGATCGCAGCGTTCGTTGCAGCGTCGCAGGCCAGCCATGCCCAGGATGTGACCCGCTTCGCGCAGGTCCCGGCGCCCGGCACCGCGCCGCCGCTGCCCGTACTGTCCAGGTAAGTTGGAGGGATCTATAGCGTTTTCGAGCGAAGTGGATACCGGTTCGCGTGAAGAAAACGCGTCAAAACCAGAATCTAGAGCTTCGGTTCTGATTCTATCAGAACCGGAAAGGCTCTAGCGCCGATAGCGCTCGCGCGAAGCGACATGACGCGCTTCTTCGCGCGGGCGGCTTGCCGAGGTGACGCGGGTTTCGCTCATGATCTGCGTCACCGGCTTGAGCTCTTCCAGGAAGATCGGCCGCGCGAAGTAATAGCCCTGGGCGTAACGAATCTTGGTGGCCGCCTGCAGATAGGCAAGCTCCTCGAAGGTTTCGATGCCTTCGGCGATCACGGTCATGCCGAGCGCCTCGCTCAGCGATTCGATCGCGCGCAGGATGCCCTGGCTGCGCGGGCGCTTATGGATGTCGGTGATGAAGGAGCGGTCGATCTTGATTTCGTCGGCGGTGATGTCGGCCAGCGCCGACAGCGAGGAATAGCCGATGCCGAAATCGTCGATCGAGATGCCGACGCCGAGCTGGCGGAAGATCGGCAGGATCTCGTACTGGAATTGGGTCTTGGTGACGAAGGCGTCCTCGGTCACCTCGATCATGAAGCGCTCGGGATAACCGGTCGCTTCCAGCGCCTGCGCCAGCGAGCGCATGAAGTCCGGGTTGCAGGCCTGCTTGGCCGCGACGTTCATGCTGATCGTGGTGTCGTGGCCGAAGGTCTCGTTGATCAGGTCGATCGAGCGCACGATCTCGGCCAGCACCAGATGGGTCAGCTCGTCGATCAGTCCGAGCTCGACCGCGAGGTTGATGAAGGTGCCGGGGGCCTGGATCACGCCCTCATCGTCGCGCAGCCGCACCAGCGCCTCGATGCCCTTGATCGCCTGGGTGCGGATGTCGACCTTGGCCTGGAATGCGCAGCAGAAACGCTTCTCGAGGATCGCCAGCCGCAGCGACTGTTCGACCTTCGTCCGCGCCAGCGCCTCGCGCTCCATGCCGGCGTCGAAGAACACGGCGGCGCCCTTGCCGTCGCTCTTGACGCGATACATCGCGATGTCGGCGTTCTGCCGCAGTACTTCGTAGCTGCGGCCGTGCTGCGGATAGAGGCTGACGCCGATCGAGGTGGAGGCGAATATCTCCGATCCGTCGATGAAGAACGGCGCCTTCAGCCGCTGCAGCGTGAAGTCGATGTATTCGGCGACTTCCTGCTCGCCCTGGATCGGATTGAGCAGCAACAGGAATTCATCGCCGGAGATCCGCGACAGCATATCGGTCTCGCGCAGATCGAGCCCGAGCCGCTTGGAGACCTCGACCAAAAGCTGGTCGCCGGCGCCATGGCCGTAATAGTCGTTGATGTGCTTGAAATTGTCGATGTCGAGAAACGCCAGCGCGAAGCGCGCCAAAGCGTCGTCGCTTTGCAGCAATTTGTTGGCGCGGTGCTCGATCACCCGCCGTGACGGCAGGTCGGTCAATTCGTCGTAATAGGCCGAGCGGAACAGCTGGTCCTCGACCGCCTTCAATTCGGTGATGTCGGCGGAGGTCGACAGCAGCAGGCTGCGACCGGCGACCTGCACCGGCCGATGGGTCGTGAGCAGGACCTGGCGGTGCTGGCCATTGGCAACGGCTTCTTCGGTGACCGCGGTACGGCCCGAACGCAGCAATTCGAGACAGGTTTGACGGCGATGCTCCACTTCCGTCGAACCCGCCGCGGCCTGTGTGGTCATACCGAGTTGTGCGGCGGCGGCATCGTTGATCAACAGGAAGCGGCCGTCTTCATCCTGCACCGTGACGCCGCCGGGCAACAATTTGACGACATCCCTGAGCATGCCGAGTTCGCCATCGGCGGCGCGTTCATTGGCGCCCTCCGCGGCGGTCGTCGGCAGATCGAAATGATGACGGCTTTGCATGGTGGGAAAGCTTGCCCAACTCTCTCTTAGTTTTGGTTAAGTGAGGCCGACAAACACCATGGCGCGGCGCAGGGCTACCCATTTCGACCGGTCGCGGCGAGTTGTCATTAACAGAGTGTCAACGAGGGCCCGGGACCGCCATTCGGCGCGTCAAAACCGTTTACGCAGACAAAATACCGGTCGCTGTTGCAGCCTTGCCGGCGATCGCTTCAACTTTTGGGTACCCGGCATTGCAACGTGCAATGAATTCCGGTTTTCAGGTAGGAGATTTCCGTCCTGCCGTCGAATGGCCGGAGCGCGGAATTCAGAAGCTTGGTACCAAAGCCGGGCGCGCCGATCGGTCCGACCGCGGGGCCTTCGTTTTCGTCCCAAACGATGGTCAAACGATCGTCCGACGTCGACCACGACACCTGCAACAGCCCGCGCGCGGAGGCGAACGCGCCGTATTTGCTGGCATTGGTGGCCAGCTCATGGAACATCAAGGCAAGGCTGACCGCCAGCTTGTCGGGCAGAAACAGTGGATCGCCGTTCAGGGTAAAGCGGACATGGCCGTAAGGGCCGAGTTCGGAGAGCAACAAGTCCTTGATGTCGCAGCCGTTGCCGTCGACCCGGGCGATCAGATCGTCGGTCGCGGATAACGCGCGGATCCGATGGTCGATATTGGCCCAGACCTCGGGCTGATCCTGCAGGACCTGATGCAGCACGGCGTGGACCGTCGACAATTTGTTCTTCAGCCGGTGTTGCAACTCGTCGACCACCAGCTTGCGGTATTCCTCTTCCTGGATCAGCCGTCTGGCGATCTCGCGCTGCCGGTTCGCGACCGAACGATAATGCTCGATGCCCCAAATGGTGAGGCCGCAAACTGCAAGGAAGATCGCCAGCAGCGCCAGCCGCGCGAAATCGGTCGGGGCGTCGCTGAAATTGACGGTGACGCCGAGCAACCCGCCGGCCAGCGCGGTGGCGGCTCCGATCCGGAAGCCGCCGAACGCCGTCGCAAACAGCACGGCTGGAAGGTACGGCGTGAAGAACACGTCCGGCCGGATCATCGCCAGCGACCACCGGGCCAGCGTCGACAGC
>Ga0265314_10004833_pt1 | contig 12326 bp, 12 predicted proteins | sample 4126metaG_FD_203106 | JGI IMG/M metagenome (GOLD analysis project Ga0265314, IMG submission 203106) | Rhizosphere microbial communities from Carex aquatilis grown in University of Washington, Seatle, WA, United States - 4-1-26 metaG | ecosystem: Host-associated > Plants > Roots > Rhizosphere >... | reverse complement strand
GATGCCCATCTGGGCCTGAAGAAGGATCTTGGTCTCGTGCGCAAAGTTCGCCTCAAAGTCAAACGCCCCTCCTTGATAAAATGCAGCCAAAGCCAGCACGCCAAATGAAGCGCCCCAGAAATAGACGGCTTCCATTTTCCTGAGCCGCCGCTGCATCGTCGATGCGAACACAGCCTCCAAAAGAGACGGTTCCTCCTTCAGGAAAAGGTGAAGATGCTGCCCAAGTTCTGCAAATAACGAATAGCCAAGCTTAACACCGAACGGCACGAGCGTCGTGCCCACACTAAGAACAAGAGCCGTGGTTAGAAATCTTTTGTGGCCTGAAATCCGATAGGTTACGAGCGACGCGACAACCAGCAGTAAGCCAACGCTCACCCAAAGAGCTAGACGTCTGACACGCCCACCGAAAATCTTCTTATCCAAAAACAGCTCAGAACGGTTCGCCGTCACAGTAATTCCTATTTAAAGTGCGATAAGCGGATCGCTACAATCCTATTCAAGCCATTCGAAAATTGTCCACGCTGCCTACGCATCAACGAACCTAAATGGATCAACCAAGCATCGAGCCCCGTTCGTGAAGTTTCCCCGCTCCATCGAAATCGTCGGCGGCGGTCTCGCCGGACTCTCGCTCGGCCTCGCACTCCGCCGCGCCGGCGTGACCGTCACGATTTTCGAAGCCGGCCGTTATCCGCGCCATCGTGTCTGCGGCGAGTTCATCACGGGACTCGACGAATCGACGATCGCGCGACTCGGCCTCGCGCCGATTTTGCAGGACGCGTTGCCCAATCGAAAACTCGCCTGGTTCATCGGCGGGAAATTCTCGCGCCACCAGCATCTGCCCTCGCCCGCGCTCGGTCTCAGCCGCTACGCGCTCGACGCGCGAATCGCCGCCGCCTTCATCGCCGCCGGCGGCGACCTGCGCGTGGACACGCGAATCGCGGTTCCAACAAGTTCGCCCGGTCGCGTGCTCGCCCACGGCCGGCGACGCGGCCGCTCGACCTGGATCGGCCTGAAATTCCACGCGCGCGATCTTCCGCTCGACTCCGACCTCGAACTTCATCTCGGCGATCAAGCCTACACGGGCCTGTCCCGGATCGAAGGCGGCGCCGTCAACGTCTGCGGCCTCTTCCGTCGTCGCTCACTCGCCGCCCCTGGGCCGCAGCTTCTGCTCGATTACCTGCGCGCCGCCGGCCTCGCCACTCTCGCCGCCCGACTCGACCGCGCCGAAATCGAAGCCGCATCGTTCTGCGCCGTCGCCGCCCTCAGCTTCGGTCCTGCGCCGGTCCTCGCCAACAGCATCGCGCTCGGCGACGCCTGCGCGATGATTCCGCCTTTCACGGGCAACGGCATGGCGATGGCATTCCAGAGCGCCGCGCTCGCCCTCGATCCGCTGCTCGCTTACGCGCGCGGCGAAATCGGCTGGCCCGAAGCCTGTCGCGTCACGAATGCCGCCTTGCGCCGCCGCTTCCGCGTGCGCCTCGCGTCCGCCGGCATCCTGCACCCGTTTCTCCTGCAACCGCTCCGCCAGCGCTGGTTCGCCGCCTTCAACCGCGCCCGCCTGCTCCCGCTCCGCCCGCTCTACGCCGCTCTCCACTGAACCGTAACGAAACGGTTACCCTCCCGCACTCGAACGCCGCATCGTCCGCCCGCAGGCAGCCACACCAGCCACCATGTTTCTTCACGCCCTCGCCACCGCGGTGCCGCCCGCGACCTTCACCCAGCTTCAATGCTGGGACCTCGCGCAAAGCTCCGCCGTGCGCACGCGCCTCAGCCGCCGCTCCGCGCTGATCCTGCACAGCATTCTCCGCAGCGACCACGGCATCGCCACGCGCCACTTCGCGCTGAGCGACGTCGCGCGCGTCTTCGATCTCACGCCTGACGAACTCAACGCCGATTTCCGTCGCGAAGCCCCCGCGCTCGCCGGCCGCGCGCTCGGCGCCGCGCTCGAAAGCGCCAGCCTTCGTCCCGATCAAATCGACGCGCTGCTCGTCTGCACCTGCACCGGTTACCTCTGCCCCGGCGTCACGAGCTACGTCGCCGAACAACTCGGCCTTCGCCCCAACGCATTTCTCCAGGACCTCGTCGGCCTCGGCTGCGGCGCCGCGATTCCGATGCTCCGCGCCGCGAGCCACATCACTGCCGCGCAGCCCGGCGCGATTGTCGCGTGTGTCGCCGTCGAGATTTGCTCCGCCGCGTTCTACCTCGACGACGATCCCGGTGTGTTGATCAGCGCGTGCCTTTTCGGCGACGGTGCCGCGGCCACGATCTGGCGCGGCGAACCCGCATCGCGCCCGCTGCGCGCGTTCGATTTCAACACCGTTCATCGTCCCGCCGACCGCGACAAACTCCGCTTCGAGCAGCGCAACGGAAAACTGCGCAATCTCCTCCACCGCTCCGTCCCCGAACTCGCCGCCACCGCCGTCGGCCACCTCTGGCAGGAGCGCGGCTCGCGCCCCGTCGCGCGCGTCATCGCACACACCGGCGGACGCGACGTGCTCGAAGCCCTCGCGCCCGTCGTCGCACCGCACTCGCTCGCCGCGAGCGCCGAAGTCCTGCGCGCCAACGGCAACATGAGCAGCCCGTCCGTCCTCTTCGCGCTCGAGCGCACCTTGCAGGACACGACACCTGGCCCCGACGGCGATTTTTGGCTCGTCAGTTTCGGCGCCGGGTTTAGCGCACATAGCTGCCGGATCGGCCCCTGACTTCATGGCAAAACTCGCTGACCTCGTTTCCTACTGCGACAAACGCACCCGTCGCGCCGCCTTCACCGACGCGCCCGGCGCGTTCAACGGCCTGCAAGTCGCCAACCGCGGCCGCGTCACGAAAATCGGCGCCGCCGTCGATGCCGGCCTCGTGCCGTTCCAGCGCGCCGTCGCCGCGCAGGTCGATTTTCTCATCGTCCACCACGGCATGTATTGGGACATGCCTCGCCCGCTGACCGGGCCGGCTTATCAACGCGTCGCAACGCTGATCGAGGGCAACTGCGCGCTCTACTCGAACCACCTCCCGCTCGACGCGCATCCGCAGATCGGCAACAACGCCCTGCTCGCCCGCCAGCTCGGCCTGAAAATTTCCCGCGGCTTTCTACCGAATCCCGGCGGCGACATCGGCGGCATCGCGCCGGCCCGCGGCCTCGGGCGCGCCGCGCTCCGCGCCAAGCTCGAAAAATTTTACCCCCGCGTGATCGCGATCGAATACGGCTCGCCCGCGCTGCGCCACATCGCGTTTTGCAGTGGCAGCGGTTACAGCGCGATCCCCGCGTTGATCGCCGCGGGCGTCGATACGCTCGTGACCGGCGAGCTGCGCGAGGATATTTTCAACCGCGCCCAGGAGGAACGGCTCAACCTCTACCTCTGCGGCCACTACGCCACGGAAGTTCACGCCGTTAAGGCTCTCGCCGACGAGCTCGCGAAGAAATTCCGCCTCCCGTGGGAGTTCATCGCCACCGAAAATCCCTTCTGAATTTGCGCAGCAGGCCGCGAAACGAGCGAAGAAGATTGCTTGGACTCGGCGTTCTTATCTTCGTTACCTCCGTTTCCTCACCTAAAAAGGTTCGATGAAAAAGATCGCCATCCTCAACGGCCCCAACCTCGACCGCCTCGGCAAACGCGAGCCCGAGATTTACGGCCACGCCACGCTCACCGACCTCGAGTCGGCCCTGCGCGCGGAGTTCGGCGCGTCCGCGCAACTCGAGTTTTTCCAGTCCAACCACGAGGGCGCGCTCATCGACAAGATCGCCGCGCTCGCCGAGGCGAAATTCGACGGCCTCGTCCTCAACGGCGGCGCGTTCACCCACACCAGCGTCGCCCTGCGCGACGCGCTCGCCGGCTCCGGCCTGCGCACCGTTGAGGTGCACATCTCGAACATCTACCGGCGCGAGGAATTCCGCCAGCAGTCGCTTACCGCGCCGGCGTGCACCGCCGTCATCAGCGGTCTCGGTTTCGAAGGCTACCACGCCGCCGTCCGCTTTCTCCTGAAGGCGTGACCGCGATGCCCGTCGAACCTCTCCCATCCGCGCCGCTCCCCTCGTCGTCTCCGCCGTCTGACGACTCCGTTTGGTTCGTCTGCCACACGCGGCCGCGCTGCGAAAAAAAATTCGCCGCGCTCATGGCGGCGGAGCATTTTGAGCACTATCTTGCGCTCGTGCCGAGCGTGCGAAAATACCGCCAGCAAACGAAGCGGTTCACCAAACCGCTTTTCACCGGTTACGTCTTCGCCCGCGTGCCGCTGGAGCGGAAGGCGCGCATCTACCAGCAGGATCTGCTCGCCCGCGCCATCACGGTCGAGGACGTGCCGGGTTTTCTGCGCCAGCTCGACGACGTCAAGGCCATCGTCGCCTCCGGTTACGAACTCACCGTGCTGCCGCTGCTCACCCGCGGCCGGCGCGTCAAAGTCGTCGGCGGCCCGTTGCACGGACTCGAGGGTTTTGTGGATGACCCCACGAACCCGCGCGGCGTGGTGCTGTCTGTAGATGTGCTCCAACAGGGCCTGCTCGTAAAGCTTCCGGCGGAAAACTTGCAGGTGCTGCCGTAGCTCGCCACATGCCGTTTACCTTTCCACCTCGTTGCGCGCTCGCCCGTGGCGTCGTTTTCGGCCTCTGCGGACTGGCCCTGGGCGGGGTTACGCGCGCGGCGGCGGACACCCAGTCGGCCATGGAACAAACGCAGCCGGCCGTCGCGCTCGCCAATCTCATCGACCGCCTGCCCGACTTGCTTGACCTCGGTCTCCCCTGGTTCGCGCCGGCGGGCGCGGTTCAAATTTACTCGCATCCGCGTTTCGGCGACTTCCTGCACGAGGATTATTTTCGCCTGCCCGTCGATGTCCGCGTCAAGGTGAAGGACAACATCGAGCTCAACGGCGAGCTCGGCAGCTACTTCACCAACGGCTTTCACGGCTACGTGGGCAACGGCTTCTATGAAGTCAGCCTCGGCGTGAAGCGTGAAACCGTGCTCTCGCCCGACGCCGGTTGGAGCGCGGGCCTGAACTTCGTCACCCCCGTGAGCCGGCCCCCGATCGAGATCACCGACGGCGTCCGTCACCTGCTGCCCTACGTCACGCTGACGCACACGCTCGTGCCGCGTTGGGGCCTCGTCGGCTTCGCCACATTCGGCGCCGATTTGATCGCCCAGACGAATCTTCCGGAAAACTTCCGCAAAAACGAGTTTCACGACGACTCACTCATCCTGACGCTCGGCGTCGCCCGCGAATGGCACCGGTTGCAATTTATTCTGACCACTTTCGACGCCAACACGACCTCGCTCGGCGACCGCGAGAAAAACGTCTTCGGCGTTCGCCCGAGCGTCGGCATTCCCGTGCTGCGGCGGCACGACGGCACCGCGCGCGCCACGGTCACGTTCGAGGGCCGGACAATCTGGGGCCCCGACGGCTTCGAGACCGGCGTCACCACCAGCGTGCGTGTCGATTTCCGCTACCGGCGAACGCACGACAGCCGTTGAGCGGCGAGGCGCGGCGCACGCGCATCGTCACCGCGTCCAAATCCACACGAGCTTCGCCGCGTGCATCGTCGCGCACGTCGCCAGCGCCGCCGCCGTGTCGTCGATCACGACGCCCCAGCCTGCCGGCAAATCTTGGAGCCGGTTAATTCCGAGCGGCTTCAGGATGTCGAAAAACCGAAACAGCCCGAAGCCCGCGAGGAAGATCACCCACCGCCATTCCGGCGACACCAACCCGCTCGCGAGCATCCGCCAGCCGAGAAAACACAGCGGCATCGCCACGAATTCGTCGAGGATCACCTCGCCCGGATCCTTCCGCCCGAGTCGGAATTCCGCCTCGCCGCAAAGCGCCACCGCCAGATAACCGCCGGCTGCGCTGAGCACGAGCGTGCCAACGGTGCCGAGCGGATAAAAAACCACCGTGAAATAAAGCAGCCCCGCCAGCGAACCCCACGTGCCCGGCGCCGGCAGCTTGCGGCCGATCGGCCCGAGTCGCGCGCACCCGAGCACGAACCAGCCCGGCAGGAATTTCGGCCAGATCGGTTGCTCCAGGCGCATCGGGTCACTCCAGCACCACGTGGCCGTGCCGCCGGAAATACGTCGCACCCGACGTGATCGTCAACACGACCGCCAGCGCATAAAACCCGATGCCGATCCAATTCACCGCCGCGACCCACCAGCCCTCTCCGCCGCGAAACAGCTCGTTGAAATCCCGCTCGAACATCCGCGCCCCGAGCAGCCAGCCGATCGCATTGAGTTGGACGAACGTCTTCAACTTTCCGCCCGCGTCCGCCTCGACCACCACACCCTTTGTCGCCGCGACCATCCGCAATCCCGAAATCATGAACTCGCGCCCGAGCATGCACAGCAGCGCCAGCATCGCGAGGATGCGATGGCCCATGAAATATTCGCCGTTCACGAGCGCGATCATGATCCCGAGCACCATCACCTTGTCGATGACCGCGTCCATGAACCGCCCGAACGTCGAAACCTGCCCGCTCTCGCGTGCGAGCTTGCCGTCGAGCCAGTCCGTCAACGCCGCCGCTATGAACAGCCAGAACGCCAGCGTCGCCGCCCACGGAAACTCCGCATACATCAGCGCGACGATGACAAACATCGCCGGCAGCCGCGAAAACGTCAGGACGTTGGGCAAAGTCAGGCGCACGGGTGTGAACCCGGAACGACACACGCCGCCGCAGTCGAAAGCAACATCTCGTTGTTCACCGCTCCGGTTTTACCGGCCGCCGTTACCGTCGCGCCGAAAAACGCATCGCCACCCGCGCCCCGATCGCTTTGCCTTGCTCCACGACATGCGCCACTGCATCTACCCCGGCACCTTCGATCCGATCACCTACGGCCACCTCGACGTGCTCGCCCGCGCCGCGAAACTTTTCGACCACGTCACCGTCGCCGTCGCCGACAACTCCGGCAAGGGCCCGCTCTTTTCCGTCGCCGATCGCCTCGACATGCTCCGCCCCAACGTCACCCAGTTCGCCAACGTATCCGTCACGTCCTTCACCGGCCTGCTCGTCGATTTCGCCGTCGCGCAAAACGCCATCGCCCTGATTCGCGGTCTGCGCGCGCTTTCCGACTTCGAATTCGAGTTCAACATGGCGCTCATGAACCGCCACCTCGAGGAGCGGATCGAAACGATTTTCGTCATGCCGAATGAGCAATTCAGCTACACCAGCTCCACGCTCGTGAAACAAGTCGCCAAACTCGGTGGCGACGTCACGCACTTCGTCCCGCCCAACGTCGCCGCGAAGCTCAAGACCGCCTTCCCGTAAATCGCGTTACCCCCGGACCGCCGCTGCGCTCGCTGAAGCAAACAACTCCTTCCGCCGCGCCGCATCCCGCTTCCGATCCGTCTTCAATTCGAGGATTCGAATTCCTCTTTCCGGCAGCGCGCTCACCAGCGCCGCGAAGTGCGTCCAGTCGCGCACCGCGATGTGATCCACGCCGTGCGCCGCGCATAGTTTTTCGAAATCCACTTCCTGCGGCGTGGCAAAGAACTCCTCGAACGGCGGCTCGAACTGCGCCGCCGGCAAATGCTCGAAAATTCCGCCGCCGCGATTGTTGATCAGCACGACCGTCAGTGACCCGCGAAATTTCGGCCGCAACAAAAAACCGTTCGCATCGTGCAACAGCGCGAGATCGCCCGTCAGCAGCACCGCCGGCCGCTTCGCGCGGTGCGCCACGCCCAGCGCCGTCGAGAGCGTCCCGTCGATGCCATTCGCGCCCCGGTTGAAAAAAAATTCCGCCCCGCGCCCGCTCGCCGGCCAGAAATATTCCACATCCCGCACCGGCATGCTGCTCGCGACGAACACCGGCGTCCTCTCCGGCAAATGCCGCGCCAGCAGCCACGCCACCTTGCCCTCGAACATCGCCGCCTCGCCCTCCAGTGCCGAATCCAGCGCCCCGCGCGCCGAGTTTTCCGCGCGCCGCCACGCCTCGAGATAACTCGCATCCGCGATCCGCGCACCCGCCACGGCCAGCGACTCCACCGGCGCCACGATCTGCCGCGTGCGCCCGTGCAGCGCATCGCGATTCGCCACCGACGCTGCCACGAGCAAAATCTCCGCGCCGCTCGCCTCGAGCCAGCCGCGCAGCACCTTGCTCGTCGGCCATCCGCCGAGGCACAGCACCGTTCGCGGCACCAAATCCCGCGCCAGTTTTTCGTCGCGCAAAATCGCCTCATACGCCGTCACCACGCCGCTTCCGGCCGGGGCGTGCCCGCGCACCTGCGACAACGCATCCGCCAAGATCGGCCATCCGAGCGTCTCGGATAACTCCAAAACTTTTTTCGCGTAAGCCGCGGCATCCTCCGGTGCCGCCGGCCCGGCGACAATCAACCCGCGCGCCGTCGTCGGCCGCTGCCAGATCGTCGCTCGCGTCGTTTCGGGCAACGGCGCTTCGAGATGCGCAAAGAAATCCTCGTCGATCTCTTCTTCGAGGCTGAGCGCGCTCGCATCCGCGACCGGCGCCAGCGGATCGCGAAAGGGCGCATTGAGATGCACCGGCCCCGCCGCGGGCGCCAGCGTGCGACCAACCGCGTGCGCCACCGTTTGCCGCAAATACGCCAGCATCGACCGTGTCGCTTCCGGCACCGCGAATTCGTGGAAAAAATTCACATGTCCTCCGAAAAGTTTCTGCTGGTCGATCGTCTGCCCGGACGCGCAGTCGCGCAGCTCCGGCGGCCGGTCCGCCGTGATCGCGAGCAGCGGCACGCCACTTTCCTGCGCCTCGATCACCGCCGGAAAATAATTCGCCCCCGCCGTCCCGCTGGTGCACAGGAGCACAACCGGACGCCGTTGTTGCTTCGCCAACCCCAGCGCAAAAAACGCCGCCGACCGCTCGTCGAGCACCGGCACCGCCGCGATCCCCGGATGCCGCGCGAAGGCCATTGTCAGCGGCGTCGAGCGCGAGCCCGGCGAGATCACCGCCGTGCGGACGCCGCACCGCACGAGTGTCTCGACGAACACGCTGCCCCAGATCGAATTCGTGTTGCGAAAATCCAGCTCGTTCATGCGTGTCACTTCACCGTCGGGCCGGCAGGCAGGTTCGCCACCAGGTATTCGACCAGCGACTTGATCTGATTGTCGTCGAGCGAGCCGTCGTGATTTTTCGCGAACGCCGGCATCAACGTCTTTTCTTTCCCCTCTCGAATCGTCTTGTTCCAATAAGCCGCATCGCGCCGCACTTTCGCGACGGTCAGGTCCGGCACCATGCTCGCCCGGTGCTCGCCACCGTGACAGATCAGGCACGCGGTTTGAAAAAGCTCCTTGCCCATCTTTCCGACGGTCGGCGCGACATGGCACGATGCGCAATCCCCGCGCAACACCGCCTGCCGGTCCGCCAGCGCCAACCCCCGGTTCATCTCGCGCAGCTCCGCCGGCGTCAGCGGAATCTGGACGTGGACGAGCAGGATGTCCGGGGCGTCTCCACCGACGCTCTTGTAAACATAGATCGTCTTCGTCAACTCACCGCTCTTCCCGCGCAAATCCACTGTCACGCGCAGCGCGTCCGAAGCGCCCGGCGCCAGCACCCACGGACTCCGCGGTGGCTGGGCCGCCGTGCAATGACACGAGGTGGCGATGCCCGTGATCGTCACCGCGCGATCCGTGCGGTTTGTCACGGTGAACGCCACGTTCGCATCCGCCTCGCCTGCCTTGGCCACGTAGGTTTTCTCCACCGCGTCCCACGCCAGCGGCGTCTCATCAGCAAACGCCGCCGAGACCGTCAACCACCCAAAAAACAGCGACTGGCAGACGAAGCGGCGGCGGGTGGAACGAAGTCTCATGGCGGGCCCCGAGCCTTCACATCGAGCGAAAAATGAGGAGAAAATTCGCCGCGGCGGGCTTGGGCACGCTACCGCCCGCTCAGCGTGACAACGCCGCGCGCCGTCATTCCATCAGCGCGCCCAGCATGGCGCGGAACTTGAGCTCCGTTTCCGCCAGTTCCTCCTCCGGTGACGAGCCGGCCACGATCCCCGCGCCCGCAAAAAGCCGCGCCGTCGCGCCCTCGACGATCGCCGACCGCAGCCCGACAAAAAATTCCCCGCCGCCGCGCGCGTTCAACCAGCCCAGCGCGCCGCCGTAAAGTCCGCGCGGAAATTTTTCCAGTTCGCGAATTCGCGCGACCGCCGCCGCGCGCGGCGCGCCGCCGACCGCCGGCGTCGGGTGCAGCCGCGCCAGCACATCAAGCAACCGCACGCCGTCCGGCAGGGTCGCGCGCACCGGCGTGTCGAGGTGCTGCACGTTGGCCAGCTTGCGCAGCACGGGCGCCGGCGAAAATTCCAGTTTCAATCCGAGCGGCTCCAGTTGCCCGCGAATCGAGTCGAGCACCAGCCGCTGCTCGCGCCGATCCTTCTCGCTGCGCAACAGCGCGCCGCCCAGCAGCGCGTCCTCGCTCGCCGTCGCACCGCGCGGCGCCGAGCCCGCCAGCGCCTCCGTCTCCAGTCCGCCGCGACTCACCCGTGCCAGCCGCTCCGGCGTCGCGCCGATGAAGCTCTGCCCGCGGCCGTTCGCGACCGAAAATGCGTAGCAATCCGGGAATCGCTGCCGCAGGCGGTTGAGCATTTTCAGCGGATGCAGCGCCTCTGGCGCACGCACCGTGCGCCGCCGCGCGAGCACGATTTTCTGAAACTCGCCTGCCGCGATCCGCGCGAGCGCCGCGCGCACCGCCGCCGGATAATCGCCTTCATCCTCGGTCTGCCACGTCGCTTTCTCCGCCGGCCGCGCCAGCGCTGCGTTCGCACCGTAGTCGAACGCGCGAAATTTCCCGTGCGCCCGCCAGACTTTTTCCGTCAACGCGTCGAGCGGCGAGTCCGGCTCGACCATCAGGTTCGCCACCGCCGTCGTGCGTGCGCCCGCGCGCGCCACCTGCCAGCGCGGCACGAACACGCGCGCCGCCGGAAACGGTTCGCCCGCCTCCACCTTATCATGAAACGCGAACGCCGTGAAAAAATGCGGCCCGCCAAACGCCGCCATGTCTCCCACCGCGATCGTGTTCGCCAGCGTCTCGTCGATGAACTGTTGCACTGCCGCGAACCGGCCCGGCCCGCGCGTTTCCGCAATTGCCACCACTTCCGCGCCCGCGATCGCGCTCTCGAGTGACGGCCGTTCCGCGTAAAAATGCGGCTCGCCCGGCTCGAAGATCGATTCGAGCACCGCCAGCGGATCGAGCGCCTCGACCGCGAGGGAAATGCTCACGAGCTTCGCCCGCCCGTCGCGCGCCGCCGCCGCGCGGCACTGCCCGAGAAACGCGTGCAGCGCCTCCGGCGTGGCATTCGCGGACGGATCGAGCGGAAGGACCGTCACGACTTCGCCGCAACCTTTTCCGCCGGCGCCGCGCGCGGAAACAACACCAGCGCCGCCGTAACTTTCGCGCCCGTGAGCTTCGCGCCCCACGCGAGTTCGTCGCTCCAGTTTGTGCCCGGCGCATAGCCGAGCGCCGCGTCGATTTTTTCCACCGTCGCCGGGATCACGTGCCGCAACGCCGCCGCCGCGAGGCGCAGCGCTTCGGCCATCGTCGCGAGCGACGTGCGCAGCCGCGCCTGGTCGTGCGGATCGGCCGACTTGCCGAGCTTCCATGGTGCGCGCTTTTCGATGTAGGCGTTCGTCTCCGTGAGAAAAAACATCACGCGTTCGAGCGCCGTGTGAAACTGGAAGCCCTCGCTCAGCGGCACGATTTCGCCGCGCGTTTTCTCCCACAGCGCGTGAAGATTTTTTTCGAACTCCTCGGTCGTTTCGGCCGCCGGCACGATGCCGCCCGCGAACCGCGTCGTCATGTTCAGCGTGCGATTGACGAGATTGCCGAGGTTGTTCGCGAGCTCGCTGTTGTAGCGCACGAGAAACTGCTCGCGCGTGAAGTCGCTGTCCTGCCCGACGTTCATCTCGCGCATCAAAAAATACCGGAACGCGTCCGCGCCGAACTCGGCGACGAGGTCGAGCGGGTTGAGCGCGTGGCCCGTGCTCTTCGACATCTTCGCGCCGCTTTGCAGCCACCAGCCGTGCGCGATGATCCCGTGCGGCAGCGGCAGACCCGCCGCGTGCAGCATGATCGGCCAATAGATCGCGTGCGGCGGCACGAGGATGTCCTTGCCGATCACGTGCCACGTCGCCGGCCACACGCCCGGCCGATCGACGACCGCGGAGTAATAATTCACCAGCGCGTCGAACCACACGTAGGTCACGTAGTTTTCGTCGAACGGCAGTGGGATGCCCCACTCGAGCCGCTCGCGCGGGCGCGAGATGCACAGGTCGTTCAGCGGCTCCTTCAAAAATTCGAGCACCTGCTTCTGCCGGTAACGCGGAAAAATAAAATTCTCGTTCTCCGTCAAAAATCCCACGAGCCACTCCTGGTATTTCTTCA
>Ga0265314_10004832_pt1 | contig 12326 bp, 12 predicted proteins | sample 4126metaG_FD_203106 | JGI IMG/M metagenome (GOLD analysis project Ga0265314, IMG submission 203106) | Rhizosphere microbial communities from Carex aquatilis grown in University of Washington, Seatle, WA, United States - 4-1-26 metaG | ecosystem: Host-associated > Plants > Roots > Rhizosphere >... | reverse complement strand
CACGCCCGATCGCTCGGCATGCTGCGCGCCCGATATGCAGCTATCCCTGACAAGACGGCGCTCGATCCGGTTCTGCAAGCGGCGGGTTGCCTTGCCGGATTGCGCGCCTAGATACGGACTCCCGCCCAACGAGGACCGCACCCATGGAAACGCCGAAATACAAGACTGCCCTCATCGTCGGCGCCGGCGAAGGCCTGAGCGCCTCGCTGGCCCGGATGTTTGCTCGCGAGGGCCTTCGCGTCGCTCTCGCGGCGCGGAAAGCCGAAAAACTCGGCGCGCTATGCAGCGAGACCGGCGCCAGCGCTTTTGCCTGCAACGCCACCGACGCGGACGAGGTCGAACGGCTGTTCGGCCTGGTCGAACGCGAGATCGGTAACCCCGACGTGGTGGTCTACAATGCGTCCGGGCGGGCGCGCGGCGCCTTCGTCGATTTGGTGCCGGCGGAAGTGGCGCAGGCGATCAGCGTCAGCGCCTTTGGCGGCTTCCTGGTAGCGCAGCAGGCGGCGAAACGAATGCTGCCGAACAAGCACGGCGCGATCCTGCTCACTGGCGCGTCCGCCAGCGTCAAGGGCTATCCGCAATCGGCGCCGTTCGCGATGGGCAAGTTCGCGCTGCGCGGCATGGCGCAGAGCATGGCGCGCGAATTGTCGCCGCAGGGCATTCATGTCGCGCACTTCGTCATCGATGGCGGGATTCGCAGCGCGACACGGGTCGACCCCGCCGATCGCCCGGATTCGATGCTCGATCCCGACGCCATTGCCCTGAGCTATTGGAACGTGCTGCAACAGCCCCGCAGCGCCTGGAGCTGGGAGCTGGAGTTAAGGCCGTGGGTCGAGAAGTTTTAGAAGCGTAGGGTGGCAAAGGCGCACTCGCGCCGTGCCCACCACTTACGCGCCGGAAAGACGGTGGGCACGCTTCGCTTAGCCCACCCTACGGAAGAAGAAACGATCGGGGAAAAACATGACCAGCGAAACGACCATCGTCGAGACCGGCACTACCGAACTGCTGTGCGTGATCCGCGACCGCGTCGCGATCATCAAGCTGAACCGGCCGGAAGTGCGCAACGCAATGTCGGACAATCTGACGCCGGCGCTGCGCAACATGATCAAGACCTGCGGCGAGGATCCCGCGGTCGGCGCGCTTCTGATCACCGGCGCCGGCACAGCGTTCTGCGCGGGCGGCAACGTCAAGGGCATGGGCGCCCATCGCGACCAGAAGAAACTGGCGATGTCCTATGACGAGCGGGTCGCGGATCTGCAGGAGCGGCAACGGCTTCTGACCGGCGCGCTGGTCTCGGTGCGCAAGCCGACCATCGCGGCGCTGCCGGGGCCCGCGGTCGGCGCCGGACTGGCGCTGGCGATGGCCTGCGACATCCGCATCGCCGCGCAATCGGCCTTCGTGTCGACCGGCTATCTCAGGGTCGGCCTGAGCGGCGACTACGGCATCGCCTGGTTGTTGACACGACTGGTCGGCACATCGCGGGCCCGCGAATTGATGTTCACCGCGGACAAGGTCGATGCGGCGCGTTGCGAGGTCATCGGCCTCGTCAACCGCGTGGTGCCGGACGAAAAACTTCAAGAGGAAGCGTTTGCGCTGGCCAAATCGATGGCGGAAGGCCCGACGCTCGCGCTTCGCTACATGAAGGACAATCTCGACGAGGCCCTGTTGTTCGACTTCGCCACTGCGAGGGATCATGAGGCGGAGCGCCTGACCCGCCTGACCATGACCGCCGATCACCGCGAGGCCGTGCAGGCCTTCATCGACAAGCGCAAGCCGGTGTTCCGGGGAAACTAAGCAGTCGCGACAACGCCACTCAGAGCCAAACGCGTGGCGGCGAGCCGCCAGCTCGCGCAGGGAATGTCCGCAGGCGCGGTGTCAACCTGCTTGACGAAGCGCACCAGCTTCCAGTCGTCGGGGCTGGCTGCAAACGCAAAGCCTGCCTTGCGGGCAAGGCTCTGCATCGCCTGATTGGAACGCAGCGTATCGCCGAGCAAGGAGTGCGCGCCAAACGACGCCGCGCGGCATTCCAGGTTTCGCAACAACGCCGAGCCTATGCCCTGGCCCTGCCAGCGGTCGTCGATCGACAGGCCGAATTCGAGCGTTTCGGTTTCGGGATGAAGGGCGTAACGCGCTTCGCCGACGATGGTCTCGAAGCCATCGATATTCATAGTGGCGATCACGCTGAACTCGTCGCGTTCGCCGACGTGGATGAAACGATCGAGCACATTGTGCGGCAGCTCGCTCATCGCACCGAAGAAGCGGTTGTAGCGGGAGCGGGTCGAGAGCGAACGGAAATAGTGCTGCAGTTCCTCGGCGTCGCGCGGCTCGACAAAGCGCACTTTTACGGCATCGCCGTTACGGGCGCGCAGCACGTCGGAATATTGCTTGAGGTCGTGGAGGCGCAGGGTGCTCATCGAATGCTCCCTAGAAAAACGTTGACCGGCGCCCCTCAGAACGAGGCGGCGCCAGCCAGGCTGCACTTAAGCCCGCCAAAACGGTTTTTCGGTCTCGTGGATGATGTCGCTGCGGGAAATCCCGACATCGTGCAGGTCGCGCTCGCTCCACTGCGCCAATTCCTGCCGGTTCCGGATCCGCTCGCGCCAGGTGTGAATCGTTTCCTCGACCTGGGCCCAGAAACCAGAACCATGATGATTTATCATCGGTTGGTGCGAATAAATGGACATGTTCATCTCCTAAAGCTAATCTGTTGCAGGGAATATCTGCTCCATTTGGCCTTTCCACAAACGACACTTTGTTCCAGTTCAGATGAGATAACGTCATGTATTTGGGCATTCCGGCATGACCGCAAGGCTTCCCTCGCTCAACGGCCTGCGGGCGTTTGAGGCCGCCGCCCGGCACCTCAGCTTTACCAATGCGGCGACCGAGCTGAACGTCACCCAGACCGCGATCAGCCATCAGATCCGGCGGCTTGAGGAGGAGTTGGGGATCCGCCTGTTCGTCCGGCAGAACCGCGCGCTGGCGTTGACGCCGCAGGCCAGGGACTACCTGCCGGGCGTCCGCGCGGCGTTCAACGATCTGCGGCTCGCGACCGACCGCCTGCTGCGCAGGGACAACGATCATGTGCTGACCGTCTCGACCCTGGCGTCGCTGGCGGCGAAATGGCTGCTGCCGCGGCTGTCGGCGTTTCAGGAAGCTCATCCCGGCATCGACGTCCGCATCACCACCTCGACCGCGCTGGTCGATTTCAGGAGCGGCGATGTCGATGCGGCGATCCGCTATGGCCGCGGCCACTGGCCCGGGGTGCGCGCCGACTGGCTGACCGCCGACGAGCTGTTCCCGGTGTGCAGCCCGGCGCTGCTCGCCGGCAAACGGCCATTACAGAGCCCGCAGGACCTCGCCCACTACACGCTGCTGCATTCGAGCGGCGGCTATGACGACGACTGGCGGCTGTGGCTCACCGCCGCGGGCCTGCCGACCGACATTTCCAAGCAGCCCGGGCTGACCTTCGACCTGATCCTGATGACCGTGCAGGCCGCGATTGACGGTATCGGGGTCGCGATGGGCCGCACCTCCTATGTCGAGGCCGACATCGCCAAGGGCCGCCTCGTGGTCCCCTTCAAGACCACGCTGCCGGCCGATGCCGGGTTCTATCTGGTGTCGCCGGAGGGGCGCACCGATCCGCCCAAGCTCGCGGCGTTCCGGCAATGGCTCGCCGCTTCGGCGCAGAACAAACCCTGAAAAGACCGCGTCGCTGCGGCGGAATACCGTGCAGCCAGGGTTTTGCGGTTGGTCACGCCCTGCATACGTGGCAGATTGAAAAAAGGGCGGCCAGGAAGCCCTCCACTGCCGTTTCCAGGGGGGAATAATTGCAGGACGTCCAAAGCACCGCGCCTGTTGTGCAAGACAAGGCAAAGGCCTTCTGGCCCGAGCGCTGGTGGGCGATCGTCGACTACAAGATCGGCATCATTCCGCTGCCGATTTTCTTCCTGCTGTTCCTGGTGATCGGCGCGTTTGCGCTGACCGGTAAAGTACCGTCCGACATCCTGATGGCGATCGTGCTGCTCTCGCTGGGCGGTTTTACCTGCGCCGAACTGGGCAAGCGAATCCCTGTTATCCGCAACGTCGGCGCGGCGGCGATTTTTGCGACTTTCATACCGTCCTATCTCGCATTCCATCATTTCCTGCCGGATACAATTCTGGTGTCAGTCAAGGACTTCACCAAGGATTCGAACTTCCTGTACCTGTTCATCTCCTGCATCATCGTCGGCAGTATCCTGGGGATGGACCGCGGCGTCCTGATCAAGGGCTTTCTCAAGATCTTCATTCCGCTGGCTGCCGGCTCGGTTGCCGGCGCTGTCGTCGGCACGCTGGTCGGCACACTGCTCGGCCTCGGCGCCTATCACGCGTTCTTCTTTGTCGTGGTGCCGATCATGGCCGGCGGCGTCGGCGAGGGCGCGATCCCGCTCTCGATCGGCTATGCGACGATACTGCACCAGCCGCAGGGCGATCTGTTCGCCCAGGTATTGCCGCCGGTGATGCTGGGCAGCCTGACCGCGATCCTGCTGGCGGGCACACTGAATTTCGTCGGCAAAAAATACCCGCACCTCACCGGTGAAGGCCGCCTGCAGCCGGGCGAGCACGAAGAGCTCGAGCGCGAGGAAGAGGATGCCGACGATCACGTCAGCGTCCAGACGGTTGCCGCGGCCGTCGTCACCGCCGTGACGCTCTATCTGATCGGCGCACTCGGGCAACGGCTGTTCAGCTTCCCCGCACCGGTCGCGATGCTGGTGGTCGCGGTGGCGCTGAAGCTCGCGCGGGCGGTCTCGCCATCGCTGCAGGTCGGCGCCTTTCACGTCTACAAGTTCTTTTCGACCGCGGTGACCTACCCGCTGCTGTTCGCCATAGGCATTGCGTTGACGCCATGGGACAAGCTGGTGGCGGCGTTCACGCTGCCTTACGTCATCACCATCGTCGCGACGGTCGTGACCATTATCGGCACGGGCTTTGTCGTCGGGGGCTGGATGAAGATGTATCCGATCGACACCGCGATCGTCACCGCCTGCCACAGCGGACAGGGCGGTACCGGCGACGTCGCGATCCTGACCGCGGGCAACCGGATGGCCCTAATGCCGTTCGCACAAATCGCAACGCGCATCGGCGGCGCGGCTACCGTCACGGGGGTGCTGATCGTGCTGAGCCAGATGCGTTAGCGCTCGATTTCCGCCGGTTGAACCGGATCAAACCCACCGCCTTAGCCATTTTACGGGTTGGTTGCGCCGCGCAGCCATGGCAGGTTGCCCTTCTAACAAGTAGTCGTCGGCCAGCGAGAAGCTTTCCGCACCGGCCATTTTCGGAAAAACGGGGAGAAAACCCGCATGTCGCAGACCGCACCATCGCAGCCGCCTGTACTCAAATCGCGCATCGGCGCCATTCTGCGGGCGACCAGCGGCAATTTCCTCGAGCAGTTCGATTTCTTCCTGTTCGGCTTTTATGCCCAGGACATCGCCAAGGCGTTCTTTCCGGCCCAGAACGACACCGCGGCGCTGCTCAATGCCTACGGCGTGTTCTGGCTCGGCGCGCTGATGCGCCCGGTCGGCGCCGTCATCCTGGGTTCCTACATCGACCGCATCGGCCGCCGCCAGGGCCTGATCGTCACGCTGGCGCTGATGGCGCTCGGTACCGTGGTGATCGCATTCTGCCCGTCTTATGCGGCGATCGGCGTCGCCGCGCCAATCATTGTCCTGCTCGGCCGGCTGATCCAGGGCTTCTCGGCCGGCGTCGAGCTTGGCGGCGTCTCGGTCTATCTTTCCGAGATCGCAACGCCGGGCAATCGCGGCTTCTACACCTCGTTCCAGTCTTCCAGCCAGCAGGTCGCGATCTTCGTCGCGGCGATCATCGGGTTTGCGCTGCGAGAGGGCATTCCGGGCGACACCTTCCTGGATGTCGCGGGCGGCATCGCCAAATGGCGTATCCCGTTCTTCATCGGCTGCATCATCATCCCGGTCATTTTCGTGTTGCGTCGGTCGCTGGAGGAAACGCCGGCCTTCCTGGCCATGAAAAAGCACCCGACCGCCAGCGAGGTGTTTGCTTCGGCGATCGCGAACTGGCGCATCTGCATTCTCGGCATGATGATCGCGGTGCTGACCACGACGACCTTCTACTTCATCACGGTATACGCACCCGGCTTCGGCAAGCAGCTCAACCTTTCGGCGTCCGGAACGCTGCTCGTGACGCTTCTGGTCGCGGTGACGAACTTCATCTGGAATCCGGTCGGCGGCGCCGTGTCCGACCGGCTCGGCCGCAAGACCGTGCTGCTGACGATCGCCACCCTTTCGTTCGTAACCGCCTATCCCGCGCTTTCCTGGCTCGCGGCGGCGCCGACGTTCGGAAAGCTGCTGGCGGTCCAGATGATGTTCTCGTTCTACTTCGGCACCTATAGCGGCGCCATGCTGGGAAGCCTGGTCGAGATCGTGCCCTCCCATGTCCGGACCACCTGCTTCTCGATCGCGTTCGCGCTGGCGGCGGGCATATTCGGTACGGCGACCCCGTTTGTGGCGACCAAGCTGATCGAGGTGACGGGCCACGACAGGGCCTCGCCGGCCTATTGGCTGATGTTTGGCGCGGCGCTCGGCATCATCGCCACGCTGACCGTCTATCGGGGCGGACGCACCATCGAGACCCGCGAAGCCGCCACCGCATAGCCGCCTGCGCGCCACGCGCGATGCAATCGGCTGCGGCCGATTGCATCCGCCGCGCAAATGACGATAACAAGGGCGATGGTCGACCTTACCCGAAAATTCGACGTGCTGGTGATCGGCGGCGGCAACGCGGCTTTGTGCGCCGCGATCAGCGCGCGGCGTTCCGGCGCCTCGGTGCTGGTGCTGGAGGGCGCGCCCAAATTCTACCGCGGCGGCAACACCCGCCACACCCGCAACATGCGCTGCGCCCATGACGCGGCGACCGACATCCTGACCGGGCCCTATACCGAGCAGGAATTCTGGGACGATCTGCTGCGCCTGACCGGCGGCCAGACCGACGAGGAACTGGCCAAACACATGATCCGGGAGTCCAAGGACATATTGGGCTGGGTGGTCGAACAGGGCGTGCGCTGGCAGCCATCGCTCGGCGGTACGCTGAGCCTGGGGCGGACCAATTCGTTCTTCCTCGGCGGCGGTCGCGCGATGCTGAACGCGCTGTATCTCACCGCCGAACAGATCGGCGTCGAGATCGCCTACGATGCCGAGGTTACCGACCTCGTGATCGAGGACGGCATGTTCCTGTCGGCGGCGCTGAAGCAGCCGATCGGCGGCGCCACCGAAATCCGCGCCGCGGCGCTGGTCGCTGCCGCCGGCGGATTCGAAGCCAACATCGAATGGCTCAAGCAATATTGGGGCGATGCCGCCGACAACTTTCTGATTCGCGGCACGCCGTATAATCGCGGCTCTATCCTGAAACTGCTGCTCGACAAGGGGGTGCAGGAGATCGGCGATCCCACCCAGTGCCATGCTGTGGCGATCGACGCCCGTTCGCCGAAATTCGACGGCGGCATCATCACCCGCCACGACTCGGTGGTGTTCGGCATTGTCGTCAACAAGCACGCCGAGCGCTTCTACGACGAGGGCGAGGACATCTGGCCCAAGCGCTACGCGATCTGGGGCCGGCTGGTCGCGGCCCAGCCCGACCAGATCGCCTACATCATCTTCGACTCCAGCGTGCTCACGAGCTTCATGCCAACACTGTTTCCGCCGATCAAGGCGGACTCGATTGGCGAGTTGGCCGCCAAGTTCGAGCTCGATGCCGCGGTACTGGAGAAGACCGTCGCGGATTTCAACGCCGCGGTGCGCCCCGGCACTTTCGATCACACCATCCTCGACGACTGCCGCACCGAGGGGCTGACGCCGCCGAAGACGCATTGGGCGCGGAAAATCGAGACGCCGCCTTATTATGCCTATCCGGTGCGGCCCGGCATCACCTTCACCTATCTCGGCACCCGCGTGAACAAGCAGGCGCGGATGCTGATGAAGGACGGCAAGCCTTCGGCCAACATGTTCGCCGCCGGCGAGATCATGGCCGGCAACGTGCTCGGCAAGGGCTATGCCGCCGGTATCGGCATGACCATCGGCAGCGTGTTCGGGCGGATCGCGGGACGGGAAGCGGCGCAAAATGCACGGAACTAAAATCCTCGAGGAAGCCGACCGGCTGATGACGGTCTGCAATTCCTGCCGCTATTGCGAAGGCCTCTGCGCGGTCTTTCCGGCGATGGAAATGCGCCGCGCGTTTTCCGACGGCGACCTCAATTATCTCGCCAATCTCTGCCACGGCTGCGGCGCCTGCTACACCGACTGCCAGTTCTCGCCGCCGCATGAATACAACGTCAACGTCCCGCAGACCTTTGCCGTCGCGCGCGCCGAATCCTACGCCGCCTATGCCTGGCCGCGGGCCTTTTCCGGCCTGTTCGCGCGCAACGGGCTGGCGATCGCGCTGATCGCGGCCTTGAGCGTGACGGCGTTCATCTTCGGCTTTGCCGCGTTCAACGACCACGCGGTACTCTACGGCGTCCACACCGGCCCCGGCGCGTTTTATCAATTGATGCCGCACAATGCGATGGCGGCTTTGTTCGGCGCCGCCTTCCTCTACGCCATCGTCGCGCTGGTCATGGGCGTGCGCGCGTTCTGGCGCGACATCGGCGAACCCGTCGGCGGAAAAGCGGATGCCGGATCGCTGTTGCAGGCGATGCGCGACGCCGGCGAATTGCGCTATCTCGACGGCGGCGGGGTCGGCTGTTTCAACGAAGACGACCACCCGACCGATCGTCGAAAAATCTATCATCATCTGACGTTCTACGGCTTTGCGCTGTGCTTCGCCGCCACGTCGGTCGCAACGCTGTATCACTATATGCTGGCGCGCGAGGCGCCGTATCCGTGGTGGGATCTGCCGGTCGTGCTCGGCACGCTCGGCGGCATCGGGTTGCTGATCGGGCCGATCGGATTGCTCACTGAAAAATGGAAACGCGATCCGGTGCTGGTCGACCAGAAGCGCATGGGGATGGACGTGGCCTTCATCGCCATGCTGTTCCTGACCGCATTGACCGGCATCGCGCTGCTGCTGCTGCGCGAGACCGCCGCCATGGGACCGCTGCTGGCGCTGCATCTCGGCCTCGTGTTCGCGCTGTTCATCACCATGCCCTACGGCAAGTTCGTCCACGGCATCTACCGCTATGTCGCCTTGGTGCGCTACGCGCGCGAGCGGCAGATGATGCTGCATGGGGCTGCGGCGGAGTAGTTGTTTATCGTCATTGCGAGCGAAGCGAAGCAATCCAGGGCCGCACGTGGAGCACTGGATTGCTTCGTCGCTGCGCTCCTCGCAATGACGCCCAATTATAAATCCACCACGACGTAATCGCTTTCGACCGACACCGCGAGCGTCTCGGCGACATACGGCCCCTTCACCACGCTGGCGCCTGCTTCCACATGCGCGGGGTACGCTTTAACCCGAAACCGCTTCGGATCGCAGTAGGATTGCCCGGTGCGGATATCGAACTCCCAGCCGTGCCAGGGGCAGCGGATGATCTCGCCGAGCTTGGTGTATTCGATGGTGCCGGGATCGGAGGATTGCGCCAGCCCGATCAGCGGCCCCTCGCACAACGCCGCGCCCTGGTGCGGGCAGCGGTTCATCAGGCCGAAGAATTCGCCGTTGACGTTGAACACCGCGATCGGGCGCTCGTCTATGGTGAGAAATTTTCTTGAGCCCGGCGGCAACTCGGCCACCGGCGCGATGACGTGACGCGCCATATTGCCTTACGCCAATCCGTATAATTTGCGCGCGTTGTCGAGGTAAAACGCCTGGCGGTTGGCGTCGCTGACGCCCGGCGGCAGCACCCGCGACGGATCGTCGTAATCCCAATGCGGATAGTCGGTCGCGAACAAAAGCTTGTCCCAGCCGACCCAGTCGATCACGTCGAACAGATGGTCGCGCCGCTCAGGGTCTTCCATCGGCTGCGTGGTCCAGTAGATGTGGTCGCGGATATATTCCGACGGCGGCCGTTTGACGTGCGGCACTTCGCTGCGCATGCGCTGCCAGCTCTTGTCGAGCCGCCATGACAGCGACGGCGCCCAGCCAAAACCGGCCTCGATCATCACCATCTTCAGGCCCGGATGCCGCTCGAACACGCCCTCCAGCACCAGGCTCGCCAGCGCGGTCTGCTGGCACTGCGAATGGCCGACCATTTCCTCGATGTAGTAGCTCGGCCAGCCCGACGCGGTGATCGGGTTGCCGCCAAAGCCGAAGGCGTGAATGCCGATCGGCAGGCCGGCTTCCGCGGCGGCGTCGTAGATCGGCCAATAGCGGCGCTGGCCGAGCGGTTCGACATTGCGGCTGAGCAGCAGCACCTGGACGAAATTCTTGTTGCCGGCCCATTTGCGGATTTCCGCCGCCGCCGCCGGGCCGTCCTCGTTGGCCACCACGATGGAGCCTTTCAGCCGGCTGTCCTTGCTGGTCCACTCCGCGATCTGCCACTCGTTGACGGCGGTCGCCAGCGCCGCGCTGAGGTCCTGGTTGCGGATGCCCTGCCCGGTCTGCAACGGGCACAGCACGCCGAGCGCGACATTGTTGGGATCGAGATGCTGCTGCTGCATGAACGACAGCGAGGAGCCCTGCTGGCCGCCTTCCGGCGGATAGGCGTCGCGCCGCGAGGCATTGGGCTGCGCCTTCGGATAGGGCGGGCCTTCCATCATGCCCTGATACGGATGCTTGCCGTAGACTTCGAGATGCTCATGCCAGCGCTTGGCCATCCAGGGATAAAGATCCTTCAGGCCGCCCTTGCGCGCCGGATGGATGTCGCAGTCGGCAATCGCGGTTTTCACGCTGCTCGAAGCGTCCGGAGCGGCGCCGGGGCGGAACTGCATGTTCATGACGTTTTTGCTCCTCGATCTCAGCGCACTATCTTTTCGCGATCACGCCTGCGCCATTTGCTTCAGCCGGGGATAGGTCGCGTGCGGGTTGTCGATCATGATCTTGCGGACCAGGTCGTCCGATATACCCTCAGGCAGCGCCAAATCACCTTCGAATTGCCAATGCGGGTAGTCGGTCGAGAATAAGAGCAATTCGTCCGACTGCATATGGTCAAACAGCCGATTTAATGTCTCGGGATCCGGCGGGGCATCGACCGGCTGCAGCGAAAACCGGATGTTGCTACGCACAATTTCCAGCGGCGCCCGGTCCACCCAGGGGGTTTCCATCCGGATGCCGCGCCAGAACTTGTGCAGCCGCCACAGATAGGACGGCAGCCAGGTGAAGCCCGATTCCAGCATCACCATCTTCAGCCGGGGGTGGCGGGCGAACACGCCCTCGACGATCAGGCTGGTCAGCTGGGTCTGGAACGCGGTTGCCTGGGCGACGTAATCCTCGATGTGATAGGAGCCCCAGCCGACTGACGTGGGCGGGTTATGATAATTGCTGCCGGCATGCACGCCGATCGGCAAGCCAAGCCGCTCGGCTGCGGCATAGATCGGCCAGTAGGCGCGCTTGCCCAAGGGCATGTCGCCCATCACAAGCATCAGCACCTGGACAAAGCGCGGGTCCGCGGCGCAGCGCTCGATTTCGGCCACCGCCTTCTCGACGCTCTGCACGGGGATCACGATCGAGCCGCGCAGGCGCGCGTCCTTGTCTAGCCACTCCTTGACCAGCCAGTCGTTCAGCGCCCGGCAGAACGCGTCCGCCATGTCTTCGGAAAACACCATCTGAACGCCATAGAGCGGATTGCAGATGCCATAGCTGACCTTGAACGGATCGAGCGCCTGCGCCTGCATATCGGCGAGGCTGGACCCCGGCTTGCCCTTGGAGGGCCGCCAGTCCGGCCGCGAATTGATCGGCGAATTGGCCGGATAGGATTGCGATATCAGGTCGACCATGCCGCGGGTCGTGACCTGGTCGCGCCAGTAGTCATTCATATAGGGCAGCAGGCTGGTCAGATGCGGGACGGCCGGATGCAGGTCGCAATCGACGCCCCCCGCGATCGGTGTGCTCATGACGGTTTCCTCACGATCTTTCTTGCTCTTATGCGGCATTGAAGCAGCCCCGCATCCCGCCCGCAACTCGGCAAACGCATGGCCGCATGCTAGAGCCTTTTCGGTTCTGATAGAACCAGAACCGAAAAGGCTCTAGATTCTAGTTTTGACGCGTTTTCTTCACGCGAACCGGTATCCACTTCGCTCGAAAACGCTGTAGGAACAGGCCAACAGCAAAACGAGAGGAAAGGCGTCAGATGAAACAGCTGGTTGCGATCGCCGAAAAAATCGCCACAAAACTGATCGAGCGGCGCCAGACCATCGCGGTCGCGGAATCCTCGACCGGCGGCCTGATCTCGG
>Ga0265314_10004831_pt1 | contig 12327 bp, 10 predicted proteins | sample 4126metaG_FD_203106 | JGI IMG/M metagenome (GOLD analysis project Ga0265314, IMG submission 203106) | Rhizosphere microbial communities from Carex aquatilis grown in University of Washington, Seatle, WA, United States - 4-1-26 metaG | ecosystem: Host-associated > Plants > Roots > Rhizosphere >... | reverse complement strand
AGTGCATTAGGGAGAAGGGCAAGGCGTGGTCAGGCTGGCAGGCCAGCCAGCAGGCCGGAGAATGATGCGAACCAAGGGGAATTATTGTGATGCTAGCGGGAAAACGTGGTCTGTCCCCGATTCTCCCGATTCTCCCGTGCGTGTCGTTTGATTAATGAGTTTGATGCTTTGGTCATGCATGATGCCAATTTCCTTCCGGTGTTTGCGTAATGTAGCCGGGCGATTTCACTATTCCAGCGACATCGGTATTTTTTCCACATTGACCACTGGTGGCTTTGGTTTTTCGACCGGCACACTTTCCAGTTGCTGCTTGGCGAGCTGCGCCGCATCGTACTCGCGCTTGTGCGCTTCCTGAGCCGCAAGTTCCGCCTGTCTTTCCGCTTCCAGCTCCTCCGCACTCTTGTACTCGTGCAATGAAAGGTCGGGGCCGGAGGCGGTGGCCGGCTCGCCCTGCTTGCTCTTGAGTTTGATGTTGAGGCGCAATTCGTTGGCGGAATCCGCATTGCGGATGGCTTCTTCGTAGGATATGTGGCCGTCGTTATACAGTTCGAACAACGACCAGTCGAAGGTGCGCATGCCGAGTTCGCGCGATTTTTCCATGATGGGCTTGATCTCGTTGAATTCGCCCTTGAAGATCTTGTCGGCGATGATCGGCGTATTGAGCAGGATCTCGATGGCGGCCTTGCGCCCCTTGCCGTCCGGTGTGCGGATCAGCCGCTGCGAGATGAGGGCCCGCATGTTGGCGGAGAGATCCATCAGTAATTGGTTGCGCCGCTCCTCCGGGAAGAAGTTGATGATGCGGTCTATGGTCTGGTTGGTGCTGTTGGCGTGCAAGGTACCCAGACACAGGTGGCCGGTCTCGGCGAAGGCGATAGCGTGCTCCATGGTCTCGGCGTCGCGGATCTCGCCGATGAGGATCACATCAGGCGCCTGGCGCAGCGTGTTCTTCAACGCGTGATGCCAGCTGTGCGTGTCCACGCCCACTTCGCGGTGGGTGATCAGCGATTGCTTGGACTGGTGCACATATTCCACCGGGTCTTCGACGGTGATGATGTGCCCTTTGGAAGTGCGGTTGCGGTGGTCGATCATCGCGGCCAGCGAAGTGGATTTGCCGGAGCCGGTGCCGCCGACCACCAGCACCAGGCCGCGCTTGTTCATGATGACTTCTTTGAGCACCTCGGGCAGGCCGAGCTTCTCGAAATTGGGGATCTCGGCGGCGATGGTACGAACGACCATGCCGACGTTCTGTTGCTGGACGAAGACGTTGACGCGGAAGCGCGAGACGCCGGGCACGGAGATGGCGAAGTTGCATTCCATCTCTTTTGCGAATTCGGCGCGTTGTTCTTCGTTCATCAATGCGTGCGCCAGATGGCGCGTGATCTCGCCATTGAGTTTCTGCGTGGTCATCGGTGTCATCTCGCCATGCGCCTTCATGCTGGGCGGGAAATCGTTGGAGATGAACAGGTCGGAGCCGCCTGCCTTGCTCATGGCAGTGAGCAGCTTGATGATGTATTCGTAAGCTTGCTGATCGGTGAGACCTGACGACATAGCATTCCCTCGTAACAGTGGTTGCAACAAATTCGGCGACACATTCTAGCAGCAAGCGGGGCGAACTTTGCATGACCGGCGATCCCTTGTCAGGAGTGCAGGAATGGGGCGGCAGGATCGGTCTCGGTGGTATGATGCGCGGCGTTCACGGATATCGAATACGACCAGCATGAATCTCCTCAAAGCCCTGGCAGCGGTCAGCAGTTTGACCCTGATCTCGCGCATTCTCGCCTTCGTGCGCGATGTGCTGATCGCGCGCATCTTCGGCGCGGGGATGGCGACCGATGCCTTCTTCGTGGCGTTCAAGTTACCCAACCTGTTGCGCCGTATGTTCGCGGAGGGAGCGTTCTCGCAGGCTTTTGTGCCGATCTTCGGCGAATACAAGAACCGTAAAGGGCACGACGAGACCAAGTTGCTGGTGGATCATGTGGTGACGCTGCTGGCCATCATCCTGTTCATCGTCACCCTCATCGGTATCATCGCCGCGCCCATCCTGGTCTATATCAGCGCGCCCGGATTCGTGAAAGATGCGGATAAGTTCGCGCTCACCGTGCAGTTGCTGCGCATCACCTCGCCTTATATCTTCTTCATCTCGCTGGTCGCAGTGGCGGCGGGCATCCTCAATACCTATAACAAGTTCTGGGTACCGGCATTCGCGCCCATCCTGCTCAATCTGTGCTTTATCGGTGCGGCGCTGTGGCTGGCTCCGTATTGCGATCCGCCCATCCTGGCGATGGGTTGGGCGGTATTCATCGGCGGGATGGTGCAGCTTGCGTTCCAGATACCGTTCCTGAAAAAGATCGGCATGCTGCCGCAGTGGAAGTTGAATCTGAAGGATGCCGGGGTGTGGCGCATCATCAAACAGATGGGGCCGGCTTTGTTCGGCGTTTCCATCGCGCAGATCAGCCTCATCATCAACACCATCTTCGCCTCGTTCCTGGTGGCGGGCAGCGTGTCCTGGCTGTATTACGCCGACCGGCTGATGGAGTTCCCCTCCGGCCTGCTGGGCGCGGCATTGGGTACCATCCTGCTGCCTTCGCTTTCCAAGCACCACGCTGACAACAGTACGGTGGAATATTCCAAACTGCTGGACTGGGGCTTGCGTCTGGTATTCATGCTTACGCTGCCAGCGGCACTGGCGCTGGGCATGATCGCAGTGCCCTTGTTGGCGACCTTTTTCCAACACGGCGCTTTTGGTGCCGACGATGTGTTGAAGACCAGCTACGCACTGGTCGGCTACAGCGTCGGTCTCATCGGGCTCATCGCGGTGAAGGTGCTTGCGCCGGGTTTTTATGCGCGGCAGGACATCAGAACACCGGTCAAGATCGGGATTGCCACGCTGCTGGCCACGCAACTGATGAATCTGCTTTTCGTATTCGGGATGCACTTGCACCATGCGGGGCTGGCGCTCTCCATCGGCCTCGGCGCCTGTTTCAATTCCGCCATCCTGTTCTATCTGTTGCGCAAGCGCGCTATCTACCAACCCGAGCCGGGCTGGGGCAAGTTCTTCCTCAAGTTGTGCATCGCCCTGCTGGCGCTGGGTTTGACGCTATGGTTCGGCATGGGTAGCGAACAGCACTGGCTCACCAGCCACGGCTGGACGCGCATCATCCATCTGTCCTGGCTGGTGGCGTTGGGGGTGGTGGTGTATTTCGCCGTGCTATTCGCGCTGGGGTTCAGGCTGAAGGACTATCACAAGCGCGGGGCGAGTTAAGCCGCGCAGCTCATCCGGCGCTGGCGTGCATTGCTTTTGCCACTACATCGTGCGTGAGGTGCGGCGCAAAAAGCTCGATGAAGTCGCAGGTGTAGCCGCGCAGGTATTCGTTCTTGCGTACTGCCAGATAAGTGGTGGTTGGCTTGAATAGATGTGCCGCCTCGATCTTGTGCAAGTGACGATCACGTTCCGGGATGAACGCCAGCTCGGCGAGGATGCCAATACCCAGTCCCAATTCCACATAAGTCTTGATCACATCGGCGTCGATGGCGGTGAGGGCGATGTTCGGCTCGATGCTCGCTGCCGCAAACGCTTCGTCGATGCGGCTGCGGCCGCTGAAAGCGAAGTCGTAGGTGATGATGGGATATTCGGCCAGCTTCGCGAGGGTGAGTTTTTTCACATCCAGCAGCGGATGTTTGGGCGGCACGACAACGCAATGGTGCCATTGGAAACAGGGTAGCGAGACCAGTCCCTCCACCAGCATGATGCTTTCGGAGGCGATGGCGACATCAGCCTCGCGGTTGAGCACCTGCTCGGCGATCTGAGTCGGATTGCCCTGATGCAGGCCCAGTTTCACTTTGGGGTAGCGTTTGATGAACTGCTTCACCACGGGCGGCAGCACGTAGCGCGCCTGCGTGTGCGTGGTGGCGAGGATCAGCTGTCCGCTATCCTGTTCCTGATACTCCTGCCCGACCTGTTTCAGGTTATCCGATTCATGCAGGATGCGCTGGGCGATATCGAGGATGGTCTTGCCTGGTTCGGTGAGCGCGACGATGCGCTTGCCGTTGCGCACGAAGATCTCGATACCCAGCTCTTCCTCCAGCAACTTGATCTGTTTGCTGATGCCCGGTTGCGAGGTGTAAAGCGCGGCGGCGGCATCGGAGATGTTCAGCCCCCGGCGCACGATTTCGTTGAGGTAACGCAGTTGTTGCAAGTTCATGGCTTGCTCCTATATGCCAACAAGTTATTAAACTCTAACAAAAAAGTATTTAAAAGTATATCTATGCTCGACTAGAATGCGCGCCTGAATTCTGAGATTGGCATGTCTATGGACTGGCTGTACACGGTGTCCGGTTTTTTTGTAGGGTTGATCGTTGGCGTTACCGGTGTTGGCGGCGGCTCCCTGATGACGCCCTTGCTGGTGTTGCTGTTTGGCGTATCTCCGGCGACGGCGGTCGGCACCGACCTGCTGTATGCCTCACTGACCAAAATGGGAGGCAGCTGGGTACACAATAAGCGCGGCACGGTGGATTGGAAGATCGTGAAGCTGCTGGCACTGGGCAGCGTACCGATGGCATTGCTGAGTCTGTGGGTGCTGCACAGTCTGCAAGTGGATGAGAAGCACCTGAAGAGTCTGATCACCAGCGTATTGAGCGTGGCTCTGATTTTGACTTCGCTTTCCCTGTACTTCAAGAATCAGATACAGGACTGGGGGCGCAGCAAGGACGGCGCAGTGTTCGAATTGCATGCGCATCATCTGGGCGGAGCGACGGTGTTGACGGGCGCGGTGCTGGGTGTGCTGGTGACGATCTCCTCGGTGGGCGCTGGCGCGCTGGGCATGGTGGTGCTGTTGTTTCTTTATCCGCGCCACAGCACGGTGAAGCTGGTGGGCAGCGATATCGCACATGCGGTGCCGTTGACGTTGGTCGCAGGGCTGGGACATGCGGCACTGGGCACGGTGAATTTCTCGCTGCTGGGAAGTCTGCTGCTGGGCTCGTTGCCGGGTATCTGGGTCGGCAGCCATGTGAGCGCAAAGATACCCGAGCGTGTGTTGCGTCCGATCCTGGCGACCATGTTGCTGATCATCGGTCTGAAGATGGCGTTCTATAAGTGAGGTAAGACATGAGTACGAACAAACCCAATAAACCCAAACAAGTGAGCTGGTTCAACGGCTGTGGCGGACGCATCGGCGTGGTGGTCGGACAGGAGGGTGAACATGCCTACATCGGCGCTGCGCTGCGCCACGACGAAGATGCGGATGTGGAGCATATCCTGGCTTACGGCGCGAAATTCCCGCTCTCTGCGGCGCTGTTGCTGCCCGTGTCCAAGAGCTATCCGCCAGAGGCATAACGATGTATCGCTATGACAATTTCGATCATCGGATTGCGGCGGAGCGTGTCGCCCAGTTCCGCGACCAGGTGCGCCGCCGACTTTCGGGCGAACTGAAGGAAGACGAGTTCCGCGTGTTGCGCCTGCAGAACGGCCTGTACATGCAGATCCATGCCTACATGATGCGCATCGCCGTGCCCTACGGCCTGATCAGCGCCAGACAATTGCGCAAGCTTGCCAACATCGCGCGCAAGTATGACCGCAATTTCGGCCACTTCACCACGCGCCAGAACATACAGTTCAACTGGGTCAAGTTGCAGGACGCACCGGACATCCTGGCCGATCTGGCCGCGGTTGAGATGCACGCCAACCAGACCTCGGGCAACTGCATACGCAATACCACCACCGACGAGTTCGCCGGGGTGGCACCGGATGAGATCGTCGATCCGCGTCCGTATGCCGAGATTTTGCGCCAGTGGAGCACCTTCCATCCCGAGTTCGCCTATCTGCCGCGCAAGTTCAAGTTCTCCATCACCGGCGCGACCACCGATCGCGCGGCGATCGAGGTGAACGATGTAGGTCTGCAAGTCGTGAGGAACGCGCAGGGTGAGATCGGTTTCCGCGTGCTGGTCGGCGGCGGGCTGGGACGCACGCCGGTGATCGGCACCGAGATCGCCGCATTCATTCCCTGGCAGCACATCCTCACCTATGCCGAGTCCATCGTGCGCGTGTTCAACGAATATGGCCGGCGCGACAACCTGTACAAAGCGCGCATCAAGATACTGGTGAAGGCCATCGGCATCGACGAGTTCCGTCGTCAGGTGGAAGCAGACTGGAAGTTCACCAAGGACGGCCCCGGCACCATCACCCAGTCCGAGCTAAATCGCGTATCCGCCTGCTTCACTGCGCCGGATTACGAAAAATTGCCGGAAAACGATGCGGTTGTAGCGGCACTGCTGCAAAGCAACAAGTCCTTCGCCAACTGGCACCAGCGCAATGTCAGTGCGCACAAGGTGCCGGGCTATGCCGCCGTGACCTTCTCCTGCAAGCGAACCGGCGTAGCGCCGGGCGATATCTCGGCAGAGCAGATGGAAGCCGCAGCCGACCTGGCCGACAGATACAGTTTCGGCGAGCTGCGTGTCACACACATGCAGAATCTGGTGCTGGCCGATGTCAAACAAGCCGACCTCCTTGCATTGTGGGAAGCGGCGAAGGCGAACGGTCTGGCCACGCCCAACATCGGGTTGCTCACCGACATCATCTGCTGCCCCGGCGGCGATTACTGCACCCTGGCCAATGCGCGCTCCATCACGTTGGCGAAGGCGATCGCCGAGCGTTTCGACGACATCGATTATTTGCAGGACATCGGCGATCTCGACCTGAACATCTCCGGCTGCGTAAACGCCTGCTCCCACCATCATGTGGCGCACATCGGCATCCTAGGCGTGGATAAATCGGGAGAGGAGTGGTACCAGGTGACCATAGGCGGCAACAAGGGCAGCCCGGCCAGCGTGGGCAAGATCATCGGCCGCTCTTTCTCCTTTGCACAGATACCCAACGTCATCGAGCGCCTGTTGCAGGTGTATGCGCGCGAACGCGACGAGGGCGAACGCTTCATCGACACGGTGCGCCGCACCGGTATCGAACCGTTCGTCGAATTCGTCTATGCGACACCTGTTGCCGTGGATGAGAAGTTGCTTCTTCCCGACTACGAAGCGCAGGGCAAGGGCTTGCCTTATGCTGTTTCACTTTATTCACCGAGGTTCTGATGACTACGACCGGACAGATCATCAAAAACAAGTCAGTCGTGGATGACGATTGGAGCCTGCTGCGACTCGCCGAGGGCGATGCGCCGGAATCAGTCGCCGTGCCAGCGGGTAAGGTGCTGGTACCGCTTACAGTGTGGCTGGCGCAGCGTGATGCGTTGCTGCATCGCGCCGACATCGGTGTGTGGTTCGCCAGCAATGAGCGCGTGGAAGATCTGCAAGACGATGCGGCGAAATTCTCCGTCATTGCGGTGGACTTCCCCAAGGTCGGCGACGGGCGCGGCTACACCATCGCCACCCGTTTGCGTACCCGCTTCGGTTATCACGGCGAATTGCGCGCTATCGGCGAGGTGCTGCGTGACCAGTTGTTCTATATGCAGCGCGTCGGTTTTGACGCGTTCGCTGTGAGGGCGGACAAGGACATCCATGATGCACTGAACGGCCTGAGCGATTTTTCGATCAGCTATCAGGGCTCGACCGATGAGGCGCAACCATTGTTCAGTCGGGTCGAAAGAGGAGTGGCACGATGAGCATATTGCAGCAAAAGGTCGAGCAGACCGTTGCCGTGCTGCAACAGGCGGCGCGCGAGTTCGCCCCGGTGACCTTCGCCAATAGCTTGGGCGCCGAGGATGTGGTGCTGACCGATCTCATCGCCAAACACCAGCCGGACATCCAGATGTTCAGCCTCGACACCGGACGTTTGCCACAGGAGACCTACGACCTGATGCAAGCGGTGCGCGCGCGCTATAGCGTGCCTTTGCAGGTGTATTTTCCCGATGCGGCGCAGGTGGAGTCGCTGGTGACGCGCATCGGAGTCAACGGTTTTTACGACAGCGTGGACAACCGCAAGGCCTGCTGCCATGTGCGCAAGGTCGAGCCGCTGAAGCGCGCGCTGGCCGGCAAGAAAGCCTGGATCACCGGCATGCGCCGCGAACAGGCGGTCACGCGCGGGGGGCTGGAAGTATCGTCGTTCGATGCCGACCACGGCTTGCAGAAGTTCAATCCGCTACTGGAGTGGACGAACGACGAAGTGTGGGAATACATCAAGGCCAACGACGTTCCATACAATGCATTGCACGACCAGTTCTACCCCAGCATAGGCTGTGCGCCGTGCACTCGAGCCATCACTCCCGGTGAAGATATACGTGCCGGACGTTGGTGGTGGGAGGATCCGCAGAATAAGGAATGCGGTTTGCATGTCGGTAAAACTTCCGCATTGAAATTAACCGCAGCGAAATAAGTTGAGAGTTCGAGAGAGAAAAAAATGAGCAGTCACACCTTCACCCATCTGGACGCACTGGAAAGCGAATCCATCCACATCATGCGCGAGGTCGCGGCGGAGTGTAAGAATCCGGCGCTGTTGTTCTCCGGCGGCAAGGATTCCATCGTGATGCTGCGTCTGGCAGAGAAGGCATTCCGCCCGGCGAAGTTTCCTTTCCCTTTGGTGCACATCGACACCGAGCATAACTTTCCGGAAGTGATCGCCTGCCGCGACAAGCTGGCGAAGGATCTGGGCGAGCGCCTCATCGTTCGTTCGCTGGAGGATTCCATCAAGCGCGGCAGCATCGTCATCAAAGACGAGAGCAAGCCGCGCAATCCCTACCAGTCGGTGACGCTGCTGGAGACCATCGCCGAGTTCGGTTTCGATGCATGTATGGGCGGAGCACGCCGCGACGAAGAGAAAGCGCGCGCCAAGGAACGCATCTTCTCGTTCCGCGACGAGTTCGGCCAGTGGGATCCGAAAAATCAGCGCCCGGAGTTGTGGGATACCTACAACACGCGCGTACACAACGGCGAGAACATCCGCGTGTTTCCCATCAGTAACTGGACCGAGATGGACATATGGGAATACATCGGCCGTGAGAAGCTGCATATACCGGAGATCTACTTTGCGCACGAACGCGAAGTGATCCGGCGCGGCGGCTCGGTGATTCCCGTATCCCACTTGGTGCAGCCCAAACCGGGCGAGAAGGTGGAGGTGCTCTCGGTGCGTTTCCGCACCGTGGGCGACATGACTTGTACCGCGCCGGTGGAATCCACCGCACGCACGGTGGACGAGATCATCGAGGAGACCGCCACCACGCGCATCACCGAACGCGGCGCGACGCGCATGGACGACCAGACTTCGGATGCGTCGATGGAGTTGCGCAAAAAGGAAGGGTACTTCTGAGCAAACTAAAGAGCCGTTCGCCCTGAGCTTGTCCAAGGGTGAGCGTTCATGCTTCGACTAGCTCAGCACGAACGGAGCCGGTTAATGAAATTAGGGAAAGTTATTCATGAGCAACACAACACAACTATTACGTTTCATCACTGCCGGCAGCGTGGACGACGGCAAGAGCACGCTGATCGGCCGTCTGCTGCACGACTCGAAATCCATTTTCGAGGACCAGTTCTCGGCCATCGCCAAGACCAGCGAGAAGCGCGGCATGGCGGCGGTCGATCTGTCGCTGCTCACCGACGGTCTGCAAGCCGAGCGCGAGCAGGGCATCACCATCGATGTGGCCTACCGTTATTTCGCCACGCCCAAGCGAAAATTCATCATCGGCGATACCCCCGGGCATGAGCAATACACGCGCAACATGGTGACGGCAGCGAGTACCGCCAATCTGGTGGTCATTCTGATTGATGCGCGCAAGGGCGTATTGGTGCAGACGCGCCGCCACACTTACCTCGCCAGTCTGGTTGGCGTGCCGCATGTCGTGCTGGCCGTGAACAAGATGGACATGGTGGACTACTCGCAGGCGCGTTTTGACGAGATCGTCGCCGAATACAGGAAATTCGCCGCACAACTGGATCTGCACGATGTGACCTGTATCCCTATGTCCGCGCTGGACGGCGACATGGTGGTGGACAGGGGCGACCGACTCGACTGGTATAAAGGCCCGGCCTTGCTCGAATTGCTGGAAAAGGTCGAGATCGACCATGATGTGAACACCAGCGATTTCCGTTTCCCGGTGCAGTGGGTGTGCCGCCCACAGACCGAGGAATATCATGACTTCCGCGGTTTCATGGGGCGCATCGAGGCGGGCGAGATTTCGGTCGGCGACGAGATCACCATCCTGCCCTCCGGCCGCTCCACACGGGTCAAGGAAATCAATACCTACGATGGCAAACTGCAAACCGCTTTTGCGCCGCAGTCCGTGACGATCACGCTGGCGGACGAGATCGATATCTCGCGCGGCGACATGTTCGTGAAGAGCAGCGCCCACCCGCCCAGGGTGGAGAAAGAGTTCGAGGCCATGCTGTGCTGGCTGTCGGAAGCGCCGCTGGACAGGAACCGCAAGTATCTGGTCAAACACACCACGCGCACCGCGAAGTGCCTGTTCTCGCGCCTGGACTACCGTGTGGACGTGAACACTCTGGAGCAGCATGCGGCGGACAAGCTGAACATGAACGACATCGCGCGCGTCGGGCTCAAGATCCAGCAACCGCTGGTGTTCGACAGCTACGAGATCGATCGGGCGACGGGCAGCTTCATCGTGATCGACGAGGCGACCAACAACACCGTGGCAGCCGGGATGATCGCCTGATCCAGAATGGCAGGGTTCTACCCCTGCCCATCCCCGGGGGATATTGCCGTCCCCGCCCGCTTTTCGCATTGTCATGCGCTACTGATTCAATGTATCCTGCCCGCCACATACAGAGCCCGTGCCGCCCGGCATAAGGCCATCCCGGGAGGGGTAACATGAATCTCAACAAGAAGGTCACTCTGGCCTCGCTGGGTCTGGCGGTCGTTATGATCGCCGTGCTGATCGCGGTCAGTCTGTTGTCGTTCCGCCAGTTCTCCATCATGTCCGCTCAATCGCAGGTGCGCACGGCGGCCGAGATCATTCGTGTCAGCCTGACCGAGGACATGGTCAACGGCGTCATCACCAAACGTGAAGGGCTGCTGCATCGCCTGAGCGAAGTGCCCGGACTGAGATCGGTGCATGTCATTCGCGGCGAAAACGTGGTGCGCCAGTTCGGCAAAGGCATCGAAGGAGAGAATGCGGCGGATGGCATCGAGAGCAAGGTGCTGCAAAACGGCGAGGCCAGTTTCAGCGTGATTGACGAGCCGGCCAATCCGGTATTTCGCGGCACCATTCCTTTTATTGCCACACGTAGCGGCAGCCCGGTGTGCATGCAGTGCCATCAGGTGCCGGAAGGCGCGGTGCTGGGCGCGGTGACGGTGACGATGTCGATCACACACATGAAAGACGACGCCATCATGGTGTCTTCGATCATGGTGATATCGGTGGCGTTCTTCATGTTGCTGATGCTGTTCTTCTTCAGGCGCATGGTCAAACCGCTGATCGTCACTGCCAGGGACGTGCAGGAGGCGGTGAGTCACGCGATACGTGGAGATTTCCATGCCAACATCCAGCAGCGCACCAATGATGAGATCGGACAAGTCGCGCATGACGTGAACAAGCTGATGCTGTTCCTGCAAAAAGGATTGGGCGGAATCCGCCAGGATGTGGCGCAACTGCTCAAGCACAAGCCGCCGGAAGAGGGCGGCAATCTGCTCGTCTCCACTGTCGAGATGGTGCAGGGATTGATCGATGCCTCCCATTTCAAACAGTCCATCGAGGAAGATGAGAACAAGACCGAGATATACCAGCGTTTGTCACAGTCGGTGCGCGACCGATTCGGTATGAAGCACTTCTCCGTCTATGAGGTGCAGTCGAACAAGAACGTGATGACCACCATCGCGGTCGACGGGGAACTTGGTGCAGCTTGCCATTGGTGCGATCCGCAGATACTGATGCGTTCGGAAACATGCCGCTCGCGCCGTACCGGGCATATCATCGATTCCATCGAATCGCCCGGCATCTGCTTTGCCTTCCACCCGCCGCAAGACGGCAACGAATACCGGCATGTGTGTTTCCCCATCATGCAATCCGGTATGGTCGGCGGTGTGCTGCAGCTGATGTTCGGAATCGAAGAGATCGAGCGCATGAAAGAAGTCGTCCCCTATGTGCGGGTCTATCTGCGCGAAGCGGCGCCGGTGCTCGAGGCGAAGCGCCTGATGGACACCCTGCGCGAATCCAACATGCGCGACGCCATGACCGGCCTGCACAACCGCCGTTTCCTGGAGGAATACACCGAGACGCTGGTGGCCGCCACGCAACGCCGCAAGAGTCAGATGTCCATCCTCATGCTCGACCTCGATTTCTTCAAGATGGTCAACGACACGCATGGCCACGATGCGGGCGATACCGTGCTCAAAGCGCTGGCCAAGGTGCTGACGCAATCGGTGCGCAGCTCGGA
>Ga0265314_10004830_pt1 | contig 12328 bp, 10 predicted proteins | sample 4126metaG_FD_203106 | JGI IMG/M metagenome (GOLD analysis project Ga0265314, IMG submission 203106) | Rhizosphere microbial communities from Carex aquatilis grown in University of Washington, Seatle, WA, United States - 4-1-26 metaG | ecosystem: Host-associated > Plants > Roots > Rhizosphere >... | reverse complement strand
AAGGATCCCGACGTGCAGAAGCGGCTGGAGACGCTCGGCGCGCTGCCGGTCACCTCCACGCCCGAGCAGTTCGATGCCACGATCCGCGCCGATGCCGAACGTTACGGCAAGGTGTTGAGGGCTGCCGGCGTCGCCGGCAACTAAGGCGCAACCGAAAAAGCCGGCGAGCGGGGTTCCCGCTCGCCGGTTTTCTTTTGGGGACTTTCCGTTCAGGTATTCCGCTTGTCCGCGCGCAGCGATGGCAGGCCGATGCCGGTCGCCGCGAAGCCGCCGTCGACCGCCAACGTCTGGCCGGTAATGTAGCTCGCCCGCTCGCTGCACAGAAAGAAGATGGCCTCGGCGAGTTCCTCTTCCAGCCCGTAGCGATTGAGCGGAATGGCGTCGTGATAGGCGGCGCGGATGTCGGGCGTGTGCACGGCCTTGGCCATCGCCGTATCGACCGGCCCGGGCGCCACGGCGTTGACGCGGATGCCGAGCGAGGCGAGCTCGATCGCCTGCTGCTGCGTCAGATGCGCTAAGCCCGCCTTGCTGGTGCCGTAGGCGGTGCGCAGCGTCGAGGCGCGCAGGCCTGAGATCGACGTGATGTTGACGATCGCGCCGCCGCCGGAATCGCGCAGCAGCGGCGCCGCCGCCTGCGTGCAGAGGAAGGGGCCGGTGAGGTTCACCGCCAGCACGCGCGACCAGTCCTCGGGCGTGACCTCGAGGATCGGCTTGAAAATGGCGATGCCGGCATTGTTCACCAGCGCGTCCAGCCGGCCGAACTTCTGCGCGATGGTTTCCAGCGCGCGGGTGACCCCGGCTGCGTCGGCTACGTCGCAGGTGATGGCGATCGTCGTATCGGGCTTGGCCAGCGCCGCATGGGTGCGCGCGAGGTTGTCGCCGTCGATGTCGAGCAGGGCGACGCGCCAGCCGTCGGCAAGGAAACGCTTGGCGGTGGCGAGCCCGATGCCGCGCGCGGCGCCGGTGACCAAGGCGACTTTCTGCGGTGTTGCGCTCATGGCGACAATCGGTCAGTCGAGCGTCTTGCGGAACGCGTGCGCGGGATAGACGCCGAGGATGCGCAGCGTGTCCTTGCGGCAGAAGAACTCGAGCTCGTTGAGCGCGAGCTGCAGTCCGCGCTGCTGCGGATGGCCTTCGACGTCGGCATAGAACTGCGTCGCCGAGAAGCTGCCGCCGATCATGTAGCTCTCCAGCTTGGTCATGTTGACGCCGTTGGTGGCGAAGCCGCCGAGCGCCTTGTACAGCGCCGCCGGTATATTGCGCACCTGGAAGACAAACGTGGTGACCACGCGCTTGGTGTCGGGGCTTGCCCGCACCGCGTTGCGCGACAGCACGACGAAACGGGTCGTGTTGTGCGCTTCGTCCTCGACGTTGTGCTCTAAGGTCTTGAGCCCGTAAATCTTGGCGGCGAGGCTGGTGGCGATGGAGGCGCGCGTGATGTCGCCGGCTTCCGCCACTTCGCGCGCGGATCCGGCGGTGTCGGCGGAGACGACCGCCTTCAGACGCAGCCGGCGGATGATCTTGCGGCACTGGCCGAGCGCGTGCACGTGGCTCTCGACGGTCTTGATGCTATCGAGGCTCGCTCCCTTCGGCGCCAGCAACTGGTGATGCACCGGCATGAAATATTCGCCGATGATATGCAGTCCGGCGTCTGGCAGTAGATGATGGATGTCGGCGACGCGGCCGGCGATCGAATTCTCGATTGGGATCATGCCGAGAGCGACCTCGCCCTTGGACAGAGCGGTGAAGCAGTCTTCGAAGGTGCGCGCCGGCACCGGCTCGTAATCGGGATAGGCTTTGCGGGCGGCGAGATCGGAGTTCGCGCCCAGCTCCCCTTGGAAAACGATCTTCTTCTTTGCCATGTGCAGCCCTAAAGCCTCGTTCCGGTGCGTAGCACGCCGAACCGGATTGAGAAACCTGCTCAGCTCCAGCCGGCCAGTATCGCGCGCGCCTTGTCCAACTCCTCCGGCGTATCGACGCCGAGCGGCACGCTTTTGACGATCTCGACGTCGATGCGCATGCCGGCGTCGAGCGCGCGCAACTGTTCGAGCTTCTCGCGCTGCTCGTTGGCCGAGGGCGGCAATTTGACGAAGCGCTCGAGCGCGGCGCGGCGATAGGCGTAGAGCCCGATGTGGTGATAGTGCGGGCCGGGCCCGCTGGCGTTTGCCCGGGTGAAGGTGGTGGCGTGCAGCCGGGAGCGCCCGATCGGCGTGCCGATCGCCTTCACCACGTTGGGATTGCTGAGTTCGGCCGGGTCGGTGATGACGGCGGCAAGTGTGGCGATGTCGACCGCCGGATCGGCCAGCGGCTTGAGCGCGGCGCGGATGTCGGCCGGCTCGATGGTCGGCAGATCACCCTGCACATTGACCACGATGTCGATGCGATGCTCCGGGTCGATCTCCTCCAGCGCTTCGTAGATGCGGTCGGAGCCGGACACATGGCCGGCGCTGGTCATCACGGCGCGGCCGCCGGCCTTTTCCACCGCGGCCTGGATCGCCTCTGAATCGGTCGCCACGACCGCCTCGCCGAGATGCGCGGCCTGGGCGCGGCGCAGCACATGCACGATCATCGGCGCCCCGAGAATGTCGGCGAGCGGCTTGCCGGGCAGCCGGGTCGAGGCCATGCGGGCGGGGATGAGGACGATGGCTCTGAGCATGGCTGGACGCTGTGGCTTGCGGCGGCCGACAGGGCGTGCACGGCCGTTTCTTGGCGCTTATACGGGTTGCCATAAACCAAGCAAACCGGTATTCGTCCGCTCCTGCCGCGGCTTCGCGGCATCGCACACCCGCACCGCCTGCCCCCCTTCGGGAGCCGTTTTCCGATGAATTCCTTCGAACTCAACAAGATTCTGGGCGCCATCCTGGGCACCTGTCTGGTCCTGCTCGCCCTCAATATCGGCGCCGGGGCGATCTTTGCGCCGGACAAGCCGGCCAAGCCCGGCTACGCCATCGCCGTCCAGGAGCATGGCGAGGGTGGCGCGGCGCCTGCCGCCAAGGAGCCGGAACAGCCGATCGAGGCCTTGCTCGCCTCCGCTTCGGCCGAGAAGGGCCAGGCGACGGCCAAGCAGTGCCAGGCTTGCCATACCCTCGAGAAGGGCGGTGCCAACCGCGTCGGTCCCAATCTGTGGGGCATCGTCGATCGGCCGCGCGCCTCCGAGGCGGGCTTCAATTATTCGGCAGCCATGAAGGGCAAGGCCGGCAAGTGGACCTATGACGAGCTGAGCAAGTTCTTGACCAGCCCGCGCAACTACATCCCCGGCACCGCGATGAGCTTTGCCGGCCTGGCGCGAGAGACGCAGCGGGCCGACGTGATCGCCTATCTGCGCACCCTCGCCGACAATCCCGCACCGCTGCCGAAGGCGGCTGAAAACAAGCCGGCAGGCGGGGCTCCCGCTGGCGGACAGCCGGCGCCGGCGGCCAAACATTAATTCCGACGTTTTTCGCCGATGCGGCCGGGCCATGGGCCCGGCCGTTGCGTTATCAGGTGCATGATCCCGAAAAGTGGGAACCGGTTTTCAGAAAAAGTTCATGCACAGGCAGAAATAGTACGTTGCGGCGTTTGGCCACGCAGAATTGACCCGCGCGGCACCGGGTGCGCCGCCCGGCGGCTGGTGGGAAACCGAAAAACCGACATAATCGCCCGCGATTGCGTTGAACCTGACCATTCCCGCGCCGGAGAATCCCGACATGACGTTCACCCGACGCTCCGTCATCCGCGCCACCGCCGCCACGCTCGCCGTGCCGGCCTTCGGCGCGCTCGGTGCCGGCTCGCTCATCGGTCCGGCCGCAGCGCAGGCGCAAGCCAAGAGCTGGAAGCACGGCCTGTCGCTGTTCGGCGACATCAAATATCCGGAAGGCTTCAAGCATTTCGACTACGTGAACCCGGCCGCGCCGCAGGGCGGCACGGTGCGGCGCGCCGGCTTCGGCACCTTCGACAACTTCAACCGCGTGGTGGCGCTGGTGAAGGGCAACCTCGCCATGGGCGTCGAGCTGTTGAACGAGACGCTGACCACGCCGGCGTTCGACGAGGTCTCCACCGAATACGGACTGCTGGCGGAAGCCGTCAGCCATCCGGACGACCACTCCTGGGTCACCTACCGTTTGCGCGCCAATGCGCGCTGGCACGACGGCAAGCCGGTCACCGCCGACGACGTGATCTATTCGTTCGAGGTGTTCAAGGCGAATGACCCCGGGCTCGCCGCCTATTATCGCCACGTGGTGAAAGCCGAGAAAACCGGCGAGCGCGAAATCACCTTCACCTTCGACGGCCCGGGCAATCGCGAGTTGCCGCAGATCGTCGGCCAACTGCCGGTGCTGGCGAAGCACTGGTGGGAGGGTACCGACGCGAGCGGCAAGAAGCGCGACGTGACCCAGACGACGCTGGAGCCGACGCTCGGCTCCGGTCCCTACCGCATCAAGGAGTTCGCGCCCGGCCGCTCGATCACCTACGAGAAAGTTGCCGACTATTGGGGCAAGGACCTCAACGTCAATATCGGCACCAACAACTTCGCGCAGATGCGCTTCGAATATTTCCGCGACCCGACCGTCGCGCTGGAAGCCTTCAAGGGCGACCAGATCGACTGGCGCACCGAGAACAGCGCCAAGGATTGGGCGACGGCCTACGACTTCCCGGCGGTACGCGAGAAGAAGGTGGTGCGCGAGGAATTTCCGATCCGCAGCCAAGGCATCATGCAGGCCTTCGTCTTCAACATCCGGCGGCCGAAATTCCAGGACGCGCGCGTGCGCCGCGCCTTCAACTTCGCCTTCGACTTCGAGGAGATGAACCGCCAGCTCTTCTCCAGCCAGTACACGCGCATCGCCAGCTATTTCGAAGGTACCGAGCTCGCCGCGACCGGCGTCCCGGCGGGCAAGGAGCTGGCCATCCTCGAGACGGTGCGCGACAAGGTGCCGGCCGAGCTGTTCACCAAGGCCTACACGAATCCGGTCGGTGGCAATCCGCAGGCGGTGCGCGACAATCTGCGCCAGGCGCTCGCGCTGTTCCGCGACGCCGGCTACGACATCAAGGACACCAAGCTGGTCAATACCAAGACCGGCGAGCCGTTCAGCGTCGAGTTCCTCGTGGTCGACCAGGCGACGCAGCGCTTCGTGCTGTTCTGGAAGCCGTCGTTGGATCGCATCGGCATCGACGTCGCGGTGCGCATGGTCGACTCCGCTCAGTATGAGAACAGGCTGCGGCAGTGGGACTATGACGTCATCACCTCGAGCTGGGGCGAGTCATTGTCGCCGGGCAACGAGCAGCGCAGCTACTGGAGTTCGCAGGCCGCCGACCAGCCCGGCTCGCGCAACATGATCGGCGTGAAGAATCCGGCGGTCGACGCGCTGATCGAGCGCCTCATCTTCAGCAAGGACCGCGAGGATCTCGTGGCCGCGACCAAGGCGCTCGACCGTGTGCTGCTGTGGGGCGATTACGTGGTGCCGCAATGGACCTATCGTTTCCAGCGCACCGCGCGCTGGGACCGATTCGGCCATCCGGAGACCATGCCGAAATACGGCGCCTCGGCCTTCCCCACGGTGTGGTGGTGGGACGCGGACAAGGCGGCCAAGGCGCCGTCGCGGTCGTAATGACTGGTACACGCATCAGCCTGGTGTCCCGGGCGCAGCGCAGCGCGTTTGCGGTGCGCTGCAGACCCGGGACCCATGCGATATATCCCTGGGTCCCGGATCAGCGGTGCACCGCTCCGCGCTGCACCGCATCCGGGACACGAGTCAGTTGGAACGACTCCGCATGATCACGCGCCGCAATGTTCTGGTGCTGTCCGCCGGTGCGGCTATTGCATCGCAGTTCTCAAAGCCCACCTCCGCGCAAACCGCCGAGCGGCACGGCATGTCGGCCTTCGGCGATCTGCTCTATCCGGCGGACTTCAAGAATTTCTCCTACGTCAACGTCGACGCGCCGAAAGGCGGCGCTTTTTCCGAGATCGTCAGCAGCCGCGGCTACAACGGCTCGTTCCTCACCTTCAATTCGCTCAACGCCTACATCTTGAAAGGCGAGGGCGCGCTCGGCATGGACTACACGTTCGCGCCGCTGATGGTGCGCTCCGGTGACGAGCCGGACGCGATGTACGGCCTGGTCGCGCAGAGCGTCGCCGTCTCCGATAATGGCTTGACCTATCGCTTCACGCTGCGCCCGGAGGCGAAATTCCACGACGGCACGCCTTTGACGGCGCACGACGCCGCCTGGTCCTTCAATACGCTGAAGGAGAAGGGCCATCCGATCATCACGCAGAGCCTGCGCGACTTCAAAGGCGCAGAAGCGCCTGACGAGCGCACCGTGCTGTTGCGCTTTGCCGACAAACGCGGCCGCGACGTGCCGCTGTTCGTCGCCGGGCTGCCGATCTTCTCGCGCGTTTATTATGCCAAGCACGAGTTCGACCAGTCCACGCAGGAAGCGCCGCTCGGCTGCGGTCCCTACAAAGTGGGCCGCTTCGAGCAGGGGCATTTCATCGAATTCGAGCGCGTGAAGGACTGGTGGGGTGCCGGCCTGCCGGTCTCGCGCGGACTCTATAACTTCGACACCATCCGCTACGAATATTACCGCGACCGCGAAGTCGGCTTCGAGGGTTTCACCGCCAGGAGCTATCTCTTCCGCGAAGAGTTCACCTCGCGCACCTGGGCGACGCGCTATAATTTCCCGGCCTTCACCGACGGCCGCGTCAAGCGCGACACCTTTCCCGACGCGACGGTGTCCGGCGCGCAGGGCTGGTTCATCAATACGCGCCGCGCCAAGTTCAAGGACGCGCGCCTGCGCGAGGCACTGTGCGACGCCTTCGACTTCGAGTGGACGAACAAGAACATCATGTACGGCGTCTACCAGCGCACGCACTCGCTGTTCCAGAATTCCAACCTGATGGCGACGGGCAAGCCCGGTGCCGAGGAGCTGGCGCTGCTCGAGCCGTTCCGCGGCAAGGTGCCGGACGAGGTGTTCGGCGAGCCCTATGTGCCGCCGGTGAGCGACGCGAGCGGCCAGGACCGGCGCAGCCTGCGTCACGCCAACCAGTTGCTGAGCGAAGCCGGCTACGAGCTGAAGAACGGCAAGCGCCTGCTGCCGAACGGCGAGCCGGTGACAATGGAGTTCCTGCTCGAGGAGCCGACGTTCCAGCCGCACCACATGCCCTACATCAAGAACCTGGGCACGCTCGGCATCGACGCGAGCCTGCGCATCGTCGATCCGGTGCAGTATCGCCGCCGCGTCGACGACTTCGATTTCGACATCACCGTCGAGCGCATGGGCTTTTCCTCGACGCCGGGCGATTCGCTGCGCAACTACCTGACCTCGCAGGCGGCGGCGACCAAGGGCTCGCAGAATCTCGCCGGCATTGCCGATCCGGCGATCGATGCGCTGGTCGACCGCGTCATCGCCGCCAAATCACGCGAGGAATTGACCGTCGCCTGCCGCGCGCTTGATCGCGTCTTCCGCGCCGGCCGCTATTGGGTGCCGCACTGGTACCAGAACGTGCACAAGATCGCGTTCTGGGACGTGTTCGGCCGTCCGGCCGCGCAGCCGCGCTATTTCCGCGGCATTCCCGACACCTGGTGGTACGACCGCGACAAGGCGGGGACGGTGGAACAAAAGGGTTAGGGTCGTCATGGCCGGGCTTGTCCCGGCCATCCACGTCTTTATGTTGCCTGAATGTCTTAAGACGTGGATGCCCGCGACAAGCGCGGGCATGACGAGATCGGAGACGAATGACCGCCTATATCCTCCGCCGCATCCTGTTCATCGTGCCGACCATGTTCGGCATCATGCTGGTAGCCTTCGTCGTGGTGCAGTTCGCGCCGGGCGGCCCGGTCGAGCAGGTCATCGCCAAGCTCACCGGCTCGGACACCGGCGCGACCTCGCGCATTTCCGGCTCGGCCGGCGGCGACTTCGGCAACCGCGGCCTGCAGGGCGGCGGGCAGATCGACGCGGCCAACTCCAAGTATCGCGGCGCGCAGGGGCTCGACCCCGAGTTCATCAAGAAGCTGGAGAAGCAGTTCGGCTTCGACAAGCCGGCGCCCGAGCGCTTCGCGCTGATGCTGTGGAACTACATCCGCTTCGACTTCGGCAAGAGCTATTTCCGCGACGTCAGCGTGCTGCAGCTCATCAAGGAGAAGCTGCCGGTGTCGATGTCGTTGGGCATTTCGATGACGTTGCTGACGTACCTGATCTCCATCCCGTTGGGCATAAAAAAGGCCATGGACGACGGCACGCCGTTCGACACCTGGACGTCGACGCTGATCATCATCGGCTACGCCATTCCGGGCTTCCTCTTCGCCATCCTGCTGATCATCCTGTTCGCCGGCGGTTCGTTTTTCGACTGGTTTCCGTTGCGCGGGCTGTTCTCGGAGAACTGGGCACAACTCGCCTGGTGGCAGAAGATCATCGACTTCACCTGGCACATGATCCTGCCGGTGGTGTCGATGGGACTGTCGGCCTTCGCCACCATGACGCTGCTCACCAAGAACTCGTTCCTCGACGAGATCCGCAAGCAATACGTGCTGACCGCGCGCGCCAAAGGCTGCACCACGCGCCAGGTGCTCTACGGCCACATTTTCCGCAACGCCATGCTGATCGTGATCGCCGGCTTCCCCGGCGCGTTCGTGCACGCCTTCTTTTCCGGTTCGCTGCTGATCGAGACCATCTTCTCGCTCGACGGTCTCGGCCTGCTCGGCTTCGAAAGCGTCTTGAACCGCGACTATCCGGTGGTGTTCGCCACGCTGTACATCTTCTCGCTCATCGGCGTGGTGGTGAACCTGATCTCCGATCTCACCTACACGTGGATCGATCCGCGCATCGACTTCGAGACGCGGGAGGTCTGAAAAGTGGACGCGCGCACCGGCATCAAAGTGCCCGAGGCCACGGCGGTCGGCGCCGGCGGGCTCGTCGTGCCGCCGACCCATAAGCTGATCGCCATCTCGCCGATCAACAAGCGGCGCTGGAACAACTTCAAGGCCAACCGGCGCGGCTATTGGTCGTTGTGGCTGTTCTTGGCGATGTTTTTCATTTCGCTGTTCGCGGAATTCATCGCCAACGACAAGCCGATCTACATCCACGTCAACGGCCAGTCGTTTTATCCCGCGCTGGTGACCTATCCCGACACGGCCTTCTCCAAGGACAAGGACCCGAATTTGTTCGGCACCGCCGCCGACTATCGCGACGACTACCTGATGGGGCTGATCAAAAAGGAGAACGGCGCGGTGCTCTGGCCGCCGGTGCGTTTTTCCTACAACACGCAAGTGAGCAAGCCGCCCTCGCCATTCCCGTCCAAGCCGACCTGGCTGCTGACGCAGGCCGACTGCGATTTCGCCGCCAAGAACAATTTCGCCAAATGCAGCGAGGTCGAAACCAACTGGCTCGGTACCGACGACGGCGGCCGCGACGTGGTGGCGCGGCTGATCTACGGCTTCCGTATCTCCGTGCTGTTCGGCCTCTGCCTGACCATCGTCTCCTCGGTCATCGGCGTCGCCGCCGGCGCGGTGCAGGGCTATTTCGGCGGCTGGACCGACCTCTTGTTCCAGCGGTTCATCGAGATCTGGACCTCGATTCCCTATCTCTATCTGCTGCTGATCATTTCCTCGGTGCTGGTGCCGGGCTTCTTCGTGCTGCTCGGCATATTGCTGGTGTTCTCCTGGGTGTCGCTGGTCGGGCTGGTGCGCGCGGAATTCCTGCGCGGGCGTAACTTCGAATACATCATGGCGGCGCGCGCGCTCGGCGTGTCGAACGCGGTCATCATCTTCCGCCACCTGCTGCCCAACGCCATGGTGGCGACCATGACGTTCCTGCCGTTCATCCTGTCGTCCTCGGTGATGACGCTGACGGCGCTCGACTTCCTCGGCTTCGGTCTGCCGCCCGGTTCGCCCTCGCTCGGCGAGTTGTTGAGCCAGGGCAAAGCGAACGTGCAGGCGCCGTGGCTCGGCTTCACCGGCTTCTTCTCCATCGCCATCATGCTGTCGCTGCTGATTTTCATCGGCGAGGCCGTGCGCGACGCGTTCGATCCGAGGAAGACCTTCCGATGAGCGCACCGGGCGAAAAACTGCTCTCCGTCCGCGACCTCTCCGTCGTCTTCGGTATCGGCGCGCGCGAAGTGCTCGCCGTCGATCGCGTGTCGTTCGACATCGCCAAGGGCGAGACGGTGGCGCTGGTCGGCGAGTCGGGCTCGGGCAAATCCGTCACCGCGCTGTCGGTGATGAAGCTTTTGCCTTATCCGGCTGCGCATCATCCGTCCGGCTCGATCCGGTTCAAGGGCCGCGAGTTGCTGACCATGTCCGAGCGCGACATAAGGCACGTGCGCGGCAACGACATCACCATCATCTTCCAGGAGCCGATGACCTCGCTCAATCCGCTGCATACGATCGAGCAGCAGATCGGCGAAATCCTCTCGATCCATCGGGGCTTAAGCGGCACCGCGGCGCGCACGCGCATCCTCGAGCTGCTCACCCATGTCGGCATTCCGGACCCGGCCGGGCGACTCGCCAGCTATCCGCACCAGCTCTCCGGCGGGCAGCGCCAGCGCGTGATGATCGCCATGGCTTTGGCGAACGAGCCGGACCTGCTCATCGCCGACGAGCCGACCACGGCGCTCGACGTCACCGTGCAGGCGCAGATCTTGAAGCTCTTGAAGGAGACGCAGACGCGGCTCGGCATGTCGATGCTGTTCATCACCCACGACCTCGGCATCGTGCGCAAGCTCGCCGACCGGGTCTGCGTGATGCAGCAGGGCAAGGTCGTCGAGCAGGGCGAGGTCGAGCGCGTGTTCACCGCGCCGGAGCACGCTTACACGAAGGCGCTGCTCGCCGCCGAGCCGAAGCCGGACCCGGCGCCGCCGCGCCCGCAGGCGCCGGTGGTGATAGAGACCAAGGATCTCAAAGTCTGGTTCCCGATCAAGCGCGGCTTCATGCGCAAGACGGTCGGCCATATCAAGGCGGTGGACGGCGTCAGCATCGAGGTGCGCAAGGGCGAGACGCTCGGCGTTGTCGGCGAGAGCGGCTCGGGCAAGACCACCCTCGGCCTCGCCATTCTGCGGCTCATTTCGTCAAACGGCCCGATCGTGTTCATGGGCCAGACGATCCAGGGGCTGAAGTTCAAGGAGATGCGGCCCCACCGACGCGACATGCAGATCGTGTTCCAGGACCCCTACGGCTCACTCTCGCCGCGCATGTCGGTGTCCGACATCATCGAGGAAGGGCTGTGGGTGCATCATCCGAAACTGCAGGCGGATGAACGCCAGCGCCGCGTGGTGGCCGCGCTCACCGACGTCGGGCTCGATACCGACACCCGTTTCCGCTATCCACACGAGTTCTCCGGCGGACAGCGCCAGCGCATCGCGCTCGCCCGCGCGCTGGTACTCGAGCCGACCTTCATCGTGCTCGACGAGCCGACCAGCGCGCTCGACATGCTGATCCAGTCGCAGATGGTCGACCTGTTGCGCGACCTGCAGAAGAAACGCGACCTCACCTACCTATTCATCTCGCACGACCTGCGCGTGGTGGCGGCGCTGGCGAGCCGGCTGTTGGTGCTGCGCAACGGCAAGATGGTGGAAGAGGGCGCGGCGGCCGAGCTGTTCAAGAACCCGAAGAGCGACTATACGCGCGCGCTGTTTGCCGCCGCGTTCAACCTGGAAACCGCGCCGGAAGGGATCGTTGCACAGTGACGTCGAAGCTGCGCGCGCTCGCCGATCTCGCCGCCGAGGTCGTGCTGTCTCCGGGCGAATTGCTGGCCAAGGGTTATCGCAATTACCGGCACTATCGGCTCACGCTCAAGGGGGCTGACGGCGCGCCGGTCGAGCAGACGCGCGACGTCATAGAGGGCGGCAAAGTGGTCGCAGTGCTGCCCGTCGATCTCGCGCGCGACGAAATCGTGCTGATCCGCCAGTTCCGCCTGCCGGCGCATCTGGCGACCGGCAAGGGCGACCTCATCGAGATCGTCGCCGGGCGGGTCGAGCCGGGCGAAGTCCCTGTCGATGCCGCGCGGCGCGAATGCACGGAAGAGATCGGCGTCGCGCCCAGCGCGCTGGTCGAACTGTTCGGCTATCTGACGACGCCCGGCATCACCGACGAGCAGGTCATCGTCTTTCTCGCCGCGGTCGATGCTTCTCGCGTGCCAGAGCGTGCGGGCGCGGCGGCTGAAGGCGAACAGATCGTCACCCTCGTCGTGCCGATCGACGAGGCCATTGCCGCGCTGGCGAAGAACGACATGCGCAACGGGCCGCTGCTGATTGCGCTGCAATGGCTGGCGCTCAACCGGACGCGGCTGCGCGGGCTGCTGAGTTAACGCTCAGCGTCATTGCGAGCGAAGCGAAGCAATCCAGAAATGTGAATTCTGACTGGAT
>Ga0265314_10004822_pt1 | contig 12339 bp, 10 predicted proteins | sample 4126metaG_FD_203106 | JGI IMG/M metagenome (GOLD analysis project Ga0265314, IMG submission 203106) | Rhizosphere microbial communities from Carex aquatilis grown in University of Washington, Seatle, WA, United States - 4-1-26 metaG | ecosystem: Host-associated > Plants > Roots > Rhizosphere >... | reverse complement strand
TGTCGGTGCAGGAACTCCTTGGCGAAGGCCTTGGATCCTTCGAGGCGCGCGGCCCGCGCGGGCGGACCGAAGCAGCGCAGGCCCGCCGCCTGAAACGCGTCGACGACGCCGGCCACCAACGGTTGCTCGGGCCCGATGATCGTGAGATCTACGGCCTCGGCACGCGCGAGCGCGACGAGCCCGGCAAGGTCCCCGGTCGCAACCGCGACATTGCGTACCCGCGGCTCGGCGGCCGTGCCGGCGTTGCCGGGCGCGACCAGCACCTCTCGCACGCGCGCGGACTGCGCACATTTCCAGGCCAGCGCATGCTCGCGTCCGCCACCGCCGACAATCAGCACGCGCACGAGCGAACTCCGGCAGCGCGGGACGTCACGCCGCTAATGGCGGAAGTGCCTCATGCCCGTCATGACCATGGCGATGCCGTGCTCGTCGGCTGCGGCGATGACCTCGGCATCGCGCCGCGACCCCCCTGGCTGGATCACCGCCGCGATGCCATAGGAGGCTGCGACGTCGATGCCATCACGGAACGGGAAGAACGCGTCGGACGCGAGTACCGCGCCGCGCACCTCGAGCTGCTCGTCGGCGGCTTTCAACGCAGCGAGCCGCGTGGAGTAGACCCGGCTCATCTGCCCGGCCCCGACCCCGACGGTGGCGCCGCTGTGCGCGAATACGATCGCATTGGATTTCACGAAGCGCGCGACGCTCCACGCGAACAGCAGGTCGGCGTGCTCGCGGGCATCCGGAGCACGGCGGCTGACGACCTTCAGCTGCCCGTGGTCGATGTCGGCGGCATCGCGCTGCTGCACCAGCAGCCCGCCCCGGACGCTGCGGTACTCGAGTTCATCCTCGGACCCGTCGCTGCCGAGCGCTCCGGTCTCGAGCAGCCGCAGCGCTGGCTTGGCCGCGAGCGCTTCCAGTGCCTCCTCGCTGAAGGACGGCGCAGCGATGACCTCGGCGAACTGCCGCCCGATGATCGCGCGCGCGGTCGGGCCGTCCAGCTCGCGGTTGCAGGCGATGATGCCGCCGAAGGCCGAGGTCGGATCGGTGCGGTATGCACGTTCATAGGCGGCCAGCGCGCTGTCGGCCACGGCGACGCCGCAGGGATTCGCGTGCTTGACGATGACGCAGGCCGGCGCAGTGAAGGTCCGCACGCACTCGATCGCGGTGTCGGCATCGGCGATGTTGTTGTAGGACAGATCCTTGCCCTGCAGTGCGCGGGCCGTGGTCACGCTGCCGCCGCGCGCACCCGGACTGCGGTAGAACGCCGCGCGCTGGTGCGGATTCTCGCCGTAGCGCAGCTCCTGCTGCTTGTCGAAGTAGAGCGTGAGCACGTCGGGGAACTCCTGCGCCGCGTAGCCTTCGCGCTGCTGCAGGTAGCCGGCGATCATCGCATCGTAGCGCGCGGTGTGCGCAAAGGCCTTGGCGGCGAGCCAGGCACGCGTATCGATGGAGGTGGCACCTGTCGTATCGAGCTCAGCCAGCACCTGGCCATAGTCGGCCGGGTCGACCAGCACCGTGACGTCGACGTGGTTCTTCGCGGCCGCCCGCAGCATCGCCGGACCACCGATGTCGATCTGCTCGATCGCCTCCGCGTGCGTGCACCCTGGCCGCGCGATCGTGCTTGCGAACGGGTAGAGATTCACGACCAGCAGGTCGATCGGTTCGATGCCGTGCTCGCGCATCGCCGGCTCGTCGATGCCGCGCCGGCCCAGCAAGCCGCCGTGGACGCGCGGATGCAGCGTCTTGAGCCGTCCGTCCATCAGTTCCGGGAATCCGGTGAATTCGGACACCGCCCGGTGCGGCAACGCGTGATCGGTGAGCAGTCGCGCCGTGCCTCCGGTGGAAAGCAGCTCGATCCCGTGGCGCTGCAGCCCCGCGGCGAATTCGACCAGCCCGGTCTTGTCGGAGACCGAAAGCAGTGCGCGCCGGACCGTGGCGGCCATCAGTCCGACAGGCCGAGCGCGCGCAGCTTCTTGCGCAGCGTGCCGCGGTTGATGCCGAGGATCACGGCAGCACGGCTCTGGTTCCCGGACGCGTAGTCCAGTACGGCGCGGAACAGAGGTTCCTCCACCTCGCGCAGCACCATGTCGTACAGGTGCGCGGGGCGGTGACCATTCAGGCTCGTGAAGTAGTCGTGCAGCGCCCGTTCGGTGTGTCCGCGGAGCGGCAATTCCTTGCCATGGGTCCTGGCGCCGTTGCTGCTGATCATCGATTCCCTGACCTGTCCGACCGTTTTCTTCTTCGCCATGCGCGGGCTCCCGGAAGCCCCTCGATTCGTCGTCGCGGCTTCACGCCGCTGCCAGCTGCGCCCAATGCCCGAAACCCAGACTTGCCACCGCGAATTGCGCGGCCGAGGACTCAGCCGCCATCAGCGCGGGCCGCAGCGGTGGGTCGACGGAATTCCGGGCGCAGTACCAGCCGAGGTGCTTGCGCGCCATCCGGACACCGGTGTATTCGCCGTAGAACTCGTACAGGGATTCGAGGTGCTGAAGAATGATCTCTGTCTTTGCAGCACGCAAGAGTGGCGGCGCGATTTGACCCGACGCGAGATACGCATTGACATCGCGGAAGATCCATGGTGCGCCCTGCGCTGCACGACCGATCATTACTCCGTGCGCGCCCGTGAAATCAAGTACCGCACGCGCCTTTTGCGGCGTAACAATGTCGCCGTTCGCCAGCACGGTGATGGCGATGGCCTCGCGGGTCGCGCGAATCGTGTCGTATTCGGCCTCGCCGCGGAACAGGTCGGCGCGTGTTCGCCCGTGCACCGCCAGCGCTGCGACGCCGCACTGCTGTGCGATCCGCGCCACCTGCGGCGCATTGCGCCGCTCGTGCGCGACGCCGGTGCGCAGCTTCAACGTCACCGGCACGCTGACCGCGCGCACGACGGCAGCGAGGATGCGTTCGACCAGAGCTTCGTCGGCGAGCAGCGCCGAGCCGCAGTGGCGGTCGAACACCTTCTTGGCGGGACACCCCATGTTGATGTCGATGATCTGGGCGCCGAGTTCGACGCTGGCGCGCGCTGCCTGCGCGAGCTGTACGGGATCCGCGCCGGCAAGTTGCACGACACGCGGCTCGCTCTCGCCCTGATGGTCTAAGCGGCGACGTGACTTTTCGGTGCCCCACAGCCGCTGATCCGCGTGCAGCATCTCAGCCGGCGCGAGTCCGGCGCCGAGCCGGCGGCAGATTTCACGGAACGGCCGGTCGGTGACGCCCGCCATCGGCGCGAGCACGGCGGGGGAGCTGAGCGCGTAGTGCGCGATGCGCATCGACACGTCGGGCTCTAGGGCTTGCTGGCCGCGAGCGCGGCGGCGCCGGCGAGCGTATCGCCCGCGCAGCGCACCTGGCCTTGCAGCAGCAGGCACACGTCGAGTTCGAAGCTCGCGCTGTCGCTGCCTGGATCTCGCACGGTGATCTGGCTGTCGACACGCTGGTCGCGTCCCAGGAAGGCGGGCAGAGTCTGGCCGCGTGGCGCGTATTCCTGCGGCGCGAGCTCGCGCGCGGCGATACGCTTGCCATAGCGATCGAGCAGCGTGAGGCGCAGCAGCGGCATGGGCTGCGCGCGCGTCGCGTGATTCGCAAGGCTGAGGCGCACGTGAATGGCATGGCCGTCGGCGGGATCGACCACTGCGCCCTGCTGGCGCACGTCGTACGCTCCCAAGTCCCAGTGCGGATGGAGCGGCATTCCAAGGGACCCGTAGAGGTGTCCGATCGGACCGCTCCACAGCGGAGACTGCGCCAGGGCGTCGCGCCAGTGATGCACCGCCTGCGCGACCAGCAGCAGCGCGAGTGCGGCGCTGCCACTGATCCAGAGCCAACGGTGGGCGCCCGGGCGCGCAAGCGCGGCCGGTGCGAACTCCAGCGACGTCGCTTCGGCATCGGCTGTAGCCAGCGGTGCGTCCGGTGCTTCCGCTACCCGCGCCGGTTCGGCCGGTGCGCGCAGTTCGTGTGCGGGCACGCCCAGGCGCAGCGTCAGTGCCTCGAGCTCGCTGTCCACGGATTCCTCCGGCACGAACTCCTCGGTCTGAGTGATCGCATCGCCCTCGAGCAGGATGGTCTCGAAGGTACCTGTGCCTTCGGCTCGCGAGGACTCGTTCTCAATCGAACCGTCGAAGGACAGCTCTGTGGCCAGGTGGGTCTGCGGACCATCGGCGGGCAGCGCCTGAGAGTGCGTCGGCGCGGCCGCGGCGTCGGCCGGCGCGGGCTGACCTGCGATCGCTGACTGGGATGCCGGGGCAGGTTCGGTCGGCTCCTCGCTCAGGGTCAGCAGCGCATTGAAGACATTGGCGCAGCGGCCGCAGCGCACATACCCCTGGCCGACCCGCAGGTCATTGGCTGTGACCGCGAGCGTAAGGGTGCATTTAGGGCAGACAGTGAACATCGGTGGGTGGCCGTTTCCTTCGTGGTTCCCAGGTCTGCCGCTGCGAATGCCCGGATGACAGGGTCTGCTCAGCGGCGCGTTCCGCACAGCGCAGCCCAACCCCCGGCGTCGCGATACGGCTGCATATCAAACCATGCCGAGTAGTGCGCCGTCACGGTGGTGGCCTCGTCGGCCAGGATGCCGCACAGCAGGATGCGACCACCGGCGACCACCAGCTCGGCAAAGCGCGGCGCCAGGGCGCACAGCACGTCGCACAGGATGTTGGCCAGCAGCAGTTCGGCATTGGACGGCAATTCCGCGTCCCGTTCGCAGATCCGCAGCCGGTCTGCGACGCCGTTGTCCATCGCATTCTCATGGGTCGCCGTCAACGCCTGCGGATCGATGTCGAAGCAGTGCGCGCGGCGCGCGCCGAGTTTGAGTGCCGCGATCGCGAGTACGCCTGAGCCGCAGCCGTAGTCGATCAGTTCGCGCCCGGCGAGATCCGCCCCATCGAGCCAGTGCAGGCACAGCGCCGTGCTAGCGTGCGTGCCGGTGCCGAACGCGAGTCCCGGGTCCAGGCGGACGACGGTCGCACCGACCGCCTCGACCGACTCATGCCGTGGGCAGATCCACAGCCGGCGTCCGAACCGCATGGCATGAAAATCCCGCAACCATTCGCGTTCCCAGGCGCGATCGGCCAGCGCACGGGCGCACAGCCGCTGCGGGTCGATGCCGAGGGCCTGTGCCAGCGCGCGCAGCAGCGCCGGATCGGCGCACGAGGCGGGGTAAAGCGCCTGCACGCGGGTGGCCGGCCAGAGCCGAATCTCACCGGCACGCGGCTCGTATACGGCGTCGTCGCGAGCGTCGCTGTAGCTCACACTGAGCGCACCCAGTGCGATGCAGGCGTGTTCGGCCTGGTCCGGGTCCATCCCGTCGAGCGCGAAACTCAGTTCCAGGAACGGCACGGAGGTTCCAGACAGGACACGGGCGCGGGGTTACTTGAGTCCCAGGCGACGCTCGAGGTAGTGGATATCGAGCGCACCCGTCTGGAATGCGCTATGCGCGAGTATTTCCTGATGCAGCGCAATATTGGTCTTGATGCCCTCGACCACCAGTTCGGCGAGCGCGTTGCGCATGCGCGCGATGGCCGTGTCGCGCGAGTCCCCGTGTGCGATCAGCTTGCCGATCATCGAATCGTAGTACGGTGGCACGTTGTAGCCCGAGTAAACGTGGCTGTCGACGCGGATCCCTGGGCCGCCCGGCGGGTGCCAGAGCTTGACCGGCCCGGGCGAGGGCACGAAGGTGCGGGCATCCTCGGCGTTGATCCGACACTCGATCGCGTGGCCCCGCACCTGCACATCGGCCTGGGAGTACGGCAGCTTTTCGCCGGCGGCGATCTTCAGCTGAGCCTTGACCAGGTCGATGCCCGTGACCAGCTCGGTCACCGGATGCTCCACCTGGATACGGGTGTTCATTTCGATGAAGTAGAACTCACCGTCCTGGTATAGGAATTCGAGCGTACCCGCACTGCGGTAGCCGACCGCGCGGCAGGCCTCGACGCAGCGTTCGCCCATCTGCCGGCGCTGCTTGGCGGTGATGCCGGGGGCGGGCGCTTCCTCGATCACCTTCTGGTGCCGGCGCTGCATCGAACAGTCGCGCTCGCCCAGACTCAGCACGTTGCCGAAGTGATCGCCGAGGATCTGGAATTCGATGTGTCGCGGACGCTCGAGGAATTTCTCCATGTACACCGTGTCATTGCCGAAGGCCGCGAGGGCCTCCGTCTTGGTCACGGCGATCGAACTGAGCAGCGCCCCCTCGGCGTGCACCACGCGCATGCCGCGGCCGCCGCCGCCGCCGGAGGCCTTGATGATCACCGGATAGCCGATGTCGCGCGCAATGCGCAGGTTCTCTTCCGGTTTGTCCCCGAGCGCGCCGTCCGAGCCCGGAACGCACGGCACCTTGTGACGGTGCATGACCTCGATGGCCGAGACCTTGTCGCCCATCAGCCGGATCGTGTCCGCCTTCGGACCAATGAAGGTAAAGCCGCTCTTTTCGACGCGCTCGGCGAAATCCGCATTCTCCGACAGGAAGCCATAGCCCGGATGGATCGCCACCGAGTCCGTGACTTCCGCGGCGCTGATGATCGCCGGCATATTCAGGTAGCTCAGCGCGGAGGCCGGCGGGCCGATGCAGACCGATTCGTCCGCGAGCAGCACGTGCTTGAGACTCGCGTCCGCGGTCGAATGCACCGCGACCGTCTTGATGCCGAGCTCGCGGCACGCGCGCAGGATACGCAGCGCGATTTCGCCGCGATTGGCGATGAGGACCTTCTCGAGCATCGCCGCGGCTATTCGATCACGAACAGCGGCTGGCCGAATTCGACCGGCTCGCCGTTCTGCACCAGGATGGCCTTGATCCTGCCGGTCTTCTCCGACTCGATCTGATTCATCATCTTCATGGCTTCGATGATGCACAGCACCTGGCCGACCTTCACCTCGTCGCCGATCTCGACGAAGGCCTTGGCGCCGGGGGAAGCCGAGGCGTAGTACGTGCCGACCATCGGTGCCGTCACGAGATTCTGCGCGGCAGCAGCACTTGCCGGTACACCCGCATTCGGCGCGGCGGACGACTCGATCGGGGTCGGCAGGCTCGCGAGCGCCGGTGCTGCAACAGCGGGTGCGCTGAAAGGCTGTTGTGGCGTGCCCATGTAGGTCACCGCTGGCTGCCCTGGCAGCACCCGCGCGATGCGCAGGGTCTCCTCTCCCTCCTTGATTTCTATCTCCGCGATGCCCGACTCCTCGAGCAGCTCGATCATCTTCTTGATCTTTCGAATATCCATCAGGAAGCTCCGGTCATTGGGCGCTGCCGCCGTCCGATCCGCCGGCTCTTTAAGAACCGGCCGCGCCGAGGTGGCACTTAACCTAAAATCCCCGTGGCGCCTTGCCGTAGCGGTCTGCTCACGGTGGGCCGGCCAGTCAGGCCACGTTGCCGCGCCTGTCCCGTCTCTGGGCGCAGAATGTACCCAATATGCGGCGATTTGCCTAATTTGTGGTCGAATTCACTCGATCCTGCAGCCAACGTGCGCCGCCCGGCAAGGGCGCAATGTTGCGTGCATGTCGCGAATCTGCGACGGATTTTGGGCTGCTATGGGTTGTTCTGTTGCGACTTCGCGCGCTCGGCCGCGAGCGCCACCAGCCGCGCGCGCAGCTGCTCGCGCGCTGCCGCCAGCTCGAGCTGGCCGGCGTCGACCGCCAGTACTGCCGTCAGGATGTCGCGAGCTTCTTCCCTGTATAGCTCGCCGACCTTGACGGCGACGATCCGCCCCCGGGAGTCGGCGAACACAGAGAACGGCAGCACCGGCTCCATACCGAACTGGCCGATACTCGAGAGGCCGTCCTGCTCTGCGATCAGTACCGGGTAGGGCACTGTTGTCGTATGCAGGAATGCACGCACCGCCGGGCCGAAGTCCACAGCCACACCGACGATCTCGAGGCCATTGGCGTGATACTGGCGTCGCAGACGGCCGAGCAGCGGCATCTCGCGTCGGCAGGGGGGGCACCAGGTCGCCCAGAAATTCACGATCAGCGGATGCCCGAAGTACTCGTGCAGCGCATGGTGCTGGCCTTGCGGGTCCGGAAGCGTCATGTCCGGCACGTCGGTCGGGATGGGACGCAGCGCCGGCTCCTCTGCCGGGGTCTGCGGGGCTGGAGCTACGGCGAGCGCCGGGCGCAACGGCGCCCTGGGCTGCAGCAGGCGATAGGACAGATAGCCCGCCGCCAGTCCGCCCAGACCCACGAGCGTGAGCGTGAGCGCGGCGCGGCCCAGGTGCATGGCGCCGCTCAACCGGTCGCGAACGCCTGGTGCAGCAGCGCCGCGAACTGCGCGGCTTTCATGTAGCCGACCACGCGGAAGGCCTGCTGCTCGCGGCCGCTCGCATCATAGAGTGCAATCGTGGGCGGCCCGAAGATCCGGAATTCATGCAGCAGCGCCTGGTCATCGGAGCTGTTGGCGGTCACGTTCGCGCGCAGCAGCCGTACCGACTGCAGCGCGCGGCGCACCTGCGGGTCCGTGAACGTGTAGCGCTGCATCTCCTTGCACGAGGTACACCAGTCCGCGTCGATATCGAGCAGTACGGCCTGATGCGCGGCCGCCGCGGCCTGCACCTGTGCGCGCAGGTCCGCCACACTCGCGACCGCGTGGAATTCGAGCGCATCGGTGCGGGAATCCGCGCTCGCGAGCGGTTGCAGCGGATCCTCGGCGCCGCGCGCCGCGCCAATCAGCAGCGCGACTGCGTACAGAGCAGCCAGCACGGCGCCGCCGCGCGTGAGCCACAGGCCGGCACGCGCCCGTGCGCCCGCGAAATCCCAGCACACGACGGCGGCCGCAACTGCGGGAATGGCGAACAGCAGCAGCGTCGCGCGCGCCGGCACGATGCGCGCGAGCATCCATGCCGCCATGGCAAGCATCAGAACGCCAAACAGACGCTTTACGCCGTCCATCCAGGCGCCAGCGCGCGGCAGCCACCGACCTGCGGAGCTGCCCACGACGAGCAGCGGCGCGCCCATTCCCAGGCTCATCGCGAATAGCGCCGCGCCGCCGCGGAACATGTCGCCGGTCTGTCCGATCACGATCAGTGCGGCGACCAGTACCGGACCGACGCAAGTGGTCACGATCAGCGCTGAGAGCATGCCCATCACCCCGACGCCGAGGAAGCTGCCGCTGCGCTGGCGATTGCTGACCTGCGCCAGGCGCGACTGCACGAACGAGGGCATCTGCACCGTGAACAGCCCGAACATCGCGAACGCCATGGCCACGAACAGCGCCGCGAACAGCATGATGATCCACGGCTGCTGGAAGATCGCCTGTACCTGCTTGCCGGCCGCGGCGCACGCGACTCCGGTCGCGGTGTAGGTGATGGCCATCCCGAGCACATAGGTCAGTGACAGCACGAAGGCGCGCATGGTGGTCACGCGATGGCCAGTCCCGACGATCAGGCCGGACAGGATCGGCACCATCGGCAGCACGCACGGCGTGAACGCGAGCAGCAGACCGCCGAGGAAGAACTCCAGCAGCACCTGCAGCAGATTCCCGGAGCGCAGCAGCAGCGCCAGCCGGTCCTGCTCCGAAACGTACTGGCCGCCCGCGGCGCGGCCGTCCGCTGCGGCTCCGTTCGCGGCGGTGCCTCCCGCTGCGGCGCCGCCCGCTGCGGCGCTGGGCGCCACGCCGCTGGCAGCGCTGCCCGCACCGCCCGCACCGCCGGACAGATCCAATGACAGCGTGCGTGTAATCGGGGGATAGCACAGGCCGGCCTCCGCGCAGCCTTGGTAGGTCACGCTGATGTCCAGTGGCTGCGCCGCGGTACCGAGCACGGGTATGAGCGCGATGAGTTCCTGGTGATAGATGACCTGCTTGCCAAAGTACTCGTCAGACTTGACCTGACCCGGCGGAAACTGCGGCGCTCCAATGCGCGCCGGCGTTTGAGCACTCTCCACGTGGATCCGGTCGCGGTACAGGTAATAGCCGGGCGCGATGACCCAGTCGAGGCGCACCTGTTGCGCGCCGCTCGCACCCGTCGTGGTGGTGGCATTGAAATGGAATGCCTGGTCAGGGGGCAGGAAATCCTCCCCGGAGCGCGCGCTGCGCGACTGGTCCAGCACGGCGTCCAGGTCGCTGCGACTGGCCGCTCCTGCGGGCGGGGCGAGCAGCCACAGTCCCACCAGTGCCGTCAGGCAGCCGGTCTTGATATCGTGCATGGCGCTCCTCGCGCGGGGAAGCTGATCAGAGGGCATGGATCGTCTCAAAGTTACCTGCCCGCCGGCCGTGCCGGGGTACTCAATCCTTGAACCCGGCCATCAATTCAAGAATTGACTTTACATTCAGCATTTTACAGTGATTGCGGCGCCATCGGGCACCGGACCGATCCTGCAGTGTGGAGCGCCAGCGTGCGCGGGGCAGCCCTTGCAACCGCCACCGTAGAGGGTATTATTAGCAGCCACCAAGGGAGAGTGCTAACACTTTCCGGTGGCGGGCGACCCCCCAAGGGTCGCGGTAGCAAGAAATATTCTAGTAGATCAACAGCGAATTAAGGAGTGGTATCCATGAAGATTCGTCCTCTTCATGACCGCGTGATCGTGAAGCGCCTCGAGGAAGAGCGCACTTCACCCGGCGGCATCGTGATTCCCGATACGGCGGCAGAGAAGCCCATCCAGGGCAAGATCGTCGCGGTCGGCAAGGGCAAGATTCTTGAAGACGGGCAGGTGCGTCCGCTCGACGTGAAGGTCGGCGACAAGATCCTGTTCGGCAAGTACAGCGGCACGGAAGTGAAGGTCGAAGGCGAGGACCTCGTGGTAATGCGCGAGGAAGACGTCATGGCCGTCATCGAAGGCAAGTAAACATCTCGAGGACTACAGCAATGGCAGCCAAAGAAGTACGTTTCAGTGACGATGCGCGGCAGCGAATGCTCCGCGGCGTCAATATCCTGGCGAACGCCGTCAAGGCGACGCTTGGCCCCAAGGGCCGCAACGCGGTGCTCGAGAAGAGCTTCGGCGCCCCTACCGTCACGAAGGACGGTGTCTCGGTCGCGAAGGAGATCGAGCTCAAGGACAAGTTCGAGAACATGGGCGCGCAGATGGTCAAGGAAGTCGCGTCCAACACCTCCGACGAAGCGGGGGACGGCACGACGACTGCAACCGTGCTGGCGCAGGCGATCATCCGCGAGGGTCTGAAGGCCGTCGCCTCGGGCCGCAATCCGATGGACATCAAGCGCGGCATCGACAAGGGCGTCATCGCGGCGACCGAGGAGCTCAAGAAGCTCAGCAAGCCGTGTAAGGACAGCAAGGCGATCGCGCAGGTCGGCACCATCTCGGCCAACTCGGACGAGAGCATCGGCAAGACGATTGCCGACGCGATGGAGAAGGTCGGCAAGGAAGGCGTGATCACGGTCGAGGAAGGTTCCGGTCTCGACAACGAGCTGGATGTCGTGGAAGGCATGCAGTTCGACCGTGGCTATCTGTCCCCGTACTTCATCAACAACCAGGCCAACCAAACTACCGAGCTGGAGAAGCCGTACGTGCTGCTGGTCGACAAGAAGATCAGCAACATCCGTGAGCTGCTGCCAGTGCTCGAGGGCGTCGCGAAGGCCGGCCGTCCGCTGCTGGTCGTCGCCGAGGACGTCGAGGGCGAGGCGCTCGCGACCCTGGTGGTGAACAACATCCGCGGCATCCTGAAGGTCGCGGCGGTCAAGGCTCCCGGCTTCGGCGATCGTCGCAAGGCGATGCTCGCGGACATCGCGATCCTTACCGGCGGCACGGTGATCTCCGACGAGGTCGGCCTGGCGCTCGAGAAGGCCTCGCTCAATGACCTGGGCGAAGCCAAGAAGATCGTGGTCGAGAAGGAGAACACCACGCTCATCGATGGCCACGGCAAGGCCGCGGACATCAAGGCTCGCATCGAGTCGATCCGCCAGCAGATCGAGGAAGCGACCTCGGATTACGACAAGGAAAAGCTGCAGGAGCGTGTCGCCAAGCTCTCCGGTGGCGTGGCCGTGATCAAGGTCGGCGCTGCGACCGAGATCGAGATGAAGGAGAAGAAGGCCCGCGTCGAGGACGCGCTGCATGCGACCCGCGCGGCAGTCGAGGAAGGCGTGGTACCGGGCGGCGGCGTCGCTCTGATCCGCGCGCAGAAGGCCCTCAACAACCTGCAGGGTGCGAACGAGGATCAGACCGTCGGCATCGCGATCCTGAAGCGCTCGATCGAAGAGCCGCTGCGGCAGATCGTCGAGAACGCCGGTGAAGATCCGGCCGTGATCCTGAACCGGGTCAAGGATGGCAAGGGTAGCTTCGGCTACAACGCGGCCACGGGCGAATTCGGTGACCTGATCGAGGCTGGCATCCTGGATCCGACCAAGGTGACGCGGCTGGCGCTGCAGAACGCGGCTTCGGTAGCCGGGTTGCTGCTGACCACCGAGGTCATGATCGCCG
>Ga0265314_10004821_pt1 | contig 12339 bp, 9 predicted proteins | sample 4126metaG_FD_203106 | JGI IMG/M metagenome (GOLD analysis project Ga0265314, IMG submission 203106) | Rhizosphere microbial communities from Carex aquatilis grown in University of Washington, Seatle, WA, United States - 4-1-26 metaG | ecosystem: Host-associated > Plants > Roots > Rhizosphere >... | reverse complement strand
CGGACGACGTGAGACCTTCACGTGCCGATTGCTTCGCCGACGAAGCGCGACTAGCATACGGCACGCCTCGCCTCCAGGAGCCACACGCATGCGAAACAAGCCAACATCCCTCGCCTCCCTCGTTGCCATCCTCCTCGTGCCCATCGCCGCCGCGGCCCAAACCGGCCCCGTAGCTCCGCCCGCGGCTCCCTGGCCTTCGCCGGCAGCGCCCGCGCCGGTCTACCCGGCGCCCGCTCCGACCTACCCAGCTCCGGCTCCTGCGCCAGTCTTTCCGGCTCCTGCGCCAGCTCCGGCTCCGGCTCCGGCTCCAATCTGGAACGCGGCTCCGCCCGCTCCCGCTCCTGCCCCCGCTCCGATTCCAGCCGAGGCAGCTCCGGCGCCGGCTCCGGCAGCGCCTGTTGCGGCGCCAGCACCCATCGTGCGCGAGATCGCGCCAGCTCCGACCAAGGTCGAGACCGAGGCGCCCGGCGAGTCAGCGTCGGCACCCAAGGCCGTGGTTTCGGAAACCGACGAGCGACCGCGCGGTTTCGTCCCCCAGCTCAGCTTGGCAGGTTCGGTTGGTCTTCTGCGCATGGGTTCGGCCGATGTGGGCGGCGTGGGCCAGCTTCGTCTCAGCCTCCATGGTGAATACTTCACCGGCAGCAATTTTTTGGTCCAGGACGTTGCCGGAGGAAGGAGCGACAAGGATACGCGATTGCAGGGGGCGCTCACCTTCGGCCTCACACCCATTGAACACCTCGAGATCTTCGGGGCAGTTCTGGGGTCGGCCAACCGCAACCGACGCCTGTGCGGCCCCGGTCCTACCGGAGTGGAGGTTTGTGGATCCGAGCTGAACCGCACCGATCCTGAGCTCATCAAGTCCTTCGGGGATCTCATCCTGGGGGCCAAGGTGGCCTACCCGCTGGCGCCGGGGTTTTCCGGCGGCGCGGAGCTTGGGATTCGCATGATGTCCTCCATCACCGGAATCTCGTTCTCGCCCGATTCGACATCGCTGTGGTTGAACGCCATCGGCACCTACGATCTCAAGCCCGCCACACAAAACGTGCCCCTGCGCTTCCACCTGAATTTCGGCTACTACATCGACAACTCCTCGAATCTGGTGGACTACCCCGCCAGCACGACAGCATTTTCTCGCTACGTGTCCAAGTTTGCCTACGGCATCTCGGGCAGTCGCCTGCGCGTGGCGATTGGCGCCGATGCGCCCTTCGACGAGGTGGCAGAGGGATTCTCGCTGCGGCCAGTGCTCGAATACCACTTCGAGTACCTCACGAGTTCCAAAGACGACGTCATCTATGCTCAGGAACACGGGGATCCGGTCAACGGCGTGAACTGTGGCATTGCAGGACTGGCCGCGTGCAAAGACAACAAGGACATGCACTGGGTGACCTTTGGTGTACAGGCGCAGGTCCTGCACGGATTGACGCTCACCGCGGGTCTGGACGTTGCGCTCAGGTCGCCTGGCTATCCGTACGCACCGGCGCTGGTTCCATGGAATCTTCTGTTCGGGATCGGATATCCGATCGACCTCGTTCCTCGCATTGTCCGCAACGTTCCCGTCGAAAAGATCGTGACCAAGGAATCCGCCATTCGCGAGGGGCTGGTCGCCGGGCGGGTCATCAGCGCGGCCGGGACGCCGGTTGAAGGCGCGGTGGTTGGCGTGACCGGACGGGAACACTCGCGCGTGCTCACGGACGCGGACGGAACATTTCAAAGCGTTCCTCTTGCGCCGGGACCGATCGAGTTGGTCGTGATCGCCAGCGGCTTCGAGACCGCCACGGTCAAGACCGAGGTCATCGCTGGCCAAACCGCCAACATCGTGCTTCGCCTGACGCCGAAGGCGCCCGCCGCGCGCGCAGTCGGTCGCATCAGCGACGATGCGGGCAAGGGTGTGGTGGCGTCGATCAAGCTGGCCGGTCCGCAGATTGCGGAAGGCCGGTCGGACGAATCGGGCAATTTCTCGGTGCCCGTGGTGCCAGGGCTCTATGCCTTGCGCGTGGATGCGGATCAGTTCCTGTCCAAGGAACTCCAACTGACCGTGGCCGATGGCCGCGAGAACGCGATCAGCATCACCTTGCGCTCCCGCCCGGCGGTGGCCGGCGTGTCCTTCAAGGACGGCAAGTTCAAGCTTCGCCAGGCTGTCAGTTTCAAGACCGTGGCCAAGAAGCCGTCGGCGGTTCTCGGCCCAGGCATGCCTCACCTACTTGACGAGGTCGTGGACATTCTGGTGAACCACTCGGAGATCCGTCAGCTTCGCGTGGAAGCGCACTGGGACAGCAGTTTGGCCGCGGAGAAAGCACAGGCGCTAACCGACGATCAAGCCAAGGCGGTCGCGAAGTACCTGACGGATCAGGGGATTGGCGCGGATCGCGTGGCCCCCGTGGGGATGGGCGCGAAGAAACCCGTGGTGCCCAACCTCGGCGCAGGCAAGGCGAAGAACCGCCGCATCGAATTCGTAGTGGTCAACTAGAACCCGTCCGGCGATTCGGGCCGTCCAACCGGGATGGCCCGCGGATCGCGGACCCGCGTGCGCGAGAGGGTGGGCGAGTTCGTGGGGCGGTACGCGATGCGCGGCACGCGGAAGGCGTGGCCGAGGGCTCACCGCTCTCCGTTCATGCGAACCGCGCACGCAATCCGCCTTGTGTTGGTCGCCACCGCTACGCTCACGCTGGCCGACCTCCGGCCCGGTGGCGTGTGCCCGCAGGTTTCCGACGCAGCCTTCAACGGGGCAGGGGCGCCGCGCCCAATGCGGTCTCGACCTACTCGCGGCTCTTCAAAACCAGCAGCCGGAAGTTCGCATATTCGGCTTGGCCACAGGAGTAGAGGATCTCGGTCAGCAAGCGGTACGGCGTGTTCTTGTCGGCGATGATGGTCAATTCGCCGTCGAACTTCTGGCCAGTCACCTCGGCGACTTTTTTCTCGCGCCGGGCAACCTTGCTGAGCATCTCGACCAGCGGTGTGATGTAGTAGCCGTTGTCGCCGTCCCGCTTGAGCTGCGGGTCGATGCGGCCATTGGTAATGGGCGCTATGGCCTCGCCTTCGACCAGGACCACGCGCTTGGTGATGGTGACCGGGACAGCCTGCTTGGGCGCGAGCCGCGTCTGCGAGGGCGGCAAGCTTAGGTTGTTGTCCAGATTCACCAGCGTCGCCGACGAGGTGAAGCTCTTGAGCAAGAAGACCAGGATGATGGTCATCATGTCCATCATCGGGGTGATATTCAGATCCTTGATGTCTTCTGGGTCGGAAAGCTTGCGGGCGTAGCTGCGAATCGCCTTTTTTCCGGCCAGCCGGGCGGCGATTGCGGACGATTGCTTGGCGTCGTCGCTTGCCATCACAAAATGCCCGCCGCGAAGACGATGTCCGGGAAAAGCTCTTTTTCGTGCTGGTCTTTGTCGTCTTTGTACGTGCGCATGGCATCCAGCGTCTTCACAACAATGTCGTAGGGTGTGACAGCGTCGGCATTGAAGGTTGCTTTGGTTTCGTCGGAAAACGCCTTCTTGATCTCGGTCAGTTTCGTGGTCAGCGCCGGGAAGTCATAGTCGCCCGTGGGCAGCTTGGGAATGGGGGGCATGACGCCGCCCGAACCCGCCAGGGTGAACCCTGTATTCCCAACGGTGACCGTGAGATTGAGAGCCGGCTTTTCCGTCTGGCTATCCCCACCGCCGCCCGACCCGAAGGTCGGCGACGACACATTGACCGTGCCCAGCGGCACCTGATTGATGACCGAGGCGAGCAGGAAGATGATGATGTTCGTGACGATGTCCATGTAGGGCACGAGGTTGATTTCGCCGTGCTCTTCCTCGGCTTCCTCGAACTGTTCCCGCATGCGCCGCATGCGGGCCCGTACCTGGCGTTTCGTCATCGTGCTTTATCCCAAGAGGCCACGGTCCGCGTGGAGCTACTTTTGCTGAACTCCGGCACCATGGGCGGTTTCCGCCAGCAGGTTCTCCAGCTTGAGCGAGAAGGCCTCCAGGTCCGAGTTCTGCCGCTTGGACATGGAGCCCAGGATGGCATGGGCAATGATGCAAAGAACGGCGATGCCGAGACCCATGGCGGTGTTGTTGAGTGCCTCGGAAATACCCTTGGCCAAGAGGGTGCTGCGCTCTTCGGGCTTGGCCGCCGCGACGGCGCCGAAGGCCCTGATGAGACCAACGACGGTTCCGAGCAGACCGATCAGGGTGGCGATGTTGGCCAGCGACCACAGGATCTGGATGCGCTTCTTGATCATCGGGGTCACGTCCACGAGGGATTCCTCGATGGCCTGCGCGACGGCGATTTCTCCGCGATGCATGCGTTGCAAACCCGCCTTGGCAACTTGCGCTACCGGTGCCGTGGTGGCCGAGCACAACTTCACCGCACGGTCGATGTTGTTGGCGAGCACGAGCTTGCGGATGTTTTCCAGAAAGGCGCGCGCGTTGACGCTGCTTTTCACCAGGAAGAAGATCAACCGGTCCACAATCATCGAGAGCACGATGATCGACGTGCCCAAGTTGAAGTACATGAGGGTACCGCCATCTTCCAGGAACTTTGCGAATCCTTGCATCTCATCCTCCGCGGGCCGCTTGGGTCCGCCATGGCCATCCCGCAAACGGGCTCGGCGAAAAGCAACTGTTGTCCTCAGGATCGTGTGCTACGGGTGGGTATCTTATAGGCAGGCCCTAGCGTGTCAAGCTAGCGGAATGTGAGCCGGTTCTTTGGATTCGGTCAAGGGAAGTCGTGGCGATTCCATGGAAGAACCTTCACTCTTTCTCCCGGCGCCCCTTCTTCTGGCCAGCTATCCTACCTTTCGCCGATGACAAACCCCGACCCGCTGGCCGCTATCCGCTTTGCGTTCTTGACCCCGCGGGTGTTGCCCAAGGCTGAAACCCTGGCCGGCAGGGTGGTTGTTCTCGACATCGCGTTTGCCGCGGAGACCGGGAAAACCTCGTTCGCCACCGTGACCCTGCCATTCATCAATGGTCTCGGCTCGCGTTTGGCCGCTTGGGTAGACCATCACGACCACGAACGCCACGTGGACTACGCGGGCGATGCGCGCTTCGTTCTGGCCAGCAAGGCCCAGCATGGCGCTTGTCCGGAAATGGTCACGCCCGATCTGGTCAGCCGCATCGGACCGGTCGACACCATCGCCGTGCACGTCGATCTGGACGGTCTCTATGCCGGCGCCAAATGGGTCTTGGGTGGTCTTGAGCCCTATGACGGCGCGGACGCGGATGCGCGCGCGATCGACACCCGTCGGGGCAAACCTGGCCCCATCGCCGAGCGCATCGACCGGGCCCTGCGGGCGCGTTTTCGCGACGAAAACCTCAAGCACCGGATCCTGCAATACCTCATGGCGCGCACCCACGCGCCCCACCATTTCGAGGAGATCGATGCCGCCGCTCGGCTGGTCGACCCGCTGCTCGAACAGGCCCAGCGCTTGTCGGAGCAGTACCGTGTGGACGGTGCCGTGGCCTACGTCGAGGTCAAGTCCAGCGCTCCCTATGACAAGACCGAGCTTCTTCTGCTCGGGCAGCATCGCGCGCCGGTGGCGGTGGTGCGTGATTCGGGGTCGCTGTCCATCGCGGCGGATTTCGACTCGGGCCTGGATTTCGTCAAGCTCTTCGATCTCGGCGGTGGCATGCCCACGCGCGTTTCCATTCCCGATGCCCGTCGCGACGAGGTGCTGGCCAAGCTGGCTCGGACGACGGCACACCTCGCGGGCGGCGCTACTCGTTCTTGAAGCGGTCGACCTGAAAGTCGCCGGCGGCGCCCGTGGTGGCCGGCGTGGGCGTGTAGCCCGAGCGCCCTCCGGCGCCTGGGTCGAAGCCCGTGGCGACACTTCCGCCTTTGCTCACGCCGCGGAAAAACAGAGCGAAATCGTCCGCATTGGTCGCATTGGACAGCGCCTCATCGTAGGTCACGAAGCGATTCTTGACGAGCTCGGTGAGCGACTGGTCGAAGCTGATCATGCCGTAGGGGTCGCGGCCCGTGGCGATGGCCTCGTGGATTTCGCGCGTGCGTTTCGAGTCGGCGATGAGCTCTTTCACCCGCGCGGTATTGATGAGAATCTCCACGGCCGGAACCATGCCCTGCTTGTCGGCGCGGGTCACCAGGCGCTGCGAGACGACGCCCTTGAGCACGGCACACAGCTGCAAGCGCGCTTGTCCCTGCTGGTGCGGAGGATAGAGCGCTACGATGCGGTTGACGGTTTCGACGGCGTCGACGGTGTGCAGGGTCGACAGCACCAGGTGACCGGTTTCGGCCGCGGTCAGCGCAATCTCGGTGGTCTCAAGGTCGCGCATTTCACCGACCAGGATGACGTCCGGATCCTGGCGCAGGGATGCGCGCAATGCGCGCGCGAACGAAGTGGTATCGAAACCGATCTCGCGCTGGTTGATCACGCTGCGGCGATCCTTGAACGCGTACTCGATGGGATCCTCGATGGTAATGATGTGGACCGCGCGGTTCGAGTTGATGTAGTCGACCATGGCCGCCAAGGTGGTCGACTTGCCTGATCCGGTGATGCCGGTAACCAGGACCAGTCCGCGCTCTTCGTCGGCCAGCTGAAGCACCTTGCTGGGCAGGTTCAGGCGCTCGAACGGCGGCACGTTGGGCGGAATAAGGCGTAGGACGACGCCCATGAGTCCGCGCTGCTGCAAGATATTCACGCGGTAGCGGTAGCCCTCTTGCGTGGCGTAGGCGAGGTCGACATCCCAGTTCTTGTCGAAGATCTCGCGCTGCCGAGGGTTCATCATGCCAAACCCGAACTCCTCGATGGATTCCTGGGTCAAGGGTGGCACGTTGGCCACGGTCCGCAGATCGCCCTTGACTCTGAAAATCGGCGGCAAGCCAACCTTGAGATGGACGTCGGAAGCGCCAAGCTGGCGGGCTGCTCCGAGGACTTTATCGAGAACGCTAGTCATTTGAATTGGCTGTCTGCCTGAGCGTCGCCCGTCGAAAGTCGAGGGCTGTGGCTATCAGGGTACCACGAGTGCGGTTGGACGCGTCTTTTGACCTTTTGCCCACTCTCCCCTAGGGTTGGTGGGTCGTGACATCACCGGACACCCAGTCCGAATCGGGACAAGAGATCCTAGTTCTTGATGCGGACGAGAACGTTCGCAAGGGCGCCGATCGCCTGCTGCGCGAGGCTGGCCTCACGGTGACCATCTTGGCGGACATCGAACGCGCCAAGGATCAGATCGCCAATCGTTTCTTCCCAGTCGTTCTCGCGGATCTCGACACGCCCACCCCGAATGCCGCCATCGATCTCATCAAGTTCGTGCGCGAGCGCTCACGCCAGACCGCGGTCATCGTGATGAGCCGACGCATTGGCTTTGACGCCGTGGCGCCGGTGTTTCGCGCTGGAGCCACCGATGTGATTCCCAAGGCCCGCGAGTACGTGCACGATCTGCGCGATCGCGTGGTCAAGGCAGCCGCAGACGTCAAGGCGGCCATGGGGCGCGAGCAGCTTCTCACCGAGCTGGTCGATCTGAACGAAGAGCTTCTGCGCAAGATGATGGCGCTGTCTCGGCAAGCCACGGATGCAGAGGACAAGCTTCTGTCGCGCGAAGGCGGCCTCTCGTCGTCGGCCAGCGGACTCGGCGTGCTCAATCTGCTGCTGGTTGACGACGACGCCGCGATGGCGAAGGCCCTTGAGAAAGAGCTGACCGAGGAAAAGGGCTGGCGCCTGCGCCACGTGCAGAGCGGCGGCGAGGCGCTCGACAGTGCCACGCAGGTTCCTCCCATGGTGCTCGTGGCCAAGGAGAACCTGCCCGATCTAACCGGCAGCATGGTGGTCAACACCATCAAGGCCTCGGTTCCCAGCCTGGTTGCCATGGTGTTCGCGCCGCCCACGCCCGGACATGCCGGCGAGGTGCGGATCTCCGATCAGAGCCGCCTGCACGTGCTCTTGCCGAAGTTCGTGGCGCCCAGCGAGCTTGTTGCCCAGCTGACCGAGGTCCGCGAAGCACTCAGGCGAAAATCGCTCGAGCGACGCTACGTGAAGATCTTTCAAACCCAGTACATGCAAGTGCTGCAGAAGTGCCACCGGCTCAAGCAAGAGGTGGACAAGTTTGCGGGTGGAAAGCAGTAAAGGTAGACCGTTACTTCACAAGCAGATGGCTCATATGCACGTTGCCGAGGGCGGCCAGCATGGTTTGGCGGAGATTGGGGTGCTCGGCTTCCATGCGGACGAGCAGCGATTTCATCTGCTGGCGCTGGGCATTGGGCTGCGACCCGCACAGGTTGCAGGGCAAGATGGGCACCTTGTGGCTGGCCGCGAAGTCCGCCAGATCCTGTTCCGCACAGTAAATGAGCGGCCGGATCACGACATGGGCACCATCGTCGCTGGTCAGGCGCGCGGGCATGGACGCAAGTTTTCCAGCGAAGAAGAGGTTGAGTAGCAGGGTTTCCACGGCGTCGTCGCGGTGGTGCCCAAGCGCGATCTTAGTGCAGCCGAATTCGTCGGCGAAGCGATAGAGGATGGCACGGCGCAGGCGAGCGCACATCGAGCATGGGGTGCGTCCCTCGGGAACGGTTTCCTTCACGATGGCGTAGGTGTCCTCGCGCACGATGCGATGGTCGAAGTCGTGTTCGGTCAGCCACGCCCGCAGCGGCTCGGGATTGTGTCCCGGCTGTCCCTGATCGAGGTGCACGGCCAGGAGCTCGAATTTGACCGGCGCGCGACGCCGCATAGCTTCGAGTAGGAGCAAAAGGGCGTAGCTGTCCTTGCCGCCCGAGAGCGCGACCAGAATGCGATCGCCGGCCGAGATGAGGTCGAAATCCGCGATAGCGCGGCCGGCATTGCGGAGAAGGTCGCGCTCCGGATTGGGCGCGGCAGGGCTAGCGGTAGAGGAGATCGTCATCGTGAACCGGAATTCCTTCGGGAGCGGGCTACTCTAGGAGACGCCGATAGACGGATCCAGGGCGCAACGCATACGCAGGCGGCGTGACAATCATGTCGTGCGCCGTTCTGGCACTGGTTGCAGACTATGGTAGCCGATTAGAATAGTGGTCTAGAGCAGTTCATGGCCGACACAGGTCCGACAAGGCGTGGTCGACGCAAGTCCATCCTTCGATGGCTTGCGCTAGCCTTGCTCATTCACGCCGAGATTGGTGGCGTCATCGGCGTGGTGCTGTATTTCTGGGCTCCGCGCCAGGCCGAGGTCGATGCCAAACGCCGCGAGGCCGCCGCCCGCGCCGAGCCCATTTCCGTGAGTACGGTGGACAGCGACACGGCCCGCAAGATCATCGCCGATCTCGAACGCCAGGAAGAAAAGGCCAAGCAGGAGCAGGTCAAGAAAGAGGAGGAGACCGCCAAGGCGCCAGGCCAGGTCGTCGATTTGCCGCGCCCGCGCGACGAGCGGCGGCCCGACGAGGCCCGCTTCGCCGCCGAGTACGATTCTTGGGTCGAGAAGGAAACCAAGCGCTACGGCAAGTTCGATCCCAATTCCCAGCAGCGCCACACCGGCGAGGTCGAACCGAACAAGCGCAATGCCCCCGCGCTCACGCCCAGCCCGTCGGAGTTTCCTGCCTCGCCGGGACCCTTGGCCATGCGCATGCCCAACGAAGAAAAGCGCACCCAGCCGACCCGGCCGCGCGCGGGCGATCCGGCGCCCGACGAGAAACAGGCCGGTAGCGAAGAACAACTGGCCAGCGATCCCGAGGGAGCCTTCGCGCATTCCGGCGGCGGCGCGCCCCGGTCGCTACGTACCACCACGCCCATGGAAAAAGAAGCGGGTGGCAGTCCCGGGCTCTACGGCCTCGTTCCCTCGGAGGAGCAAATTGCGCGCGCCGTGGGCAGCGGCACCCAGGATCACCTGGCGGACATCGACGAAGGCAGCGAAACCGCGCTCAATGCCAAGCGCTGGGTTTATGCGACCTTCTTTAATCGCATCAAAGAAAAGGTGCGCGACCACTGGAAGCCCGCCGAGGAGTACCAGCGCCGCGATCCCACCGGAAAGATCTACGGCGGCGAGGATCGCTTCACGCAACTTCAGGTCAATCTCAAGGCGGACGGCTCGCTGGCCAAGGTTTGGGTTGTGCACACATGCGGCCTAGACTTTCTCGACGACACCGCCGTCGAGGCGTTCAAAGAGGCGCAGCCATTCATCAACCCGCCACGCAAGCTGGTCGAGGACGGTCACGGCATCGTGAACTTCCAATTCGGCTTTTTCTTCGAGGTCTCAGGCGCCCCGCGCTTGAAGATGCTTCGCTACAAGTCTATGTAGCGAGCAGGCCGCGCAGCACGTACTGCAGAATTCCGCCGTGCTGGAAGTAGGCGGCTTCCTGTTGGGTGTCGATGCGCACGCGCACCCTGAATTCGCCCTTGCTGCCATTCTTGCGTGCGAAGGTTACGGTCAGCTGTCGGTCGGCTGGCGGGTTGGCGATGAAGGCGGGCAAGCCGATGGTCGAGAAGGTTTCTTCTCCGTCGAGGCCCAGCTCGGCGGGGCTCTGACCGGGCAGGAATTCCAGCGGCACCACGCCCATCCCGATGAGGTTCGAACGGTGAATGCGCTCGTAGCTTTGCGCAATGACGGCGCGCACGCCGAGTAGGCGGGTACCCTTGGCCGCCCAGTCGCGCGAGGAGCCGCAGCCGTATTCCTTGCCCGCCAGGACCACGAGAGGAACCTTCTCCGCCGCGTATTTCGTGGCAGCGTCGTAGATAGACATGTTGTCGCCGCTGGGCAGGTGGTGGGTGACGCCGCCCTCTGTGCCGGGCGCGAGCAGGTTCTTGAGGCGAACGTTGGCGAATGTACCGCGGACCATGACTTCGTGGTTGCCGCGGCGGGCGCCGTAGGAATTGAAGTCCTTGGCGTCGACGCCGAGCCCCACCAGGTAGCGGCCGGCCGGGCTGTCCTTCTTGATGGAACCGGCGGGCGAGATGTGGTCCGTCGTGATGCTGTCGCCAAGCCAGGCCAGGACGCGCGCGCCGGCGATTTCCTCGACAGCGGGCGCGCTCTTGGTCATGCCGTCGAAGTAGGGCGGGTGCTTGATGTACGTCGAGGCCTCGTCCCAGGCGTAGGTTGCGCCCTGGGCGATCGGGATGGCGCGCCAGCGGGCGTCGCCCTGAAAGACCGTGGCGTAGGCGCTTTCGAACATGCTCTGTTTGACGGCGCGTGAAGCGGCGCTGGCGACCTCGGCGGGCGACGGCCAGATATCCTTGAGGAAGACCGGCTGGCCGGCCTTGTCCACGCCGATGGGCTCTTGGTCGAGGTTGATACCGACCCGGCCAGCAAGCGCGTAGGCCACCACCAGCGGCGGCGAGGCCAGGTAGTTCGCGCGGATCTCGGGATGGATGCGTCCCTCGAAATTGCGATTGCCGGACAGGACCGAGGCCACGACCAGGTTGCGCTCGGCGATGGCCTGCGTGACGGCGGGCGACAGCGGCCCCGAGTTGCCGATGCAGGTCGTGCAGCCGTAAGCCACGATATGGAACCCCAGCTTCTCCAGGGCAGGCATGAGGCCGGCCTCTTTGAGGTAGGCCGCGACCACCTGCGAACCCGGCGCGAACGAGGTCTTGACCCACGGTTTGCTCGCCAGACCGCGTGCGACCGCCTTTTCGGCCAAGAGCCCAGCAGCGATGAGCAGAGGCGGATTCGACGTGTTGGTGCAACTCGTGATGGCGGCGAGCACGACCGAGCCGTGCTCGATGTTGATTGCAGAGCTGGCGGGCTCCCCACGCGACGTCGCCGTGACCGTGCCGGATTTTTGCGGTTTGATGAGCGAGGGCAAGGCCGTCGCGAAACCGCTGGCCACTCGCGCGAGGGAGACGCGATCCTGCGGGCGGCGTGGACCGGCCAGGCTCGATTCGACGGTGGACATGTCCAACTCCACCACGTTGGAGTAGCTGGCCTCGGGCTGGCCTGGCTCGGCGAAGATGCCCTGTTCGCGGCAGTAGCTTTCGACCAGGCGGACGGCGTCGTCCGCGCGGCCCGTGAGGCGAAGGTAGTTGAGGGTTTCGCCGTCGATAGGAAACAGGCCGCAGGTGGCGCCGTATTCGGGTGCCATGTTTGCGATGGTCGCCCGATCGGCGAGCGGTAAAGTGGGCACGCCAGGCCCGAAGAACTCGACCAATTTTCCAACCACGCCCAGCTTGCGCAGGATCTCCGTGATGGTGAGAACCAAGTCGGTCGCGGTCACGCCCTGGCGCACTTGCCCCGACAGGCGCACGCCGACAACCTGGGGGATGAGCAGCGGGATGGGCTGGCCCAGCATGGCTGCTTCGGCTTCGATGCCGCCCACGCCCCAGCCCAGCACGCCCAAGCCGTTGATCATGGTGGTGTGCGAGTCGGTTCCCACGACCGTGTCCGGATAAGCCTGCACGACGCCGGGTCGCTTGTGATCGGGGGCCGAGAACACCAC
>Ga0265314_10004820_pt1 | contig 12342 bp, 8 predicted proteins | sample 4126metaG_FD_203106 | JGI IMG/M metagenome (GOLD analysis project Ga0265314, IMG submission 203106) | Rhizosphere microbial communities from Carex aquatilis grown in University of Washington, Seatle, WA, United States - 4-1-26 metaG | ecosystem: Host-associated > Plants > Roots > Rhizosphere >... | reverse complement strand
GGCGGAATTCTACACGCGCCAGCAGCTCTACGGCCCCGCACTGGATGCCTTCCGCATCGCTTTCGGCATTGCGGCGAAGGATCCCGTCACCCGCAGCCAGATCTATTCGGACGACGTCGTCCAGTTCATCACCGCCGACATGGGCAACGGTGCCACGGCCGAACAGGCCGCGCGCGACGCGGAGATTTTCCGCACCAGCCAATTCGCGAGCATGGGCGTCGCCGACCAGACGATCGCACGCGTTGCGGCGCGCCGGGCGGCGGGCAACGATGCCCTTGCCAGCCTTGTCTTCCAGCTGCAGCAGGCGACAGCCGAACGTGATCGCGCGCGCGTCGATCTTGCCGCCGAAATGGCGCGCCCGAACGACGAGCGCAGTTCCGATCTCGAAGATTCGCTTAGCGCGAAAATGAAGCTCGCATCCGCGCGCGCCGACGATCTGGCCACCAAAGTCCGCCAGAGCTACCCCGCCTATGCCGATCTGGCGCATCCCGGCCCGGCCGATCTGGCCGCGGTGCAGAGCCAGCTCGCATCCAACGACGCGATGGTGGTCTTCATCATCGGCGAGTCTTCGAGTTACGCGCTGGTGGTTCGCCATAACGGCTTTACATCCGTCCCGCTGGCGATCGGTCGCGACACGCTGGCAGCCGACGTGTCCGATCTGCGCTCGGCCTTCGTCCCCGCTCTGGGCCGCGTTCCGGATTTCAGCCTGAAGAATTCCTACGCCCTTTATCAGGTTCTTTTCGCGCCGGTGGAGGGCCAGCTGTCAGGCGTCGATCACGTCATCGTCGTTCCGGGCGGGCCGCTGTCGAGTCTGCCCCTGTCGCTGCTGGTCAGCGAAAATCCGGGCGAGGGCCGCGACTACGTGAACGCCGCATGGCTTTTGAAGCGCTTCGCCATCAGCGAAGTGCCGTCCCCGCGGTCGCTCGTCACCCTGAAAGAGGAAGCGGCGCATCATACGCCGGCGCCGCGGCCCTTCCTCGGACTGGGCGCTCCGCTCTTCCAGGGCGCGACCGGCACGGCGGGTAGCAAAGCCTTGTCCGATCTTTCCGGCTCTTGCCGTGAAGCAGGGCCCATCTCACCGAACCTGCTTCGCGCCTTGCCGCCTCTCCCGGGGACTGCCGCGGAAGTGCAGACCGTCGGCGCGCGCCTTGGCGGCGCGAACGCCACGGTGCTGCTCGGCGGGCAGGCGACCGAAGCCAATCTGCGGTCGCAGCCGCTCGGTCAATACGGCATCCTCTACTTCGCAACGCACGGCATCCTGCCGGGCCAGATGCACTGCGAAAGTGAGCCGGCTCTCGCGTTGTCTCCGCCGCCTACCGCCGCGACGACCACAGCCGCTGATGGCATGTTAACCGCCAGCGAAATCGCGAACTTGCAGCTCAACGCCGACCTCGTCGTTCTTTCGGCCTGCAATACCGCAGAAGCGACGGATGGACTGGGCGGCAGCGCGCTTGAGGGCCTGTCCGACGCGTTCTTCGCCGCCGGTGCGCGCGCGGTTCTGGCCAGCCATTGGGAGGTGCCATCGGCCGCTACAGCCAACCTGATGACGGGGGTTTTCGATCGCACCAACCGCCTCCGCGGCGTTGCCGAGGCGTTGCGTCAGTCGCAGCTGGCGCTCATCGCGCAAGGCTCGACGGCGCATCCGTTCAACTGGGCGGCGTTTACGGTTATAGGTGATGGGCAGACACTTTCGGCCGGCGTCGAACGCAGCGCCGAAAGGATCGATGCGGGGCATCCATGAAAATGCGTGGAACATTCGTTGCCGTCATTCTTGGCCTCTCGGTTTTGGCGGGCGCCGCCGAGGCGGCGCAATATGTCGTGGTCGAGGCGCGGGGCGTGAACATCAAAGTCGGCGCCATCGTCGATCCTACCAAGCCCCTGGTACTCAAGCAGGGCCAGCACCTGACGCTGGTCTCCGACAGCGGACAAACCATCAAGCTTGACGGCCCTTATGAGAAAGCGCCGATCGCGTCTCAAGGTGTCCAACTCGCGGCGGCGATTGGCGCGCTTGCCTCGAACAACAGTGGCCGGCTCGGCGAAATCGGTACCACGCGCGCCGCGGGCAAAGTCAGTCTTCCCAAGCCGTGGCTTCTCGATGCTGTACACCCCGGCAGCGAATGCCTGTTGGAAGGCCAGCAGCCGGTTCTCTGGCGTCCGGCGGCGGACAGTTCCGCCGATGTCGTTGTCATGCCCGCCGACCGCAGCTGGAAAGCGCAGACCACCTGGCCGCGTGGCGAGACACAACTTCCGATGAAAAGCGATATGGGCGTGCACGGCGATGCCAGCTATTTCGTCTCCGTGAACGGCAGTGAAACGGCTATCGCGATCAATTCGGTGCCCGCGTTGCTCGCCAATGATCAGATGCGCGCCGCCTGGATGCTCCAGAAGGGATGCGGTCCGCAGGCCGAGGCGCTGCTGCGCGCTGCAAAATGAATTTCAGCGCATGGGTTTTGCGCGCGCGTGGTCTTTTGCGCGGACGGCACTTCAGCTCCATTGCCGCACTTGCTCTCGTTGCCATTATCGCCGCCGGCATTTCGGTCCTTTCTGTCGATCATTTCCTGCCGCTGATCAATGCCGACAATTTCATCAAGGACTGGGAATTCGCGTTCGCGGCGCATGACCAGCCCAGCGACGACCGCGTTCGCATCGTCGGCATCGACGAAGATACGCTCCACCATTTGCCCTATCGGTCGCCCATAGATCGCGGAATGTTGGCCGAATTGCTGACCCGTCTGGATGCGTCCCATCCTCGCGCCATCGGTATCGATATTCTTTTCGATCAGCCGACGGAGGCGGTGAAAGATGCGGCATTGGAGCGCGTCATCCGATCGATGAAAACGCCGCTGGTCATCGCTTACACCGAAGAATCCGAAAACGTCACATCGAAGCAACTGCAATATCTGCGCGCCTTCGTGCCGGAGAAGGATCGTGCCACGCCCGATTTGCCGAAGGACTCCTACGGAATCGTCCGCACCATCCATCCAGGAATGAATGTGGCGGACGGCCGCTATCTTTTGAGCTTCGAGCGCGCGCTGGCCGAAAAATTCGGCGTCAAAACGTCCGACAAAACCGAGACCATCGTCTGGCGCAAGCCACCCAAGGGCCAGCGCTACGACTATTTCGAAACCGGCGCCTGGACCGTCAATCAATATCCTCCCGCGCTGTTCAAGCTTGTCGGGCCTGCGCAGTTCAAGGACAAAATCGTGTTGGTCGGATCCGACATGACGCTTGTCGACCGGCACCGCACGCCACTGGCGACGATTTCCCCCGATGGTGTGATGCCGGGCGTATTTGCGCATGCTTATGGCGTTTCGACTCTGCTCGACGGCGCGGTTTCGCCCTTTGCCGGCTGGAAGACCAATCTTCTGATCGCACTGATTTTGTCATTTATCGGGGCGGCGCTGGGCCTGCTGAATTTCCATCTGGCGCCGCGCCTCGCCATCCTCATAGGCATCGTTGCGGCATACTGCGTTGGTGGGCTCTATTTCTACAATTATAGCGGCCTTGTCGTGGGGCTGCTGTCGCCATCGATGGCGATGATTCTGAGCTTCATCGGCATGGACTCGCTCACGGGTCTGCAGGCGCGGCGGCAGCGTTTCGAGATCCAGGGTATGTTCTCGCGCTATCTGTCGCCCAAGGTGGTGGAATTCCTCGTCGCCCATCCCGAACGCGCCTCGCTGGAAGCCGAGCGCCGCGTGATGACTTATCTGTTCACGGACATCGCCGACTTCACGACGTTCTCCGAGCATATGGAATCGAAAGAACTCGCCGAACTGATCAACGAATATCTCGAAGGCATGACGCAGGTCGTCCAGAAGCATGACGGCATGGTGGACAAGTTCATCGGTGATGCCGTGTTCGCGATCTTCAACGTGCCGGTCTACGATCTGCCGGACCACGCCGAGCGCGCCGTCAAATGCGCTCTGGATATGGATACTTTCACCTTGGACTTCTGTAAGCGTCAGCAGGCGAAGGGGCTCAATTTCGGGATCACCCGCATCGGCGTCCTGACCGGGCCCGCGGCGGTCGGAAACTTCGGATCCAAGACCCGCCTGAGCTATACGGCCCAGGGCGACGCGGTGAACGCCGCCTCGCGGCTGGAGGGCCTCAACAAGCAGTTCGGCACCCATATCTGCGTTGCCGGCGAAACGCGGGCGCTCTGCAAGGACGTCCAATTCCGCGAGATCGCGTCGGTGATCCTGAAGGGCAAGACCGTGCCCACCATGGTCTGGGAGCCGCTCCATCCGGGTAGCCGCGCGGCCGCGCTCGTCGAGCCCTATCGGGCGGCCTTCGCCAAAGCGGCCGCGCACGATCCCGCGGCCAAGGATATGTTTGCCGAGCTGGCGGCTGAAGCGCCGGACGATTCCTGTATAAGGTGGCATGCGGCGCGCCTCGCGCAGGGCCACGAAGGGGTCGAGATAAAGATGACGGAGAAATAATGATCCTGGCGTTCTTCGTCGCCACCGTTCTGCTGCTTGCGCGTCTTTTTGGCGCTCCGCTCATCACGCACTACGCGCCGGGGCAGGAAGGCAATGTCGACCGGCTAATCACCTCCGCGCTCATTGTCGCCATCGCGTTTGTGATCGACCGCCTCATTCGGCACTTCTATTGGGAAAGCCACCTCAAGAAACGCCGCAATCGCGAAACACCCAAGCTCATTCAGGACATCGTCACTGTCTTTCTTGTCGCGCTCGCGATCACGTTTGCGCTGTGGCTGCAGGAAGGTCTTTCGCTGGCGGGCATCGCGGCCGGCAGTATCGCCATCGCCGCAGGCATTGGCGTCGCGCTCCAACCCGATATTCAGGACATTGTGTCGGGCATCGCCGTCAACATGGAAGGTTCCTATTCCATTGGCGACTGGGTAACGGTTTTTTCGGACCAGATGCCGGCGCCGATCTATGGCTGCATCAGCGGATCGAGCTGGCATTCGACCTTTCTCACTCTGGAAGACGGAACGCGCGCGAGCGTGCCGAACCACCTCTTCACGGCCAACGTCGTGGTCAATCACAGCCATCCGATTGGCGCCAAAAGAAGCAGCGTGGAGATCGCTGTCGACAACCGTCTGCCGGCGGGACGGGTGATGGACCTTTTCCTTGGCGAAACCTTCAAGTCCGTGCGCCAAATGGGCATGGCCCGGACGCCGGAGCCGGAAGTGCTTCTGTCGGCCTACACGAGCGACGCCGCGATCTACCACGTGCGCTTCTGGTTTTACCCCAATCAGATGAGCCCGGCCTCGGCGAAGTCGCTGGTATTGCGCGCGCTGCAGGACGTGCTGATACAGAATGGCCTGCCGACGCCCGTAACGCAGGTCGAGCTGACCGAGGCGCCCGACGTGGCCGACAGATTCGGCGCAAGCGAAGTTCACAAGGTGATTTTCGAAGCAGGCCTTTTCCGCAACGCGCTGAGCGCAGAAGAGCGCGAAACGCTGGCCGGTCATTGCAAGCCGGTCGAGCTGCGAAAGGGTACCGTGCTCATGCGTCAGGGAGACGCCGCGGTTTCCATGTTTATCATGATGGAAGGTGCTATCAGCATTGCCATCAAGACCGCATCGGGCGAGGAGCAGGAAGTGGCCGTCAGCGCGGCGGGCGACGTTGTCGGTGAAATGTCCCTGATGACGGGCGCGCCGCGCACCGCGACGGTAACGGCACTCACGCGTGTCCGCATATTGGAAATTACACGCGAAACGATAGATGAGATGTTGAAGAAGAATCCCGAACTGTTCGAGCGCTTCAGCCGCGTCTTGGCGCAGCGCCAGCTCGAGATCGACGCGCTCGCCAACCGCCGCGTGGACAAGGGCGCGGTCGAACGGGACATCCTCACCCGCATGCGCTCCTTCTTCACGCGCATGGCCGGCGGCAAACAGGACGATTGACCGTCAACCGAAGCGCAGCGCGCCGTAAGCCATTCCCAAATAGGTTAGCTGATGGATAAGCTGGTCAGATCCGAAGATCGTCCAGTAGAGTGCGTTCGTATCGTTGAGGCGCAGTGCGCGGTCTATCTGGGATTTCGCCCAATCGGTGTGATAGTGAACGAGAAATTCGCCGAGCACGAGCGCAGCCACGACGACCGGGACCTCCGTGAGAACCAGAAGTGCCGGAATCGATCCCAGCATGTGCAATCCGGCATGCGTGATGCCGGCCATATGGAGATACCGGCCCTTGTTGCGGACCTGATTGGACGTTTGCAGGACGAAGTCGCACAGAAAATGCTTGATCTGGAAGATCAGCAACGCGAGCAGAACAGGCTCCATCCAACCCCCCAAGCCGCCACCTGCACTATTTCACAGGCGTCCGGATATAAATTCCAGTACGTGCGGAGACGGCCTTCATATCCCAAGCGTATAGATCGGATTGTTCATGACAAGAAGTGCGGATGATCACACCTTGGGCAGGCGTCCGAAGGGGACCACCTTGTTGGCGATGTCATGTCCGATATCGGCGCGGCCCAGATAGGCAATGCCGGAAATACCGCACCAATGCTTTACGACGTCTTCTTCGCTTTTGCCGAAGGGCGGATCGTTGTCGGGTATGGCACTGCAGCGTCCCAACCGGATGCCAACGAGCTTGCGCAGTGGCGGGTGTGCAGTGATGTGAAACAGCATCCTGTCGATGGAATACATGTATTCGGATGTCTCCTCGAGCATGAGGACATGGCCCGTCAGGTCCGGCAGGAGATCGGTGCCGATCAGGCAACTGAGGATGATCATGTTGAACGCCACGGAAGGCGTGACGGCGGATACCGATGGCTCGAGGCTCTTTGCATCGCGTTCAAAAAGATAACGGAGTGCCCGGATCACCGCCTCCTCGCCGCCTTGCATCCCGTGATCGGCCTCGCGGTTGATGTCGGCAACAACAGGACCATGCGCAACATGCGGAAGCCCAGCCTTATATAGGCCGGCCAGCAGAAAGCCGGTGTCGCTATACCCGAGATAGGTTTTCTCACGCGCCACGGGCTTCAAGGCGGAAAGCACCTTTGGCGCGATCCTGTTCGACCCGTAGCCGCCGCGCGCGAACCAGAGCGCATCATAACTTTCATCGTTCGCGATATCGAGAAAGGCCTCTGCCCGTGCCGTATCGTCGCCGGCGAAATGGCCGGAAGAGAGGAAGCACTGTGGATGGAAGATGATTTCCGGCCCATCCTCGCCATAGAGCCTTTTGGCCAATGCGACGATCTTGTCCGGCACGGCGGGATCGAGGCGCGATGCCGGTGCCATGACCCCGATCCTGAATGTCCTTCCGCGCATGCCCCTCGCCATCGCTTGTCACGGCCCGAACCCGCTTATAGCTTCCGGCGATGACTCTCGACAGGCCTTATTTCCTTTGCGGCATCGGCGGCAGTGGGATGTTGCCGCTGGCGCTCATCCTGCATGGACGGGGCGCTGCCGTGTCCGGCTCCGACCGGGCCCTGGACCAGGGCCGCATGCCGGAGAAATTCGATTTTCTCCGCGCGCAGGGCATCAGACTCTTCCCGCAAGACGGGTCTGGTGTCAGCGATCCGAAAGCCCTGGTCGTCGCTTCGGCGGCGGTGGAAGACACGATTCCGGATATCGCCAAGGCTCGGGCCATCGGCGCAGAGCTGATGCTCCGCGCGCAGCTTCTGGCGGATCTGTTCAACGCATCGGCACAGAGCATCGGCGTCGCCGGCACGAGCGGCAAATCGACGACCACGGGAATGATCGGCTGGATTTTATCGGCGCTGGGTAGCGACCCAACGGTCATGAACGGCGCGGTGATGAAGAATTTCGCGACGCCGGACCGGGCCTTCGCCAGTGCGCTGGTCGGCAAGAGCGATCTCTTTGTGAGCGAAGTCGACGAAAGCGACGGCTCCATTGCGCGCTACGCGCCACATGTCGCGGTGGTGAACAACATCTCGCTCGATCACAAGACGATGGACGAGTTGCGCAAGCTGTTCTCGGATTTTGCGGCCAAAGCGAAGATTGCGGTTCTCAATCTCGACAGCGCGGAAACCGCTGCGCTTGCGGCCCGGCTGCCGCCTGAAAAAACGCTTACCTACAGTCTTTCGGATGCTGCCGCGGATTTCGTCGCCGCGGATATCGCGCCCCGGCCGGATGGCGTGACGTTCAACATGCGCGCAGAGGGCCGCATTTTCACTGTCCGCCTTCAGGTGCCGGGCCGTCACAACGTCTCCAACGCGCTGGCGGCACTGGCCGCTGTGAGCGTTGTGGGCGTTCCTCCCGCCGATGCCGTGGCGGCGATTGCACGTTTCAGCGGTATCCGGCGCAGGCTGGAAGTCGTCGGCTCGACGAAGGGCGTCACCGTGATCGACGACTTCGCGCACAATCCGGATAAGATCGCCGCGACACTGGCGACGCTACATGATTTTCCGGGCCGCCTGCTCATCATGTTCCAGCCGCAGGGCTTTGGGCCGCTGCGTCTGATGAAGAACGAGTTCATCCGCTGCTTCGCCGACAATCTGTCCGAAGATGACGTTCTCATCATGCCGGAGCCGGTCTATTTCGGCGGCACCACGGACCGCAGCATTTCCAGCGGCGCGATCGTCGATGGCGTGAAGGCTGCAGGTCGCAAAGCTTTTGCCTTCGCTGATCGGACAGAATGTGGCGCCAACCTCCTCGATCTGGCGAAAGACGGCGATCGGATCGTCGTGATGGGTGCGCGGGATGACACGCTGTCCGTCTTCGCCGGCGAACTTCTGGCCGCGCTGAGTGCCGGCGCGGGCAAAGCCGAACCTCTTCGTTAAAGCCGCATTAGCAATTTACAGCCTAAAGTTCCCGCGTGATGTTCCTGAGCGGGGAGCTTGGGCATGCTGAAAAATCTATACGGGCAACAGCGCGTCGCGCGGACGCAGGCCGAGTTGGACGCGGTCCTGGATTCGCATGAACGCTTTGCGACGTCGCGCGGCGGCACGCGCGCGCAACTCGGCATGGCCGATCTCAGCGGCCTCAACCTCGCCAATCGCGTGCTCAAGGAAATAGATTTCGCCGGCTCCTCGCTGATGGACTCGTCATTGTTCGGCTGCAACCTTGAACGCGCGAGTTTCTATTGCACGGATCTCCAGCGCGCTGATCTGCGCAAGACCAATCTTGTATTCGCCGATCTGCGGGGCGCCTCGCTGAAAGGCGCCAACTTGTCTTACGCCAAACTCGACAACGCGGATCTGCGCGCGGCGATGATGATGTACATGTCGCCCGACGGCATCGCCATCGTGGACCGCAATTCCAGGGGGCCGCAGGGAGTGGACTTCTCGAACTGCTCGCTGAAGAAGGCTTCCTTCGGAAACGCCAAGCTTGATGGCGCGAATTTCGACGGTGCGATGTTGCAGGGCGCGATTTTCAACGGCGCCAAGCTGAGCAACGCCAGTTTCAAGGGGGCGGTCCTAACAGGCGTCAACGTCAAGGAACTGAATGCATCGCCCGAAGACCTTAAAACCTGCGTTACCGATGTGACCCCCGAAACCATCAAACGTTTTGACGAACTGCGCGCAAGACTGGACTCACACCAGCAATGGATCGTCAGCGGCGGTACACAGGGAAGCCATTGCGTTCTGGACGGCGAAGACATCCGCATGCTGCAGAAGCTTGTCGTTGGCCGTCCGCTTACGGGCCTTTCGGCGCGCAATGTCATCGGTATCGGCCTGAATTTCTCCGGCTGCCAGTTGCAGGGCGCCAGGCTTGACGGTGCGGATCTGCGCGACGCCGATTTCACAGGCGCCGATCTGCGCGGCGCATCCTTCGCGGGCGCTAACATTTCCCACGCGCGCTTCGACAAGGCGGACATGCGTGGCCTGCCGCTGATCAACGGGCAAATCCGCGACGTCGATTTCACCGACGCGATCGGCCTGGAAGACCAGTTCGCCACCTCGCAGCTTGATCGGGCGGCATCGCTTCTCGGCTTGCGTGTTCCGCCAACGGCCGTCGCAGCGTAGCCTTTGACATTGCGGATTGCGTCTTGCGCAATGGTGCGCTGCACCCGGCACGTGCGCGGTCTTGCCGCGATTTGGGGGTGGATTCACGGCCCCCGACCGATACGATCCTTACCCGGAGCGCTTCTCTTGCCCGTGGGGGATTTCACGATATGGTTCGCATTGCACTGTTGGCTGCCTGCTGCGCGGCCGCGTTGGGCGTAACGGCATTCGCTGCCGATATTCCGGCCAACGACCAGGTCACGCTTCAAAAAAACTTCGACGCCAATCTCAATCCGGACGATCTGCGCGACTGGATGAAGTTGATGGCCGCCGAGCCTAACCATGTCGGCTCGCCGCATGACAAGCAGAATGCCGAATGGGAGCTGGCGAAGTTCAAGGAGTTCGGTTGGGACGCCCATATCGAAACCTTCCAGGTTCTCTATCCCACGCCGATCAGCGAAACCGTCGAGCTTCTCGGCGGCAAGAAGCCGTTCAAGGCCACGCTGCAGGAGAAAGCCGTTCCCGGCGACACCACGGCGCGCGCGAAGGAATATGCGCTGCCGGCCTATCTCGCCTACCAGGGCGACGGCGATGTCACGGCGCCGATGGTCTACGTCAACTACGGCATGCAGGACGATTACAAGGCTCTTGAGCGCATGGGCATCAGCGTCAAGGGCAAGATCGTGATCACCCGGTACGGCGCGGGCTGGCGCGGATTGAAGCCATTGCTCGCGCAGCAGCACGGTGCAGTTGGCTGCCTCATCTATTCCGATCCCGCCGATGACGGCTATGCGACTGGCGCGGCATATCCCGATGGCCCGGCGCGTCCGCCGCAGGGCATCCAGCGCGGCTCGGTGCAGGACATGACGATCTATCCGGGCGACCCGCTAACCCCGGGTGTCGGCGCCACGGCCGACGCCAAGCGCCTGACGCGCGAGGAAGCGCAAACCATCCTGAAGATTCCGGCCCTGCCGATCTCTTATGCCGATGCGCAGGTGCTTCTCGGATCGATGACCGGCCGCGTCGTGCCGGGCAACTGGCGCGGTTCGCTGCCGATCACCTATCGCGTCGGCCCGAGCGACCGTCAGATTCATCTCGCAGTGAAGTCGGACTGGAGCCTGAAGACGCTTTATGACGTCGTCGCCGTGATGAAGGGCAGCGACTATCCCGACCAGTGGGTGGTTCGCGGCAATCACCGCGACGGATGGGTCTATGGCGCGTCCGATCCACTGTCGGGACAGGTGGCGTTGCTCGCGGAAGCCAAATCGATCGGCGATCTCGCCAAGACGGGCTGGAGACCCAAGCGCACGCTCGTCTATCTCAGCTGGGACGGCGAGGAGCCGGGCCTGCTCGGCTCAACCGAATGGGCCGAAGAACACGCCGACGAGTTGAAGCAGAAGGCCATCATCTACATCAACACCGACGGCAATGGCCGCGGTTTCCTCGGTGTCGAGGGCAGTCATGATCTGCAGCATTTCGTCAATCAGATCACCAACGGCATTACCGATCCCGAAGCGCATGTGTCCGTCGCCGAACGCCACCGCGCGGCGGTGCGCGTGCAAGCGCTGAGTCCCACCGCGAAGGACGAGGCCAAGGCCGAAGCCAAGATCGCGGCCGATCCCAACAAGGACTTCCAACTGGGCGCGCTGGGATCGGGGTCGGATTACTCGGCCTATATCGAGCATCTGGGCCTGCCGGCGCTCAATCTGGGTTACGGCGGCGAGGGCGACGGCGGCGGCGGCGACTACCATTCACGCTACGACACCTTCGAGCATCACAGCCGCTTCGACGATCCGGGCTTTGTTTACGACACGCTTCTTGCCAAGACCGTGGGCCACATGGTGCTGCAACTCGCGGATACCGACGTGCCGGTGGTGCAGGCCGGTGATTTCGCCGATACCATTGCCATGTATCTGGGCGAAGTGAAGAAGCTCGCCGATACGCGGCGCGAGGCCGCGGCGGCGCAAGCCAAGATGCTGGCCGATCATGCGTTCGTGGTGACCGAGGATCCGACCAAGACCAACGGCACACCGACGGCACTGAAGGAAGTGCCGAAGTTCGACTTCAAGCCGATGGACGACGCGTTGAAGCAGCTTCAGAAAAGCGCCAAGGCCTATGACGATGCATTCGCGAAGAACGCTGCGTCGCTCTCACCGGAAGCCCGCGCAAAGCTCTGGGCCGCGATCCAGCCGCTCGACCAGACGCTGGCACCCGATGTGGGCCTGCCAGGCCGTCCATGGTTCAAGAACCTGATCTACGCGCCGGGCCGCTACACCGGCTACGGTGCCAAGACCCTGCCGGGCATCCGGGAGGCGATCGAGGATGAGCGCTTCGACGACGCCACCAAATACATCACCCTGACGGCGGATGCGCTGAACGCCTACAGCGCACAGCTCGATAAGGCGACGGATGTGTTGAAGCACGGTTGAAATTTTTGGACGTATTGCCGGCGGCGGGCGA
>Ga0265314_10004816_pt1 | contig 12344 bp, 7 predicted proteins | sample 4126metaG_FD_203106 | JGI IMG/M metagenome (GOLD analysis project Ga0265314, IMG submission 203106) | Rhizosphere microbial communities from Carex aquatilis grown in University of Washington, Seatle, WA, United States - 4-1-26 metaG | ecosystem: Host-associated > Plants > Roots > Rhizosphere >... | reverse complement strand
CTCGGAAATTGCTATCCTTCACGTGCTGCTTGGTGGTTTCATCGGGCCGGTCGGCCGCGAGATAAACGCCCAGCTCCGTCGAAACCGACGAGCTCGGTGTTCCGTAGCGGACGCCGATGGTGGTTCCAGGCCCGGTGCCGTCCTTGGCGATGGTCGAGTCGGAATTGCCGGCCATGTAGAACTGCGTGCCGTCGACCGAGACGACGGCGCGCGGATTGTCCCCACTGTAGGCGTTGGATTCGACGGTGAGCGACACGGATCCGTCGGCAGCGACGAGCGCGACCTCGCGATCGAAAAGCGGATTGGTGTTCCCCGCCAGGTTCGCACCCGTGTCGTACGAATTGGAAACCCCACCCGCCCCCGCTGGGCCGGCATACCCCATATAGGTCAGGAAGCGCCTGTCGTGCGAAAGCATCAACGCCCCTTCCGATTTCGAGCTGAAGCTGGTGGTGATTCCGGCAAGCGGAATCGTGCGCACGGGTGCGGCGTTCGGGCTAGCGGGAACGAAGTCGACGAAAATGCTGCCCTGGATGCCCGACACCGTGGGATCGTTGAAGATGAACGGATAGTCTTGTGGGTTGCCGAAGGTGTTGCCGTCGTATTGGACGCGGCTGATGGCCAGCACCTCGTGCGCGGGTCTGGCCGGCCGAACGTCATCGGGATCGAACAGACCCAGCATCAGCTCCGAATCGTCGAAGCCGCAGGTCGCGCCCAGGCAGCCGAGGTTCCACAGGCGCTGGATAGTGCCAAGCAGCGAATAGTGATTGTAGGCCGTATCCACGCTCTGATGGCGGTCCTTGCGCGAGGTGATGACCAGCGCGGGAGCATGGCCGCCGCCCAGAACGTCGCCGCCCACGCCGAGTGGGGCCGAGCAGCAGCCTGCGCTCCCGGAGTAGTCGTTCTCGTCCCAGGCCACGACGATGGCCGAGTTCTCGCGCCACGCGCGTGAATGCATAATGGTCTCGACCGTCCTTTGCAAGAACGCATCCCCGAGCGCAATCACCTTGTGGTCGAGCCCAGAATCGGGCGACGCACAATCCGGAATTCCAAGCGCTGTGGCATTGTCTGCGGAAACGCCGTGCATGTCGTGGCATTGATCGGGACTGATCCAGACGAAGTTCGGAACATCGCCCTTTTCCAGATCGCGGGCGAAGCCATCGAAGGGCACGATCCGTTGCATCCGTTGCGCACTATTACGGATGTCCGAGAAGTACATGAACGGATCGTGCTTTTGCGCGTAGAGCTTGCGTGGCACGTCCACGCCCGCGACCACGTCCACCGGCGCGTATTCCACCGTCGAGCCGACGCCCGGGATCGACTGCATGTAGGCTTTCCAGGTGAGCCTGCGTGCTTCGAGTTGATCCACCAAGTTGGCACCGTCGAACAGGTGCGGTTTGCTGCTGGCGCTAGCGATCTGTGCCGGTGTTAGCAGAACGGTGGCGGTCGCGTCACCTGAGTCGGGCACGAACTCCTCGGGAGCGCAGGTGACGTCGGCGCCTGCCTTGCAGTCGTCCCAGATGCCCTGAAAGTCGCCCGAGATTGCCGCCAGGTAATTGGGCAGGCTGGGGTGGGTCACGCCAAAGTAATTGGTTGCCACGCCATATTGACTGGCCAGTCGATTGATCGCCGGTGCGTCGGCGGTGTTGCCGATGATTTGATCGGTGCCGTGATTCTCCATCATGATGTAGAAGATGTGGTCGAGGCGTTCGTGTTCTTCGTCGGAAGCGCGCGATCCAGGATCTTCTTCGAACAAGGCCTTGGCTGGTTGTGGCGGCGCTTCGGGCGGCGTGTTTGCAGTGCAGCCACAGACCAACACCAAGGGAAGGAACAGGTTTGCAAATGGAACGGTAGTTTTCATGCGGACCCTCCGGTAAATGAGCGTTCGATGCCCTTTCCGGGTCCAGGCAGCAGGAATCGCCGTCACAACTTGGTGACGGTTCGAGCGAGTCACCGGTTGTCTCCGTGCAGGAGTCCGCGACCAAGTCTCTCGACGTCTCCGCCGCCCCTTATGTTACGATGAACCGTCGGCCGTCTATCAACGCGCAACGCGAACCGGCAGCTTCCGTAAAACCTGCAAGCAAGGCAACCCATGAAGGCACGATTGGCTCTCTCCATTCTTTTTCTGTGCAGTTGCTCCTCGTCCAAGAGCGAGCCACCCAAGCTCGACTCGGGGACGACCGACTTGGCCGCTCCTGGAGATTCAGCAGCCGTGCCAGCCGATACGCGGACCTCCGATGACGCGCAGGCCGTTGGCCCCGATGCCGGCAAGGCCGATACGAGCGTGGGCAAAGACGCACCGGCGGTCGATACGAAGCCGTCTCCGGACGCGAGCGTGCCAGATGCGAGTTCGTTTGAAACCGGCGCGGCCGGCCTTACCTTCTCCATCGACATCACCAAGGGGCCGACGCGACAATACCTGCCACCCTCGGCGCCAACGGCCGTTTCTCCCTACGTCTACGGGATCAACGGGTTTGGCAAGTTCGTGGCCACCAAGACGCAATGGGGACTGATTCGTCAGGGTGGAGATGCCTTCACGGCTTACAACTGGACCAACGACTACACCAACTCGGGCGCGGACTACTGCTACTACCAGGGCGCGGCTGACAATGGCAACCTGGCTGGGAAGTACACCGACACGACGGGTGATACGATCCCCGCGGCGCAGACCAAGGGCGAAGCCTTCCTGACCACAATTCCCATCCTGGATTTCGTGGCCGCCAAGTACGACCGCAACACGGGTTGGAGTCCTAGCGGTAGCTCCCCGTGCCCAGGGGTTGACAGCACCTGCGCGAGCTGGAGCAACACTCTCGCCGCCAATGTCGTGGATCCGAATACGGGCGATCCGGGCTACAACAAAGCCCTCGACTTTGCATCGAGCGATCCGAACAGTCCGGCTTTCGTAAAGAACGTCATGACCAAGGGATCGGCGTTCTGTAGCTGCGCGCCGGGAACCAAGAGCTGTACGGGTTGCTCGGTGGGTACGAGTCCGGTCGCGCAAGACGAGTTCGTGAATTTCCTCAAGGTCAATTACGGGTCCGGGGCGCCGATCTTCTTCAGCCTCGACAACGAACCGAACTACTGGTCCTCGACTCACCCCGAGCTTTGGCCGAACACGTGCGGCAAAGGCACCATCACTTACGACGACATCGTTACTCGCAACAAGGCGGCCGCACTTGCCATCAAGAGCACCTGGCCAACCGCGCAGGTCTTTGGCCCGGTCGTCGCCCAGGACGGCATCATCTATGCGCACTCGTACCAGGCCGATACGCATTGGCCGACGGAATTCACGGACTACTATCTTGCGCAGATGCAGGCGGCATCGGTTGCCGCCGGCGTGTCTTTGCTCGATGCCTACGATGTCCACTACTACACGAATGGCGGCACGGGCGATGATACCAAGTGCGTGCAGACGCCGCGTCTATTCTGGGATCCGGACTTCAGCGACTTCACGGCTTCGGCCACCGATAGCTTGGATTTCGGTTGGAGCGGCGACGTGGGCAGTGGTGCGTACTTCGATACGAAATGGTATCCGCGCCAGATGATCCCGCGCCTGCAGAAGAAGATCGTCGCTGCCTATCCTGCTGGCGGTGTTGCGGCGCCGGGATTGTCCGTCAGCGAATACAACCCAGGGTGCGAGACGACGATTGGCGGTGGCGTGGCCGAAGCGGATCTGCTTGGGGTCTTCGGGCGGGAAGGCGTCTACGCCGCCACCGCTTGGCCGCTACAATCCATTACGGGCAACTTTCTGGTGGCCGCGTTCGACCTCTACCGCAATTACGACGGCAATGGCGCGATCGTGGGCGACCGTGCGGTGCAAGCAAGTTCCAGCGACTCCAAGAACGCTTCCGTCTATGCCTTCGCCCATTCCGACGGCTCGGCGGCGGTCGATGTGGTGGCCATCAATAAGAAGACCACTGCCCAGTCCGTCACAGTGCAGATTGCCAACGCGCCTGCCCTGACCACCGCGACGCTCTACCAGATCGCCGGCAAGACCGCCGCGGTCGCCAAAGCGACCGGCGCGGCGCCAACCGTCACTTGCGCGGCGGGAACCTGCACACTTGTCTATGCAATGCCCGCCATGAGTGCCACGACCATGATCCTGCGCTAGCAAAATCGCCCTGGCGGTGCGGTCCTTGCGCCCTAGACTTGCCGTGGGATGAATCGAAGGGAATCGCTGCGAGTGCTCGGGTCGCTGTCGGCGGCGGCGCTCGCCTGCACGCGAAGGAAAGACAAGCGCATGACCACACCCAAGTCCGAAGGAAAACCCACAACCGACTCGATGCCTGTCATCTTCGCTGCCCACGGCGCACCCATCTTGCTCGACGACCAGGCGTGGATGGGCGAGCTGGCGGCTTGGGCCAAGGCCATGCCGAAGCCGAAGAGCATGCTCGTGGTTTCCGCCCACTGGGAAGAACCCGCAGCGACCATCGGCGCGACGCAACCCGTGCCGCTGGTCTACGATTTCTACGGCTTTCCCGAGCGCTACTATCAGACCCGATACCCTTCGCCGGGCGCTCCGGATCTTGCGGCCCGCATTCGCGCGCTTCTTTCTGGGCGCGGAATTGCAGTCGCAGACGACGCGACTCGCGGGCTCGACCACGGTGCGTACGTACCGCTCGTGCCCATGTATCCCGAGGCCGACGTGCCGGTGTTGCAGCTTTCCATGTCTACGCTCGATGCCAAGAATCTGTTCGCACTTGGCCAGGCGCTGGCTCCCTTGCGCAGCGAGGGTGTCTTGATCTTCGGCAGCGGCTTTTTGACCCACAACATGCGCTACGCCTTTCGGCCGGGCATTCCGGCGTGGGCCAAGGAATTCGATGCCTGGGTCGAAATAGCCATCGGCCATTTCGATGTCGATGCGCTTGTGGACTTTCAAGAGCGGGCACCGGCCGCCAGCACGGCCCTGCCGACCTGGGAACACTACGCCCCGCTCTTGGTAGCCGCGGGTGCGGCCAGCGAGGGGCCGCACGCAGTATCGTTTCCCATCACTGGCTTTTGGATGGATGGCGCGTTTACGCGGCGATCGGTTCAGTTCACTTGAGGCGATATCGCCGACCACGCCGAGGCGATACCGAACAAGAAGAACAGACAAGCGGCGACCACGCGCAGCCAGCGGCCCTGGACTTTCGCGGCCAGCCTGTCGCCCAGAAAGACCGCCAGCCCGTCGGTCGCCAACATGCCGAGGGTCGTGCCTAGGGTGACGGTCAGGGCGTTGTGAAAGCGCGCCCCGAGAGCAATGGTCGCGAACTGGGTTTTGTCGCCCATCTCGGCGAGAAAGAACAGCACCACCGTGGTGAGCAGCGGCCCGAAGCGCGACGGCTTCTCGTCCTCGTCGAGCGTGTCGGGGCGCAGGGTCCACAGCCCGAAACCGATGAAGGTGGCGGCCAGGATCCCGGCCATTACCCGTCCCGGAATGTGTGCCGAGATCCAAACGCCTACGGACGAGGCGAGGGCATGGTTGGCCAGCGTGGCCAGCAAGATTCCCGCCATCACGGTCCAGGGGCGGCGAAAGCGGCCGGCCAGCGAAAACGCCAGGAGCTGGGTCTTGTCTCCCATTTCGCTGGCCGCGACCAACGTAAAGCTACTGAAGACGGCTTCCCAGTTCATGTCTCTTACTAGTACCAGGCCAGCGCGCGCGGAGGAAGCTTCTGCGTCGGATTCGTCTTGATGGTCTGGCTTGCCGTAGGAACGCCAGCCGCAAGATCGAACACGCGCAAAAAGGCCGGCGTGTTCGTGGTTCCGTCCGTCACGAAGACGCGGTTTCTCTCCGGATCCGCCAGCACTGCGCCAAGTGCGAAGGCTTCGGTGGACTCGAAGACTCTGACCGGCAGGGCGCCGGACAAGGGCAGGGACCACAGCCGGTCTGGCGGCAGATTCGACAGGTTGCCTAGGGTCACCGCGAAGGCGGCATTCCCGTCCAGCGCCGCCAGCGTGGTGTTGGAAAAGGGCAGACCGCCCACGGAGGCCGCCGCGACCTGGGCGCTCACGCTGGGTGGCGACACGCTGAGATCGATGGTCACAATCGCCGAATGATCGGACTGTTGCGCGCCATCGCTGTAGGCGCCGGAGCAAGCGACCAAGAGTTTCTTCTCGGCCGCAAGATAGGTCATCGCGCCGCAGTTCTTGGTGCCCGGCAGGTCGATGGTGCCGGTGACCTTGTCGGTGGCGGGATCGACCACCACGATGCGGCCCATGCCGTAGGTCTTGAAGTCTAGGCCAATGGCATTCAAGGAAATAAAGACCTTTCCCTCGGCAAAGAGCGCGCGGTCGGCGCAGGGCGGGACACCGGCAGGGGCGGACGGTTTCAGATCGATGCGGCCGAGGATCTTGGGTTGCGTGGGATCGATGATGAGCAGGTCGTCTCCGTCGTCGAAATCATCCGGCGTCGTGGTGGCTGCGCCGTTTTCCGCGTAGCGCGTGACATAGGCTTTGTTTGCCGAAAGGACGACGACATCGTGGGGGTCGGAAGCGAAGCCGGTGCCCACGTTAAGTTGGCGAAGGTACGAGCAGTCTGTTGGGTCCAGCCAAGTCAAGGCATTCTGGCCTCGGTCGACGAGTACCACGGGGCCGTCTGGTGCAAGTTGCGTGGGCAGGACCACGTCGCCGGAAAGGGTCATGGCAAGTCCGGTCGCTCCGCTGCCGGAATTGTAGCAACCGTCCTTCACCAGATTGCCGTCGCGGTCGAGGAAGGAAATCGCGGTCGAGCCGATGTAATCGCTGTTCACGACCACAATTCCCCGCTGCACGCTGCCACCGCCGTCTGCGGAGGAATCAGTCGGTGGCGGCGCCGCCTCGGAGGCGAGATCCATCGGTGACGGCGCTGCCTCGGATGCCGAAGCGTCCGCCACCGGAGCTCCGTTGTCGCTGCCACAGGCGCCAAGGCCAAAGCTAGCCGAGAGTGCCACACTGTAGATAGAGAATGCACAATAGCGGTTCATCGTTACTATTCCTTTGTCTTGTTGTTTGCAGATGCCCAGGCAACGGTCAGATAGAACTCTCGGCCCGGTAGCGGGTAATTGGCCAAGTCGCAGATGGTTGAATTGCCCAGATTCTGTCCGCTTGCGCGCACGGAAAAGCCACCGGGCAAATCGGCGTAGACGCCAGCGCCGACAAGAAACCGCGCCGGGACCTGATACGTGTTGGCGAAATCGCGGTAGTTGCCGGCAGTCGCGTCCCAATCGGCATAGAATCCCAGGTCGACGCGCTTTCCAACCCGCACCGCACGCCATTCCGGTCGAGCGTAGAGCCGATAGCGTGGCCTGAGTGGTAATTGACGACCATTCTGCCATTCAACCGGCGATGTGTTGCGTGGATCGGTGAAGGTTCCCGCGGCCACCACGCGCGCATGGCGCCCAAATTCCAGCGCGGCCTCGCTCTCGAGGCCCAGGATGCGCGCGCTGCCGAGATTCTGCGGTCTGGCCCGGCCTCCGACGACCTGGTACTGGATGAGATCGCTCACCAGACTGGCAAAGGCCGCCGTGGACCAGATTACCTTGCTGGCTCCGCGCTTCCAGGAGACGATTGGTCCAGCATCGGCGTTGAAGCCGGTTTCCGGTTTGAGCCCAGGGGCGCCGAGCAGATACCCAGTATTGCCGTAGAGTTCGATGGTCGAGGGCAGGCGCGCGTAGCGCCCGCCGTTGGCGCGTAAGCTGAGCCAGCCCGACAATTCCTTGACCAGCGAGAGGCGCGCGATGGGAAGCACGTGGTTGACCGGGCCCGAGGTGGGCAAGAATTGGTCGAAATTGCCGCGGCCCGAGGTCTCCTCGCGCGCGGCCTCCAGGCGCAACGAGGCGATGACATCGAATCGAATGGGCTGTAGCCAGAAGTCGCTCTCGATGCCGGCGGCGCCGAAGAGACGCGTGGCCGGGGCACCGCTGGCGACTGCATCCGAGGGGCGGAATCGGTCGAAGCGCGTGTCGAAGACCCCTGACAGCGTCAGCCAAGGGCGTTCGATCCGTCGCCAATCGAGGGTGCCGCCCAGAGTGTAGGTTCGATCGTGCGTCTCGGTTTCGCTGGCACCGATCTGGTGGGCAAGATCATCGAAGTAGGAGAGTTCGCTAGTGCCGTACGCGGTGGCGCGCAGGCGGCTGCCGAGGCCGAGATCCTTGCTCGATTCATAAGCGAGGATCCCTGTCGTACGAAGGGTTCCAAGACGTGCGCGAGGGCTGGCAAGGCTCGCCTGACCGGGCAGTCCCTGGTCTCGACCGAAGTATAGAAGCGAGGCGCTGAGCCGCCGCTCGCCATTGATGTCCAGCACCGCCCGCACCGTCCCGTCGAGCTGGTGCAGATCGTTGTTGCGCCGTCGGGCTGCCTTGTCATCGCTGGTGGTCTGGGTTGTGCCTTGCTGGTCCACGTACGGGAAATCGCCGTCGCTGGTCAGGGCGTGAAGCCCGCTGTAAAGGTGAAATCGCCCCCGATTGAGGGCGCTTCGCATGCCGCCGTAGGTGGTTCCAAACGATCCACCGCCAGCCTCGATGTCGGCGCGGTTATCTTTGGGTATCGCGGTGGTGATGGAAACCACGCCGCCGATGGCCGAGGCGCCGAACCCAATGGGGCTCATGCCGCGATAGATCTCGATGCGCTCCACATCGCCGAGCGGGATGGCGCCGAGATCTACTCCGCCGCCCGTGGCCGTGTTGTAGGGAACGCCGTCCACATAGACCAGCACCTGATTGGCGGTCGATCCGCGCAGCGAGATCGTCGCGGTCGAGCCCATCCCGCCGAGGCGTGTGACGACTGCGCCTGCTTGTTCGGACAAAAGCTGCGGCACCGACTCGGCCGCGCGCGGGGTCCGATCCTGGGTGACCACCGAACACGAGGCCGCACTGTCCTCGCGCGGTGTCTCGGTCGCGGCGGGTGTGGCCACCACCACGGTTTCGTAGATGGGGGCATCAGCCGCCCGCGCGGGCAGCGCCCCCGCACACAAGGAGCCGGCGCCGCAACCAAGCAGCGCCACGAGCAGACGGAAAGAATGTGGGGGCCGTCGGCGAGCGTGCCACGCGCTCGTCATGGGCCGGTGTCTTTGCACGAAAAAACCCCTTGCCTGCGCGGGGAAGGGGTTGGTTCACACCAGCTGACCTTCTCCGCGGAAGGACATCGAGAGTTCGGCAATCGCGAGTGGATATCCTGGCTCAGGAGCAACGCGACCAAGTCGCGCGGGCGTCGGCTCTCGCCTTCCCAGGGCTTGCACCCCAGTGGCGATACGAGAACCTTCTTCTCCTTTACAGTGGCGGGACCGCGCCGGATTCAAACCGGCTTCCCCATTTCGCGATAGCTATTGAGTTGTCAGAACGAGCGCACCCTAGTGAGCTGGGGCGGGGCTGTCAAGACTGACATCGGATGACGTCAGGGCGGTGGGTCATTGCAGATGGCACCGGTCGCTGTCGGCGCATGCAAGTTCTCGAATATTGCCTTGGCCCGTGCGAAATTGCGCATGAGTTTGTCATGGTCAAACCGTCGTGGAAATTCTTGCTGCTGGTGGCGCTGTTCCCAGCCGCGGCCCTTTCCTCGCAAGGCGCTGAACACGGCGATCCTGTCGCTCCTGTCGTTCTGGCCCTGACCATCATCCTCGTGGCTGCGAAGCTGGGCGGCGAGCTGGCTGTGCGCCTGGGACAGCCGGCGGTGCTGGGTGAATTGGTGGTTGGGGTCTTGCTCGGAAATCTCGGACTCGTGGGGTACTCGGGACTCGATCACCTGTGGGCCGACCCGGCCATCGACATGCTGGCCCGGCTCGGCGTGCTGGTTCTGCTCTTCGAGGTCGGTCTGGAATCCACGGTCGGACAGATGCTCAAGGTGGGTATGAGATCCCTGCTCGTAGCCAGCCTCGGGGTTGTCACGCCGTTTGCCCTGGGCTGGGCGGTCGGCGCCTGGTTGCTGCCTGGCCACAGCGTCTACGTCCACGCGTTCCTGGGCGCCACCTTGTGTGCCACCAGCGTGGGCATCACCGCGCGCGTGCTCAAGGATCTGGGCCGGGCGCAAACCCAAGAGGCGCGCATCATCCTTGGCGCGGCTGTGCTCGACGACGTCATGGGGCTTGTGGTCTTGGCGGTGGTCACTGGAATGATCGGCGCGGCGGATCGGGGCGCGCCTTTCTCCTTGGCTAGCGTGGCCACGATTGTTCTCAAGGCGACCGGGTTTCTCGTCGTCTCTCTCCTTCTCGGCGTGCGTTTTTCGCCCAAGCTGTTCCACTTCGCATCTAAGTTGCACGCACGCGGGGTGCTCCTGGCCTTGGGCCTTGCCCTGTGTTTTCTCCTTTCCTGGCTGGCCGACCTTGTCGGTTTGGCACCCATCGTGGGCGCCTTTGCCGCCGGCCTGATTCTAGAGGACGTGCACTACCGCGACTTCGTTGATCGCGGGGAACATCCTCTGGAAGATCTCATCCAACCCATCTCGGCCTTCTTGGCGCCTATTTTTTTCGTGCTCATGGGCCTGCGCACCGACTTGCGCTTCTTCGCCCTTCCCGGAACGATGGGTCTGGCGGGCGCGCTTGTTCTCGCCGCCGTCCTCGGCAAGCAAGCCTGCTCGCTGGGTGCGTGGGGCCGGGGTGTGGATCGTCTAACCGTCGGACTCGGCATGATCCCGCGCGGCGAGGTAGGACTCATCTTCGCGAACGTCGGCGTTGGACTCACCCTCGGCGGGCAGCCCATCATCGACCGCGCAATTTTCTCCGCGGTGGTGGTCATGGTCATCGTCACGACCCTGATCACCCCCATCGCCCTGAAATTCAGCCTGGAACGCGCGGCCAGGAAGTAACTCGAAGCGAGCGTGTTCCTCGCGCTACAGCAGCTACGGCGCGTGCGTGGGCTGGCCGGCGGGCGCAAGGCCGGGGGCGCTGCCTTGCATGTAGTCTTCGATCACCTTGCGCACGTTGGCGTCCTTGGGCACGACGGAGATCTCGATGCGGCGGTTCTGTTGGTAGGCGGCTTCGGACTGCTCGCGGTTGACGGGCCGGAACTTGGAATACGCACTGGCCGCGAAGTAGCTGCCGTAGGTGTCGGCCAACGTCTTGTTGGTTTGGAAAATGTAGTCGAGCACGGCGGTCGCGCGTTTCGCCGACAAGTCCCAGTTGAAGGTGGCCGAGCCGCGCTCGTCGGTGTGGCCCTGGATGACGATGGTGTCGATGTTCTCGCGCACTTCGGGATCGGCGAGGAGGTTGCCGAGGGCCTTGGCCAGCGAATCGAGGAAAGGCTTGGCCTGCTTCTTGATTGCGTGCGAGTTGTATTCGAAGACAAGACTCTCGTTGACCGCAATGTCGCCGTTGTCGCCGATGGTGACGATCTGCCCGCTGGTCGAACTGCCGCGGCCAAGCTGGGCCTCGATGGCGGTCTTCAGTTTGTCGAGCACGGAGACGCGTAAGACCGCGATGCTTTGCAGTTGCGCACGCAGGTTGCCGAGCTGGCGATTGCTGTCGGCCACGATGGCCTGCTGATCTTGCAGCCGGCGCTGGGATGCCGCCAGTTCGGCGCGGCCGGCCTGGACTTCGGTCTGCACGGTTCTGAGCTGGCGCTCCGAGGCCGCGATTCGCTGTTGGAAGTCTGCCAAGCGCTTTTCACTGATTAGGTTCTTGACGTAGGCAAGCAGCACAAGGACAAACATGATGAGCGCCATGGTCGACATGACGTCCGTGAACGCGGGCCAGATCTCCCTTGTGCTGTCGTGATCGGAAAGAAGCGGTCGCCGGGAGCGCACGGGTTTGCCCCCTAGACCTTCCGGCCGGACCCAAAGGTTACGAGCTGGGTCTTCAGCGAATCGCTCATGTCCGCGAAGGTCAGGCTGAGGCGCTGCACGTTGTCCTTGAGGTGCGCGTTGAAGTCGTGGAAGTCCTTGGTTGTGTTGGCGAAGCCCTTCAAGGCCGATTCGAAGCGCGCAACCGCGCCGTCGAGGAGCGCGATGGCGGGGCCGAAGCTAGCCATGTCAGGCGCGCCGCTGGCGCCCGGTCGCTGCACGCGAATGCGGTCGAGGTAGGTTTCGATCTGGACCATGACCGCGGTTCGCCGATCCGAGACGTTCGACAGGATTCCGAGCACGGTGAGGATCACGGCGGAAAGGATGCCGACGAGCGAGTTCGAGAATGCCACCGCCATGCCGGACAGGGCGTTGGTTAGACCCTGGCTTACGCCTTGGGCGACATCGGTGGCGCCCGTGGTCTCCGCGCCGACCAGGTGAACGATTTTTCCGATGGACAGCGTGAGTCCGTAAAACGTGCCCAGCAGGCCGAGAATGATGACCAGGCCAGTGGCCGAGCGGATAAAGCGCTCGGCGAGCAGCAGGGGGCGAAGGTCGGATTGAAAGCAGTCGTCGATGATGGCCTGGGCGTTGACTTCGCGCGAGCGCCCCGCCGCCTC
>Ga0265314_10004814_pt1 | contig 12353 bp, 11 predicted proteins | sample 4126metaG_FD_203106 | JGI IMG/M metagenome (GOLD analysis project Ga0265314, IMG submission 203106) | Rhizosphere microbial communities from Carex aquatilis grown in University of Washington, Seatle, WA, United States - 4-1-26 metaG | ecosystem: Host-associated > Plants > Roots > Rhizosphere >... | reverse complement strand
CTCGTCGACGCGCCCCTGGTCTTCGCGTGCAACGAGCCCGTCGTCGTCGTGCGCGGGGAACTCACGCCGCCGCTCGCGACGTTCGCCGACCTCCCGCGCGCCGAGCGCATCGTCGTGGGCACGCCCGAGGTGCCCATCGGGAGCTACACGCGCCAGATCCTCGAGAAGGCCGGGGCGAAGCTCGGCGCCGAGTTCACCAAGCGCGTCGAGGCGCGCATCGTGTCGCGCGAGCTCAACGTGCGGCAGGTGCTCGCGAAGGTCGTGCTCGGCGAGGCCGACGCGGGCGTCGTCTACCGCAGCGACGCGCTCACGGCGGCGGGCAAGGTGCGCGTCGTCGAGATCCCCCGCGACCTGAACGTCACGGCCGAGTATCCCATCGCGACGCTGCCCGCGGCGCCGCACGCCGAGCTCGCGAAGCGCTTCGTGACGCTCGTGCGCTCGCCCGACGGCGTCGCCGCGCTCCGCGAGGCCGGCTTCGTGCCCTGCCGGTGAGCCGCCCCCGCGCGTGGCTGTGGCCGATCGTGACGGGCCTCCTGTCGGGCGGCCTGCTCTTCCTCGTCGCGCTGCCGCTCGCGGGCCTGCTCCTCACGACGACGCCGCGCGCGCTCGTCGCCGGCCTCTCCGACCCGCTCGTGGGCCCCGCGGCCCGGCTCACGCTGCTCACGACGACCGCGAGCGTGCTCTTCGTGGTCGTCTGCGGCACGCCGCTCGCGTGGACGCTGGCGCGCCGCCGCTCGCGCCCCTGGCGGCTCCTCGAGACGGCGCTCGAGCTGCCCGTCGTCCTGCCGCCCGCCGTCGCCGGCGTGGCGTTGCTGCTCGCCTTCGGCCGCCGCGGCCTCCTCGGCCCCGCGCTGTCGGTCCTGGGCATCGGCTTGCCGTTCTCACGCGCCGCCGTCGTCCTCGCGGCGTCGTTCGTCGCCGCGCCCTTCTACCTGCAGGCGGCCATCGCGGCCTTCCGGCGCGTCGATGCCGATCTTCTCCTCGCGGCGCGCACGCTCGGCGCCTCGCGCGCGCGCGTCTTCTTGACGGTCGCCGTCCCGCTCTCGCTGCCGAGCCTCGCGGGCGGCGCCGCCATGTGCGCGGCGCGCGCGCTCGGCGAGTTCGGCGCGACGCTCATGTTCGCGGGCAACATGCCCGGCCGCACGCAGACGCTGCCGCTCGCGATCTACACGGCGCTCGAGTCCGACCTGCGCACGGCGCAGAGCCTGTCGCTCGTCCTCGTCGCCGTCGCGTTCGCGCTGCTGGTCGCCATCCGCTCGTGGGGCCGCTCGTGAGCGCCCTCGAGGTCGACGTCGCGGGCGCCGCGGGCGCGCTCTCCGTCGCGGCGGCCTTCACGACGACGGAGGCGCCGCTCGTCGTCGTCGGCCCGAACGGCGCGGGCAAGACGACCGTCCTCATGATGATCCTGGGCGCCGTCGCGCCCGCGCGCGGCCGCATCGCGCTCGCGGGCGCGCCCCTCTTCGACGCCGCCGCGGGCGTCGACGTCCCGGTCGAGGCCCGCGGCATCGGCTTCCTGCCGCAGCGGTACGCCCTCTTCCCGCACCTCGACGCGCTCCACAACGTCGCCTACGGGATCGCGGCGCGGACGCGCGACGAGCGCCTCGACCTCGCGCGCGCGGCGCTCGCCGAGCTCGACGTCGCCGCCCTCGCGGCGCGCCGGCCCGCCGAGCTCTCGGCCGGCGAGGCGCAGCGGGTCGCCCTCGCGCGCGCCCTCGCCCGCCGCCCGCGCGCCCTCGTCCTCGACGAGCCGCTGGCCGCGCTCGACGTCACCGTGCGCCGCGACGTGCGCCGCTTCCTCGCCGAGCGCCTGCGGGTCTGGCGCCTGCCCACCGTCGTCGTCACTCACGACCCGGCGGACGCGGAGGCGCTCGACGGCGACGTGCTCGTCATGGAGCACGGCGCGGTGACGCAAACCGGTCGCCTCGCCGACCTCTCCCGGGACCCGCGCACGGACTTCGTGCGACAGTTCGTCGCCGCGCGCCCTTGATCCCGCCTCTCAGGCCGCGCTCGCGTTCCGTCGATGAGCGGCGCATGAGGGCCAGGTTCGTGCTCGCGGCGGCCGCGACGCTGCTGGCGGCGTGCGCGCACGCGCCCGGGCCTCCGCCGCCCTCGGCGCCGACCCCGCTGCTCGGGCAGGAGACGCCCGCGTTCCGCCGACCGACGGTGCAGGGCCCGATCTTCGACACCGCGGGCGCGCGCGGACGCGTGCTCGTCGTCGACTTCTTCGCAGCGTACTGCCGCCCGTGCCAGCGGACGCTGCCCGCGCTCGAGGCGCTGCACGCGTCACGGCCCGACGTCGAGATCGTCGGCGTCTCGCTCGACGACGGGCCCGAGGGCGCCGTGGCGATGATTCACCGACACCACCTCACCTTTCCCGTCGTGCACGACACCGAGCACGTGCTGGCCGGCCGCTTCCGCGTCTCGGAGCTGCCCACGTCCTTCGTGGCCGACGCGGGCGGTCACATCATCTGGAGCGCCGGGCCGGCTCAAGCCGCGTCGCAGACCGACGATGCGCTGCTTCGTGCCGTGACGGCCGCCGCTGGGAGCCCCTAGCCCGTCGGAGGACAATGGCGCGGAGGATGATGGTGCGAGGTCCAAAGGCGTTGTGGATGTCGGCGTGTGCGCTGCTCGTGCTGGCTGGCCCGGGCTGCCTGTGGAGCAGCGGGCGCAAGGGCGCCGAGCAGATCCTGCCCACGGTCCCGGCGGAGCTCGGCAAGTGCCGCGTCGCCGCGAGCCAGTCGAGCCCGCTCGTCACCGAGTGGCCCGCCTCGGAGAAGGCGAACCTCGAGGTGCTCTCGCACAACGGCGCCGTCGCCGTCGCGTACTCGGGGTGCAGCCTGCGTGTGCTGCCCCAGTGCCGCGTGCGCGGCAACTACCAGTGGCAGCGCACGACGCCCTCCACCGACTCCCTCTCGATCAACGACGCCGACGACCTCTACGCGAAGCTGCCGCTCGGCGCCGCGTCGCTCGAGGGCGAGCTCAAGCGCACCGGCAAGCTGCTCGTGAAGACGATCGTCGCCGGCCAGCTCCGGCTCGAGGGCGCGGGCGTGGCCGACGTGCCCGCCGACGGGCCGTGCGCGCAGGCGACCCATCTGTTGACGGCGCTCTCGGTGGGCGCGTTCTCGCTCACCGCGGGCGGCGAGCGCCAGGGCTCGGTGGGCGCGAGCGTCCAGCTCGGCGAGGCCAAGCTCGCGCGGGAGATCTCCGCCGAGCAGCTCCGGTCCGCCGGCGACTTCGACTCCTGCTCGCAGGGCACGGCCGAAGGGCCGAGCGGCAACTGCGCTTCGCCCATCCAGGTCTTCCTCACGCCGCTGCCCGGCCGCGCCGCCGACGAGGGCCCGCCCGGCACCGTGAAGGTGGACTTCATCTCGGCGAACCCGGCGAGCCGCTGGGACGTGTACTCCGACGACCAGGTCATCTGCACGACACCGTGCGCGCGCTTCGTGCAGCCCGCGCACCCCGTGATGCTGCGCGCGCGCGAGGAGAGCTTCGGCATGGGCGCCGACAAGGTCGAGGTGCCCAACCTCCTCGACCCGAGCGCGCCGCACCTGACGCTGCAGGCGCACCCGACGGCGCGCGGCCAGTTCGCCACCGGCATCACCTTCATGACCTTCACGGGCATGGGCGTCATCACGGGCGCGGCGCTCACGCCGCTCGGCTTCGCGACGGGCCACAGCGGCATGGCCACGGCCGGCCTCATCACCCTCGGCGTGAGCTCGGTGGCCTTCGTGGGCAGCCTGTGGCTGTTCCTCGACTCGCGCCCGCGCGCCGAGGTGCTCCCGTACACCGACGGCGGGACGATGCTCGCGCTGCCCACCCCGAAGCCCGGCGTGCATCTCACGCCGGGCGGGATCTGGGGAACCTTCTAGTTCGGGACCCTCACAGGGTCCCGCGCCCCCGGTGCTCGCTTCCGCGCGGCGAAGCCGCGCTGCGCTCGGGTCAGCCGCCGATCGCGGGGTCGGTGAAGGAGGGGCGGCCGGTCTCGAGGTGGCCGGCGACGCGGCGGCGGAAGCGCGCGTCGGAGTCGACCTGGAGCGTGAGGTCGTACCAGCCGCACGAGCCGTCGAGCGACACGCGGTGGGCGAAGGTCTCGCCCGCGTCGAGGAAGCGCGACACGCCCGCGCCGCCGTACGCGTCATGCACGCGCACCTTCTCGAGCCTGTGCCCGCCGTTCTGGACCTCGAGCACGATGGCCTGCCGGTCCGGCTCGTAGAGCACGCGCACCGAGAGGTCGGCCGCGTTCGGCGCCAGCTTGCCCTCGAACCCGCGCAGGAACCCGTTCGGCCCGTAGACGGTCAGGTCGTACTCCGTCTCGTGCGTCGCCTTGAAGTTCCACGTCTCCGTCACCTCGTCGCGCGCCCCGACCGTGTACGTCCAGGGGCCCGCCTGATCGTTGCCCGAGCGCACCTGGAAGACGGCGGCCGCCCTCCCCGAGTTCGCGAAGTGCACGCGCACCTTGCCGTCGTCCGCGTCTGCCTGCCCTCGGACGTGCAGCTCGTACGGCACGGCGCGCGCGTGCGCGACGCCGCGCTCTTGCTTCGGCATCACCTGATTCACGGGCGGCGTCGGCACGACGTCGTCGTGACGAACGTTGTCCTTGGGCGCGAGGCCGTCCGTGCTGGGCAGCGGCACGGGCGCGTCGTTGGGCGTCTCGAAGTTGAACGCCGACGTGAGGTCGCCCGCGACGGCGCGGCGCCACTTCGTGATGTTCGGCTCCTTCACGCCGAAGCGCTGCTCGATGAACTGGATGAGCGACGTGTGATCGAAGACCTCCGAGCACACCCACCCGCCCTTGCTCCAGGGCGAGATGACGATCATGGGCACGCGGATGCCGAAGCCGATCGGGCCCGGCTCGAAGTCCGCGTTGCCCGCGAAGAGCTCGTTGGTCGTGTCCACCGTCGAGAGCCCCTGCGCACGTGACTCGGGCGGCGTGGGCGGCACGACGTGGTCGAAGAAGCCGTCGTTCTCGTCGTAGGTCAGGAAGAACGCCGTCTTGCTCCAGAGCTCCGGGTTCGCCGTCAGCACGTCGAGCATCTTCGACACGTACCAGGCGCCGTACGAGGGCGGCCAGTTGGGGTGCTCGGTGTACGCCTCGGGCGCGACGATCCACGAGACCTGCGGCAGCGTACCCGCCTTCACGTCCGCGGCCAGCTGATCGAACAGCGTCGTGCCGGGCGCGTGCGAGATGTCCGTGCCGTTCCTCGCGCCCTCGAACAGCGCGCTGCCAGGCGCGGCGTTCTGGTACTGGTGGAAGTACAGCAACGAGTTGTCGCCGTAGTTGCCGATGTACGCGTCCTCGCCCCACCCCCAGAAGTCGGGGGCGTCGAGGCCGGCGCCCTTGTCCTGGTAGACCTTCCACGAGACGCCCGCCTTCTGGAGCTTCTCGGGGTACGTCGACCAGTCGTAGCCGGCCTCGGCGTTGTTCAGCACCGGGCCGCCGCCCTTCCCGTCGTTGCCGACCCAGCCCGTCCACATGTGGTAACGGTTCGGATCCGTCGGGCCGAACAGCGAGCAGTGGTACGCGTCGCAGATCGTGAACGCCTCGGCGAGCGCGAAGTGGAACGGAATGTCGCGCTTCTCGTAGTGCGCCATCGTCGTCGTGCCCTTCTGCGGGACCCATTGGTCGTACTTGCCGTGGTTCCAGGCGTCGTGCGTCTTGTCCCAGCTGTGGTCCGTGTCCTCGATGAACGCGGCGCCGAGGTCGGGCAGGTCGGGCCGGAACGGCAGCAGCACGCCCGAGCCGTTCGGCTGGTTCCACACGGGATCGCCCGATGGCAGCTTGACGGCGCGCGGGTCGCCGAATCCGCGCACGCCCCGGAGCGCTCCGAAATAGTGATCGAACGAACGGTTCTCCTGCATGAGGATGACGATGTGCTCGACGTCGGCGATCGTGCCCGTGCGGCGGTGGGCGGGGATCGCGAGCGCGCGGCCAATGCTGCCCGAGAAGGCGGCCGCGAAGGCGCCCGAGCTCAAGTACTGAAGAAAGGTCCTGCGATCAGGGCTGTTCATGTCGTTCCTCCGGCGCAAAAAGGGGGACGCGCCGTCAGGTAGCACGACCGATCGCAACGACGCGTTCCGATCCTTCGACGGTTCGATGTCCATCGTGCGAAGAGCGCGCGCCTCGTTCGACGAACTGTCGCAAGCGCGATGCGCCTCCGCGCGCGGCCCGAGACGTGAGTCCTCGTCGGTGGAGCTCGCGCTCGACGTCAGCAATCGACTCGAAGTGTGTAAGAGCGCCCGCCTCGTCGAACGACGCACGCACCACCGTGCTGTCACAATCGAAGCGACGACCCGAGCGCCAAAAAAAGCGCCGCGAGCCCCGGGCGATGCCCGGTGGCTGCGGCGCCAATTGCGTGAGTGTCGTCGACGCTCAGTTCCCGAACAGATCCGACATCACCTCGACGTCCCGGTCGCAAGCGTGATTGAGGCAGGGCAGCTCGAAACCGGACTCCACCGACTTGAGCAGCGAGAAGTGGTTGTAGCGGCGGCCGCTCGAGACGCCGTGGCGGCCGTAGTTGGTATCGACGATCACCACGACCTGATTGATGTTCGGCGCGGTGCTGTAGTCGTTCTCGTCCCACACGAGGACGATCGCGCTCTTCCCCTCACGCCACACGCGCGAGCCGTGGATGGCGTTGACCAGCCTCTCCACCGTCACGTCACCCTGGTAGATTAGGGCGGGGTTCAGGCCCGCCTGCGTGCCGTCGGAGGACGGATCGAAGTTGCAAAACGGACCGGCGTTTCCGCGGCCGTGCTGGTCGTTACACTGATTGGGGACGATGAAAGAGAACGTCGGCGCCCGGCCCGCCCCGAGGTCGGCGAAGAGGCCGTTCGGGCCGTCGAACGGCACCGTGTTCCTGAGGCTGTTGTCGGCGTCGCGGCCGTCCTGCACGCTCCTGAAGTAGACGAAAGGATTGTGCTTGGCGGCATAGAGAGAAACGATGCCAGCCGACGTGAGCGGTGGGTTCAGGATCGGCAGGATCGTGCTGAAGTCGGTGTTGTTCGTGAAGAAGCCGTCGCTCGAGTTGACGCCGTCGGCGCCGGCGAGCGGAAGGCTCTCCTGGTAGCTCTTCCACGACCCGTGACGCGCGTCGAGCTGATCGCCGATGGTCATCCCGACGGTGTTCTTGGCCGCCGCGATGGACTGCACGCCGTCGATGTTCACCTCGCACGGCGCGGACGACACCTCGTTGGAACAGTCGAAGGTCGGCGTCGGCGCATCGGTCCCGACTCCGGAAATCGGGCAGATGTTCGGGCTGGCGGGGCTGTCGGTCGCCGCGATCCCGGTCGCGAGGTTCGTCGTGCAGCTTGCGTTGTGCCAGTCGGGAGCGTTGTCCGTCAGGACGCCGAAGTTCGAGCCGCCCACGACCTCGAGATAGTTCGTGAGGCTCGGATGGGCGACGGCGAAGTAATTGGTGCCGAGATTCGCGCTCTTCGCGTACTTGTTTACGAAAGGCTCATTGGGATTGTTGATGATTTGGCTATATCCATGGTTCTCCATCATGATGAGGAACACGTGATCGAGGTGCGGAATCCCTCGGGGCGTGGGGCCCTCTGCGGCGAACGCCGAGAAGGTGACTCCGGAGGCCAGAAGGCTGAGCGCGAGCGCGGTGGTTTTCATGAAGTGATCCTTTCGTGTGAACGGCGCGGCGCTGCCTCGGCCGCGGCGACGGACACAGTGCCGCACCACCGCAAACACAGCCGGTCATGATTCAGTGACATGTGGGTGACCGTTCGCGTGCCGCTCGTCGACGTCTCCCGCGCGGCGTTCGGCGGCTTCGGCGACATCTTCAAGCTCGTGCAGACGTCCCCGGGCGCCGACACGGGCACGCTCTCGCTCGTCTTCCAGGGCGATCAGGTGCACTCGGGCTTCGACAACGTGACGTTCATCTCGAAGAACCAGGTCGTCTTCGTCGAGGACGCGGGCTCGACGCTTCACGAGCAGCGCAACGCGCTCGACTCGGCGTGGTCGTTCGACGTCACGCTCGACTACTCGAACCCGGCCAACCAGCCCGTGCGTCATCGCGCAGGGCCGGACCCGTCGGCGACGCTGGACGCCGCGTTCATCGCCATCTCGGGCTTCCAGAACGAGGACGACAACGAGATCACGGGCATCCACATGTCGAACGGCGATCCCGGCCAGGGCGGCATCCTCGGCGCCTCGGTGCCCAAGCTGTTCAAGGACGGCTGGCGCCTCTTCTACACGGGCCAGCACGGCGACAACGTCACCTGGGAGGTCCTGCCCAGCCCGACGGCGCCCGCGCTGCTGTCGGAGTGACGACGCCTCAGGGAACGCCGTAGCCGGCGTAGTCCGCGCCCGTCACGCGCATGTCGTCGACGGGCGCGGGCAGCTTCGCCCACGCCTCGGGATGATCGGGCGGCGGACCGGCCGCGGTGTCTGCGGTGCAGCGGTAGAGATCGGGAGCGTCGCCGTAGGTCACGACGTCGCCAATGTGGTACGTGACCGCCGGCGCGCCCGTGACGACGGTGGCCTTCGGTGCCCACGCCGTGAGGTGATGGCCCACCAGGAGCGGCCAGCCCGCGTCGCGGAACGCGAGCTCGGGCACGGCGCCGTTGACGTTGCCGCTCGAGGTGATCGCCTGGCCTCCCGGCGCGAGCGCGCGCATTCCCTCCCAGCGGTTGTTCGTGAGCGCGAGCGCGCCCACGAAGGCGTTGTCGACGGCGAAGACGGTCGCGCCCGCGCCCGGGTCGGGCGCGATTGGCTCGTAGCCCCACACGAGCCCGCGGAAGGCGTTGTTCTGGAACGTGACCGTCGAGCCGGCGGCCGACGTGCCGCCGATCCAGACGCCGAGCGACAGCGTGTTCGCGAAGTAGTTGTCGTGATACGCGACCTGCATGGCGCCGTCGCCGGGCTCGGGCGCGTAGAACGAGTTGAGCCAGGAGCCCGCGCCGTCGACGAACACGTTGTGGTCGATCTCGACCTTGCCCGCGCGCGTGAGGACCTGGGTCGTGTTGTCCTGGTAGCGGCCGAGGCCGTTGTCGAGCCAGTGCAGCCCGCCCGACGCGAAGACGTTGTGGTGCACGTGGCTGCCGTCGCCGAGGTCCTGGATCTGAAGCGCCTCGTTGCCCGTGCGCAGCAGGCGGCAGTTGTAGATCTGCAGCCCCGGGAACAGGTTCGAGGGCGGCATCCCCGTCCAGCCGAAGTAGAAGCCCTCGCCGCCCGTGTCGTGCACGTACACGTCGTGCACGCTGACGTTCGCCATGGGCGTCGCCGCGTCGCCCGCCGCGCGCGGGTTGATGAGGCGGATGCCCGCGAACCCGGAGCGAAGCACCTCGACGAACTCGATCTCGAAGTCGCTCGCGCCCTGCACGGCGATGCCCATGTGCAGGTACGGCGCCGTGAAGTCGAAGGCGTCGTCGCTGACGATGCCGTACTTCCCCGCGGACTGCGCGTACGCGCCGCAGGCATGGCCGGGGAACGCGGCGTCGCCCGTCTTCGAGACGGCGTCGTAGCGCCCCGTGAGCACCCAGCCCGAACCGCCGCCCATCGACCAGATGTAGTTCGCGCCCTTGCTCGGACCGATCTTCACTTGCCCGCCCAGGTTCGTGATGACCAGCGGGTGCGCGTGATCGCGCGCGGGCAGGTTGCCGAGCATGAGCTGCGGGTACGCGCCCGCGGGGATGTAGAGGCGGTCGAGCGTCTTCCAGTCGACGGTGGGCAGGCTCTTCTGCACGTCGGCGTAGTCGATCGCGGCGCCGCTCTTCACGGGCAGCGTGAACGTGCTCGCGGGCGCGCCGAAGCGGCCGGCGGGATCACACCCCAGCGGCGGCGCGTCGTCCGGCCCGCCGTCGGTCGGCGAGGACGGCTCGCCCGCGGCGTCTCCGACGCTGCCCGCTGTCCCCGCCGCGCCCATCGCTCCCGCGGCGCCCGCGTCGGGTGTCTTGCCCGAGCCGCCGCCGCAACCGGCCAGGAGCGCCAGCCAGAGCGCGCCGTATCCAGAGCGCATGCGCACCAGTGTATAACTGGCCGCGCCATGTCCCAAGACACCCAGGCGCCGCGCGCGCCGCAAGCTCCGCCTCCCTATGGACCGTCGCTGTCGCTCGAGACCGCCAGGCGCGTCATGGCGGCCGCCGAGGCCGAGGCCAAGGCGAACGGATGGCCGATGGCGATCGCGATCGTCGACACGGGCGGGCACCTCGTCCTCTTCGAGAAGCTCGATCAGACGAACCTCGGCGCGGTCGCCATCGCGCAGCGCAAGGCCGCGGCCGCCGCGATGTTCAGGCGCGCGACGAAGGTCTTCGAGGACGTCGTCACGACCGCACCCGGCGGCATCCGGCTGCTCTCGCTCGGGCCGGACTTCGTCGCGGTCGAAGGCGGCGTTCCCCTGCTCGAGGGCGGCGCGGTCGTGGGCGCGATCGGGGTCTCGGGGATGCAGTCGGCGCAAGACGGCCAGGTCGCCGCCGCGGGCGCGCGCATTTTGACCTGACGCGACGGTCCCGTCGCTCGGGCTGACACGACGGCGCCGCCGAACTGTCACGCGGGTCCCCGTCGACACCCGCGCCGCTCCGTCCTATGGTCGCGGCCCATGCGTCGCGCGCTCGTCGTCCTCGCCGTCGTTTCATTCTCACCGCTGCTCGCCGCGCGCGCCGACGCGTACGTGCGCACGCGCTCGGCCGACGGGATGTTCGACGTCATCTGGCCCGATCCGAACATCACGCTCACCGTGATGACGGGCGGCCCCGCCGTCGTCCCGACCGACGGCTTCGTCGACGCCGCGACCAAGGCCGCCGGCGCCTGGAGCGACCCCGCCCTCGACTCGTCGGTGGCCTTCACCGTCACGACGTCCACCGACCTGCCGACGGACCCCGCCTACGATCACGTCAACACGATCGCGTTCCGCACGACGAGCTGGGATCCGCCGGACTACCTGCCCGGCGAGCTCGCCGTGACGACCGTCTGGACGGTCGGAGGGCGCATCGTCGACACCGACACCGAGATCAACGCCTTCGAACCGGACGTCATGTGGGGCCTCCTGCCCGACGACAAAGCGATGGCGGCCGCCTTCACGAACGAGGTCGATCTCCAGAACGCGATCACGCACGAGCTCGGGCACGCGCTCGGGCTCGACCACCCTTGTTACCTCGGCAACAACGCGCCCGAGTTCGAGATGAACAACGAGGGCGGGCCCGTCCCGTCCTGCTCCGATCCGAACCTGCCCGCGAGCGTCCGCGACGCCACGATGTACCCGTCGGCGACCCGCGGCAGCATCGGCGAGCGCACGCTCTCGCCCGACGAGGTCCTCGCCATGCACGATCTCTACCCCGCCGGCCGCGCGCCCATCGTCGAGACGGCGCCGGCCACGGGAGGCTGCGACGTCGGCGGCGGCTCGCGGCCGGGCGGCGCGCTCGCGGCGACGCTGCTCGCGGCGGCTATCGTCTTTGCGCGGCGCCGGCGTATTCTCCGCGGATGAGCGCCGAGCCCATCGTCGTCGACACGAACGCCATCCCCTGGGAGGAGCGCCCGAACGAGAAGATCGGGCGCCCGATCTACCGCAAGGTCCTCGTCGACGATCCGGACACGGGCATGGGCGTGCGCCTCACGCGCTACCCGGCCGGCGTCATCAACCCGTGGCACACGCACCCCTGCGCGCACGGCATGTACGTCCTCGAGGGCACCCTCGTCACGAACGCGGGCCGCTTCGGCCCGGGGACGTTCGTGTGGTTCCCCGAGGGCGCGCTCATGCAGCACGGCGCGACCGCGGAGAGCGACGTCACGGTGGTCTTCATCACCAACAAGCCGTTCGAGATCCACTACCGCTGATCAGGCCCCCGGGGGCGGCGGTCCGATCGGGGAGAAGTGCTCGTGCACGAGCCGCCACTGCCCTTCGGTCTTCGCGAACACCACCGAACACGTTGACGACGAGGTCTCTCATATCGACCTTCGAGTCGGACAGCGCCGAGAAGAACTGGCGCTCGCCCATCCTGTTCGCTTCGGCGTCGCCCCGCGGCGCGCCATCCTTGAACTCGGTGAACTTCGGCCCGTAGAGGTGGTACGACTCACAGCGCCATCACGATCCAAGTCGCCTTCTTCACGGTTCGCTCCTTTGTTTGGTCGTCGTCCGTAACGAAAGGCAACGTAGAATGCGACGCCGTCGGCCACCATGACCCAACGTCCGGCAAGCTTGCCCGATCGTCCACAGACCCTCGCGGCCGAGCCCGACGCGCTGTCGCACGTGCTGCGCGCCGTGCGGCTCACGGGCGCGGTGTTCTTCATCTCGGAGGTCTCGTCGCCCTGCCCGCCCGCGTGCGTGCCCGAGGGGACGGTGCTCGCGCCGTCGCTCTCTCCGCGCACCCAGAACGTCATCTCGTACCACGTCGTCACGCGCGGGCGC
>Ga0265314_10004811_pt1 | contig 12356 bp, 12 predicted proteins | sample 4126metaG_FD_203106 | JGI IMG/M metagenome (GOLD analysis project Ga0265314, IMG submission 203106) | Rhizosphere microbial communities from Carex aquatilis grown in University of Washington, Seatle, WA, United States - 4-1-26 metaG | ecosystem: Host-associated > Plants > Roots > Rhizosphere >... | reverse complement strand
TTTCCAGGCGTGCGCCTTAAACCACTCGGCCACCTGTCCGGGGACGCCCGCCTTGGCAGGCGGCGGCGCGAGATATCCCGCCTGCGGGACAAATGCAAACCCGGGTTCCGCCTCGGAAAATCCCGCCTCGTCCAAAGGTGGAACCTTTGCCGTTCGGAAGCTGTGCGACGGGCCCCGGCTTATTCATCCTTGTACGGAGTTAAATGCCGGCCCCGGGGCGAGCCGAATGTTGAAGCTTTGGCGACACCGCCAACATTCCCTTCACGAAATGCGTGATGCCACCGGCAACATGAACATCTTGTCGGTTTTGAAAAACTTTTGAGAGACTTGCTGCGTTAGCTGCCCGTGGAACCAACCGCGCCGACCCATCGGGAGGCCCGGCGGAAATACCATGGGTCAGCACATCCAAAATCCGCAGACGCTGGCGCCGCTCATCGCCGAGATCGATGGTGCTTTGGCGCGTGGTGATACGGGTCTTGCGGTCCGCCTTGCCGGCGACGGCCTCGATGCGGGGCTTCGCCATCCGCTCCTTTTCCACCTGCGCGCCGTCTGGCTGATACAGAACGGCCGGCCGGAAGAGGCCCTCGCCGACCTGCAACAGGCACTGCGCTTGGCGCCGCATTCGCCCGAATTGCTGACGGAGATCGCCGGCTGTCTCAACGCGCTCGGCCGCTACGATGTCGCGAAGCGTTTCGCAGCCGACGCGATTGCGCATGCGCCCCTGCTGGCGGCGGCCTGGCATCAGAAGGGCTATGCCCACCACGTCTCGACCGAGCTGGACGAGGCGAAAGCGTGCTTTCGTGAAGCCGTGAAGCTCGACTCGCGCGCGGCCGATGCGCACGCGCGGCTGGCGCACATCGCCGCGGGGCAGGGCGACTATGCCGAGGCCAAGCGCCATGCCACCACTGCGCTTGCCCTCGAGCCGCGCAATGCGGTCGCGATCGTGGCGAGCGCTGCCGCCGACATCGCCGAACAGCGGCTGGACGAAGCGCAATCGCGGCTGGCGACGGTTCTTTCGGATCCGGCCGCGCTGCCGCCGGTCCGCGCCGTCGCTGCGACACAGAGCGGCGACATCTGCGATGCGCAGGGCCGCACCTCCGAGGCGTTCGACGCGTACGTCCAGGCCGGCGCGACCTGGCGCAGCTATTACGAGCCGCATGTCCGCGGCGCGGCGGGCGAATCGGCGCTCGTGCTCGTCTCGCGGCTCTCGTCCGGGTTGGAGGCGCTGCCGCCCGGTCCATGGCGGTGACGCAGCCGCCTCCGGCCTCCGGCCGGTCATCTCCGGCATTCATCCTCAGCTTTCCACGCTCCGGCACGACTCTGCTCGGTCATGTCCTGGCGATGTCGGACGAGGTTGCGCTGCTCGAAGAGCCGCAATTGCTGACGCAGATCGCGGCGGAATTCGTCGAGTCGCCGGACGGCATTGCGCGGCTGGCCTCGCTTGCCGAGGACGCGCTCGAACGGTATCGCGCGCAATACAGGACAGATGCGCGCCGGCTCGGCGCCGACCCCGACAAAAAACTCGTCGTCGATCAGACGGCGTTGAACACGATCCACCTGCCGGCGATCAGGCGCTTCTTTCCCGAGTCGCCGGTGATCTTCGTCATTCGCGATCCGCGCGACGTCGTGTTCAGCTGCTTTCGCCGCCAGTTCGAGCCGACGCCCTTCACGCTCGAATTCCACTCGCTGGAAAGCACGGCGCGTTTCTACGACCGCATGATGCGTCTCGCCGACACCTGCCGGGAGAAGACGGGGCTTGAGACTTTCGACATCCGCTACGAGGACGTCGTCGCGGATTTCGACAGCCAGACGCAACGCCTCTGCGCGCGGCTCGGCATTGCGTGGGCGCCGCAGATGCGCGAATTCCACCGCGCCGCGGAAGGCCGCACGCTCGTCACGCGCAGCGCGCCGCAGATCCGCCGCGGATTGAACAGCGACAGCGTCGGCGCTTGGCGCCGTTATCGCGAGCAGATGATGCCGGTGCTGCCGGCGCTGGCGCCGTGGGTCGAGCGTTTCGGCTATTCGCGCGACTGACGCGTCGTGGAACTTGCAGTGATAACAATGTTTACGCGATCGCATCGCCCGTACACATCGGCAAACGTCGCGAATTTGTACGCTGCGCCACCGCCAACATGAACTTCCTGTACGGCTCGAGAAACTTTTGAGCGAGAGCGCACTCTAATTTTTCCGCCGGAGCGTTGCGTTGCGGATGTTGGGGAACATCTGCGCAAGCCGAGGCACGACATTGCAGAGCTCGCAGCAGAGTGCGCCGCACGATAAGCCGCTGCTCCTCATCCTCTCGCTCGAACGGGCTATGGCGGTCGGTGATATCGATCGCGCCGCGCGGCTGGCGCAGCAGGCGATCGAGACTGGTCAGGCCCATCCGCTGCCGTTCGAGGCGCGCGGCCGGTGGAAGCAGCAGCGCGGGCTTCTGAAAGACGCGCTCGCCGATCTGCAAAGCGCCCATGCACTGGCGCCGAAATCGACGCGCATTCTGTGCGCCCTTGGCGAGACCTTGAACGCGCTCGGTCGGCCGCGCATGGCCATCCTCGCCTGCGGCGATGCGCTGGCGATCGATCCTGCGCTGGCGTGTGCCTGGTTCCAGAAAGGCCTTGGCCACCGCCAGCTCAACCAGCCGGAGCGCGCCCGCGATTGCTTCCTCCTGGCGGTGCAACACGATCCGCAGATGGTGCCCGCCTATGCGCATCTCGCCAATCTCGCGGCGCTGCAGGGCAGGGGCGACAAGGCGCGTCTGTTCGCCGGCCATGCGCTCGCCATCGCGCCCGGCGATCTTCTGGCGGTTATGGCGCTCGCTCGCGCCGATCTGGCCGATAGCCGCTTCGAATCCGCGCAAATCCATCTCGAAACCCTCCTGGCGCGGACATCCGATCCGGGCATCCGGTCCTTCGCATTGGCCGGACTCGGCGATGTGTGCGATTTCGAGGGCCGCCACGCCGATGCGTTCGATTTCTACGAGGCGGCCGCAGCCGCCGCGGCGGGTGAGCGCCACATCACGCCTTTCGCGGAAGAGCCGGCGCGCGAACAGATCCGCCGCGTGACGGCCATCCTCGAATCCCTTCCGCCCAGAGCATGCAATGCGGCGGCCTGGTGACGGGCCCCGGCGACGCCCCGGTCTTCATCCTCGGCTTTCCGCGCTCGGGCACGACGCTTCTGGGACAGATATTGGCCAGCCGTCCTGGCGCCCTGGTGCTGGAAGAGCGTCCCTTGCTCGCCAAGGCCGTGGCCGATCTCTACGACAAGCCGGATGGCGCGGCGCATCTGGCCGTCTTGTCCGCCTCCGAGGCCGAGTTCTACCGCCAGGATTTCTGGCAGCGCGTCCGCGCCACGGGCGTGGACACACAGCGCCGACGGCTGTTCGAGCAGACCGCGTTCAATACGGTCTATCTCCCGCTGATCCTCACGCTGTTTCCGCAAAGCCCGATCGTCTTCGCGATCCGTGACCCGCGCGACGTCGTGTTCGGCTGCTTCCGCCGCCGCTTCGCGCCCAACCGCTTCACGCGCGAATTCCACTCGCTCGAAAGCACGGCGCGGTTCTATTGCGACACGATGCGCTTGGCCGAAGTCTGCCGCGACCGCCTGGATTTCCGTCCGCTGGAGATCCGCAACGAAGACCTGATCGAGGATTTCGACCGCGAGACCCACCGGCTCTGTGATTTCTGCGGCCTGGAATGGGATGCGTCGCTGCGCGACTACCACCGCGCGGGGCAGGACCGCACGCTGACGACGACGAGCGCGGTGCAGGTGCGCCGCGGCCTCAGCCGCGACGGCGTCGGGCAATGGCGCCGCTACCGCGAACGGATGGCGCCCGTGTTGCCGCTGCTAGCGCCCTGGGTCGAACGCTTCGGCTATCCGCCGGATTGAACGGCAAACGGGCGGCCCGGTGGGACCGCCCGTTTCGCAAGGCCATCGGCCGGTGTCAGTCCGTGCCGGCGCGACCGAGGCCGAGATCGTGCTCGGCGGCGACGATGGAGATCGTGTAGCCCGCCGTCACGTCGAACAGCGTCATCACCATGATGAAGAAGAACGGCGTCGAGGCGAAGCCTTTCACCACGATGAACTCGATCAGCGCGATGATGAACACCAGCAGCGACAGGCCGTGATTGATGATCTCGCGCGAGGTCGTCCGCGTCGCCTTCACCACTTCCACGAACAGAAGACAGAGGCTGAGGAGAACGAGGAAGTCGCCGAAGCTGAACTTCCAGATGTCGCCGGAGAACATCGGAATGGAGACCGCGTGGGTGATGCTCAGCATGTCCTGGGTGCTGTGATGCAGGACCGCGCCGCCGCCCAGAGCGATCAGATTGTAGATGATGAGCGGGATGATAAGCAGCGGAAACAGGCGAAACATGGAATCCTCCCCAGGCATTCCCGGCACGACCGGCAAATGCGGCTAAAGCTACGGGACCGATATGGCCGCGTAAGGTTTGTACCATATTGGGGCGAAAAAGGGGCGCGGTTAACGCCCCGAATCGCAGGGTTGGTTAAGCCCGCGGCGCCGCGGCCCTTCGGGTGCGGTCGCGGTAGATCATATAGAGATTGCGCACGTAGATCGGGATGGGCATCCCCTGGCCGATCAGCAACGGCCAAGCCTGGATGTGCACCGCATAGGCAAAGCTTATCAGCCCGCCGCCCAGGCTGAAATACCAGAAGGCGATCGGCACCACGCTATGGCCTTCCTGTTCGCTGCGCAGCCACTGGATCAAGAAGCGTACGCCGAACACCGCCTGGCCGAGGAAGCCGATGCCGGTCCACACCGTGTCATAGGGGTGCTGGAGCGCCAGCGTGTAGAGATGCCCGAGATAGCCCATCAGATCTCCTGCGAAGGCGCGTTCGCCTTGAAGCGGCGCTGCAGCCAGCGCACGCCGAGGATGTCGCTCGCGCTCACCAGCAGCCGGCCGAAATTGGTGTATTTCGAACGCCCATGCGTGCGCGGACGGTGGTTCACCTCGACGAAGCGCACGTCATAGCCTTCCCGGATCATCAGCGTGATGATGAAGCGGTGGATGTGATCGAAATAGGGAAGGGCGAGGAACGCATCGCGCCGGAAGACCTTCAGCCCGCAGCCCGTATCGATGGCGCCGTCGTTGAGCAGGCGCTGGCGCACCGCATTGCCGAAGCGCGACGCGGCGCGGCGGCTGAACGTGTCCTGGCGCTTGGCGCGGATGCCCGAGACGATGCCGAGATTGCGCGCATCGGATGTGCGCATCATCGCAAGAAGCTTCGGGATGTCGGCGGGATCGTTCTGTCCGTCGCCGTCCAGCGTGACGATGATGTCCGAGCGCGCGGCGCGCACCCCGGTGCGGATGCCGCGGCTCTGGCCGAGATTGCGGCCGTGCTGGATCACGCGCAGCGACGGGATATCGCTCTTGAGCGCCTGCAGCGCCGCGCCGGTGCCGTCGGTCGAGCCGTCGTCGACGAAGATGATCTCGACATCCTCGCCCTGCGTCGCCGCCGCGATCTCGCGCGCCAGCGGACCGACATTTTCGGCCTCGTCTTTTACCGGCACGACCACGGAGAGAGCGACCGCCATGCTGAGGTTCCGTTCAATCCCGTCGTAGAATAGAGTGCCCGCCGGCCGTCTTCCGGCGTCCCTTTCGGGTGCGCGGCCGGGCGCCTTATACAGGCCCAGCCCCTCAAGAAACAGGCTTGTTCCAGGATGACCCATCTGCCGCAATCCCCCCGCCGGAAGCAACCGGCCGCGGCGAGGCCATACAAGGGACGTTCCAGATGAGCACCGACGACGTGGCAATCGCCCCGCCGCCCATCATCCCCGCGCCGCAAGTGCCTGCGACGCGCACCGGCCGCGCCCTGTCCTGGGCGGCCCGGTACTGGTGGGCGACGCTGATCGTGCTGTGCCTGGCTCTCTGGCTGCCCGGCATTCTCAGCCTGCCGCCGATCGACCGCGACGAGAGCCGCTTCGCGCAATCCTCGCGCCAGATGCTCGAGACCCGGGACTTCGTAAACATCAATTTCGGCCATGTGCCCCGCTACAAGAAGCCGGCCGGCATCTACTGGCTGCAGTCGGCGACGACCGCGATCGCCGGTCTGGGCGACCACAGCCATATCTGGACCTATCGCCTTGCCTCGCTGCTCGGCGGCACGCTCGCGGTGCTTCTGTGCTTCTGGTGTGCCCGGGCCTTCGCGCTGCCGGAGGTCGCGTGGCTGGGCGCCGCCTTGATGGGCACATCGCTGCTCCTCACTGCCGAATCGACCATGGCGACGACCGACGCGGTGCAACTCGCCTGCCTGATGGGCGCGATGGGCGTGCTGCTGCGGATCTATCTCGCGGCGCGCGATCCCGCGCGGCCGCCGGTCACGACGCGGCTCGTCCTCGTCGGCTGGGCGGCTTTCGCGGCGGGCATCCTGGTGAAAGGACCCGTCGTGCCCGGCGTCTGCGCCGCGACGGTGCTTGCCCTCGTCGCGTGGGAGCGCGGCGACTGGCGCTGGCTCGCGGGCACCAAGCCGCTCCTGGGTGTGCCGCTGATGCTGCTCATCGTGCTGCCCTGGGGTATCGCGATCCTGCTCGCAAGCCACGGCGCGTTCTACGAACAGTCCCTGGGTCAGGACTTCGCGGCCAAGCTGGCCGGCGGGCAAGAGAGCCATGGCGCGTGGCCGGGCACCTATCTGCTGCTCGTCACGCTGACCTTCTGGCCGGCGATCCTGTTTGTGACACCCGGACTTGGCGGAGCGATTCGCAAGTTGGGCGACCCGGCGACGCGTTTCCTCCTCGCCTGGGCCGGTGCGAGCTGGTTGATGATCGAAATCGTACCGACCAAGCTGCCGAACTACATCCTGCCGGCCTATCCGCCGCTCGCGATGCTGGCGGCGCTGTGGATGTTGTGGCCGCGCGAGACCAGCAGGCCCCGCTGGCACGCGGCGCTCTCCTATCTGTCGGCCTTTCAGTTCCTGGTCGGGGTCGCGGCGCTCGCAGCCGCGCCGGTCTGGGCGTCCATCCACTATGGATCGGGTGCGCCTTGGTGGCTGATCGTGCCCGCTGCGCTCGGTGCGGTGCTGGGGCTCGTGGCCCTGCTTCTCTTCCTTCGGTCCTCTAAGGTTCTGGCCTTCGCCTTCGCGATAATCGCTGTGTTTGTTGACTATCCGACGCTCACGGCCGGCGCCGGACCGCGGCTGGATGCGATCTGGATCAGCCCGCGCGCCGCCGCCCTCGTCGCCAGATACACCGCGCCGGGCGATCCGCCTGTGGCGGCCGCCGGCTATATCGAGCCGAGCCTGCTCTTCGCGCTCGGGACCGAGACGCGGCTCACCGACGGGGCCGGGGCCGCCGAGGCCGGTGCCTATCAGGGCGGCCTCGCCCTCGTCGAAGACCGGGAGCGGCCGTCCTTCCTCGCCCATCTGGCCGAGCGCGAGACCGACGCGATCCCGCTCGATGGGCTCGACGGGTTCAATTACACGCGCGGCCGCAACGTGCATCTCACGCTCTATCGGGTCACCGCGACCCACGACGTGACCCTCCCCCCCGCCGAGTGAGGCGCGTCGGTCACAGACCGCGATTTCATTCACAGGGACGTTGAATGGGGCCGCCGCCCGTCGCGCGCACCGCGATGCGCCCATCCGAAGGTCGATGATGCTGTCCGCGAACGGGATTCGAAGCGCGAAAGCAGCATCGGAAAATTTCATCTAAAGCCGATTCGGAAAGGCTTAGATGAAACGCGATTCGAATCGGGGAGCGTCACGCGACGGGACAGGCGCGACGACCCTTGCGCCGGTCGATCGGACCTCGCGATGGTCGTTGCGCCGACTGCGTTGCCGCTTGCAGTGTCGGGACCGACCGCTTGTTACTCTTGACGCGTGAATTGAAGCTACTAAATATCCCAATCGTTGTTGCGTCCTTTGATGGGGAGTCGTTGGGGCTTTCGCGTGGGCAGCAACTTCGGAGCGTCTACTAGGACGATGAGTCTCCAAATCGCGCGGGGGCGTGAAGCCAAGCCTCCGCTCCGGACGATCCGCCCACGGCAGGATGTCCGACCCCAACTGAAGGAAGCATTAGGCGCGCAGCCCCTCGCTGTTCCGGCGAAGAAGGTGGCTCTTCGCTTCCCCGTCAATCCCGAAACGCGCGCCTTCTACAAGACCTTCTATCCCGGCACCTCGACGGTGGAGTGGAACGACTGGCGCTGGCAGATGCGCGCCCGTATCCGCACCCGCGACGAGCTGGTCCGCATCTTCTCTCTCTCCGCCGACGAGTTCGACGCGGTCAGCCGGCACACCGGCTCGCTCCCCGTCGGCATCACGCCTTATTACGCCAGCCTGATGGACCTGAAGGACGCCAGCGAACCGCTGCGCCGCACCCACATCATGACCGGCGACGAGTATCTGCGCTCGGCCGGCGAGGACGACGATCCGTTGGGCGAGGACCACGACATGGTCGCGCCGGGTATCGTCCATCGCTATCCGGACCGGGTGCTGTTCCTGACCACGGGCACCTGCTCGACCTATTGCCGCTATTGCACCCGCGCCCGCGCCGTCGGCGATCCGGGGGGCGAGTACCAGCTCACCCGCCGCAAATGGGAACAGGCGCTGGATTATATCGAGGCGCATACCGAGATTCGCGACGTGCTGCTGTCCGGCGGCGACCCGCTGACTCTGGGTGACGACGCGCTGGAATGGCTGCTGAGCCGCCTCAGGGCGATGAAGCATATCGAGTTCCTGCGCATCGGCACCAAGATGCCGGTCGTGACGCCCCAGCGCGTCACCAAGGAGCTGATCGCGATCCTGAAGAAGTATCATCCGTTGTGGATGAGCCTGCACTTCACGCACCCCAACGAGCTGACCGACGAGGTCACCGAATCGACCGCCCGGCTGGCCGATGCCGGCATCCCGCTGGGCAGCCAGACCGTGCTGATGAAGGGCATCAACGACGACATCGAGGTGATGAAGCCCCTGATGCAAGGCCTGCTGAAGCGCCGGGTCCGGCCTTACTACCTTTATCAATGCGATCCGATCCGCGGCTCGGCCCATTTCCGCACCAAGGTGGAGAAGGGCCTGGAGATCATCGAGGGTCTGCGCGGCCACACCACCGGCTATGCGACGCCGATCTTCGCAGTCGATGCGCCGGGCGGTGGCGGCAAGATCCAGATCGCACCGGACTTTGTAGCGGGGCGCGACGGCGACGACCTGCTGCTGCGCAATTTCGAGGGCGGCGTGTACCGCTACCCCGATCCCGGCGGCACGCTGGGCGCCGACAAATAGGCGGCTAAGGTCGAAGGCTGAGTTATGCGAGCACCCAACCTCCCCCTGTCGGGGAGGTCGAGTCATTTGAGCGCGTATCACCTCCCCACAAGGGCGAGGTGATCCATCATGCTCCGCATCGGCGTCACCTATGACCTGCGCAAGGACTACCTCGCCGAAGGCTATAGCGAGGAAGAGACGGCGGAGTTCGACGCTGAGGTGACGATCGACGGCCTGTGCGATGCGCTTGCCGGCCTGGGTTTCGAGCCCGTCCGCATCGGCAATGTGAAGGCCCTCGTCGCGCGCCTTGGCGCCGGCGACCGCTGGGATGGCGTGTTCAATTTCTGCGAGGGCCTCAAGGGCCTCTCGCGCGAGGCCCAGGTGCCGGCGATCCTGGAGGCCTACGACATCCCCTATGTGTTCTCCGATCCCCTGACCATGGCGGTGACGCTCGACAAGGCGATGTGCAAGCGCATCGTGCGCGATTGCGGCGTGCCGACCGCCGATTTCGCGGTGATCGAGCGGATCGAAGACGTCGAGACCATCGATCTGCCGTTCCCGCTCTTCCTCAAGCCGGTCGCAGAAGGCTCGGGCAAGGGCATCGGGACCAACAACAAGGTCGCCGACCGCGCGGCGATGCGCGCCACCGCCGCCGACCTGCTCGGACGCTTCGCACAGCCCGTCCTCGTGGAACCTTTCCTCGCGGGCCGCGAGTTCACCGTCGGCATCACTGGCACCGGCGATAGCGCCAGCGTGCTCGGCGTCAGCGAGATCGTGCCCTTGGCCGGCTATCACGGCGACGGCTATGGCCTCGTCAACAAGGAGGACTGGCACGGCCGCCTCGACATCGTCGGCGCGCCGCCGGCCGAGGCGAAAGCCGCCGGCGACGTCGCGCTGGCGGCGTGGCGCTGCCTCAGATGCCGCGACGGCGGGCGAATCGACATACGATGCGATGGCGAGGGCAGGCCGCATTTCATCGAGGTGAATCCGCTGGCCGGCCTTCGTCCGGAATATTCGGACATGTGTTTCATCGCCACGCGCGAGGGCGTTTCCTATCAGGAGTTGATCGGCAAGATCATGACGTCGTTCCTGAAGCGTTACCCCGCGCTGGCGAAGTAAAGGGGACCACCATGCGCATTCTCGTCCTGCATTCCGATGTGCCGCCCGATGCGCCGCCGGAGGACATCGACACCCTGACCTCGGCCGAGGCCGTCGCCCAGGCTCTGCTCAAGCATGGCCACGACGTCTCCAAGGCGCCGTTTACCACCGACATGGACAAGCTGCGCGCGCTGCTCGCCCGGGAGAACGCGGACGTCGTGTTCAATCTGGTCGAGGGCGTCGACGGTCTGGGCCGGCTCGCGCCTATCGCGCCGCGCATGCTGGAAGAACTCGGCGTGAAGTTCACCGGCGTCGACTACGAGGCCATGTCGGTCACCACCGACAAGCCGCTGACCAAGAAGATGCTGCGCGAGGCCGGCGTGGGCACGGCCGACTGGCACTTGCCGCCGGACTGGACCGGGCTGAAGGACCGCAAATACATCGTCAAATCGACCCTGGAGGATGCCTCCGTCGGTCTTGATGACGGCTGCGTCGTGGTTGGCCCCGATGCCGTCAAGCGCCGCGCCGAGGACAGCCGACGCCGCCATGGCGGCGACTGGTTCGCGGAGGAATTCATCGACGGCCGCGAATACAACATCTCGATGATGCAGGGCGTCAACGGGACGCCCGTCGTCATGCCGCTGGCCGAGATGCGCTTCGACGACTGGCCGGCCGACAAGCCGCGCATCGTCGGCTATCCCGCCAAATGGGACGAGACCCTCGACATCAACGACCAGATGGTCCGCTGCTTCGAGACCGAAAAGCGCGAGCCGGAGCTGGCCGCCAAGCTCAGGAGCGCCTGTCTGCGCACCTGGAAGCTGTTCGATTTCACCGGCTATGTCCGCGTCGATTTCCGCGTGACGCCGCAGGGTGAGCCGCTCGTGCTGGAGATCAACACCAATCCCTGCATCGCGCCGGATGCCGGCTTCGCCGCGGCGGGCGAGCAGATCGGCCTTTCCTACGATCAGCTGATTCTGAAGGTGGTCGACAACGCGCTGACGCACGCCCGCTGATGGCCGTCATCCGCCTCGCCCGCAGCTATACGAGCGTCCAGGGTGCGCCGGTGATCCATTCGGTGGACACGGCGATCTTCTCGCTGCGCTATTTCGCCAAGTGCATGAATTGCACCTTCTGCGATGACCAGTGCTGCTCCTATGGCGTCGACATCGACGTCGGAAACGCGATGCGTATCGCCGCCCTGGGCGAGGATTTCTCGTCGCGTGTCGCCGCGCCGCGCACCGAATGGTTCACCGACGAGGTCGTCGAGGACGCCGAATTCCCCACCGGCCGCTATCTGCGCACGCGGGAGCGGAGCGGCAAATGCGTCTTCCGCAACCCGGCCGGGCGCGGCTGTCTGATCCACGGCTACGCGTTGGAGAAGGGCATCGACTATCACGAGCTGAAACCCGTCGTCTCGACGCTGTTCCCCACGACGTTTAACTACGGCGTCCTGGAAGCGAGCAGCGAGGTCCACGACAAAAGCCTTGCCTGCGCTGGCGCCGGCCCCAGCGTCTATGAAGGGGCGCGAGACGAGCTCAAATACTATTTCGGCGAGGATTTCGTCGCGGAGTTGGATTACCTCTTCCGTGAGACGGGAGAGGTGGAACGGCGCGCAGCGACGTTCGGGTGAGGGCCTTCCACCGACATCACACCGCCTCGACGCGGCTCGCCAGTTCGCGTCCGAGGCGATGCTCCCGTATCGCGATATAAGCTCCGGCCGCGGTAACCACGCCGGCGCCCGCCAGCACCAGGCTCATCGGCACCTCGGCGAAGACGAAATAGCCGAACGTCACCGCCCAGATCATCGCGGTGTAGTCGAACGGCGCCAGCAGCGACGGCTCGGCATAGCGGTAGCTGAACGTCATCATGATCTGCCCGAACCCGCCGCAGATGCCGCCCAGGATCAGCCACATCGCCATCCACCATGTCAGCGGCACGCGCCACCAGATCATGGTGATGGCGCCCAGCACGGCGCAGAACGACATGAAATAGAAGACGATGGTCTCACTCTTTTCGGTCGCGCTCATCTGGCGGATGAAAATCACGACGAA
>Ga0265314_10004810_pt1 | contig 12356 bp, 7 predicted proteins | sample 4126metaG_FD_203106 | JGI IMG/M metagenome (GOLD analysis project Ga0265314, IMG submission 203106) | Rhizosphere microbial communities from Carex aquatilis grown in University of Washington, Seatle, WA, United States - 4-1-26 metaG | ecosystem: Host-associated > Plants > Roots > Rhizosphere >... | reverse complement strand
GCGCGGAGTCTCGTCCAGGTGGGCGCCGTCAGTCACGCTTTTGGACAGTACCAGGATGTTGCCGTAGAGGTCAGGCTGCGCGATGAGCGTGACGAATTTCTCCTGGGCCAGGGGCTCGCCGGTGTCCGCGGAAAGCACCATGGTGGCGCCGGTGCCGTAGGCGAGCTCGAAGACCCGGAACTGCTCATTCTGGAGCGGCGCGGGCGGGGCTGGGGGCGCGGGTGGGGCAGCCTTCTTCCTTGCCGAAGCGCGGTGCGGCGCTGGTTTGGCCGCAGGGGGAGGAGTAAGTCCCATTGCCTGCCGCGCGAGGTCCTCCATCTGCAACTTCATCTTCTGCTCGTCGTCGGGATTCGCCCAACTGAAGTTCCAGGGACGGTCAGGCCTGTTCTTGGCGTCAGAGACGGCCACCATCTGCTGCATGTCGGGCGGCAGACCCATCAGGGTGGGGGTCACTTTGGGGCCCATGTTCGCCGGGCCGCCCTCCACCAGCCTCGGGCGATCGGGATCGGAAACGGCAGGCAAAGAATCGACGTGCGCGGTGTCATCGGGCCCCGGCGCCGGCTTTTGCGGCCCCGGCTCCTTCATAACCGGCCGGTCGGGATCAACCGGAGCGCTACCGGCCGAACTTTGCTGCTGGTCGCCAGACCCGGAGCTGTCGCCGGAGGGGCGGTGCAGGGTGGGCCGGTCCGGGTCGGGAGCCGGCGAGTTCTTGCCGGACTCGCTTCCCGGCGAGCTGCCGTCCTTCGATTTATCGTCAGTCTTGTGCTTGCGGTGCAGGACGGGCTTATCGTCGTCATTCCAATCGGCGTCAATCTTGGCCGGCCTGGCTTCGGGTTTGGGCTTGGGGAGATCCTTCCAGTCACCGAATCCAACCCAGGATCCCAGCTCCTGCCCGGCGTTCTTGATATCGAACAGTCCGATGGTCTTGCCGTCCTTCTTGAGCTGGTACTCCACCTGCGGTTCAAGCGCCATGGGTTGCGGCCTGGCCAGGTAAACACCGGCGTCCTGAAGCTGATCGCCGTCGTAGATGCTTACGGGAACCAGGCGGGAGGTTTTGGGCTTGCCGGCTTCTCCGGTCCACTCCAGTACGGCCACGGCGCGCAAGTCGGGCGCGCTTTTGGTCTTGTCGGTTGTAATCTGGCCGGGATACTGCGCCGCCAGGGGCGCGGCGGCGAGGACGAGCACGCAGCAGGCAAGCGCAGCCAGAGGGACGATTTGAAATCGTGCGGTCATAAGCGCCGCACCAGCGGCTGCGCAGTTGGATGCGACGCGGCCTTGCGGTGACACGGGGCGCCCGGACGGGGAATAATGCGGAGGGAAGGTCACTTCATTCATCCTAATCAGATTCATGCTAACGAGGGAGGTTCCTCATGGAACTGCATAAGAAGGTTGCCGATTTCAGCCTGCAAACCGACGAGAACAAGACGGTAAGCCTTTCTGGTTACAAGGGCAAGCCGGTGGTTCTGTTTTTCTATCCCCGGGCCGATACCCCGGGCTGCACCATTGAGGCCTGCGGTTTTCGCGACACTTTTACGAAGCTCGGCAAGGCCGGGGCGGTGGTGCTCGGGATCAGCCGGGACACTCCCAAGGCGCAGGCGAAATTCAAGGCCAAGTACAACCTGCCGTATACGCTCCTCTGTGATGTAGACGAGAAAGTGTGCAATCAGTTTGGCGTGTTGAAAGAAAAGAACATGTATGGGAAGAAGGTTTGGGGGATCGAGCGGACCACGTTCGTTATTGGGCCGGACCAGACGCTGCTGCACATTTTCCCCAAGGTGACGCCGGAGGGGCACGCGGAGCAGGTGCTGGCGCTGCTGGGGGAGTGGAAGAAAGCTTCTGGCTCCTAGCTTCTAGCTGCGGGCTGCTCGTGCACCGTGAACCGTGGATCGTGGCTATTTGCCATCCGGGGTGAAGGCCAGCAGGACATTGCCCGGGGTTTCGCCGAACTGGTCGTAGCCGGAGAGGATATAGACGACGCCGTTGACTATGACTGGCCCGGCAGCGCTGATGGAGCCGCCGCGCGCAGGCACGCCGTTGACGGTGTCGAAGTCGCGCAGGACGTTGAAGTCCCAGAGGACTTTGCCGTCGGCGGCGGCGAAGGCGCGGATATGGCCGCTGAGCGACGCGGAGAAGACCAGGCCGGGAATTGCGGTGACTGCCGCGGTCTGGGCCGGGCTGCAGCGATCGCGGGTGGCGCAGGGAGACGGCGGCGCATTCCAGAGGAGCTTGCCGTTCTTCAGGGAAAGCGCGAACAGTCCGCCCCCTTTATCGGGATCGAGACCGCCGGTGGGGAGAAAGGCTTCATCGGAAAGTGCCACGTAGAGGCGCTCGCGATCGGTGGCGGGGCCCCATTCGACACCGCCCAGCGCGCCCCCGCGGCCGACCTGCGCCTGCCAGAGGAGTTTGCCGCGTTTGTCGGGATCGAGCGCGTACACGGCGCCGGACTTCTGGGCGAGGATGAGGGTGCGCTTGCCGCCGGGCCCGGGCAGCAGGATGGGAGAAGCGCCGAAGTCATAGTCCGGACCATTGGCGTCAGGGCAGTTTTTCGCGGCGGGGTCGGCGCAGGAGATGTTGTACGCGTCGCCGGCACGGAACTGGTGCGACCATTCGACCTTCCCCGTGGCCAGATCCATGGCAAAGACGGCATCGCTCGAATCGGTGGTCGGATCGGAGTAGTTGTCTCCCGTGGCGACATATAGGACATGGGCTGTGGTATCGATGGTGGGCGCCGACCAGATCGCCGCTCCGGATGGTCCTTTGGTGGATGTACCGAGCTTGTTGACGCGCGCCTCGGCGGGCTGGTCAATGGTGTAGGTCTGCCAGAGGAGTTTGCCGGTGGCGGCATCAAGCGCGACGACGCTGCCGCGGAAGGTGCAGCAGGTGTAGCCGGGCTTGACGGCGGCCAGTTCCTCGAAGGAAGAGACGGGCACATACAAGCGGCCGTCGTGGTAGGCGGGGGTTCCGGTGACTATGGCGACCGGATGGGCGTCCACCTTTACCTGCCAGACGGGCGCGCCGGTTTGGGCGTCGACCGCGTAGACGTTGGCCGTGGCGTCGCCGAAGAAGGCTAGAGGCTTCTGGGCCGGTGAGCCCACGGTGATGCCGCTGCGGACGGCGGCAGCCAGTTCGGTGGCCCAGTGGGTGCAGCCGCTGGCAGCGTCAAGCGAGTAGAGGACGGTTCCACCACCAAAAAGAAGGTTCCCGGCGAAGACGACGGGCTGGGAACGGAGTGAGGTGACATCGGGCACGCCGAAGGCCCACTTGAGCTTGAGGCTGGCGGCTTGCGCAGCGCCGAGTCCGGCGGCTGCGGCGGGCTGGAATCGGAGATTCCCGAGGTCTCCGCCCCAACTGGTCCACGAAGGCGCGCCGGGCCCGGCAAGCGACGCAGCGGCGGACTGGCACGGGTTAGCGAGGGAGGACTTATCCAGCCCCAGCGCAGTTTTTCTGCCCAGCCAATCGGCCACCTGGGCCCGCTCCGCATCGGAGAGCGAGGCAGCCTCTGCCTTCATCACGCCGGATTTGAGGGTTTTGAGGATGAAAGCGGCGCTGCGCTGCTGAAGCACCGACCGGGTGGGCATGCGGACGACGGTCTTGTCATGGCAGACGGCGCAGCTTTTGGCGTAGACGGCGGCTCCAGGGTGATCCTGGGCCAGTGCGGCAGTGGATGCGGCGAGAGTGAACAGCAGGATGAGATAGACGACGCGGCAGCCGAAACACTTTGCCATTTGCCCTCCAAAGGCAGGCACAGAGATGGAGTTGTGGAGCGGTTGAGGAAGCACCATCACGCAAATCGACGGCCCGAAAGAGAGAAACCAGGCCCGATTGACCGCGAGAAGCAGTGATTGGATGGACCCAATGATTGCACACTCATCTGCGCGCAAACAATTGAAAAAACGGAGCCGTAAAGCGATGGCAGGATGTTTGGAGGCGGGTGCGGGACCTGATCGGAATGGCAGAATGGAAGGGTTGAAACAGAGTTCACCCCAAGCCGCGAGCCGGAAGGGCATTTCAGCGCAGGATTGTCTGCCGGGGCGGCTGCTTGGGCGGGAGTTCTTTGCGCACCGGCCGGAGCTGGTGGCGCCGCGGCTGCTGGGCAAGCTGGTGGTGCGAAATGGGCCCGACGGGATGATGGCGGGGCGGATAGTGGAGGTGGAGGCCTACCTGGGTCCGCACAACGATCCGCCTGATGCGGCTGCCCACTCGCATCGCGGGCCGACGCCGCGGAACCAGGTGCTGTTCGGGCTGGCGGGCCATACTTACGTCTACTCGATCTACGGCATGTACTTCTGCCTGAATGTTACCTGCGAGTCAGAGGGGCTGGCCGGGTGCGTGCTGCTGCGGGCGCTGGAACCGGTGGCGGGCGTGGAGGCGATGGCGGCGAACCGTGGATTGCCGGAGGGGGTTCAACTCGGCGAGAGGTTGATCCGGCAGCTTGCCTCCGGGCCGGGCCGGCTGTGTATGGCGCTGGGAGTGGAGCGGCTGAGCCACAACGGGCTGGATGTGATCAGTTCCCAGTCACCCTTGCAAATATGGGACGATGGATTCAATGTCGCGGAGGCGCTGGTGACGCCGCGAATCGGGATCAACGACAAGAACGCGGCCTTGCACTGGCCGTTGCGGTTCGCGATCCCGGAGAATCCGTGCGTCTCCGGCCCCAAAAACCTGAAGGGCCGGCGCGTCCCCATCCCCTGAGAATCCGTCTGAACCAGAAAGGGTCTCCATTCCAACCCAAAGGACATTCCCCGCTTTGAAGATCCGATTCTTTGCTCCCTGTACCGCTGCGGCTGCTGTGCTGGCCGCGGCTATTGTTGCCGCAACCATGGCCGCCCAGGCGCCCCCGCCCCAAGAGCCGGCCGGCGGACCGCCGCCGCAGTGGGCGCGGAACTGGCCCAAGCCAACCAACCTGCAAGTGCTGCCCAAGGAACTGACCGGGCAGCAGGTTCGCGACTTCATGGAAGGGTGGTCCGGAAGCCTGGGGGTGCATTGCGACACCTGCCATGCGGCCGATCCGAAAGAGGTGGGCCCGAATGGGTGGCCGCGGCTGAATTTTGCCGACGATTCCAAGCCGGAGAAGAAGACCGCGCGGCTGATGTACAAGATGACGAACGACATCAACGACAACTACGTGAGCATGGTGGACGACGGCACCGCCAAGGTGACGTGCGGAACCTGCCATCGCGGGCACCTGAAGCCTGAGGCGTTTGTTCCGCCGGAGGAGCACCACGGCCCGCGGCCACCAGCGCCCGGAGGGCCGGCGCCGAAGTAGCCGGAAGGGTGACATTTTCAAACCCGAATGCCACTCATGGAGCGTTGGCACCTATGATCCTTGGGCGGTGCATGGGATGTGAAAAGCCGCTTTCAGCTTCCAGCTGATGGCTCCAACTACTTGCTTCGATTGCGCTTGCACGGGTTCAGCCTGACGAAACTTTCGCCCTTGTTTCGCCTATTTGATAGCATTGCTATCATTGCTATCAAATCAGGGGGGGTATCTATCTTTCCCCTCTGTACCTGCGGTACGTTCGCCCTTACTCCGACCGTTTGATATCAATGATATCATTGATATCAAATAAGGGGGAGGGGGGTATCTATTTTCCCTCTGTACCACGCGGTATATTCGCCCTTATTTCGCCTATTTGATATCATTGCTATCAAATAGGGGGGGGAGGGGGTATCTATTTTTCCCCTCTGTACCGCGCGTGCCTCGCCCTTGTTTCGCCTTTTTGCTGTCATTGCTATCATTGCTATCAAATCGGGGGGAGGGGGGGTAGTTCTTTTTCCTCCCCGCTGAACTGAAAAGGAGCTTCCCTGGAAGCTCCCTTCAGAATTGAGTGTGGGCGAAACCCGGGCATCTTGCTGTATCGGGGATCACAGGCGGATGACTGCCCGCATTGCGCAATTGCACACCGGCCACTGAGTCGCAGATCGCGTTTTTCCGAAGCCTGTGTAGCCGGCAGCCGGTAGCTGAAGACAAATTTCCTGATAGATTCAGGAGCATGCGCAAATTTGCCCGAAGCGGCCGGCCGCGAATGCGGTTTGTGGCGCTGATTGCGGCCACGTTCTTCATGGTGTCGGGCGGCCCGTACGCCATTGAGGACATTCTGGGCGGAGCGGGGTTTGCGCGGGCAATCGCGATCCTGCTGATTCTGCCGGCGGTGTGGAGCGTGCCCACGGCGCTGATGATCGGCGAGCTGACCAGCGCAATCCCGGCCGACGGCGGTTTCTACGTATGGGTGCGGCGAGCGATGGGGCCGTTCTGGGGCTACCAGGAGAGCTGGCTTTCGCTTTCGGCCAGCGTCTTCGACATGGCCATTTACCCTGCGTTCGCGGTGACTTATCTGACAAAGTTCGATCCCGCGCTGACGGCAAACTGGCGCGGCTACGCATGGTCGCTGGCGGTGGTGGCGCTGTGCTGCGGGTGGAACCTGCGCGGCGCGCGGGCGGTGGGCGAAGGTTCAGTGTGGATGTCGGTGGCGCTGCTGGCGCCGTTCGTGATGATGATTGGGCTGGGGCTTTGGCACGGAATCTCGGTGCATCCCGCAGTGCAGTGGGGCGGCCCGGGGACGCGCGAGGCGATGTCGACAGCGATCCTGGTGGCGATGTGGAATTACATGGGCTGGGACAACGCGTCCACGGTGGCGGAGGAGGTGGAAGACCCGCAGCGGACCTATCCGCGGGCGATGCTGGTTTCTGCGGGCGTGGTGACGCTTACCTACGTGGTGCCGGTGGCGGCGGTTGCGCTGGCCGGGATTGCAGTGGGCAGCTTCAAGACCGGCGACTGGACAACGGCCGCGGCCACGATGGGCGGCGAGTGGCTGGGATGGGCGGTGGCGGTGGGCGGAGTGATCACGGGCGTGGGCATGTTCAACGCGCTGGTGATGAGCTACTCCCGGCTTCCGATGGCGATGGCCGAAGATGGGATGCTGCCGCGGCCCCTTGCGGCGCGCAACAGCCGCGGCGTGCCATGGGTAAGCGTACTCTTGTGCGGGCTGGCGTGGGCGCTGGCGTTGAAGCTTCCATTTGAGCGGCTGATTACCATGGACCTGGTTCTGTACGGCACCAGCCTGCTGCTGGAGTTTGCGGCACTGGTGGTGCTGCGGGTGAGGGAGCCGGAGCTGGCGCGGCCGTTCAAGGCGGGGAATCTGTGGATGGCATGCGCGCTGGGAGTGGGGCCGGCGGCGCTGATAGGGTATGCGCTGGTGATTTCGCGCAGCGAGCAAGTGAAGCTGGGAGACCAGAGTGTTTCGGCACTGGCGTTTGCCGCAGCCGTTGGCCTGCTGGGGCCGGTGCTTTATGGGTTGACCCGGATGCTGGGACGGGAAAAGATGGTGGAGGAAACCGGAAGCGGGGAATAGATGTGACGTCTCATTCCGGTCTCATTTGCCGGGGGATAACGCAGCCAATGGTTTACCGGCGCAGCGAGCGTCCGCAGGAAGACCTGGATTATATTCTCAAGATCAGAGTTTCTGCTGCTTAGGAGAGAACGAATCGTGGCGAAGTACCTGGTTACCGGAGCGGCAGGGTTCATCGGGCGTTCGATTGCGGCGGCGCTGCTCCAGCGAGGCGAAGCGGTACGCGGTATTGATAACTTCATCACGGGCAAGCGCCAGAACCTGACGGGGCTTGAGCTGATGGAATTTGTGGAGGGCGATCTGCGCGACCCGGCGGTGTGCGCGCAAGCCTGCAAGGGGATTGAGATTGTTTTTCACGAAGCAGCACTGGCTTCGGTCCCGCGCTCCATCGACGATCCGGTTTCAACGCATCAACATTGCGCCACGGCCACGCTCAACCTTCTGATTGCCGCGCGCGATGCCGGCGTGCGCCGCGTGGTGTATGCCGGATCGTCCTCGGTTTATGGCAACTCGCCCACGCTGCCCAAACGCGAGGACATGCTGCCGAATCCTGTCTCGCCGTACGCCGTAGCCAAGTTAGCCGGCGAACATTACCTGCGCAGCTTCACAGGAATCTACGGGCTTGAGACCGTCACATTGCGCTACTTTAACGTCTTCGGCCCGTACCAGGACCCCACCTCGCACTACTCGGGCGTGCTGGCCATCTTTTGCCGCAGGATGCTTGCCGGGGAGCAGCCCACCATCTACGGCAACGGAGAGCAGAGCCGCGACTTCACTTATATAGAAAATGTGGTTCACGCCAACCTGCTGGCCGCGGCCGCGCCGGCAGAGAAGGTCTCAGGCCGGAGCATGAACGCGGCCACCGGCAAACGCACCACGCTCAACCAGATCTTCAACCTGCTTTGCGAAATCACCGGTTACCGGGGCAGCCCCGCCTATGGCCCAGAGCGCATCGGCGACGTGCGCGATTCACTTGGCGATATCGGCCTGGCAAGGGAATTAATGGGCTATGAGCCCAAGGTTGACTTCCGCGAAGGCCTGCGGCACACCGTGGAGTGGTACCGGGAGAGTCCACGGGCGTGAGCGCCGGCGGAAGGCTTTCCAATGGGGAGAATTACCAGCCGGTACCGGCGAGCACCACGCCGATTGTCCTGAGAATGATCTTGAGATCCAGCCAGATGCTCCAGTTCTCGATATAGGCCAGATCGAGCGAGATGTAGTTATCGAAGGAGGAATCCCGCCTGGCTTGCACCTGCCAGAGGCCGGTGATTCCGGGGGTAGCGTTCAGGCGCCGCAGGTGATCCAGCTTGTACTGCTGGACTTCAGAGCCCAGTGGCGGACGCGGCCCGACGATGCTCATCTCGCCTCTGAGCACATTAATGAATTGCGGCAGCTCATCGAGCGAGTACTTGCGCAGGAACCGCCCCACCCTGGTCACGCGGGGATCGTTCTTCATCTTGAACAGGATTCCATCCCGTTCATTTTGCTGCGTCAGTGCAGTGCGGCGTTCCTCGGCGTCGCAGCACATTGACCGGAACTTGATGCACTTGAAGATGCGTCCCTTCTTGCCCAGGCGCTCAGAAAAGTAAAGGACCGGTCCCGGCGAATCGAACTTAACGAGGAGGGCAATGATGAGCATGAATGGCGACAGAGCCGCCAGAATCAGGGTGGAAAGCAATATGTCGAGAATGCGTTTGAGGGTCTGCTCGATTTCGCGCAGATTGCTGCGGTGCAGCGGAATGGTAGGAAAGTTGCCGACGTACTCGATGGGGCTGTTGGTGGTGAGGCCGCCAAACTGTTCCGGGATCAGGCGCAGATCGATGCCGATTTCGTGGGCGCGGAACAGCATTTCCCACATCTGCGTGGAATCCACCGGGGTGGAGATGAAAATCTCGTCGACGAAATGCAGCCGGGCGTAGTCGAACATGCCGTCGAGGTCGGATACCACTTCAGCGCCGCCTCCGACACCGCGGCCTTCAGGCTCCGAAGTGATGAAGCCCATGAACCTGAATCCCCAATGCCGGTAGCCCTCCAGGCAGCGGCGCAGATTCCGCGCTTCCGGTCCGGTTCCCACGATCAGCAAATTGCGTGTGCCCACGCCCCGCTCGAACCTGCGATACACAACCAGGCGGTAAATGACGCGCCGCAGACTGAGGCCCACCGTGACCATCCCGAGGGTCAGGAACACAACTCTGCGGGGCACCTGAGTTGCGTGAAATACATACAGCGAGCCAGTCAACAACAGACCGGAGACGACACAAGCCTGAAGGGTGGCAAATTGTTCGCCGAGGAGGCTTCCGACGAGACGCCGGCTGTACAAATGGAAGTGCCGGCAGGTGACCAGCAGAACGAGAGTGAATCCGGCGAGAATGGCAATCAGCAACCCCTCAGAGCCGCCCGGGATGAGGGTGCCGTTCCAGACGTCCCGCGCGCCTGTCTGCAGGTTCACATGAAAGCGGATCGTGGTGGCAAGAAACGCCGCCAACATCACAATCAGGGCGTCCCATACCATCCAGAGTTTGATCTCATCACGGGAACCGAGCACGGGCTTGTGCGTCCCCGAACGGATTCGTTCGGCGGTCGCGCGTGTAGCTGTCCACAGATCAGATGAGGCCATCTGTCAAATCCTCGACCTATCTCTCACGTACACAGGCGGTCCGAACCGTGACGTGTTATTGGCGCTTCCAATAACAAGAAGTCAAAAATGCGCAAGGACCCTGCTGAAGAACCGAGGCAATCCCGCAAACCCAATAGAGTTGCGTGGAAAATATGAAGCAGCCGGATCTACCCCCGAGGCTTCGGTCCAATCGGTGCTGGACCTTTCAACGATCAATGCTTCATAAATGAGTTCGGTCTCGCTTCCAAGTTTCGCGCGAGGCGGTTGGCTGTTGAGCCTCTGTCAAGAATGAACAACAGAAGCTTTTGAGGGTGCAACGGCGTCGAAGACGCAATTTCGTCAAGGACATCTTCGTTCAGGGTCGATGGTTCGCCAAATACAGCTTTGACCCGATGGGGTACGCCGAAAAAACTTGGGATTAAAGCCAGGAATAAGTCAATTCATCCGAATCGGAACTTCCTGCAAAATTGAAACTAGCATACGAAAATAGGCGCAACAAGTGAAAAATTGAGGAATGGTGCGCCCCGCCGGCTTTGGTCACGACATTTCTCTTCTCAAAAATCTCTAATTTTGCGCCAAACTGAACAAGGGCATTGACAGCAGCATATTCGGCACGGTACACCTGACGAATATAAGAGGATAAAATCCTTTTCACTCATTTGTGCCTGGTATCGCCTGTGCTTTGCATTCCTTCGCCGATTTTCCGGCGGATTCCTTTCCCCTTATGTTTTGTGTCATAAGACACATTCGCTGGATTCCAGTACCCGGGGGCCGCGATGTTTCTCAACCATGTGAGGTGGAACTATGCTTCTTTCCCGCTCCTCCGCGGCTTCCGTTCGAAGCGTCCGGTTGCTCACCCGAGTTGCTTTTATCCTTGGCAGCCTGCTGTTGACGTTGAGCCTCCCTGGCCGGGCGAGCGCGCAGACTACTTATAGCTCTTCGACGCTCGGATGTTCACAGGGAGGAAACGGAGTCTCGATCTCAGGGTCGACTGCCTCCGGACAGTGCACAATGACTGTCTCTGGCGCCTCCGGAACGGTGAGTAGCATTACCTTGCAGCTCAACGGCGTCACATCTTCTGCATCGTCGGGCAACCTCAGCGTCTGCTACACGGCGTTCACGCTGAAGGGACCGAATAACCAGACTCTCATCGTGCTGGGTGCTACCGGTAGTTGCGTGGATGCGATGAGTGGCGTCACGATCAATATCGCGGACGCCAACGGGGCAGCGCCTCTGGGCGGTCAAAACTGGCAAGGCACCGGAACCGCTAACGTAAAGCCGAGTTCTTACTGGACAAACGCCGCCTCAGCCGGCGAACCCGTGCCCGCGTCGCTGTCGGGCGATAATCTTGCTCAGACGGATGGCTCGGCGACTCTCAACAACACGTTTGACGGCGGTACGGCGAATGGCGCCTGGACACTGGGAATTGTAAACGCGTTGCCGAGCGGCTTTACCAATGCCGACCCCGTCTCCGTTTCGAACTGGTCGATCACGATGACCTTTGCGGCGGCGGCGGCGACCACGACGACCGTATCCTCGAACCTCAATCCCTCTTTCACAACGTCTCCCAATAACTCAACGACTCTCACAGCAACCGTGAGCTCAGGCAGCGGAACTCCGACCGGCACGGTGGCCTTTACCGACAACGGAAATACGATCGCTGGCTGCACAGCCCAAGCGCTGAGCGGGGGACATGCGACATGCACTACGACTTTCAGCACTCATGGTACCCACCCGCTCAAAGCGGCATATGCCGGCAATGGCGCGTACGGACCAAGCAATGGCAGTATGACCGAGCTTGTGGAGGCGCACCCCACTCAAAGTAGCAACACGTGGTGCAACGGCGGCTCAATTACGATTCCGTCGAATGAAGGAATCGGATCAGTCTATCCATCCGTGATCCCGGTGAGCGGATATCCGGGCGGCACGACAGTGGCCAATGTACAGGTTCAGCTCGTGGGCGAAACCGGAAATATCTTTGGCCAGCATCTGCTGGTGGCTCCGGACGGCACACATAACCTCGAATTCTTTTCCGGGGCCTGGTATAACAGCACCGGCAGCGCTCTTAATTTGAACTTCTTCGATTCAGCGGGCGTGTATCCCAATTATCCGGACGGAAATAATAGTCCCAGCGCGGGCAGCTACGAGCCCTCCGACGACCTGTTCGGTGCAGACATCGATATTTTCCCCAGCGCCACGGCGCCGACCATCGACAGCAACATTCCGCAGGTCCCGGGGACCATACATTTGGGGTACAACCCGGCCTACCCGAATGACAAAGGGCCGTCGACAAACACCTTCGAGAACGAGATCGGCGGGGCGCCGGCGAACGGCGACTGGGTTCTTTATACCTACGAGAATGACGCCTACAGCGAATCCATCAACGGGGG
>Ga0265314_10004809_pt1 | contig 12358 bp, 9 predicted proteins | sample 4126metaG_FD_203106 | JGI IMG/M metagenome (GOLD analysis project Ga0265314, IMG submission 203106) | Rhizosphere microbial communities from Carex aquatilis grown in University of Washington, Seatle, WA, United States - 4-1-26 metaG | ecosystem: Host-associated > Plants > Roots > Rhizosphere >... | reverse complement strand
GTCATCTGGCGCTTGGCGAGGAGATGGATGTGCAGGTGCGGGACGGACTCGCAGGCGTGGGGGCCGTTGTTCACGACGAGACGGTAACCTTCGGCGAGCTGGAGTTTTTTCGCGACCGTGCTGGCGACGAGGAGGAGGTGGCCGAGGACGGCTTGGTCGGCGTCGGTGGCTTCGCTAACCCGCGGGATGGGCTTCTTCGGGACGATGAGGAGATGGACGGGCGCCTGGGGCTGGATGTCGTGGAGGACGAAGCAGAGTTCGTCCTCGTGCTCGATCTTCGCGGGGATCTCGCGGTCGATGATTTTCTGGAAAAGGGTTTTCGACATGAGAGAGGAATTTTTATTTGGAAAGCTGGAAATCAGGAAGGAGCAGATGACGAAAGGGAGGAGTGCGAGGGATATTTTCTGTTTCCGGTTTGGTTCCTGATTTCCACACTAAAAATCAGAGGAACAGCAATTGCAGGTTCGCGCTGCGGGCCGTGCGGGCGGCGGCGAGGGCGCGGATGAAGGCGAGGGCTTCGTCGTAGTCACGCTGTCGGCGCGGTGTGGCGCGTCGCGTCGGGGGAATCAGCGCCGGCCGGAGATTCGTCACGAGCAAGGTCGACTCGCGGTAGGGCGCGAGGTGCTTCAGGCCGGCCATGATCTCGGCGCGGGTGAAGAGCGGTGTCGCGGCGGCGTGGGTCAGGGAGGCGTCCCAATGAAAAAAGCCGTGGCGCGGGAGACCGGAGAAGAGCTTGGCGAGCAGGGCGGCGGCGGCGGCGGTGAAGGCGGCGTCGTATTTCTGCGCGAACTCGGGGTGCGCGGCAGTCTGCGTTTCCAGTTCCGCGAGGCTGAACGCGATGGCGGCCTTGATCTGGTTCGCGAGGTAGAGGTCGTGACCGGTGACGTGGGCGAAGAGCGCGTTGATGAAATGCAACCGGCGCAGGTCGTCGCGGTCGCGGGTCATTTCCGTTTCTTCGAGAGCGCGCTCACTTCGTCGACGAACTCGGCGACGTCGCGGAATTCCTTGTAGACGCTCGCGAAGCGGACGTAGGCGACCTGGTCGACGTTGCGGAGGCGCTGCATCACGCCTTCGCCGATCGCGCTCGACGGAATCTCGCTCTCGAACTGGGCCTCGAGCACGTCCATCACGTCCTCGACGAGCATGGTGATCTGCTCGAGATCGACCGGGCGCTTGTGGCAGGCGGCGCGGACGGCGCGGACGAGTTTCTCGCGGTCGAACTCCTCGCGGCGGCCGTCGCGCTTGGTCACGACCATGCCGTCGCGCAGGACGCTCTCCGTCGTGCTGTAGCGGTGGCCGCACTCGAGGCATTCGCGGCGGCGGCGGATGGTCGAGCCTTCCTTGCTGATGCGGGAGTCGATAACCTTATCCTCGATCGAGGTGCATTTGGGGCAGCGCATGGTGGGGTGGCGACAGGGGGAACTTAGTTAAGTTCGAGGAAATTTTGGAGGATTTTCATGCCGCCCTCGGTCGCGATGGACTCGGGGTGAAACTGGACGCCCCAGATCGGCAGCGTGCGGTGGCGCAGACCCATGACCTCGCCCTCGGCGGTCTCCGCCGTGACTTCGAGTTCGGCGGGAAACGTGGCGCGCTCGACGAGGAGCGAGTGATAGCGCGTGGCAGCGAAGCCTTGCGGCATGCCGCGAAAGACGTCGGTGTTTTGGTGCAGGATCGGCGAGGTCTTGCCGTGCATGAGGCGCGAGGCGCGGACGACGTGGCCGCCGAAATAGTGGCCGATCGATTGGTGGCCGAGACAGACGCCGAGGATCGGTTTCTTGCCGGCAAAGGCACGGATGATGTCGAGCGTGACGCCGGCCTCGCGGGGCGAGCAAGGGCCGGGCGAGAGGAGGACGCGGTCCGGGTTGAGCGCGAGCGCGTCGGCGGGCGTGATCGCGTTGTTGCGGAAAACGCGCTGCGCCACACCCAACTGTCCGAAGTATTGGACGAGGTTGAAGGTAAACGAGTCGTAGTTGTCGATGACGAGCAGCACGGTTTGAAGAGAAATTACCTCGTGGATTGACCGCGGGGTCAAGCGTCGGGCAGGGTGGGGCGCGCCGATGGCCAATCACTTTCAACTTCTGAAAACCGACACAGTTACGGCGGCCCGGCGCGGGCGGCTGGCGACGCGGCACGGCGCGGTCGAGACGCCGGTCTTCATGCCGGTCGGCACGCAGGGCACCGTGAAGTCGGTCACGCCGGCGCACCTGCGCGAAATCGGCACGCAGATCGTCCTCGGCAACACCTACCACCTCAATCTGCGGCCGGGCAGCGAACTCGTGCGCGAGCTCGGCGGGTTGCACAAGTTCATGGGCTGGGACGGGCCGATCCTGACGGACAGCGGGGGCTTCCAGGTTTTCTCGCTGGCGAAGTTGCGCGACATCCGCGACGAGGGCGTGGCGTTTTCGTCGCACCTCGACGGCGCGAAACTTTTCCTCGGCCCGCGCGAGGTGATGGGCATCCAGCAAAACCTCGGCAGCGACATCGCGATGGTGCTGGACGAATGCCCGCCGTGGCCCTGCGAGCGCGACGCGTGCGCGAAGGCCGTTGCGCGCAGCTACAAGTGGGCGGGCCAGTGCAAGCAGATCGCCACGGACAGCGGGTTTCTGGCGGCGGGCCACCACGTGTTCGCGATCGCGCAAGGCTCGACCTTCGACGACCTGCGGCGCGAGGCGGCGGAATCGCTCGCGGCGCTGGATTTTCCCGGCTACGCGGTCGGCGGCGTGAGCGTGGGCGAGCCGGAGCCGGAGATGCTGAAACAAGTCGCGGCGACGACGCCATTCCTGCCGGCGGAAAAACCGCGCTACACGATGGGCCTCGGCACGCCGCCGCAGTTGCTGAAGATGATCGCGCTCGGCGTGGATATGTTCGACTGCGTGCTGCCGACGCGCGTCGCGCGCAACGGCCTCGTGTTTACGCCCGACGGCCCGATGAACTTGCGCAACGAGCAATACCGCGCCGATCCGCGCCCGATCGTCGAGGGTTTGGCCAACTACACCTGCCGGAATTTTTCGCGCGCCTACCTGCGACACCTGACCATGGCGGGCGAGATTCTGAGCTGCACGCTGCTGACGATCCACAATCTCCATTTCTACCTCGACCTGATGACGCAGGCGCGGGCGCACATCGAGGCGGGCGACTACGCGGCGTGGCAGCGTGCGTGGATCGAGCGCTACGAGGCGGGCACGGCGGCGCGACTCGCGTAATTTACGATTTTTGAATTTAGATTTTCGATTTTTGTGCGCACTCTGACTCTTTCACTCATTGCGCCGACTGTCCGGCGATCGAAAATCGAAAATCCCAGATCGAAAATATGAGAATCCTCGTCACCGGCGGCGCCGGCTTCCTCGGCTCCCACCTTTGCGACCGGCTTCTTCAGGACGGCCACGAAGTCATCTGCCTCGACAATCTCTTCACCGGCCGCCGGCAGAACATCGCGCATCTGCTCGCGCACGAGCGTTTCGAGTTCGTGCGCCACGACGTCATCGATCAGTTCAAGGTCGAGGTGGACCAGATCTACAATCTCGCCTGTCCCGCGTCGCCGCCGCACTACCAGTATAACCCGATCAAAACCATCAAGACCTCGGTGATGGGTGCGATCAACTGCCTCGGGCTCGCGAAGCGGCTGCGGGCGCGGGTGTTTCAGGCGAGCACGAGCGAGGTTTACGGCGACCCGCAAGTGCATCCGCAGCCGGAAAGTTATTGGGGCAACGTGAACCCCATCGGCAAACGCTCCTGCTACGACGAGGGCAAGCGCTGCGCCGAGACGCTCTTCTTCGACTATCACCGCGAAAACAAGGTCGATATCCGTGTCGTCCGCATCTTCAACACCTACGGCCCGCGCATGCACGAGGCCGACGGTCGCGTCGTCTCGAACTTCATCGTGCAGGCGCTGCGCGGCGAGGATCTCACGATTTACGGCGACGGCCTGCAGACGCGGTCGTTTTGCTACGTGGACGACTTGATCGAGGGTTTCGTGCGCTTCATGGCGCAGACCGAGACCGTCGGGCCGCTCAATCTCGGCAACCCGGGCGAGTTCACGATGCTCCAGCTCGCCGAGCTCACGCTCAAACTCGTCGGCGGGAAGTCGAAAATCGTCCACAAGCCGCTGCCCGCCGACGACCCGAAGCAGCGCCGGCCCGACATCACCCTCGCGAAACGCGTGCTGAAATGGGAGCCGCAGGTGCCGCTGGAGGAGGGCTTGCAGCGCACGATCGGCTATTTCCGCGGGCGGGTGTGAGGGTTGGACGGGCCACGCGTGACGGACAGCGCCCATCGCCGCTTGTCCCCCATTTGTCGTTTGCCAAGCCTCCCACCGGGGCTATGGTCTCGGCCCTTTCATGCTGTCGTTTCTTCTCAAACGCTTTTCCGGCCGGCACTACAAGAAATTCCTCGAAAAGTGCCGTCCGATCGTCGCGCGCATCAACGAGCTGGAGCTGACCTACCACTCGCTGACCGACGAACAGCTTCGGGCCAAGACCGATGAATTCCGCGCGCGCATCGCCGCGGCGGCCGACAAACGCGCCGCGCTCGATGAGATTCTGCCGGAGGCCTTCGCCACGGTGAAAAACGCCGCCCGCCGCCTCTTTGGCCGCAAGATCATCGTCTGCGACCACGAGTTGACGTGGGACATGATCCACTTCGACGTGCAGCTGATCGGCGGCATCGCGATCCACCAGGGGCGGATCTCCGAAATGGCGACCGGCGAGGGCAAGACGCTCGTCTCGACGCTCCCGCTCTACCTCAACGCCCTCAACGGCCGGAACACCCAGCTCGTCACCGTCAACGACTACCTCGCCCGCCGCGACTCCGAGTGGATGGGGCACCTTTACACGTTTCTCGGCGTCACCGTCGGCTGCATCCAGCAGCAGATGGCGCCCGACGTCCGCCGCGAGATGTATGGCCGCGACATCACCTACGGCACCGCGAGCGAGTTCGGCTTCGATTACCTCCGCGACAACGGCATGGCCACGCGCAAGGAGGACCAGGTCCAGCGCGACTATTGGTTCTGCATCGTCGACGAAATCGACTCCATCCTCGTCGACGAGGCGCGCACGCCGCTGATCATCTCCGGCCCCGCGCCCATCGAGCGCGAGCAGCCGTTCACGCGCCTGCGCCCGCCCGTCGACCAGCTCGTCAACGACCAGACGCGCCTGTGCAACCGGATCGTCACCGAGGCCAAGGAACTGCTCGAGAAGCCGAACCTCACGCCCCAGGAGCGCGACACCGCCGCGCGCAAAATGCTCCAGGTGAAAATGGGCCATCCGAAGAACAAGCAGCTCCTCCGCCTCATGGAGACCGGCGACTGGCGCAAGCTCCTCGACAAGACCGAGACCGAGCTGAATTCCGACCTCAACAAGGAGGAGGCCTACCGCCTCAAGGAGGATTTATTCTACGTCATCGACGAGCGTCAGCATCAGGCCGACCTCACCGAAATCGGCCGCAACAAGCTCCGCCCCGACAACCCCGACGCGTTCGTCCTGCCCGATCTCGCGACCGAGTTCAGCGACCTCGACAAGGAATCGTCGATGACGCCCGAGGAACGCGAAGCGCGGAAACTCGCCGCGCAGAACCGCTACGCCGAGGTCTCCGAGGACATCCACGCGATCTCGCAGCTCCTGCGCGCCTACTCGCTCTACGAGCGCGACGTCGAATACGTGGTCACGCCCGACGGCAAGGTGCTGATCGTCGACGAAAACACCGGTCGCGTGATGCCCGGCCGCCGCTGGTCCGACGGCCTGCACCAGGCCGTGGAAGCGAAGGAGGGTGTGATGATCGAGCGCGAGACGCGCACCTATGCGACGATCACGATCCAGAATTATTTCCGCATGTATGAGAAGCTGGCCGGCATGACCGGCACGGCGGAAACGGAGGCGACCGAGTTCAACGACATCTACCGACTCACCGTCCAGGTCATCCCGACCAACAAGCCCTGCATCCGCGTCGATCGCAACGACTCCATTTTCAAGACCCGCCGCGACAAGTTCGTCGCCGTGGTGAAGCAGATCGAGGAAGCCAATAAGCGCGGCCAGCCCGTGCTGGTCGGCACCGTGAGCGTCGAGTCCTCCGAGGTGCTTTCGCGCATGTTGAAGCGCACGGGCGTGATCCACACCGTCCTCAACGCCAAGTTTCACGAGCAGGAATCCGAAATCGTGGCGCGCGCCGGCCAGCGTAGCGCTGTCACCATCGCGACCAACATGGCCGGCCGCGGCACCGACATCAAACTCGGCGAGGGCGTGCGCGAGCTCGGCGGCCTCTTCGTCATCGGCACCGAGCGCCACGAGTCGCGCCGCATCGACCGCCAGCTCCGCGGCCGTTGCTCGCGCCAGGGCGACCCCGGTCTCACGAAATTTTTCCTCTCGCTCGAGGACGACCTCATGCGGCTCTTCCTCCAGGGCAACCTCGCGTCGCGCCTCATGGAAGGCTCGATGCAGGAGGGCGAGGAGCTCGAGCATCCGTGGCTCAACCGCTCGATCGAGAGCGCGCAGAAAAAGGTCGAGCAGCAGAATTACTCGATCCGCAAACGCCTCCTCCAATACGACGACGTGCTCAACCAGCAGCGCGAGGTCGTCTACGGCATCCGCAACGGCGCGATCCACAGCGCGCGCCCGAAGGACATCATCTTCGAGCAGATCGACGAGGAGTTGTTGAACCGCCTCGAAGTCGCCGGCTTTGGCGAAAAAGGCGGCCCGACGCAGACCACGATCGAGAGCCTCGTCGGCTGGCTGAACGCGCATTTTCCGATCAGCGTCCGCGTCGACGAACTCACCGGCAGCGACCCCGTCGCACTCGCGGCGGCGCTGCTCGAACGCATCAAAAAAGCCTACGCGGTGAAGGAGTCCGTCGAGATCCCCGAGGCGCTCGGCTCGCTCGAACGCTACGTGGTCATCAATGCGATCGACCACCACTGGCAGGAGCATCTCACCGAGATGGAGGACCTCCGCAAGAGCATCGGTCTGCGCAGCTACGGCCAGAAGGACCCCCTCGTCGAATACAAGAGCGAGGCCTACCGCTTCTTCGAGGAGCTGATGAACAACGTGCGGCTGCAAATCTGCACCGGGCTTTTTCGCAGCGCGTCGAACCTGGAAAGTTTTGAAAACATGCTCGCGCTTCTGAGCCGCACCGCGAAGGCCGTCGGTCCGACCGACGCCCCGGCGGCACCGCAGGTTTCGACGAGCGCGCCGCCGGTCAACGGCAGCGCGGCGGCGCCGAACGCCGAGCCGGAAATCCAGCTCCCGAAAGTCACGATCCGCCGCGACACGCCAAAGGTCGGCCGTAACGATCCGTGCCCGTGCGGCAGCGGGAAGAAATACAAGCAGTGCCACGGCAAGTGAGCGCGTGGCGCTCCGACCCGTAGCTCCGACCCGTAGGGGCGCGCCTCGTGCGCGCCCTCCGATCCGGGCGTGGTCAAGCCACGCCCCTGCGTGGCATCGGATCCGGGCAATCGTGTAGGGGCGTGCCTTGTGCACGCCCTTCCGATCCGGGCGTGGACGAGCCCCGCCCCTACGCTCACTCCCCGGTCGCCAATCCGGCGAACCTTTCCTCCGGCCAGTCAATCCATTCTTCCGGCGGCTCACCCTGCGACCCGAGCAGGGCGAGAAACCGAAATTGCTCCGCGTCCGGCGCCCACCACCACGGCCACGCCTGCCCGCGCCCCGCCAGCCCCGCGCGATACGGGTTGAGCAAAATATACCGCGCGTAGTCCTCGGGCGATTCGTCATCGCGCACGCGCCGCTCCCAAAAATCCCGCTGCCATTCGCCCGCGTAGCCGCTGGCCCGCCGGCCGGCGGTCTTCCATCGCGAGACGCAGCGCCCGACGTCGAGGCGGTCGCCCAGCGTGAACAAGACATGCAGGTGGTCCGGCATCACGGTCACCGCGAGCACGGCGCCGTCCCCTTCCTGATGCCAGTTTCGAATCGCTCCGAGCACGGCCTCGGCCGCCTTCGGCGAACCAAGCCACGGGGCTCGTTGTGCGGTGACGAAGGTCACAAAATACACCGCGCCCTTGGCGGACACCCGCGCGAGATGCAAGCGCTCGCTCTGCCTCTTCGGTTCGGTTGCCACGACAAATTCGTTTGTCGGTCCCGAACCGCCCGCGGTCAAGCACCCCGTAGGGGCGCGCCTCATGCGCGCCTTTCCGTCGATCCGGGCGTGGACGAGCCACGCCCCTACGCGATCCGCAATCGGGCTACGTGGCATCGGATCCGGGCAATCGTGTAGGGGCGCGCCTTGTGCGCGCCCTCCGATCCGGGCGTGGTCAAGCCACGCCCCTGCGGCTGCCCATAAAAATTGAAATTGCGCCCACCCGAACCGGGCGGCGCGTGGGCCGGCCTGCGCGCGTCCGCGCGGCGGCTTTCGCTCGTTCATTCAAACCCACGAGCGCGGGTTGCGGGGGCTTAAGCCGCCGCGGGCACAGTTGCCGGGGCAACTGGAATCACCATCGCGGGCGGGGCGCCCGCGGCCGGTGCCGCCGGCGCCTTCGCCGAACCGCGTGAGCGGTTCGGGAACTCGCCGAGCAGGAAGCGTGCGCGGGTCGCCACGATCGTCGGATCGCTGGACACCTTCGCGGCCGGATAAACGAAGTCGGCGGCGTTTTGCACCTTCCGACACAGCTTATACAGCGCGTTGGCCCCGCCGTTCAACCGGGCGGTGGCGCCCAGCTTCACGTCGGCCGCCGTGCTCGTGTCGCCATCAGCCGCCTCGAGGGCGTCGGTGGCGGCAGCGAGTGCCGTCGCATCCGCACCGGTCCAGCCATGGGGGGCCAGGTCGGCGGAATGCGCCTGCACTGCCGCGAGCAGCTTGCGCGCACGATCGAGGACCGATTGAAGGTCCCGTGGCTCGTGGATTCCGACCGAAAACTCGCTGTGGAGCAGCGGGCTTTGATCGGGAAACGCGAGCACCGCACAACGGCGGGCAAAGCCGGCGATCTGGCGGTAAGCCAGCGCCGCTTCGGCCTGCGAGTGCGTCAGCGCGTGGACCGTGCCCATCGCGCCGCTCTGATCCGTCCCATGCTGCGCGACGAGCGCAACCTGGGCCTCGAAGTCCGCGACGAGAGTCGGGGACAGGCGGGCGATCACCGGGGTGGCGATCGACGCGTCCTGCAGCGCCGTGAGGAGGCGCTGCGCCCCGCCGTAAAGCGAGGGAATGGACCGGCCGAAGCCGGTCCTTACAGATGTAGTATTCATAATATAGTATTTTTCCTTTCTGGCGTCTGGTTTATCCTCCCGGCCAAAGGAGTGCCTCGACCCATGCGGGCGGCGGAGTCGGACCGAACAAAAATTCGGGCTGGAACAACTCCGCCGTGGGCCCGGCGGGATGCCGGAGGCGGGGCCATCATCGCGACACCCCGGCGGATCGTGGGACGAAACGGTTTTCCGTTCCGCCCCGGCACGGCGTGCGACCAAATCATGAGTTCGGGGCAGCCGGTTGACCGGTGAGAATACAGGGGCTTTGAGGCAATCTTCGCGCCCCGGATTCCGGGGGTTCAGGCGGGAATTGCGTTATACGCTTTTCACACCAGGTCGATTAATGACAGAAAGAATCTTCCCACGGTCTATAGCAATACTCAAGAAAATTATCTTAGGGTGTATTACCGATCTGGATCGCAACCAGATGCCACCGCGCGGCGCAACGCCGCGGCCGGCGCCGGCAGGTCGGAGCATTGCGGGCCGTCCCGCGTTGACCCGATGCAAGAACTCTCTTGCAGAAATGCAATAACTCCCTTGCATACCGGCATGAAGTCCGAGCCGGCCAATCCCTTCGTCTTCGGGCAGGTGCTCGGCCCCGGCGCCCCGTTTTGTCCGCGCCCACTGCTGGAGCGCAGCCTCCGCGAAACCGTGGAGAACCGCCAGCGCCTCGTGCTGCTGGGCGACCGGCGCATGGGCAAGACCAGCCTGGTCGAGCACACGCTGGCCGGCGCCGACACGCTGCTCGTCTCGGTCGACTTGCTCGGGCTGGCCTCGGTCGAGGATTTCATGGATCGCGTCCTGGCGCGCCTGGAAACGGTTTTGTCCAGCAAGCGCGCGCTGACGAAACACCTTCCGCCCGCGATGAAAGCGGCGCTGTCGGCGGTGTCCGCGCTGCGCGTCGAGCTCCCTTTCGTCCACGTGGAGGCCAAGCCCACCAAAGCCTCGACCGTGATGCAGGTGATGGGCCTGCTGGCGCGCGTGAGCGAATGGAAACCGCTCACCGTGTTCTTCGACGAGTTTCAGGAAATCGTGGACCGGCTCGAGGACCAGCCGGCGCATCACCTGCTCGGCGTGCTGCGCGGCGAAATCCAGCGGCACGACCGGATCGCCTACCTGTTTGCGGGCAGCGCGAAGGATTCGCTCACGGACATTTTCACCGCGTCGGGCAGCCCGTTCTACCAGTCGGCGCGGATCCTCGAGGTGGGCCCGCTCCCGGGCGAAGCGATGGCGCAGTTTCTCACGGCGCAGTTTGCCCGGGGCAGCCGCGTCCTGGGCGAAAGCGTGCTGGCCGCCCTCTTCCTCCTCGCGGGCGACAATCCGAACGATCTCCAGCAAATGGCCTATCACCTGTGGGCGCGCTCGGCGCCCGGCCCGATCGGGCTGGCGGAATTGCGCGCGGCCGTGAGCACGCTGCTGGCGGAAATCGGGCGCGCGGGCGAGCGCGTGGTGGGCGGCGCGACGCCGGGGCAGCGGAAGATGCTCTTCGCGCTGGCGCTGGGCGAAGGCGAACTGGAAATTTTCGGCAGCGAGTTTCTGGAACTCGCCGGCTTCAAGACGCACCAGTCCGCCGACCAGGCGATCAAGGCCTTCCTGAAGGGCCCGACGGCGGTGCTGGAAAAGCAGGGCAGCAAGGTGCGCTTCCGTGAACGCTTCATGCGGCTCTGGGTGCTGGCGCGCGTGCTGCGCAACCCGCGCCTGCTCCCCACGGGGACGGGCCGCGAAGGCCAGTGGGTGCAACTCGTGCGCCCGCATCTTGGCGGACTGCTGCAATAGCGCTCCGCGAACGCCGCCCGCGTCTTCTTCTGGCGGAAGACATCCGCCCGGTAGTTACCCAGGTTAATCACGTGGTATCAGTGCCTGTTTTCGCGTTCCCCATGGCACGCTTTGAACGCCGGCATATTACGGCGGCCCATTCAAGCGGCCGATATCAGGGAGGATTGCCAGCGCTCCAGTGCCGCCTGCAGTTCGCTGAGGCGAACGGGCTTGCTCACGTAGTCGTTCATGCCGACCGCGAGGCATTTTTCGCGGTCGCCCTGCATGGCACTGGCCGTCAGGGCGATGATATAGACGGGCGCGTTCCACGGGCACGCGTGGCCGGTGTCGAGTTCGCGCTTGCGGATGAGCCGGGCCGCCTCGAGGCCGTCCAATTCCGGCATCTGGCAATCCATGAAAATCAGCGAATAGGGGATGCGCTGGAGCGCTTCGAGGACCTCGACGCCGTCGCCGACCGCGTCCGCGGAGCAGCCGAGCTTGTGCAGCAGCGCGAGCGCGACTTTCTGGTTCACGGCATTGTCCTCGGCGAGCAGGATGCGCGTGCCGGCGAGTTTCGCCCGCACGGCGCCGGAGAGCGGCGCCAACGGGGCGGCGCCGGGCTTGGGCAGGGAGAGACTGGCAGTCTCGGACTTGCCGATCACGGCGACCAGGCAGTCGAAGAGGTGCGATTGTTTCACGGGTTTGCTGAGCGAGGCATCGATGCCGGCGGCGTGCATCTGCGGCTCGGCGAGCGCGTGCCCGAGGGGCGTCAACGCGATCAGCCGCGTGCCCGCGATGGCGGGCTCGGCCTTGATCGCGCGAGCCAGGGTGAGGCCGTCCATCTCGGGCATTTCGACATCGAGCAGCGCGATGTCGTAGGGATGGCCCTCGGCGGCGGCGGAGCGCAGCGCGCGCAGGGCTTCGTGACCGCCGGCGGCGCTGCCCTTCTGGAGTTTCCACGCGAAGATTTGGTGGCGCAGAATCTGCCGGCTCGTGGCGTTGTCGTCCACGACCAGCACGCGCAGGTTCGACCAGCCGTCGCGGTCGCCGGCCACCGGGGGCTGGTCGAGCGCGGGTTTTTCGAATTGCGCGGTGAACCAGAACGTCGAGCCCTTGCCCGGCGCGCTCTCCACGCCGATCTGGCCATCCATCATGATCGCGAGTTGCTTCGAGATCGCGAGCCCGAGGCCGGTGCCGCCGTAACGGCGGGTGGTCGAGCTGTCGGCCTGCGCGAAGGCCTGGAACAGTTTCGCCTGCGTGGCGGGCGGGATGCCCACCCCCGTGTCGCGCACCTCGAACCGCAGGACGACGCGGAGGTTGCTCTCGGTCTCCTGGGTGACGCGGATCACGACCTCGCCGCCGGTGGTGAACTTGATCGCGTTGCCGATGAGGTTGACCAGCACCTGCCGCAGCCGGCCGGG
>Ga0265314_10004808_pt1 | contig 12361 bp, 10 predicted proteins | sample 4126metaG_FD_203106 | JGI IMG/M metagenome (GOLD analysis project Ga0265314, IMG submission 203106) | Rhizosphere microbial communities from Carex aquatilis grown in University of Washington, Seatle, WA, United States - 4-1-26 metaG | ecosystem: Host-associated > Plants > Roots > Rhizosphere >... | reverse complement strand
CCAAGCCCGAGACCAAGGCGACTAAGGCCAAGTTCGGATTGAGAAACACGGTTATCTTTACCCTCTCGATACTAGGTATTCTGGCTGGATTGATCGCTGCCTATTTCTTCGGCCTGGAGAGAAAGGCTCAATCTCCGGTGTTCAAACCGGTCAGCAGCCCCTACGAATCCGCGATTTATGCCAACGGCATTATCGAGAGCGACCAACCGAGCGGTGAGAACATCAACATCTATCCCGAGGTTTCCGGGCCAATCACCGAGGTACTGGTGCAAGAGGGCCAACAGGTGTCGGCCGGTGCTCCGCTGTTCACCATCGACGATTCCCTACAGAGGGCAAACACGGAGCAGCTAAGATTGCAGGCCGAGGCTTCCCTAGCGCTCTTGGAGGAACTTAAAGCGCAGCCGAGAAAGGAGACGCTAGTGATTGCCAAAGCCCAGATGAGGCTGGCCGACTCCAGCTTAAAGTTGGTCCAGGACCAGTTCGACAAACGCCGCGCCTCCTACAACCTCGACCCGCAATCGATCACCAGGGACACCTTGGATACGGCTCAGGACGCGGTCAACCAGGCGGTCGCCGGAGTGGACGTAGCCCGCAGGCAATATGAACTTACCAAGGCCGGGGCATGGAGTTACGACATCACCTACCAAGCGAAGCAGTACGAGGCGCTCGATCAGGCCCACAAGGCGGCCGACACCCTGCTCCAAAAATACTCCGTCAAAGCCCTGGTGAACGGGGTGGTGTTGGCTGTCAACGCGGCGGTCGGCAGCTACGTGTCTTCGTTGGGTGCCTATGACGCGTACACGCAGGGGCTTGATCCGCCAGTAGTGATGGGAGCGCCTCAAGACTATTTGGCCGTGCGCTGTTACGTGGACGAGATTCTCGTCTCCCGGCTGCCATCGCATTGGCATATTCGTGCGCAGATGTCCATTCGGGGAACCGACATCAAGGTGCCGCTTGAGTTCGTCCGCGTGCAACCATACGTGTCACCGAAAATCGAGCTATCTAACCAGCGCCAGGAAAAAGTTGACCTGCGCGTGCTGCCGGTACTCTTTCGCTTCGAAAAGAAAGACGCACCGGTGTATCCGGGCTCATTGGTGGATGTTTTCATAGGACGGCAATAGGGTCCAGCCGGAGGAGAAAGAGCCCAGAGCCAATGCGATGAACTATATTGGACAATGCGGGCGGTGGCGCAACGCGAGAATTAAGGCGCCATGAAATACAGCGGCATCCTGCGGATCGGATTCAAGTTGTTGGTGAACGACAAAGCCAAGTTTTCGGCGCTATTGATCGGCATCACCTTCGCAGTGTTCCTAATGATGCAAATGACCGCCATGTTCGCCGGCATCCTGAACCGGGCCTTTTCGACCGTCACGAATATAGGCGCGGCGATATGGATCATGGATCCAGCCGTCAATACGGCCACTAGCGCGATCCCAATGCCAGATTACCTCTTGGATGCGGTCCGTAGCATCGACGGAGTCAGCTATGCGGTCCCGCTTTTCATCGGTGGGGCATTGGTGAGGCTCGAGAGCGGCACGTTTCAATCCGTAAATGTGGTTGGCTTGGACGATACCAGCCTGTTTGGCCGCCCAGAACTCGAACTGGGTAACATTCAAGACATCTACGCCGACAATGCGTTCGTGGTCGTCAACGATGCGGAATTCTCAAAGCTAGAGAAGCCAAAGATCGGCACCGTGTTCGAGCTAAACGACCACCGCGGCACAATCGTGGGCATCGCCAGAGTTGCCTCGAATGGGCTCAACGGAGTGCCGACGCTCTATACCACGTATAGCCGCGCCATCGAATACATTCCGACCACCCGGTTCACCATCTCCTATGTTCTGGTGCAGGCGAAGAACGAGGCGGCTGTCGCGGGCATAAAGCAGCAAGTGAGCAAGCTTGGCTATGTGGCCTTTACAAAGGATGAATTCAACAGGCGCATCTCCGACTATTACACCTACAAGACCGGTATCGGGACGAACATTCTGTTGATGACCGTGATCAGTTTTATCGTTGGACTATCGATCTCGGGCCAGACGTTCTACACCTTTATCCTGGAAAATCTGGAGAAATTTGGCGCGCTCAAAGCCATTGGCGCGAAGGGGCGCGAATTGGTGTACATGATCCTGTTCATGGCAACGTTCACGGCGCTGACCGGCTACGGCTTGGGAATTGGACTGGTGACGTTGATGATAACGATAGCCCGAGCGCGCTTGCCGAACTACGCAGCGATGATCACATTCTGGAACTTGGGACTGGCTTTCGGCATGGTCGTACTGATCGCCGGAATCTCAAGCTATATCGGGGTCCGCAAGGTTCTCAAGATTGAGCCCTTCGACATCTTTCGGGGTTAGCGGTGCTAACACATTTTCCAAGCAACTCGCCACCTTCTAAGACCGCACCGGGCGATCACCGAAGGCAAAATGATGGCACGCTGGTGTGAACCGTTCCATGAAGACCGCGATCCAATTTTTCCAGAGGCAAAGCACAGCGAACATAGCTGCACTCCTGTGCTTGGTATTGTCCGGCGGATGCAGCTTCGCACCGAACTACGCGAGGCCGGTGGTTCAAACACCTGTAGCCTTCAAGGAACTGGCACCCGACCAATTCCAAGAAAAGGAAGGCTGGAAAACCGCGGAACCAAAGGACCACGAGGTTAGGGGCGATTGGTGGGAGGTATTCCGTGAGGCCGAGTTAAACGCTTTGGAAGGCCAGGTCACCGTTTCGAACCAGAACATCGCCGCGGCGTTCGCCAATTTCCTCGCCGCACGAGCGGTAGTAAAACAGAGCCGGTCTCAGTATTTCCCGACTGTGAGCGCCAGCCCCTCAGTCACGAGATCAAGGCAGCCATCAACGGTCGCCCAATCAGGTTCATCACAGACCCCTTCCACGATCACCGAATACTCTCTCCCGTTCGACGCTTCCTGGGAGTTGGATTTCTGGGGCCGCATCCGCAATAGTGTGAAGGCAAGTTCGTTTGAAGCTCAAGCCACGTTCGCCGATCTCGAGAATGTGCGGCTCACCGTCCAGGCGGAAGTGGCGGCCGATTTTTTTCAAGTTCGTGGGCTGGATGCCCAAAAGCAGCTTTTGGATGCGGCCGTTCGCGGTTTCCAGAGGTCGCTCAAATTGACGCAGATCCAGCGTGACGCAGGCATGGCGTCGGACCAGGACGTAGCGCAGGCCGAAACGCAGCTGAACATTACGCTGGCGCAGGCCACCGACATCGAGATCCAGCGGGCACAACTCGAGCACGCAATCGCAACGCTGATAGGTAAGCCAGCTTCCTTATTCTCCATGGCAACGAATTCACTGACCGCAAAACCCGTCTCAATTCCGTTTACGGTTCCCTCGCAATTGCTGGAGCGCCGACCCGACGTCGCTGCAGCGGAACGCCGCGTGGCAGAGGCAAACGCACAAATTGGCGTGGCGCGTGCGGCCTATTTCCCGACCATCACTTTGAGCGGTTCGGTGGGATACCAAGGTTCGTCGCTGGGGAATCTCGCGTCCGGGCCGGGCCTCGCATGGTCGGTGGGCTCGACGCTGGCGCAGACGCTTTTTGACGCTGGAAAACGTAAGGCTATCACCGAGCAAGCCCGGGCGAGATACCAAGGCACCGTCGCGAACTACCGTCAGGCCGTGCTGAGCGCCTTTCAAGAAGTTGAAGACAATCTATCGGCGTTGCGGATCGTATCGCAGGAGCTTCAGCAAGAGAACCGCGCCGTTGAATCGTCGCAACGGTATCTGACCCTGGCCAGCGACCGCTACAGGTCCGGCATAGAGATTTACCTCGAGGTTATCGCCGCACAGACGGCTCTGCTGAGTAATCAGCGGACGGCGATGAGCCTCCGGATTCAGCAGATGACGGCGAGCGTCCAGTTGATCAAAGCGTTGGGTGGCAGCTGGGAGCGCTCGACCAGGGCGACAGCGGCCGTCCCGTAAACGGCAACCTGGGGCGGAGAGAAAGCGACGCCTGGATGCTTCAACCCTATGGATCCTGGTTTTCGTTTTCGCTGGCAAGCTCAGCCTCCGGCGCTCGCGGCGTAGTCGCCGGTCCAAAAAACCTGTCCTGCAGCCACTCAAGAGGTTTGGATTATCTGCTTGCTAGCCGTGAGCAATCTCGCTACCAACGCGAAGTCCGAGCGGCAGATCGTTTCTTCACACACTGGGGCTCGTTCCAATCCCCTCCCTCCTTGGCGACTGCCGCCCGGATCTCAAACAAGGTGGAAACCACAGTTGTTTGGTGCGAAGCCGCAGCGGCGCGGGCGAAACAAAGGATCCAATCATCCTCGTTCATCAAAGCGTTGCGTAAACATGTTCGCGCAAATGATTCGCACGCGTCGGTCGGTTTCGCGAAGTAGCAAGTTTTGGCGGTCATTGAACAAGAGGAGAGGAATCCCCCGAGCAGTCTGCGCCTTTTGGCCTTCTCCAGGCTTGGACCCAGAGCCTGCTAAGTCCGGGGTTCGCCACCCAACGTTCCTTCATATCGCGTCCCGAGCCGGTTTGCGGTATGACATGTACGTCCGAGGACACGCCCACCAACCCCGAGATGGCGAGGCAGACTGAAAAGCCCATGAACCCTGAGCCGCACGGTTGTGTTAGCCGGGGCTGCCGCGGTACGAAGGGTCGTCTCTAGAGGTGGCGCGTTCTCGCGGCACTAGAACTATGACCAGCACTCATCCACCTTCCGAAAACGGCGCACGGCAAATCCTCCTTGTTGAAGACCAACCAAGCGCACAGGAACTCATCGGGATGGTGCTCCTGGGCTGCGGCTTTCAAGTGATCTCTAAGCGCGAGGGGATCGAGGGACTCAAGATGCCCACCGGGCATCGCGACACCCTCTCGATGGTCCTCACCGACCGTAACTCCCCCGTTTGAGCGGCACGGAACTGGTGCCTGGCCTTCGGTCGAAGGACAGCAATATCGCTCTTGTTGTCGCAAGTGGTGGCTGTGAACAATCTGCCATCGATCACTTGAATGGGCTTGATGTCAGGGCGTTTCTTGGCAAGCCTTTCACCGTGGCCCAACTGCTGAAAGCCATCATCGACGCGGGTGCTGGCTGGAAGGTTCCTGAGCCGACGGAGTTGTTCTCCAGAGCCGCATGACCCAGTGGGCGCTTGCCCACATGTGCGCCAACCTGCCCTCTTCCACCCAAGCCCGATGAAAACGTTCATGGTAATCGATGGCGTCCCACGGCGGGCGTTCTTCTGTAGCTTTCCTGAGGGTAACCGTTTAGCGCTGGTTGAGATGGAGAAAGGACGTTGGGAGTTCACACTCAGGCGGAAAGGCGAACGCTGTTACCATGAGGTTCCGCCGACCACAATGACGGCGTGTGGAGGATGACGGGCAGCCACTGATTTGGCTGCAAAATAGCGCGAACGGAAGATCGGTAAGGACGAGCAGATCCCCTTGCACGATGGCCCAAGCATCGGGTCTCCCATTGCCCTCTTGGGAAGTTGTCCCATGCCATTCGTGGTCAGCAATGGTTTCCCCAGCCATCGCTTTGCATGGGCACCTACCCGAAGTCGGTCCCGACCTCAGCGACGCTGAGGAAAACCCGTGAATTCCAGTTGAGACCACGGGCGAGCCACGGATGCGATTCAGTTGGCCTGCGTCCCTGTGCCCGGGAGCGCTCTTACTTCCAGCAGGTTGCTTACGTTTTCTGGCCGCCCGACCTTGGCTGCGATCTCGCCAATGACGCGTTTTCCATTCTGGGTATTGACATGTCCGCGCAACGTAATTTGGCCGTTGAGAGTGCCAACCTCCGTGTCGTGGGCGTTTTGCGAAAGGCTGGTATCGGCCCGCATTGCGGCGTAAATCTGTCGGTTCACTTCCATGTCGGCGAAGCTGAGCCCTTGGGCCAGTGGTGTATAGGCGCTGGCAGTGCCATCTTTAACATTCTGCCTCGTATTGACTCCTCCGTTAGCCGCCACCTTAGTATTTGAGTAGGTTTCCTGCTCGAAGTCCTCGTGCGGGTCATCCCCGAGGCCGCCATCGTCGCCATCGGTCCACTGGAAACGAGGCTGGTTCCTGAATGCCTGTAACGACACATCAAGGTAAAGCGCGTCGTGCGAGGGATTGAACCGCAACGCTCTGGCTGGAATCACACTCTTGGCTGGGCGATCCTCGGGGGCGAGGACGATGACGTGGAGGACACGACCTTTGCGCAGGTCGTAAAGCAAGGTGTCGACCTTGCCGAGCAGTTCGCTTTGAAGGTTCTTGACGGGCAGGTGAATGAGCTTGCCAGAACGTTGGACATAGCCAAGTGGCTCGGTAGCGGTATTGCCAGATTTGCTGGGCTGACCGTCCGCCGCGAAGTAAGGCTCCTGGCCAAAGTAGCGATAGTCCTCCGAAAGGTGCTGGCTCTGGCAGTGCTCGGCCCACTTTGACATCGCAAAACTGGGCGCGGCTTTGAACTTCTCCTTGGCCACGCCGAGCCGCAATACCCTCTCTGCTGCGTCGAACCTAAGTGCTCCTGGAGGAACGCCGACGTTCCTCTCACGAAAGCCAAGGAGGCCGCCGGATGAGACGATCATTTCAACGATGCGGCCATTCTCGAGGTCGAGGGCAAGCTCGCTCACTCTCCCGAGCGTCCGGTCTTGAGAATCCTTGGCCTCCATGCCGATGACAGAAGTCGCCTGTTGCCCTTCGCGGAAATCTGCATGGGTGGCTGGCTTCGCAACCAGCCCCGTGGACCCCAGCGTGGCGAGTACCACAATCCATCCGAAGACCCTACGAATTGCGTCCACAAGAGTGCTAACCTGGGTTTCAGCGCCGTCCTCGGGGATTACCGATGTATTTGTCATAATTGGTTCTTTATTCGCAACTGTTGTGCCGAGATCATCAATGTGGTCGCCGGTGTTGTGCTTCTTGCAATCGCTGGCTAGAAGTCGGACTTCCCTGACCATCGAGAGCATCGCTTCCGGTTCGGTCGAATCAGGGGAGTTCCTTCATGCCTTCTGGAAGGGACGGGTCCTCCTTGTTACTCGCAGACAGGCTGGCCATATCCGGTATATCCTCACAGTGACCGCAGGTGCAGTGAAGGCGGTTTGAGCCACCGGCGGCAATTGGCGTTCGTTCGATCCGCATTACTCCCCCGCAAACAGCACATTTTACTGGACCGCCGTTCATCAGGCGCATCGGTCCGGTCACTGCGTCTTGCTTACCTGCGTTTACAAATGTGGTTTCCAAAGTGTTTCTATTCGGTTCGTTTGCGCGATCAAACCCAACTTTTCTCGCGTTCCGTGCATGGTCGCTTTTGTTGATGAAGCCAGCTAATGCCATATCGTGGCTTTCGCCGTTGGCGTCCGGCCATTGCACCTGGGCTGGTCGATAGCCTCTGTAATCATCCACCAACAGATTCACGCCCTCTATTGGGGAACCCCCCCGCCTAATCCAGTGATTCCCGCGCAGCGGACCACCGGGGGCGTTGCCGGATGGTCCGCGCGTTAGTCGTCAACGATGTCCTCACGGCTGGAGCGGGCGCTGAGCCTCGTGTCCTTGTGGCGCGGCCACTTGGCCATGTGGGAAATTCCTACTCCCGGCTCGATCCATCTACTGCTTCGCGCTCCGTTTGTGGAGACGACGCGGAATCGAAGGGCTGCAAAACGTGTTGCCTTTTTGGACTTCCCGAATCGCCGCGCACACACAGCCAGCGCAAGTTTGTTTGAGCAGATGAAGGGGGCCGAAGTCGCACCGTTAAAGAATACTGGGCCAAGAGTTCAGGAATTCTGGGCGATTCTCGCGAATACCAAAACTGGTGTCCGCGTTGGTGTCCGTTTGGAACTTCTACTTCCCAAACCGTTGCCGCAAAGGCGGTTCGGAATGGAGGCGAGGGTCGGAATCGCCCACCAATCGCCCTTTTTCGGGGTCATTTGCGGCGTTTTCCTGAGGAAAACGCATGATCCGACATCTATAGGTATCTTAAGGTTTGAAGCGGTTTGGTATAGATTTCGGTAGGGTTTACAACATTCCGGCTCGCGATCTGCCGAGGTTCGAAGTCCACCCGGATCTCCTTGCCGCCAGGGGGCATCTAGTTTTGAAAATGTTCGCATCACCAAGTAATAGCTACAAAGTGAGGAAATGTGTTCAGGAAACTTCGCGCTCAGGCGATGGTTTCTTATTCCCGGCTCCGAGCGGTGCCATCAGAGGGCAAATCGCTTTGCCGTTGTTCGCGAGGAGGGTGGAATACTCAGACCCCGCACCGTAGCCCAATTGCCCACCTCCGTCTCCGATTGGGCAGGACGGAGACGACTGGTTTGCTATCATTGCGTTCAGACGAGTTTACGGGCACGATGATAAAGAGTGCAAAGATGCCATCAAGCTCCTCGGAAGGACGGTCCCGCAACTATCCTCAGAAAACTCGTACGGCAACACAACATCAAGGTGATTAACGTTGCGGGTCCACGTGCCAGCAAAAGGCCGGAGGCATACGCCTTCGTGAAAGTGGCTTTGGCCGAAGAGCTAAACTCTGCCCATCAAGATTTGAGGTGAAACATGTGTAATATTGTCGAGAATGATAGCCGCCGCCGGCTGTGTGAGATTGCCATGCTCGTTTTCCGGTTTGACCTCGACGAATACCTGAGGCAGCAGAACAAATTGCTTTTTGGGATTTTGGTCAATAACACGGGAGGAAGATGCGAACCACTTTTCGGCGATCCTCCAGCCAATATAATGGAAGAAGCCAATCAGAATTTCGTCAACTGCAAAGCGGGGTATCGGGCGAACGGAACTACTCGTTACCCAGCAATTGAGCCCAACGCGGACCTTTTCCTGCTCTCCACAGACCTCCTCCAGGAACCGAGGTGCACGGTCGACGCGCTGATCATCCATGAGTTATACCACATCCGAATCGACCCTCTTATTTCCTCTGCAACTCATGCCTCCAGTCCACACTCATTTCCTCGCGGATGAACTTGGCAAATGGGGTAATGTTCTGATCCGCCGAGGCGACCTCCAAGGCATCAAGATACTGTTTCCGGCGGGCCATACGCACGATGGTCCAAGGATAGCCTCCGGAGGCCATCATCAAGTTCATCAGGAATCGGGCCATGCGGCCGTTGCCGTCCATGTACGGGTGGATGAAGCCAAAAAGCCAGTGCCCCATCACCGCGCGGACAATGGCTTCGGGTTCGCTCTCCAGCGTGTCGAGGAGGGCGGACATGGCGTCGTTCACGGCTTCAGGCGGTGGCGGAACATGGCGTGAAGCGCGGATGAACACCGGGGCGTTCCTGTGGCCGGCGAGGTGATAAGTTTCCAGCAAACCCGCGCGAACGGACTCGCTGAACAGGGCGCGATACCAATCCGAGTAGTCCTGGCGAACAACCCGGCCGGGTTTTTCCCCATTAAGCACACGGGCCACGCTTTCTTTCACCAGGCGGAAGGCCTCCAAATAGCCTTTGGCCGCCATAGCCGCGATTTGTTGGCGGTCCCCTGGATCCTCATCGGGGTTCCAGGCGCCAGTGCGGATCTTCGCAATCAGCTCCGGCGTGACCCGGTAGCCTTCAATGGAGAGCGAATTGTAAGCGTCGTGCTCGTAAACGGCTTCAAGTTGCTGAAGGTAGGTTTCCGGCTTCGTGACCGGCTTAGCCGTAATATCCTGGAAGGTTTCCAGCACGTCACCACGAAGGGTTCGGAACAAAGCTTCAATCCGGCCGGCATAAGGCGATGCCAGGCGAGTGGCGCCGGCAAAGACGGGAGCCGGTTTGACGAAAGGGTTCTTCGGCTCAACGATTATGCCCGCCGCCTCGACCGCTCGGGTAATCTGTGCTGCCCTCTCTCGGTCACCCAGGAACTGATAAGCGCCGGCGAACCTGCCTGCCAGAGCTGGGGAATCCCTTTCCAGAATTACTCGGGCCAGATCGTCGGTGGATTTTACCGCCCGGAGCGCAATTTCGGCGTTCAGCGGCTGGTGCTCGAAAAACGATGGAGGGACGCGACAAAGTGCCATCGCCAGCGGCATCGCGCGCACCCCAAGGACGTTTTCAACTGTCCGGGGCAGGTTTTTGGCGTCCTGATATACCAAAATGGAAGTGTTGTGCGGCAGCTCCAGCAACATCTTTCCCCCGTGCGCCGTGAGGGCAACCACCTGGCGAGGAACGAGATTGGCGCCGATGTGAGCATCCACGGAAGACGTAGCCGATAGGCAGTAGTCGGAACCAAATCGTTCGTCCAGATACACCGACAGAAAATCCCAATAAGCACCATACCAGGCAGTGCTGTCCCCGGGCCTTTCTGCCGGACGACCGAGGAGATACCAGCCCTTGCAGATCTCCTGGAGATACCCTCGATCCGCCAGCAACTCCCGGTCGTAGCGCTGCAACTGGGCAGACTTCAAGACCTGCTTGCGAGCGGCGGTGGCGGCACGCTGCAAGGCCTCAGCCAGCCTGGTTTGGAGTTTTTCAGCCATGCACTGTGTTATTATGTTTACTCCAACTGTGTTTTCACGTCAACATTAACTGTGTTATTGTGCTGCAATGCGCTGTGTTATCCTGTGTAAGCCGCCAGGCATGCCGGCCGTTTGCGGGCAATTTGCGATGTTGCGAGCCCATGATTATATTGCTGCGTGGGCGAGAAGCTCTATTCCTTCGCCGAAGAGTTCATAAAAGACTGTGCGGAGTGCGGCAAGAATCGGTATGTGCAGCTCATTACTGCGCTTCGGACGATTCAAGGGGATGAACTGACCCTCCGAGGTGAAGAACCGCCACAGAAAGGCCCAGGGCGGCATCGCAAGTTGGTTGAGCACCTTCTGAAAATCAGCGTTGCTACCACGAATTACACCTGTTCCATTGGATTTGCCGCCTATCGGGCTGACCGCAGCCAGAAAGGGTGGGATGCCGCCTTCTGCCGCGTCCTCATGAACGGGAAAGAAAAGGAAATCCGCGCGCGAAAGCCGTGCGTTTCCAACGACGAAGCCTGGGCATTAAGCGATATCTCGTTCGAATTAAACCGAGGAAAAGAAGAGCTGGCTTCAAACGAGACAATCCATGGAGTGCCCGCTCAGTCTGAGCGATACACAAAAAAGGATTTCAATCTGCAGGAGTTGGCCCGCATCAACTTCGAACACCTTCGCCAGCCCTACCTCTTCCAGCTTTGTTTGGAATTGGGGTTGGATGCGGTCGTGAAGCCTACCGATATCCGGCTTTTGGTAGCCAAGCAACAAGACAGGATCTACCTCACAGGCAGGTGGCCGAGACCAGCACCACCACCAACCCAGCGTAAACGCGCCGGCCCATAAAACGCACCGAGGCCGGAGTATGCCTTCGCCGGCAGCCTTCTTTGCCACAACACAGGCTGAACCGCAGATCCCACTGCGGCCCCCCTCGTGGCTTGCGTTCGTAGTCACTGCGATGCAGCTTGCCACCGCACAGCAGACAACCTCTGGACCGAGCTTCTTCGGTTAGATCGGCATCGACCTTTTCCAGCAGTTGAAATAACTCTTGATCTGCCAGATGATGCTGGCACCAGCTTTCTCCGTATCTTTGTTTTGACACCTTAGATCGGAGACAAAAAACCCTCGCAGGGCAAGTCCTCCGCGAGGGTTCCAACTATTGACCAGGCTATTCAGGAAAACCAAGGCTCCTGCCCTTACCTCCATCGCCTACCATGCAAAAACCAGCAATCGGCTCCCTCGGCTTTCGAGTCAGTGCTCATTGCTCCAGACGTTGCGGTTGATGGGTGTTTTGATTGCTCCCGGCGCGACCGCCAGCACACGCACTCCGTGGGGCGCGGCTTCCTGGGCTAGATTTTTGGTCAACATGCTCACCGCCGCCTTGCTGGCGGTGTAGGCGCTGTATCCGGACCACGCGATTTCTTCATGCACCGAAGTGGTGCTTAAAACGACACCGCTTTTCTGCGCCACCAAGCGCTTCAGGGCTTCGCGGGCGCAGTAGAAACCACCAAGCAAATTCACCTCAATCACTTTTCGCCACGCGACAATATCCGCCTTCCAACCCACCGCGCTCGCGCCGTCGATCCCGGCGTTGTTGATGAGAATATCAATCCCGCCCCACGTCGCATCCATCTGCCGGAACATCTTCTCGACTGCCTTGGGATTTGAAACATCCGCCTGAATTGCGATCGCCTCGCCGCTCTTCTGTTTGATTGTCTTCACGAGCGTATCCGCTGCCTTCGGAGGTCCCACATAATTGATCGCCACTTTTGCACTGGCTTCGGCCAGAGCCAAGCCAATCGCCGCACCGATGCCGGAATTTCCGCCGGTGACGAGAGCGCGTTTGCCTGTATCCGTCCGAGGAACGGGCAGTAGCCGGCTCGCCAGGAGATCGGCTACCGTAGCGGGGTGATCCTGCGAACAAGGGCGAAGCAAAGCGGCTTTCCGGCCGCTGGCCTACTTGGGAAGGCGAGT
>Ga0265314_10004807_pt1 | contig 12364 bp, 12 predicted proteins | sample 4126metaG_FD_203106 | JGI IMG/M metagenome (GOLD analysis project Ga0265314, IMG submission 203106) | Rhizosphere microbial communities from Carex aquatilis grown in University of Washington, Seatle, WA, United States - 4-1-26 metaG | ecosystem: Host-associated > Plants > Roots > Rhizosphere >... | reverse complement strand
CGCGCACGGATGCCACCGGCACCACTTATCATGTTTATGCCGGAGGAGCCATGGCGCAACTGCTCACCCGCGAGCCGCCCAACGGCACGAAATATTATTACGTCTACGGGGCGGGGCAGTTGCTCTACGAGATTTCCGAAGGCGGCTCGGCCCCGACCGGGCTGATTTATTATCATTTCGACCACAATGGAAACACCATCGCGCTCAGCAACAGCACCGGGCAGGTCGTCCAACGCAATGAGTACAGTCCATACGGTCAGTTGACGCAGGCCAGCGCGAATTATGATACGCCGTTTTTGTTCGCCGGAGCTTTTGGCGTGCAGACCTCGGGCGACGGTCTGCTCTACATGCGCGTTCGCTACTAGCACCGGTTTTTTGAGCCGAACTGGGATCATCAGTCAGCGGACCGCCGGTATGTTCTGCGTTTGTCGGTATCTGGAATATCGGCAAGGACGCCGTCTGTAGGTTTGCGAAATGGGCGGAGGTGTATTCATAGGGAGGCTCCATGCGCATACTGGTGATCGAAGATGAACGGCAGTTGGCCCGGCATTTGTCGGGGGTCTTGAGCCGTCAGGGTCACACGGTGTCGGCGCAGAACGATGGGGCGCTGGGGCTGGCGCAGGCGCTCAAGGAGCCGCCGGATCTTCTGGTCCTGGACTTGGGCCTGCCGGGCATCGACGGCTTTGAGGTGTTGAAGCGGCTGCACGACGCGGGTTGTCCGGCGCGTGTGCTGATCCTCACGGCGCGGGGAGAAATCGAGGACCGGGTGAAAGGACTCAAGGCGGGTGCGGACGATTATCTGACCAAGCCGTTTTCCATGGATGAACTGGTCGCGCGCGTCGAGGCGCTGGGGCGGCGGGGGATGACGCCGACGGCGACCGATTTTCTCAAGGTAGCGGATTTGCAGATGGACGTGTATCACCGCCGGGTGACGCGGGCGGGGCAGGTTATCACGCTTTCGCCGCGGGAATTTGAACTGCTGTTGGTGCTGATGCAGGAGCCCGGCCGGGTTTTCTCGCGCACGGAGCTGTGCGAGCGGGTGTGGCAGCGCGATCACGAATACGACACCCGCACGGTGGAGATCTTCATCACGCGTTTGCGAAAAAAAATCGACAACGGTTTTGCTCCGCCGTTGTTGCATACGCTGCGATCGGTCGGCTACACGATCCGGGTCGGTGAATGATGCGATTCCAGTGAAGACCACGCCTAGTTTCATGTGCCCGTTGCCGCTCCTACACCAAACCAAGCCGAACCCATCGCGAATGAAACTATCTCAGATTCTCCTCGTGGGGTTGTTGGGCTGCTTTTTCCAAGCTGAGGGGCGGGCGGCCTCCATCGAGGGCACAGTGACACTGCCCAAAGCGCGGACCGCGCCGGTTATGAGCCAGCGTTATGAGATCGTTTCGAAAGGCGGGGTGATCGCGACCAATCCTCCGGTGGCGGTGGTTTATCTCGACGGGGAGTTTCCGGCGAAAACAGATCTGCCGTTGGCACGGATGGAGCAGAAGGACCTGGTGTTTGTGCCGCAATTGCTCGCCATCCGGGTGGGCACCCGCGTGGAGTTTCCCAATCTCGACGATACCTTCCACAATATTTTTTCCTACTCGAAGGCCAAGCGGTTCGATCTGGGGCGCTACCGCGGCGACGAAAAACCGGTGCCGAGCGTGGTGTTCGACACACCGGGGCTGGTAACCCTGCGCTGTGATATTCACGAGCACATGCGCGGGGCGATTTTGGTGCTCGCGACGCCGTATTTCGTCATCACCGACACCGAGGGAAATTTTCGTTTGGATGGTTTGCCGGCGGGGACGTATAATCTGCGCGTCTGGCTGGACAGCAAAACCACCCGTGAGCAGACGGTGGTCTTGCAGGAAGAATCCCATTTGCACGTGGATCTGCCGTGAAGTTTCCGGGACCAGTGGAGCTCTCGCCCGAAGCGACCCTTTTTCGCCGCCGGTTGTTGATCGCCCTCGTCCTGGTGGTGTCGGTCACGACACTCACGGTAATCGGGGTGAGCCGGAGCAAGATTGCGGCGGATGAAGAGCGCCTTTTGGAAAGCGAGTTTCAATCGAGTCTCGCGCTGCTGCACAGCGTCCAGCAGATCCGCCATGCCACGCTGGTCGAGCGCTGCCGGGCGTTGGCGCGCAAGCCCAGGATTCATGCGGCGTTGGAGGATGGCGCGGTGGATCTGCTCTACCTGAGCGCCGATGACGAACTGCGCGATTTGCTGGCCGAGCCCGTTTCGACCAAGTCGGGGACGCGTTCGGAAATGGTGGCCCGGTTCTACCGGTTTCTCGATGCGAACGGGAAACTGATTCCCGCGCAAAACACCGCCAAAGCCGGGGCGCTTGGCGCGGCGGATGAGAGCCGGCTCTCACTGCCCGCCTTGCCGGCGCAACCGCAGGTCGGTTACCTGACCTTGGTGCAGACGGGCGGGGGCGTCGCGATTGTCGAAGTGATCGTGGTGCCGATCATCGCGCAGGAAACCGGCGAGCGCATTGCGGCATTGGTGCTGGGCTTCGATCCGGTGCAACTGGACAGCCGGCCCCTGGGCACGGATTTTGTGAGTGGCATCTGGTTCGAAGGGGAATTGTTTCCGGCGACATTCGGGGGCTCGGCTCCGGGGGATCTGGGCAAAGAATTGCGGCGCCGGATGGGGGCGGATGGATCGCACGAACAGCGGCTGCACCTGGACGTCGCCGGTGAATCCTGGCTGGTCCTGATGAAGCGGCTCAATCCCGGGATGCAACTGGCGCCGGCGGATGAGATCTGCGCATTTCCACTGGCAAAAATGCTGCAGCGGCAAAAGGAGACGGGCTGGCAGATTGTCGGGGTGGGGGCAGTGGTGATGCTCGTGGGCTTTTTCTCCAGCTACATCGTATCTTTCCGGCTCACCGTGCCGGTGGAACGGCTGGCGCATGATTCGCATGAGCAACGGATGGGCCGGGAGAAGGCGGAGGCGGCCTTGGAATCCACGAGCGCCGAGCTGGGCCGGGCGGCGCGATTTTCCGCGAATGCCTCGCATCAACTTAAGACTCCCGTGGCGGTATTGCGCGCCGGACTGGAGGTGATGCTGGCGAAAAAAAGCCACACCAATCTGGGGGAGCGCGACGAAATCGCGGCGCTCATCCACCAGACCTACCGTGTTTCCAGCGTGATCGAGGATCTGCTGCTGCTTTCCCGCATGGATGCGGGGCAATTGAAATTGAAGCTGGGACCGGTGAACTTGAGCGAGTTGATCGAGGCGGCACTGGACGATTTGAGCGCCATGCCGGAGGAGGAGCATGAGCTGACGGTGGAGGAAGATTGTCCCGGGGGACTCTGGATTTTGGGGGAGAAACGATACACGGCGCTGATCCTGCAAAACCTGCTGGAGAATGCGCGCAAGTACAACCGGCCGGGCGGACGCATCAAAATCGTCGCGGGCGAAAAGGACGGCGAGGTGCGGCTCGCGGTGGGCAACACGGCGGAACAATCGATCCCGCCCGAGGTGCGGGAGCATATTTTTGAGCGCTTTCACCGGGGCGGGGTCGGAGAAAATATTCCCGGTTACGGGCTCGGCCTGAATCTCGCGCGCGAACTTGCCCGCATTCACCAGGGGGATTTGCGGCTGCTCACCTCGGACGAGACGTGGACTGAATTTGAAGTGAAGTTCCGGGCGTCTCCGTGCCCGGCGTCGGCCAAGGGAGGTGCCGCATGAAGCGGATTTTCCCACTCATCTGGCTCTGCCTTGCTTTGGTGGCTAATCGGGGGGCCGGAGCGGACGAGTGGCTGGATGATCTGTCCGACCGGCTTAGTTTCGCCAGCGCGGATGGCTCTGTGCGCGGCAAGCTGGGCGGCTCGCTGGAGCTGGAGGGTTATGCCGCTTCAACTCCCGTGGGTAATCTGATTTTCTCCGACCAAAAACTTCTCTTCAACCCGCGGCTGGCTTTGTTTTTGGATGTCCAGGCGGGACAGCGGGTGTATTTTTTCACCCAGTTGCGGGTCGACCGGGGATTTGATCCGTCGGATGATTCCCTCGGGGTTCGGCTGGACGAGTATGCGTTGCGGCTGGCGCTGTGGCGGCCCGGGCGGCTCAACGTGCAGGTGGGAAAATTCGCCACGGTGGTGGGCAATTGGGTGGCGAGGCACGATGCCTGGGACAACCCTTTCGTCACGGCGCCGCTATTGTACGACAACCTCACCGGCCTTTGGAGCAGCCGGCCGGCGCCAAGTGCCGACTGGTTGCTGGCGTGGGCGCATGTCCAGCCGGCGGGGACGGGCGCGGAAGTGTATGCTGACAAATACCGCCGGCTTCCGGTGATCTGGGGGCCGGTATATGCCCAGGGTGTCGCGGTCTCCGGCGCGTGGGGCCGGTTCACTTATGCGGCGGAATTGAAAAACACCGGTCTCGCTTCGCGTCCCGAAGAATGGCGGAAAGCGGACTGGGCATGGGGTCATCCCAACGTTGATGGCCGGGTCGCCTACCGGCCGGATGAAATGTGGGAGCTGGGTCTTTCTTGCAGCGAGGCTGATTATCTCGATCAAACCGCCGCCGCCTTTGTGCCGCCCGGACTCAACCGGCATGATTATCGTCAGCGCTTGGTGGCGCAGGATCTGCGCTTTGCCTGGCATCATTTTCAGTTTTGGGCCGAAGCCTGCACGGCGCGTTTTGCCATCCCCGGCGTGGCCGACGTCGGCACTTTCGCCTATTATCTGGAGACGAAATATAAATTCACCCCGCAGTTTTCCGCGGCGGTGCGCTGGAACCAGCAGCACTTCGACGAGGTGAAGGATTTTTCCGGACAAAACGTGCCTTGGGGCCGGCAGGTGTGGCGCATCGACGTGGCCCCCGCCTTGCGTTTTTCCGCCCACACCCAGTTGAAGCTGCAGTACAGCCTGCGGCACGACGATCCTTCGCCGGAAAAGTACACGCGCTCGGTCGCGGCACAACTGCAGATCAGGTTTTGATTTCAACTGGATCGGGCGGTGGGGCCATCCGGCGGCTGCCCGCTGGCATAAAAATTAGTAACAGGTTGGTTACGGGAAACTCCTTCAGGGCCGGGCGGTTTATGCCCTATTTCCATCTTGCCCGCCATGTCCGTCTGCCGCCCCCCACGCCCCTTGTCCGACCGAAACCCACCAGCCTCACCATTGGCCGGTCTGTGTCTTACGGCGGCGCTTTTTTTTGTTTCTCCCCGGGGCGCGCAGGCTGAATCCGCCGCCACCTATAAATTCCAGGAATACCATGAGGCCAACGGGCGGATCGAAGTGCAGTCGCAATCCGCCCTGATCGAACAGTCGCTGGGCACCGACACCCGGTTGAAAATCACCGGGGTGATCGATGCGATTTCCGGAGCCACGCCAACCGGGCAACCCGCCACCACGCCGGGCGGCGAGGTGCCTGTGGCGGAAATCTCTGACCGGCGCAAAGCCGTCAGCGCGGAGCTCTCCCGCCAATTCTCCCTCGTCAATGTCGCCCTCGGTTATGCCAACAGCCGGGAAAGCGACTACATCTCCAACGGGTGGTCGCTTAACACCCTCACCGATTTCAACGATAAAAACACGACGTTGCGCGCTGGCATTGCCGGCACCGATGACGATGTGAAAGTGCAGTACCAGCCGCAGTGGGCAAAAAAACGCACCAACGATCTGATCATGGGCGTCACCCAACTGATCGATCCGCGCACCACCGTTTCCGTTGATGTCACCTGGGGCCGAGCGACGGGCTACCTGAGCGATCCGTACAAATTGGTGCAAAAACGGACCGAGGTGAATCCGGGGGATTTTCTCAATCTGCTCTTTTCGGAAAACCGCCCGAATGAACGCAACAAATGGACCGCCTTTGTGGCGTTGAACCATGCCTGGCCGGAGCTGCATGGGGCCGTGGAAGCCGGCTATCGTTTCTATCATGACACCTTTGGGACCGACGCCAATACCCTGGAAATTTCCTGGTTCCAGCGCATCGGCAGAAACTTCATCCTGAAACCCGAGCTGCGCTTTTATCAGCAAAGCGCCGCCAATTTTTATTATTACCAACTGGACCGGACTTCGATCATCCCGCTTTCCGGCCCGCCAGTCGGCCAGGCGCCCTTGTATTCGTATGATTACCGGTTGTCCGCGCTGCGGACTTTCACTTACGGCTTCAAGGCGGTTTGGACAGTTTCAGACAGCGCGCAGCTTGACGTGGCCTGCGAACAATACGACATGCGGGGCAGAGATGGAGTGACCGCAGCGAGCGCCTATCCGCGGGCGTCAATCGTGACACTCGGCCTGAAAATATCCTGGTGAATTGACTCCGCCCTCCTGCTTATGGGCAACCTATGACCTCAGCAGCCACAATGTCGCGTCAGCCGCTGTTCGGAGCGATCCGCACGGACACATTCGGCACCCTGCGCAAACTGTCGTTTCCCGCGCTCGGTACGATTTGCGAGGTGCAGTATGTCGCCCCTGGTTGGGACAAGGAAGCGGTGGCTTTCGAACGCGCGGTTGTGGCGTGGGTGGAGGCGTTCGAGGCGAAGTACTCGCGTTTCCGACCCACCAGTCTCGTGAGTCGCATCAACGCCACCGCCGGGCACAACTGGGTGGCGGTAGACGACGACATGAGCCAGCTCCTGGCGTTGTGTGATATTTTGCACAGCATGACCAATGGCGTGCTGGACCCGACTGCGCTGCCCTTGATCGAGCTTTGGAACTGGAAAGCGGCACATCCCGTGATTCCCAGTACCGGGCAAATCGACGCGGCTCGCCGGCTCGTTGGCTGGAACAAGGTGCAGCGCGCCCCGCACAAAATGTTTCTGCCCGAGCCGGGCATGGCGTTGGATTTTGGCGGATTCGGCAAAGAATATGCGGTGGATGTTGTCGCGCAGATGGCCTTGGACCATGGCATCAACAATGTCCTGGTTGACTTTGGCCACGATCTGCGGGCGCTCGGCGCGCCGCCGGGAAAATCATTCTGGCATGTTGGTCTGGAAGATCCAAAAAATCCCGGCAAATCCCGCGGCAGCATCGGGGTCACGGGCCTGGGCGTGGCTTCGTCGGGAGATTATATCCGCAATTTTAATATCAACGGACGGCGCTATGGCCACATCATTGATCCGCGCACCGGCTGGCCGGTATCGAATGGGTGCCTGCAGGCCACGGTGATTGCCGATACCTGCCTGCATGCCGGGGTGCTAAGCACCACGGCTTTTGTGTTGGGCCCCACCGAAGGCATGAAATTCATCCAGGGATTCCCCCGGGTGGAAGGCCTGCTGGTCGCCGATTCCGGACGGGCGCAAACCCCGGGATTTTTCAACCATGTCGTATCCTAAAAAAATCTGGGCCGGTCTCCTGTCGTTTGGCACCATGCTCTCGTGCCTCCGGGCCGAGATGAAAGCGGGGGAGGTTTTTCCTGCCCTAAGCGAGGTTGGCCCGGCGTCGCCGGCCACGGCCGGGAAAATCACCCTGGTGGACTTCTGGGCCTCGTGGTGCGCACCGTGCAAGGAATCATTTCCGGCCTATGCGCAGTTGCAGACTGATTATGCGGCCCGAGGCCTGATCATCGTGGCCGTCAGCGTGGATGAAAATCCGGATGCTTTCGCCCGTTTCGTGAAAAAAATGCATCCCGCTTTCACCGTCTGGCGTGACGAGGATCACCGGCTGGTTCAACGGGTGAATGTCCCCGCCATGCCGACGTGCTACCTGCTTGGCCGGGACGGCCGGGTGCGCTTTGTGCACCAGGGTTTTCACGGCGCCCAGACTGACCGCCAGATCCGCCAGGAGATAGATTTGCTCCTGGCGGAAAAATTGTCCGCCGCCCCATGAAAATAATTCCATTCCACCGCCTCGTCGCCCTGTTGCTCACTGTGCCCGCCCTGGCCGCTTTGGGTGGTTGTGCCAATCCCAGCCTGGTGCGCGTCCATCCCTGGGAGCGCGCGACATTGACCGATTATACCATGCGCCCGGAGCGCGACCCGCTGGCGACCGCAATGGGTGAGCACATCTATTTTTCCCGCGAGTCCGCTTCCGGCGGCCGTGGCGTCGGCGGCAATGGCTGTGGTTGCAACTAGCCGGTCGGACCGAAATTTTTTTGTACTCGCGAAAAAGGGCTGAACATCCGCAAGACTTTTGCGCGGTCGATGCCCTCCGATGTTTCTTGGCGCGATCGGTAACAATCTTGTTACGGCAAGTCGCTTTCCCCGAGTGAAAAACTGGGTGAACTATCCCTTCCAGACAAAGTTGACCCACGACTTCGCAAACGAGCAACGCCTTTTGCCCTCCATGAAACTCTCCGCATTTTTCGTCCGTCGTTCCCCCTGGATCAATCTTCCCGGCGCCATTCTCATGATGCTGTTGCAGCGCACGCCGGTGTTGAACGTTGTGGCGGCCGTCGACGAAATGGTCATCGCCTCACCCGTTGGCACCGTGCTCAAGTCCGCTCTTGCCACGGTCGCGGCCCTCGGGGCGGTGAACACGCTCGTCGGCGCGAGCGCGCTCACGGTATCGGCGGGCACATCGACTGGCATCACGGTCGTGGTTGGCTCTCCCCTGTCGGTTTCTTTTTCTCTTCCCGGGTCGGACAACGCATTCGACCCGACGGCCAAATGGACGCTTGCCATTGCGGCAGGATCGTCATTTCCACCGGGATTGAGCTTTTCGGGACTGACAGCCGCAGGCACGGCCAATGTTAAGTTTCCTCAACTCTCAGGAACGCCCACCACGGCAGGCGTCTATAATCTCACTTTGCGGGCAATTTCTGCGGACAACGTCTTTTCGTCGCCAATCTATGCCTATGCGGTCACGGTTACGGGCACGGCCAACACCGCGCCTTCAATCACGACCCAGCCAACGGGTCAGACCGTGACTGCGGGAGCGATGGTGACATTTACCGCCACGGCTGACGGCACACCCACGCCGACCTATCAATGGCAGAAAGGCGGGGTGAATATTCCGGGGGCAACCAGCACGACCTACACGATTGTTTCCACGGTGACCGGCGACGCCGGCATCTACACGGTGGTGGCAACCAACAGTGTCAGCAGCGCCACTTCCAATGGCGCGACATTGACGGTGAATGCGGCCCCCGTGGCGCCTTCGATCAATTCCCAACCCGCCGATCAGACAGTCACGGCCGGCCAGTCGGCTTCATTTTCTGTGGGGGCCGATGGCACCGCGCCGTTGAGTTATCAGTGGAGGAAGAATACGGTCAATATTCCCGGCGCCACCGGCTCGACCTACACAATCGCCTCCACTGCCGGCGGCGATGCCGGAACATACACGGTGGTTGTGAGCAATGCCGTCAGCAACGTCACCTCCAACGGCGCTACCCTGACCGTTAATGCAGCACCTGCCGCTCCCGCCATCACGACCCAACCCTTGGCTCAATCCGTTAACGCCGGCAGTCCGGTCACTTTTGTTGCTGCGGCCAGTGGCAACCCCGTACCCACCTATCAGTGGCAGAAGAACGGGGTGAATATTGGCGGTGCCACGAACAGCAGCTACACGATCGCCGTGGCGGTGGGTGGCGATTCTGGCAACTACGCGGTTATCGCCACCAATTCGGTCAGTTCGGCCACCAGCAATAGCGTGCTTCTTTCGGTAATCGTTCCTCCCAGCAACGCCATCGTAACGATTACGGTCGAATAAATTCACCGCGCAGTTTTCCCCACGCGCAGTTGATGCCGCACAACCTGCGGCACGGTGATCCTTCGCGGGAAAAGTGCGCGCACTCGGTCGCGGCACCACTGCGGATTCGTCTTTTTGATTTCCATGCAGGGCCGGCGGTCAAGCCCTACGAAATGATCGGGCTGCAAATCAGCTTGGATTGGAACATTTATAACAGGTTAGTTACAGAAAACTCCTTTAGGATCATGCCGATCATTTCTTATTTTGATTTTTGTCACCATGCTCCCATCCCGCCAGCCACCGCCTTCGAGTGACCGCATTCCAGCAGCCTCACCCTTGGCCGGTTTGTGTCTGACGGCGTCGCTTTTCCTTGTATTGCCCCGGATTGCGCAGGCGGATACCGTAGCTGCCTACAAATATCAGGACTATCAGGAGTCCAACGGACGGATCAAGGTGCAGGCTCAATCCGCGCTCGTCGAGCAGACGCTCGGGACCGAGACGCGTTTGAAATTCACCGGCGTGATTGATGCCATCACCGGCGCCACGCCGACCGGACAGCCGGCCACAACTTCAGGCGGAGCCGTGCCGTTGACAGAAATCGAGGATCGGCGCAAAGCGTGGACGCTGGATGTATCGCGGCAGTTTGGCCGGGTGAATCTTGCGGTCGGAGCCGCCAATTCCCGCGAGAGCGATTACGTGTCCACGGGTTTCTCGCTCAACACGCTCACCGATTTTAACCAGAAAAACACCACGCTGCTCATTGGTCTGGCCGGCACCAGTGATGACGTGAAGGTTTTCTACCAGCCGCAGCGGGCCAACAAACGGACCACCGACATCATCGTCGGCCTCACCCAGTTGCTTGATCCGAAAAGCACGGTGCAGTTCAACTTCAGCTACGGCCGGGCCACGGGTTATCTGAGCGATCCGTACAAACTGATCGAGAAAAGAACGGAACTGTTGCCCGGCCTCTTTCTGCCGCTGACTTTTGCCGAAAACCGACCGGACGAACGCGACAAGTGGATCGGATATGCGGTCTACAATCACGCGGTCACCGAATGGCATGGTGCGGCGGAGGCGAGTTATCGCCTGTATCACGACAGCTTTGGCATCACCAGCCACACGGTGGCGCTCGCTTGGTTTCAGGAGCTGGGGCCGCAGGTCATTCTGTCGCCGACTTTACGTTACTATCAGCAGACCGCAGCCGATTTCTACCACGTTTCGCTCGATGGATCGACGATTACTCCCGGAATTATGCCGAATCCCGCCGGTCCATTTTTCTCCGCCGACTATCGTCTCACCAAATTGGATACGCTGACCTACGGTTTGAAGCTCATCTGGACGCTGGCCAAGTCGTGTCAGTTCGACATTGCGTGGGAACGCTACGAGATGAAGGGCCGCGACGGAGTCACCTCCGCGAGTGCTTTTCCCCGGGCGAATATCATCACCGCAGGTTGGCGTCTGAACTGGTGATATTAAATTCCACCCATGAATTCTCGCCCCGCTAATCACGAAGTTCTGCCCGTTTTCGTCCCGCCTCACGCGCCGATCGCGAAAACCTACGGGGTGTTCCTACAAGGCCGCGAGCGGCGGTTGCGGCGGCGGCAATTGATCAAAGATTGAGGACCAGCCGCCCACAGATTTCAGTTTAGTGCCCCCCATGACAAATTCACTCACACTCCGATTGTCGCGGCGCCTGGGTAAGCTTCAGCTCTCGGGTTTCATGCTCATTGCGTTGTTGCAACGCACTCCGGTGTTGCGGTTATTGGCTTCGGCTGAATCTGTCTGGGTAGGTTCATCTTTTGGGCAGGTGTTGAAAACCTCGGTGGTGGTCGCGAGCATGTTGGGCGCGGTAGACACACTGGCGGGGGCGACTGAGTTTGTGGCGAATCCGATGGGCCCGGCCGATGCGACCGTGGGGACGCCTTTTTCTGCGGTCTTTGCTTACCTCGGAGGCGCCGCCACTGTGGGTTCGTACTCAATCACCGGTCTGCCGCCAGGACTCTCGGTGCCCGGATCGGTCAACGGAACGCTCAATGGCACCTCGGGTAGTATCACGGGAACGCCGACCCTAGCCGGCGAATATGATGTGAGTATCAGTGCGTACGATGATCCGAATCTTGGGCTCGGGAAGTATGGCAGCGTGGCCTTTGTCTATACCATCATGGTGAGCGACGCCGGAGTGGGGCCGGCGATCACCTCCCAGCCCGCCAGTCTCACCGTGACCCCCGGGCAATCGGCCGTTTTTTCAGTGTCAGCGACGGGCGATCCCACGCTAACCTATCAATGGCGCAAAGACGGAGCGCCGATTAACGGCGCGGTGGGCTCGACCTACACGATTCCATCCACCGTCAGTGGTGACGCGGGCACGTATACCGTAGTGGTGACCAATCCGGTCACCAGTGTCAGCTCCTCCGGCGCGATTTTGACCGTGACGTCGTCTCAGGTGAGCCCGGCGATTACCTCCCCGCCGGCAAGTCAGACGGTGATGGTCGGACAGCCGGTTTTGTTTTCGGTGACAGCCGATGGTACGGCACCGCTGGCTTTCCAATGGCGGAAGAACGGCTCAGACCTCGCTGGTGCGACCAGCGCGACTTATACCATTGCCGCGGCAGTCAGCGGCGACGCGGGAACCTATACCGTGTTCGTGAGCAATTCCGTCAGCAGCGTTACCTCCAATGGCGCAATCCTGACGGTCAACGCCGCGTCCGCCGCGCCGATCATCACAACGCAGCCCTTGAATCAGACGGTTAATGCCGGCGCTACAGTGACATTCATCGCG
>Ga0265314_10004806_pt1 | contig 12365 bp, 8 predicted proteins | sample 4126metaG_FD_203106 | JGI IMG/M metagenome (GOLD analysis project Ga0265314, IMG submission 203106) | Rhizosphere microbial communities from Carex aquatilis grown in University of Washington, Seatle, WA, United States - 4-1-26 metaG | ecosystem: Host-associated > Plants > Roots > Rhizosphere >... | reverse complement strand
TCGTCCTTGCCGATGCCGGTGCCAAGCGCCGTAATCATGGCGCGGATCTCTTCGTGGCCCAGCATCTTGTCGTAGCGGGCCTTCTCCACGTTCAGGATTTTGCCTTTCAGCGGCAGAATGGCCTGGAACCGGCGATCGCGGCCCTGCTTGGCGGTGCCGCCGGCCGATTCGCCCTCCACCAGATAAAGTTCGCAGCGATCCGGGTTGCGTTCTGAGCAGTCCGCCAGCTTGCCCGGCAGCCCTCCGCCGTCCAGCGCGCCCTTGCGCCGCGTCAGGTCGCGCGCCTTGCGCGCCGCTTCCCGCGCCCGCGCCGCCTCAATGGCCTTGTTGATGATGCGCTTGGCCACCGGCGGGTTCTGCTCCAGGAACATGCCCAGCCGCTCGTTCACAAACGCCTGCACCGTGCCCGCGATATCGGAGTTCAGCTTGCCTTTGGTCTGGCCTTCAAACTGCGGCTGCGACAGCTTCACGCTCACCACCGCCACCAGCCCCTCGCGCACATCGTCGCCGCTCAGATTCTCCTTCATGTCCTTGAACAGCCCAAGCTGCTGGCCCACCGCGTTGATGGTCCGCGTCAGCGCCGTCCGGAATCCCGACAGATGCGACCCGCCGTCCACCGTGTTGATGTTGTTGGCAAAGCTGAACACCGTCTCCGAGTAGCTGTCGTTGTACTGCAGCGCGATCTCGAGCTCGACCGCGTCCCGCGTCGCCTCCATCACTATCGGCTTCTCGTGCAGCGTCTGCTTGCCCCGGTTCAGATGCTTTACAAACTCCGCAATTCCGCCCGCGTACTTGAACTCCGCCCGCTTCGCCTCGCCCGTCTTCGCGTCCGCCGTGCGCTCATCGGTCAGCGTGATCTCCAGGCCCTTGTTCAGGAACGCCATCTCCCGCAGCCGCTGCGCCAGCGTGTCGTAGTTGTACTCGGTGGCGGCAAAGATGCTCCTGTCCGGCAAAAAGTGAATCTTCGTGCCCCGCTTCTTGCTCGTTCCCGCCTTGCGCAGTTCGCTGGTGGGTAGCCCGCAACTGAAGTCCATCTCCCAGGTATGTCCATCGCGCCAAATCTCCACGTTGAATTCCTGGCTCAGCGCGTTCACGCAGCTCACGCCCACCCCGTGCAGCCCGCCGGAAACCTTGTACGTCGAGGAGTCGAACTTGCCCCCCGCGTGCAGTTTGGTCAGCACCACCTGCACCGCCGGCATCATCTCCCCGTTGCCCACCGGCATCAGGTCCACCGGAATGCCACGCCCATCGTCGACCACCGTGATCGAGTTGTCCACGTGGATCACCACGTCGATCTTCTTGCAGTACCCCGCCAAAGCCTCGTCCACTGAGTTGTCCACCACCTCGTACACCAGGTGGTGCAGGCCCATCTCGCCCGTCGACCCAATGTACATGGCCGGCCGCAGGCGCACCGCCTCCAGCCCTTCCAGGATTTTGATGTTTTCGCCGGTGTAGCTTGAGTCTTTAGGGTCGTCGGGAACAGGGGTCGGTTCAGTCGCCATATCCATCCATCCGGCATTCGCTCCGAGCAGCCGGCGCAGGGGGTCCGCCAGGACTCGTCAATCCGCACTAACCAGTTGAAAAAACGGGGGCTTCGGCGCGAATCTGCCTGGGTCCATTTTACCATGCGGGGTGGGGATTTTACCCGGATTTTACCCCCGTCGCAGCTGCGCCCACCGGTAACCACGAAAGCGATTACCAATAGGGAATATGACTAAAGTAATTTGGGACGCCGACTTCCGATCAATCTTTTTGAAAAAGATGACCTTAGCTGCAGATTTTACGCTACCATCTTTGTGTGACCTGAGGCATGACCTCAGTCAACAAAAAATCCCAAAGAGGTAACTCATCATGAAACTCGCCCTCCGCGTTTTTGCTTTCGGTCTCGTCCTTGCCGGTGCCGCTGCTGCCTCCCTTTCCTCACAGAATCACGCGTTCATCAGCCACCAGTCGGCCACCTCCGCACTGCCGGTTCCCGGATGCGGCCCCAACGTGCCGACATGCAACGCCCAATAGCAGAACGGGGTAATTACACTAAAGTGCTAGGCAATTAAGCACTTTCCCCTTTCAGCGGCTTGGAATCGGCGCTATTCTGAAGAGACTTCAGGTAGCGGACGGTTCTCCCATGCCTCTCAATTTCGCGATGTCCCTGATGACCGCGGCGGAGTTTCTCCTCTGGGCCACCCTTGGGTACGTTTTCTGGACAAGGAAACTCCACACACGCTTTCCGGCGATGAGTTCCTACCTCGCCCTGCGCGTCGTCTCCATGCCAGTCCTGCTTGCCATCCTCTGGGTGCAGTCGCAGCCCTGGGGGCACGGGTACTACGTGGCTTATTTCTTCGCGTATTGGTCTGTCTACATCGTCAGCGCGATCATGCTGTTCTTCATCTGCATGGAGATCTTCCGCGCCGTCCTCTCCGGGTTCTCCGGACTGATGCGGTTCAGCTCCGTCATCTTCCGCTGGGCTGCTGTTGCTTCCCTCATTGTCAGCCTCTCCAATCTCTCCCTTGGGCATCGCGGCATTCTCATTATTCCCGAAATCGCTTACGGGCTCATGCGCTCGGTCAGCGTTCTTGAGCTCTGCCTGCTCGCCTTCCTCTGCCTCGCAATGAACGCGCTTCATCTGTCCGCGCGCGATCGCGCCTTTGGCTTCGCCATCGGCTTTGGCATCTTCTCGACCAACGACTTTGTCTTCGCTTCGCTGGTCCCGCGCTGGGTTTCACTCAATGCCCCGCTCCAGTTCGTTTATGAGTCGGCAGTGCTTCTCACCCTTGGCCTCTGGATCGCTTACGCCGCCCAGCCTGAGCCGGCACGCAAACCCATCGTCGTCGCCGCCAACTCCGCCATCTACCGCTGGAATGAGATCGCCTCCGCCCTCGGCCACAAAGGCACCAGTATTGCCGTTCCCGCACCTGCCAACAGCTTCTTCCTCACCGATGTGGAGAAGGTGGTTGACAAGGTTCTTACCCGCAACCTCCGCGAAAGCGAAACCGGCACTTAACCGGCACCACAGGTTCAAGCCGTCAGTCAAAATCACGCGTTGTTTCTCTTAAAGGCGTCCCCCCCAGGGACGCCTTTGTTGTTCTCCGCCGCTCCTCCCTCTTCCCAATTCCCTGCGCCCTGTTCTTCTGTTCCCTTGCCAGTGAAGCCAGGGCCACGGATCATCCTGGCAAAGAGCATCCAGCAGGGAGGCAAGGAAAAGGCAGTTCCGTTAGGAGTCGATGGAGGCGATGCCGGAAAGCACCACCGGCTTGCGATCGGGAAATTCGGCCACCAGGGAGAGCTTTCCGCCCATCGCTTCAATGGAACGACGCAGGGTCGAGATGTGCATGTCGGTGCGCTTTTCCATCTCGGAGACCTGCTTCTGTGCGACCCCGAGGTTCTTCGCCAGGCGAACCTGGGTCATTGCGCGGGCGTGGCGGAGTTCCTGCAGGGTCATTTCCTCGGCGATCAAGGCCGCCGCACGCTTTTCGATCTTCCGGCGGCGGCTGGCTGGCAAGCTCTTTATGATGTCGTTGACGTTCCGGGCCATGATCACTTACCTTCCTTTTTGATGCGGCGCAGATGCGCTTCCAACCGTTCGTCGGCTTTGCGGATCAGCTCGCGGTAAAACCGCTTTTGGCTGCCGCCAGATTTGTCGCCCGCCACTAGCAGAATGGCCCGGCGTTTCGGGTCAAAGGCGAAAGCCACACGCCAAACTCCGTTTGCGGCGTCAAAACGCAACTCCTTCATGTTCGCGTGCCGGGAATCCTTGAGCGTATCCACACGCGGACGTCCCAGGTTCGGGCCGAACTGCTGCAGCAGGCGCGTCAAGGCGAGAATTTCGTCCTGAACGTTCCTTTCCAGGGCCAGGAACTCCGGCTCGAATTCGTCTGCAAGTAGTACGGTCCATTGCATCTCCCAATATACCTCTTGGTGGATATACTTTCAAACGTATAGTCCGCCCTGTCTCGTAGAGCGGATCGCGGGCTTGCCCCCTATTGATGATTGCGCGAAGCAATTCAATCCGACGTGAAGCGCCTGGCCTGATTCAACCCTCAGGGACGGGCCAGCCTCGGATTTGAAGCATTAGCCCTGATTCTAGGCATTTCCAAGCTAAACCCACAGCTAAACCGCGGTGCGAAGCGGGATCGAAGAGCAAGTTAATTATTACCTGGTAAATGCCTCGAGTTGGAAGCCTCAGGGTCCGCTATCCCGGCGGCGGATTTCGTCTCTCAATCTATTCCGGCACTGGCGGCACTACACGATGTTGGGCGGCAGCAAAGCTCTAAATCCAGCAACCCGTTTCCTTTTCCGGCGCACCCGGCCAGCCACGCGTCCCCTGTGACCCACGACACAGCCCTCACGACACCTCCGGCACATACTGAAGCAGGAAAGGAGCTTCCGTGCGGAGCTCCTTTCCCCGTTTCAGGGGAGAAAGTAGTACCCCCCTCCCCCCCCATTTTGATATCAATGATAGCAATGCTAGCAGTGCTAGCAGTGCTGGCATCGGTCATCCAGGGCTGACCGGGCACGCAGTGCGAGGGTTCCTGAGGGGGTGCGGCGGTGGCCCGGGCGACAGTGCGGCGGGGGAAAAAGTGGGTACCCCCTCCCCCCTTGAGCACCGGTTCATAATGTGGGAGAATCGGCAATCAGAATGAATAAAATCATGATGTTACGCGAAAATGAGCCCCCAAAATCGTACTGCATCGTGATAAATCCCACCTTGCGGTACTATTTTAGCCAGGCAAACATGCCTGCATGGGCCCCTTGCAACATTCAGAAAGGACGGCGAGAGTTGCGGTAGGGGTCCGGGCGGCCAGCGATGGAGAGAAGAAATACCCCCCTCCCCCCCCATTTTGATATCAATGATAGCGTTGATATCACCGGGCTCTGAGCTTGGGCAGTTCGCGGGGAGAGTTCGTGAGGCACTGCAACCGCGCAGGGCGCGACAGGGAGAAGAAATACCCCCCTCCCCCCCCGTTTTGATATCAATGATATCACTGATAGCGTTGATATCATCAGCCTCTGAGCTTGATCTTCGGCGCGGAAGAGAAAGTGAGGCAATGTGGTCCCTGCTTCCAGATAAACTGTTCTAGGACCTTTCCCGCCGGGCATCTCCCTTGTCGTCTCTTGTCACCAACCTGAATCCCGAACAGCGCGCCGCCGTCGAAGTCACGGACGGGCCCTTGCTCATTCTGGCCGGAGCCGGCTCCGGGAAAACCCGTGTCATCACCAGCCGCATCGCCTTCCTGATCCGCGAGAAAGGTGTCGCCCCTGACTCCATCCTCGCCGTCACCTTCACCAACAAGGCCGCCGCCGAGATGGCCGAGCGCGTCGACCGCCTCATCGGCCACGCTGCCCTGGCCAAGCCCCTCATCTCCACCTTCCACTCCCTTTGTGTCCGCATCCTCCGCCGCGATATCGAGGCGCTGAAGGTTGGTAACGTTGGCCTCACCCGCGCCTTCGCCATCTATGACGAGAACGACCAGCAGTCCATCGTCAAGCAGGTGATGAAGCGCATGGGCCTCGACACCAAGCAGCTCACCCCGCGCAGCGTCCTCGGCCGCATCTCCTGGGCCAAGAACCACATGATCGATCCCCAGGAGTACTATCTCGCCTCCAAGGACCCCAACTCCGAGCGCATCGCCCACATCTTCCAGGCCTACCGCGCCGAGCTCCGCAAGAACAACGCCCTCGACTTCGACGACCTGCTCCTCGAAGCTGTCCGCCTGCTCAATGTCTCCGAGGAGACCCGCCGCCGCTACCAGCGCCGGTATCGCTACCTGCTGGTGGACGAGTACCAGGACACCAACCGCCCCCAATACGAGCTCATGAAGCTTCTCTCCGGCGAGGAGAAGAACGTCTGCGCCGTGGGCGACGAGGACCAGAGCATCTACTCCTGGCGCGGCGCCGACATTCGCAACATCCTCGAATTCGAGAAGGACTTTCCCAACGCCCGCATCGTCCGCCTGGAGCAGAACTACCGCAGCACCCAGAACATCCTCTCCGCCGCCGGCGCCGTGGTGTCCAACAACCTCCGCCGCAAGGGCAAGAAGCTCTGGACCGAGCGCCAGGGCGGCTCGCTCATCGGCTTTTACGAGGCTCCCGACGGCGAAAACGAAGCCCTCTTCATCGCCGACCGCATCCAGGCTTTTCTCCGGCAGGCAAGCTCGTCTGAAACCGAGGAGCCCGGAAGGGCCGCCGTCCTCTACCGCACCAACTCCCAGTCGCGGCTGGTGGAAGAGGCGCTGCGCCGCTACAACATCGCCTACACCATGGTGGGCGGCTTCAGCTTCTACGAGCGCGCAGAAATCAAAGACATGCTCTGCTACCTGCGCCTGATCCGCAATCCGCACGACTCCATGGCCCTGCAGCGCGTCGTCAACACGCCCGCCCGCGGCATCGGCGCTACCACCCTCGCCACACTGGAGCGCCTGGCTCTCGAGACCGGCACGTCCACCTGGGACGCGATCGGCGCCGCCATTCAGAACCGGCTCATCCCGCCCCGCGCGCTCTCCGCACTTGAAGGCTTCCGGACGCTAATCATCGACGCCCAGGCCATGCTCGACCCCGACTTCGCCGGCAAGCTCTCCGCCGATGTGGCCACTGCGGGCGAAGGCGACACCGATTTCTCCTTCGGTTCCACCGACAATGAAGCCGGAACTTCTGTCGCCGACGACGAAGCTGCAGACTTCAGTTTTGGCGGCAACCAGGACCAGCTAAAACTCCTCGATCCCAGCCATTTCTCGCCCTTCGCTGCCGAGCCGCCCAAACCGTTCCTGAAGATGCCCAAACCGTCCCTGCCCGACCCCGATTTCGAATCCGATCCGGCGGAAGTGGGCGCGGAGAACGCTTCCGCAGGCCGGGTCGAAGGTTTCCGGGCCCCCGGCGACGCCGCCACCCTCCCCGAACTCATCCGCTTCCTCAATGACCGCACCGGCTATATCAAGGCCCTCGAATCCGAGGGCTCGCCGGAGGCCTTCAGCCGCATTGAAAACCTGAAGGAACTGGCCAACGCCGCCCATGACGCCCAGGTTCGCGGTGAAACCCTGGCCGACTTCCTGGACCACGCCGCCCTGGCCTCCGATACCGACCAGTTCGACCCCTCCGCGCGCGTTACCCTCATGACCCTTCACGCCGCCAAGGGACTCGAGTTCCCCCTCGTTTTTCTCGCCGGCCTCGAGGAGGGCCTCTTCCCGCACTCGCGCACCCTCAACAATCCCGAGGAACTGGAGGAAGAGCGCCGCCTCTGCTACGTGGGCATGACCCGCGCCATGAACACCCTCATCCTGACCCGGGCGCACTATCGCCGCCGTTACGGCAATGACGCGCCGGAGATGAGCATCCCTTCGCGCTTCATTGAAGAGATCCCGCCGGCACTCATTGAGAACCTGGGCGGCCGCCAGCCGGCCTGGGCCACCCCCGCATACTCGTCCGGCTCAAGCCGCCGCCCCGCCTCAGGCGACTTCGCCGACCGCCACTACGACTACGAAAACGAAAGCCAGGAGACGAGTCGGGAGGCGCCGCGATCAGCGCCCTACCCGTCCGCACGTCCAAAGGGCTCCGGCCCGGCGGGCTCGCTGGACAACATCGCCAGCTTCTTCGCCGGCCGCAGCGCCAGGCCCGGCGGTTTCCCCCGGCCCAAAATGGACATCCCCGAAGCCACCGGCGCCTCCGGTCTAAGAAAAGGACAGCGCGTTCGCCACAGCAAGTACGGCGACGGCACCGTGCTCATGCGCGAGGGCGATGGTGAGGACGCTAAACTCACCGTCCAGTTCACCCGCCACGGCCTCAAAAAGCTGGTGGAAAAGTTCGCCAACCTCGAAAGAATCTAAAGCTGTTGCAAGAATCTGTCTTGAATCGCTTTAGGGCACGGTCTCACAGGAATGCGGGAAAACACAATTTCAAGCCCAAAATCGCGTTAGGGCACGACTCTCAATCGTGTCTCCCGCTAACCCCGCTCCACTCCCGTGTCCGCCATCACATCTCCAATTTTAGAGCTGCGCTAAAGTCTATTCATGAGCCGTATTGCGCCCGCACCCAGTGCGGGCATTCTCATTCACGGCAAATTCCCGCGCCGGACCCCCAACCCCCGGTATTCGCAGACTCGTGCCTTCTTTATTCCTTGTCCCCCTCAAAACCTCGCGCAAATTGTCTGCACTTTCTGGCCTTAACTAGTTCATTCAAATAGACATAGCCGTTTTTATTCGCACCGCCCGTCCCCGCGGTATACTTGACCCGTGCGGGCCGCATCCTGAGCGCACGGAGCGGCACTGGAGACAACATGAGCCTCACGAACTTCCCCGGGAGCTCCTCGTCGGCCGGCAACTCCGCCGGTATCCCCCTGCCAAAAGTGACCATGCCCGCGCTGGCGGAGATGAAGCGCCAGGGCAAGCCCATCTCCGCGCTTACGGCCTATGACTACTCCACCGCGCGGCTGGTGGATGAGGCCGGCATCGACCTCATCCTGGTCGGCGATTCGCTGGCGCAGGTGGTGCTGGGCCATGAGAACACGCTGGCCGTCACCGTGGAGGAGATGCTGCACCATACGCGCGCCGTGCGCCGGGCGGTACGCCGTGCGCTGGTGGTGGCCGATATGCCCTTCGGCAGTTATCACGGCCCGGTGGCGGAAGGTGTGGCCAATGCGGTCCGCTTCATCAAGGAGGCCGGTGCCGAAGCGGTGAAGATTGAAGGCGCGCGCGTGGATCTGGTGCGCGAGCTGGTTGGCTCTGAAATCCCGGTGGTGGGGCATCTGGGCCTGACGCCACAGAGCGTACACCGCATGGGCGGTTACCGTGTGCAGGCGCGCACTGTCGATGCCGCCGACCGGCTCCGCGCCGATGCGCATTCTCTGGCTGAAGCCGGCGCCGGCGTGCTTGTGCTGGAAGGTGTTCCGCGCGAAGTGGCAGCGCGCATCACGGCCGAGCTCGCGATTCCCACCATCGGCATCGGCGCCGGGCCGGACTGCGACGGCCAGATCCTTGTCTTTCACGACCTGTTCAACCTCACCTTTGCCCCGCCCGCAAAATTCGTTCGCCGTTACGCCGATGCGGCCGCGCTGTTCCGCAGCGCCATTGAGCACTATCGCGAAGATGTGGAGCATCGCACGTTTCCTTCAGACAAGGAGAGCTACCACTTGCCCTCGCCGCCGGGCAAAGCCGTCATCGAGATTTCCGACGATGCCGACGCGGTGGTGAACTGCGACGCGCGCCAGGACTTCGACGAGTTCGGCGCGGCCTGAGCCTGGATGGCGCATCCGATCGTTATGCAAATACTCTCCACTGTGAATGAACTGCGCGCGTGGTCGCGCGCTGCCCGCGCAGCCGACATGAATGTGGGCCTGGTGCCAACCATGGGAGCTCTGCATGAGGGCCACGCATCGCTCATCCGAGCCGCGCGCAGCCGCTGCGGAGCTGTTGCGGCGAGCATCTTTGTCAACCCCACGCAGTTCGGGCCCAACGAGGACTACGCCCGCTATCCGCGCGCTTTTGAGGCTGACTGCGCGCTGGCCGAGTCACACGGCGCGGATGCCGTCTTCGCGCCCGGCGTGGACGAAATGTATCCATCCGGGGCGGCAACGTTTGTTGACGTAGAAGGCCTGAGCAGCCGGCTCGATGGCGCTTCCCGGCCGGGCCACTTCCGCGGAGTTGCCACCGTGGTGGCCAAGCTCTTTGTCGCAGCCGAGCCGGACCTGGCTTTCTTTGGGCAGAAGGACGCGGCACAGGTTGCCCTGCTGCGGCGCATGACCGTTGATCTGCGCCTGGCAACGGAGATTGTCGTTTGCCCCATCGTGCGCGAGGCAGATGGGCTGGCGCTCAGCTCGCGCAATGTTTATTTGAGCGCAGACGAGCGCCGGCAGGCGCTGGCGCTCAGCCGCGCTATTTGCCTGATTGAGTCGTTGTTCGCAAAGGGCGAGCAAAACGCCGGCATCCTGATTGAGGCCGCGCGAGGAATCCTCTCCGCGCAGCCGCAGGTCCGCATTGACTACGTTGCGCTGGCGGATTGGAACACCCTGGAGCCGCTGGACACCGCTATTCCCGGCGCGCTGTTCGCCGTGGCCGCGTGGGTTGGCGGCACGCGGCTCATCGATAACACGATCCTCGTCTGATCCGGCCCGGAACGGCCATGATGCGCGCGAACGTCATCAGGGCCAACTCCCCTGTGCGTCTTCCCAATCCGGATTGGACGCCCTTTCAGTCCGGATCAGACGTTTGTAAAATCCGGATTGGACGATGTTATAATCCGGATTGGACGAAGGGTAATTCCGAAATGGACGCTGCGCCGACCTATCCCCGCTTTGCCGCCGCCCACGCCGCACTCGCGCTTCGCGACACGCCCGTGGTCATGGTTATCGGCCCCCGCCAGTGCGGCAAGACCACGCTGGTGCGCGACCTGATCAAAGGCAAGCGCGACTTCCTCACCCTCGACGATGACACCGTGCTGGCGTCGGCGCGCAGCGACCCGGCCGGTCTTCTGCGCAGCATGGGCAAGGCTACCATCGACGAAGTGCAGCGTGCCCCCGAGCTGCTGCGCGCCATCAAGAGACGCGTGGACGAGCACCGTAGCGCCGGCCGCTTTCTGCTCACCGGCTCGGCCAATCTCCTTACCGTGCCGCAAGTATCGGAGAGCCTGGCCGGCCGCATGGAGATCGTCAGTCTTTTCCCCCTGGCGCAAGCCGAGATCCGCAATCGCAAGCCTGCATTCCTTAAGTTCGCGTTCGCCGGCAAGGTTACCCAGCCCGGCGAGATCGTCACCGGCGGCGATCTGGTGCATGCCGTGCTCACAGGCGGCTATCCCGAAATGCTCAAGCGAAAGCGCCCCGACCGGCGCCGCGCCTGGGCGCGCGACTACATCCGCGCCATCGTCCAGCGAGACGTGCGCGACATTGCTGAAATCGAGAAGCTCGATCGCATGCCGCGCCTGCTCCAGGTGCTGGCCCATCACTCCGCGCAACTCACCAACTTCACCCAGATCGGCGGCCAGATCGGATTCGATGACAAGACCACCGCGAAGTACATCGGCATTCTGGAACAGTTGTTTCTGGTGCGCCGCGTCGAGCCCTGGTTCCGCAACGAGCTTAGCCGCCTGGTCAAAACGCCGAAGCTTCACTTCCTCGATTCCGGCCTGCTTGCCGCGCTGCTCGGTGTCACGGCTGAGCGAATCGCGGAGGACCGCGCCATCCTGGGCAAGGTGCTGGAGACCTTCGTCTTTTCCGAGCTGCTCAAACTGTCCTCATGGATGGACACCGGCTGCGCCATCTTTCACTATCGCGACAAGGATCAGGACGAGGTGGATTTCGTTCTCGAAGACGACTCCGGCGCCGTCGTCGGCATTGAAGTAAAGGCCGGCGCCACCGTTACGGCGCACGACTTCAAAGGGCTGCGAAAGCTGGGCGCGGCCAGCGGCGGCCACTTCCGCCTTGGCGCAGTTCTCTATGACGGAGATCGCGCTGTTCCCTTTGGCGACCGCATGTTTGCCGTGCCTTTGTCCTGCCTTTGGGAATGAGAACTCCATCGCGCCGCGCACGGGCCCTAGCTGTGCGGCAGGAACTGATCCAGCCACTCGATCCAACGCCTGTACACATCGCGCATGCGCACCGGGTCCGCCGGCGAGTGCCCGCCAATCGGATACGCATAGAACGCTGTTTCAATGCCTCGGTCTTTGAGCGCGTGGTAGAGTTCGTAGCCTTGCGTAATGGTCACGCGATAGTCGCCCACGTCCTGCAGGACCAGCGTCGGCGTTTTCATGCGGTCGTAGTAGGTGATGGGAGACTGTTCGATCCAGTGCTTCATCCAGTCGCCGGTGTAGGGCGAGCCGCCTATGGACGAGGCACGGGCCACATTGGAGTCTGACAGGTTGTACTGGTCGATCAGGTTGGTTACGGGCGCGCCGGCGATGGCCGCCTTCCAGAACTGCGCGTGGCCGATGAGCCAGCTGGTCATGTAGCCACCGTAGCTCCAGCCAGTGACGGCGATGTTGTTCTCGTCCACGATGCCGCGTTTCTTGAGCATCTCAACACCGGCCAGCACGTCGCGCCCGGGGCCGTCGCCGGAATCGTCCACAATGGCGCGATTGAAGTCCTGGCCCTCGTTGTCGCTACCGCGGTAGTTGGGTTCGAAGACCAGCCAGCCCTGCGCTGCAATCAACTGCGCAAAGGTCGAAAACGTGTCCTTCGAGTTGGAAGTCGGACCGCCATGAATGTAGAGAACGAGCGGCAGTTTTTTGCCCGGCGTGTAATCGGGAGGATAAGTCAGAATGCCGTTTTCGGCGAAGTCGTTGGGAGCCTTGTCCGGACTCTTCCAGGTCACCACTTCGCTGCGGGCAAGGTTCAGCGTGTCGAACGCCGCGTTGAACGCGGTGAGCCTGCGCGGGGCGGCGCCGGC
>Ga0265314_10004805_pt1 | contig 12366 bp, 17 predicted proteins | sample 4126metaG_FD_203106 | JGI IMG/M metagenome (GOLD analysis project Ga0265314, IMG submission 203106) | Rhizosphere microbial communities from Carex aquatilis grown in University of Washington, Seatle, WA, United States - 4-1-26 metaG | ecosystem: Host-associated > Plants > Roots > Rhizosphere >... | reverse complement strand
GTGCCGATGCCGATTTCCGCCCCCATGCCGAACTCGCCCCCATCCGCGAACTGGGTCGAAGCATTCCACAAGACGATGGCCGAATCGAGCGCGGCAAGAAACCGCTCTGCCGTGGCCGCATCCGCGGTGACGATGGATTCGGTGTGGTGTGAGCCGTAAGCCTCGATATGGCGGATGGCCTCTTCCACGCCATCGACCGTCTTCACGGCGATGACGGCGTCGAGATATTCGGTGCGCCAGTCTTCTTCGGTTGCGGGCTTTGCATCCGGAAACACCGCCCGGACTTTTTCGTCGCCGCGGATTTCGCAGCCGGCCGCCTTCAGGTCGTTGAGGATCGGAAGGCCATGCGATTTGAGGACGGCGCTGTCGATCAGCAAGGTTTCCGCCGCGCCGCAGACACCCGTGCGGCGCATCTTGGCGTTGAGAACGATGGCGCGGGCCATGTCGAGCTTCGCGTCCTTGTGGACATAGACGTGACAAATGCCTTCCAGATGCGCGAGCACCGGCACGCGCGCTTCGCTTTGTACGCGCGCGACGAGCGACTTGCCGCCGCGCGGAATGATGAGGTCGATGGCGCCGTCCAGTCCCTGCAGCATTTCACCGACGGCAGCGCGGTCGGTGGTCTGCGCAAGCTGAACGCAAGGCTCCGGCAAGCCTGCCGCCCGCAAACCCTCCAGCATCGCGGCATGGATCGCGCGCGAGGACCGCATCGAATCCGATCCGCCCCGCAAAATGACCGCGTTGCCGGATTTTATGCAGAGTGCCGCGGCATCCGCGGTCACATTCGGGCGGCTTTCATAGATCATGCCGATAACGCCGATGGGCGTGGCCACGCGCGAAATATCCAGACCGTTCGGCTGCTTCCAATGCGCCAGGGTACGCGCGAGCGGATCGGGCAAAGCGGCGATGGCTTCCAGTCCCTGGGCGATGGCTTCAATGGAGTTCTCGTTCAGGGTCAGGCGATCGCGCATGGCCGCGCTGGAATCCGTTGCGGCTTTCAGATCGGCGGCGTTGGCGGAAAGAATCTGCGGCGCGCGCGCGCGTAATGCAGAAGCCGCGACGCGCAAAGCCTCGCTGCGCGTATCGTTGGAGGATTCGCGCAAGGCGCGGGCGGCCTCGCGGGCGGCAGCGCCCATGGCGCGCATCTCGGCCGCCAGCGCGCTCATGCGCTGCCCGTGAGCGCGAGATCGTCGCGATGGATCATCTCGTCGCGGCCGCGATAACCGAGAATGGCTTCGATCTCCTGGCTCTTCTTTCCAGCGATGCGCTCCGCATCCGAAGCGTTATAGGCGCTGAGCCCGCGCGCGATCTCATGGCCCTGCTGGTCGCGCACGGCGACGGCATCGCCGCGCTCGAAGCGCCCGTCGATCTGGCGGATGCCGGCAGGCAGAAGACTCTTGCCTTCGGACAGAGCCTTCGCCGCGCCCGCGTCCACGATCAGCGTGCCCTGTGGCTGCAACACGCCGGCAATCCAGCGTTTGCGGGCCTGCGCGGGCGTCGTGCTCGCATGGAAGCGCGTGGATTTTGCGCCGCCTTCGATCGCGCGCAGCGGATGCTCCACGGCACCCTTCGCGATCACGACTTCGCACCCCGCGCCCGTCGCGATCCGGGCAGCGATCAGCTTGGACACCATGCCGCCGCGCCCGACGCCGGAGACGGAGGCTCCCGCCATCGCCTCGATCTCGCGCGTGATCGCGGGAACGTCGGCGATATGCCGTGCCTTCGGATCCTGTGTGGGATCGGCCGTGTAGAGACCGTCGACATCCGACAACAGCACAAGACAATCGGCTTCCATCATGGATGCGACACGCGCGGCGAGCCGGTCATTGTCGCCGAAGCGGATTTCCGCCGTCGCCACGGTATCGTTTTCATTGATGACCGGAATGCTGCCGAGTGACAGGAGCGTCTTCAACGTCGCGCGGGCATTGAGATAACGCGCACGTTCCTCGGTATCGCCCAGCGTCAGAAGAATCTGGGCCACCGTGATGTTTTCGCCGGAGAGGATGTCCGCGTAAGCCTGCGCGAGCCGCACCTGCCCCGCCGCTGCCGCGGCCTGGCTTTCTTCCAGACGCAGCACCCCCGGCTTCAACCCCAAGGCCCGGCGGCCCAGTGCGATGGCGCCCGAGGAAACAAGGATGATGTCCTTACCCGCGCGCTTCAGCGCGGCCACATCGGCGCAAAATGTTTTCAGCCAATCGCGGCGCAACTCGCCCTTATCGGCATCGACCAGAAGCGCCGACCCGATCTTGACGACGATGCGCCTTGCGCTCTTAAGCGAGGCGGACATGTCACGGCGACCAGGCGCTTGCGGCGGGGCGCTTCTTGCCTTTGGCGCGCCGCTTGGCGATTTCCTTCACCATCAGGCGCAGCACTTCGTTCACGCCTTCGCCGGAAACGCCGGAAACCAGATAAACTTTTTCGCCGCTGGCTTTTTCCAGCGCGGCCTTCTTCTTGACGATCTGCGCTTTGGGAATCGCGTCGATCTTGTTGAGCACCAGGATTTCCGGCTTCTCGGCGAGCCCGTGACCATAGGCTTCCAACTCACCGCGAATGGTCTTGTAGGCTTTCACGATTTCGCTCTGCGTGCCGTCCACCAGATGCAGGATCGCGCCGCAGCGTTCGGCATGGCCGAGAAACCGATCGCCCAGACCCGCGCCTTCATGCGCGCCTTCGATCAGGCCCGGCAGGTCGGCGATCACGAAATCGGTTTCGTCGATCTTCACCATCCCAAGCTGCGGATTGAGAGTCGTGAATGGATAATCGCCGATCTTCGGCTTTGCCGCCGATACACGCGAAAGAAAGGTGGACTTGCCGGCGTTGGGCAATCCGATCAATCCGGAATCGGCGATAAGCTTCAAACGAAGAATGATCGTCTTCTCTTCGCCCGGTTGGCCGGGATTGGCATGACGCGGCGCCTGGTTGGTGGAAGATTTGAAATGGGCATTGCCGAAACCGCCATTGCCGCCGCGCGCGAGCAATACGCGGTCACCGGGCTTGGCAAGATCGGCGATCAGCGTTTCGCCATCTTCTTCAAAGATCTGCGTTCCCACCGGCACGCGGATGAGCGCATCTTCGCCATTGTGCCCGCTCATCAGCTTGCCCATGCCGCCTTCGCCATTCTTGGCGCGGATATGCTGCTGGAAGCGATAGTCGATCAGGGTGTTGAGATTCTCGACGGCCTCGGCCCAGACGTTTCCGCCCTTGCCGCCGTCGCCGCCCCAGGGACCGCCATATTCCATGAATTTCTCGCGGCGAAACGCGACGCAGCCGTTGCCGCCTGCGCCGCTCAAGATGAAAACCTTCGCCTGATCGAGAAACTTCATGCCGCCTTCTTCTTCCAGAAACCGTCGCGCGTCAAAACAACCTTGTGGCAATAGACGGCATGGCCGCGGGCCAGGCAGTCACGCTGATCGGTCCCGTCCGGCACGCAGCCCAGCTTTTCCAGCACATGGCCGGAGGCCGGATTGTCGTGGAAATAGCCCGCAATCACGCTCTGCAGCCCCAATTCCATGAAGGCAAAGGCGATCAGGCGGCTGGCCGCTTCCGTCGCATAGCCCTGTTTCCAGAACGGCTTGCCCAGCCAATAGCCGAACTCGAACACCTCGCCGTCGCGCTTGTGCAGGCCGCAGCTGCCCATATAGGCGCCGTCATCCTTGCGGGTGATGGCGAAGGCATATTCGCTCCCGTTGAAGCGGGCTTCCGCCATCTTGTCGATCCAGCCGCGCGCATCGGCATCGCTGTAAGGATGCGGCATGCGCGAGAGATTTTTCGCCACGTCGAAATCACCCGCCAACGCCACGATCTCCGCGACGTCGAACGGCGCCGGCACTCTCAACAACAGTCTCTTGGTCTCCAGTCTCCAAACCACAACACAATCTCCCTCCGTGCGAGGGAAATAAAAAAGGGAAGATGGCGGACCATCTTCCCTCGCTATGATGAGCCGCCGATTTTGTCGGCAGCCCCTTTTCCAGACTGCCTATCTAGTTCGTGTCCTTCGACGGGTTTTGCGCCGTAATGACCGATACGAATTGGCGGCGCTTGAAGCCCGTCTTGAACGAGACATGGCCGGCCGCGGTCGCAAAAAGCGTGTGGTCCTTGCCCATGCCGACGTTTTCGCCCGGATAGAACTTGGTGCCGCGCTGACGCACGATCACGTTGCCGGGATTGATGACTTCGCCGCCATAGATCTTCACGCCGAGCATCTTGGGATTCGAGTCGCGACCGTTGCGCGAGGAACCGCCTGCTTTCTTGTGTGCCATACGTCTAGTTCCTAAGCCGTGCTGATGCCCGCAAGCGTTAGCTTGCAGAAATGGAAGTGATCTTCACTTTCGTGAAGTGCTGACGGTGACCGCGCTTGCGATGGGTGTTCTTGCGGCGGCGCTTCTTGAACGCCACGACCTTTTCGCCCTTGCCCTGATCGACCACTTCCGCGGTGACCGAGGCGCCCGAGATCAGCGGCGCGCCGTGCTTGGGGGCATCGCCGCCCAGCATCATGACTTCGCCGAAGGTGATCTTCGAACCGGCGTCGCCATCGAGACGTTCGATGGTGATGACGTCGTCTTTGGCGACTTTGTACTGTTTTCCGCCCGTGCGGATGACCGCGAACATAAGGTAAGTCCTTGAAATCATTGATATCCGTCCGGACGGCGGTCCGGCGGAAGCCGCGCAATATACTTAGCGGCGGGGCGGGGTCAAGGGACGGCGGCAAAAGCTTTTCCGGGACGACATTGATCTATCCCAAACCAGGGACGTTCGCCGCTTGGCACATGGCGGCGAACGCGGGAACATAGGCTATCGAGGTCCGTTACAGATGCGTGGGCTGAACGGCATAAGCGCGCCTCCACCCATGCCAACGGCAAACGGCACTCTGCCTCATCCGCCGGAACAGGAAACGAGACGTGAGCAATATAGATTTCGACATGGACGGCGGTGACAACCGCCTCGCCGCAAGCATCGCCCGCCTGCAGGACGAAGCGGAGACATTGATGGGCGACATGCCCAATATTCCGCCGGAGCTCAAGAACAAGCTGCAATCGCTGCAGGACCAGATCGCCGATCTCTATGCGATGCTCTCCGAAGAGGCCGCCTATTCCGTCGACGTGGTGGAAGAAGCGATCGTCGCCCGCCCCTGGACCAGCACCTTTATCGCCTTCGGCCTTGGCTGCCTTGTGGCCACGCTTCTACGCCCGGCGCCCCGCCGCGGCTGGCATTTCTGAATCGGAGATTTTCATGGCGACCGCATCGACACATCGCAAGCCCCGCCAGCGCGTAGCTGCTGCCGCCAACCGCCGCCGCACCGTTGCGCGCCGCCCGCAAGCTGCGCATTCCGGTCCCGACGCCGGCACCATCGCCACCTGGGCCGGGTTTGCACTGGCCGGTTTGGTGATCGCCGTCGGTATCGCCGCCATTCTGGTGGACGATGTGCCGTTCGAAGACCGCGAGATACGCAATATGCGCCACAGGCTGCGCGATCGCGCGTCGCATGCCTCGGCGGATGCTCTCGACGCCCTGAGCCGTCAGTTCGCCGAGCTGCGCAGCGACGTTCAGCAGCGGATCGCGCATCTGCGCTGAACGGCTCACTGCCGTTTGAAATACTGAACCTGCTTTTCGTGCTTCTGCGCGGCCGTCTTTGTGCGGAAGGTACCGAGATTGCGGCGCTTGCCGGTCTTGGGATCCTTCTTGCGCGAATAGAGGCGATAGCCGCCGGACGGCAGTTTTCGGATCATGCAAACCTCCCTGTTCTCATAAGAACAATCGGCCGGCCCATCCAGTTTCACCAGGCAGTTTAATCCACCACGATGCGCGGGGCATAGCGGTGCAGCATGGTTCCATGCTCGGCCAGCCAGCGCTGCGCGCGCTTCACGTCCACGCCCAGAAGATTGACCAGCTGCCAGAAACGCGGACTGTGATTCATCTCCTTCATATGCGCCACTTCATGCGCGACCACATAGTCGAGCACGAAATCGGGCGCCAGAATCAGGCGCCAGGAAAACGACAGCATGCGCTCGGCCGTGCAGGAGCCCCAGCGGCTGGCGGTATCGCGCACGGTGATGCGGCGCGGCTTGATGCCGAGCTTGTCGGCGTAGAATGCCGTGCGCGCGTCCAGCGTCTTGCGGGCTTCGCGCTTGAGGAAATCCATGACGCGGCGCGGCACATGTTCGGGCTTGCCGGACACCAGGATGACGGGCTCGCCGTCTTCCTCGTCGGCCCACACCGGCGCGCGGCCTTTTTCGCCTTCCACGATGTGATGGATTTCGCCGCGAAACGGAATGCGCTCTCCGACGCCGAGCAAAACCGGCGTCGGCACGCGGGCAAGGCGCTTGCGGATCCAGTCCGTCTCCGAGCGCGCGAAGGCAAGCGCGCCTTCCAGCGCGCGGCGGGATGGCGCCACCACCGTCACTTCGCCCGTCGAGGGATGGACCTTCACGATCAGCCGGCGCGCGCGCGGGTTGAGACGCAAGGTCACAGGCACGAAATCGCCGTCGATCCGCAGCAATTCGCGGCCCGCCAATTGTCGCTTCACATTTTTGCGTGGCTGCCCCAACAGACGCATGGGCTTTCCTTTGTCTCACCGTTGCGCTTTGCTTGATTACACGCAAAGAGCGCACTCAATTATGACGAGCAGTTCTCACTCTCATCTGGCCCGCTTCCATCTGGCTTTCCCGGTTCGCGATCTCGCCGAAGCGCGCGCGTTCTACGGAGATCTGCTCGGATGCCGCGAAGGCCGGTCTTCAGACGAATGGGTCGACTTCGACTTCTTCGGTCACCAGATCGTCGCGCATTTAAGCCCGGATGAAGCCGGACACAAAGCACATAATGTTGTTGACGGCGAGGACGTGCCCGTGCGCCACTTTGGAATCATCCTTCAGATGAATGCATGGAAGGAACTTGCGGCGAAACTCTCTTCGCGCAATGTGAAATTCATCATCCAACCCGGCATTCGCTTTGAAGGCGAGCCGGGCGAACAGGCGACATTCTTCTTCACCGATCCGAGCGGCAATGCTTTGGAATTCAAGGCTTTCGCCGACGAACGCATGATCTTTGCCAAATGATCTTCAAAAAATGAACGCGCGCAATTCGACACAAATCGCCCTGATGATCGGCACGGTTTCTCTTGCGCTGATTCTGGGCGCGCTCGGCTTTCAATATATCGGCGGCTATCCGCCCTGCGAGATTTGCATGTGGCAGCGTTATCCGCACTTTGCCGCGATCGTTGCCGGATTGGGCGGCGGCCTGCTGCTGCAGGCGGGCATATTGCCGCAAAGCTTTGCGCGTCCCGTGGCCGTTCTTGCCGCGCTGTTGCTCGCGATCACCGGCGCAATCGGCGTCTATCACGCCGGCATCGAATGGCAAATGTGGGCGGGTCCAAGCGCCTGCACGGGAACGGCGTTCCAGATCACGGGGAAACTCGATCTCAACGCCCATGTCGTGAGTTGCGATCATGCGGCATGGCGGCTCTTCGGTATCTCGATGGCAGGCTACAACGCGGTGATTTCGCTGGGCTTCGCCATCGCCGGATTTGCCCTGCTGGCGCGGACGGAGAAGCAGACATGAGCCCGCGCAAAAGACGCCCGGCCATGCCCGGCGTGGAAAATAAAACGGACACGCAATCCATGATCCGGGTGGACCATGCCGGCGAATATGGCGCGGTGCGCATTTATGCGGGCCAGCTTGCGGTGCTGGGCAAGCGCAAATCCGAAACCGCCGATGCCATTCGCAAGATGGCAGAGCAGGAGCAGGAACATCTCGCCGCCTTCGACAAGCTGATCAACGAACGCCGCGTACGGCCGACGGCGCTGGAGCCGGTGTGGCGCGTCGCCGGATTCGCGCTCGGCGCGGCTACCGCCTTGCTGGGCGAGAAAGCCGCGATGGCGTGCACGGCGGCGGTCGAAGAGGTGATCGACGAACATTATGCGCAGCAGGTCGAGCGGCTGGACGGCGATCTGCCGCTCAAACAGGCGGTGGAGAAATTCCGCGCCGACGAAGTCGCGCACAAGAACGAAGCGCTGGAACGCGGCGCGGAAGAAGCGCCCGGCTACAAGCTTCTCAGCGAGACCATCAAGGCGGGATGCCGCCTCGCCATCAAGCTTTCCGAGCGGATATGAGCGACGAAGAAGATCGCCACGCGCGGCTTCAGGCTACCGCCCATCCGCGCCGCGCGACGATGGACGATGCACGCGCGATTGCACGCCTCTTCGCCGCCGCCTTCGCCACCGATCCGGTGATGGACTGGATCGCGCGGCCCGGCCCCAAACGCGCGGCGGGTCTGGAACGCTTCTTCTATTGGCTGCTGCAGATGCGCGCGATCCCCTTCGGCCATGTGTGGATGGCGGAAGATGCCAGCGTCGCGGCCGCATGGCTGCCGCCGGATGTGCCCGCCAGTGCCGGCGGGTTCGTCGAGCAGCTCAAGCTCATTCCGATGTTCCTGCGGCTCTGCGGCTTTCCGCGTCTTGGCCGCGGCCAGGCGATGGGCGATGCGATGGAGAAGAACCACCCGCATGAGCCGCATTTCTATCTGGCCTTTATCGCGGTGGCGCCGCGCTTTCAGGGCCTGGGGCTTGGCGGCGCATTGCTGGACGCAACGATCCGCAAAGTCGATGAAGCCGGTGCGCCGGCCTATCTCGAAAATTCCAATCCAAAGAATACGAAACTCTACGAACGCGCCGGTTTCGTTGCGCGCAAGAGCATCTCGCCGCCGGGCGCGCCGCAGCTGATCGCCATGTGGCGTGATGCGAAGCATTAGATCGATCTTGAAATGATCTGAATATATGTCTCCGCCATCACCGGGCTTGTCCCGGTGATCCATTTTCCAGAGGCCGTGCCCTGGCACCGTCTCTGAAAAATGGATGGCCGCCACAAGGGCGGCCATGACGATTTTTGGGGTGAGAAATTTATTCCGAACCGAGCTTACGCTTCCAGCTCGCTATCCCAATAAAGATAATCGGCCCAGCTATCGTGCAAATAATTGGGTGGGAAGCGGCGGCCATTGTTGCGCAGCTCGTTCACCGACGGGCGATGCGGCGGGATGCGCGGAAACATGCCGATGTGATGGGTGAGCCGCCCGCCCTTCATCAGATTGCACGGTGCGCAGGCGGTGACGACATTCTCCCACGTCGTCTTGCCGCCACGGCTGCGCGGGATGACGTGATCGAAGGTGAGATCGTCCGCGTCGCCGCAATATTGGCATTCGAAGCGGTCGCGCAGGAATACGTTGAACCGGGTGAATGCCGGATTGCGCGCGGGCTTCACATAGCTTTTGAGCGAGACGACGGATGGCAGCTTCATCTCGAAGCTGGGCGAATGCACCGCGCGGTCATATTCGGCGAGGATGTTCACACGCTCGAGGAAGACCGCCTTGATCGCGTCCTGCCAGGACCATAGCGACAGCGGAAAGTAACTCAGCGGCCTGTGATCGGCGTTGAGGACGAGGGCCGGGCAGGCTTCCGGGCTGCGGCCGGCGGCTAACACGGTTTGCTCCTTGTGAAGACAGCACCTCCATTACCGGCCGGAACTGTAAGGGCAAAGAACGCGCTCTGCCAACCGGTGCCAAGCCACGGACGATGTTACGCGATTCGCTGTGACGGCCAAGCGACAGTCAGGCCACGGGACAGGAAATTTGCGGATCTTTGCGCCGCAATTGCCCGCGAAAGGCCCGTGCGAGGAATTCGCCGCCCATCGCAAGGCCCGTTTCGTCGATGGAATGACCGACGCCGGGCGATATGTGCCACTGCACCGCCATGCCCGCGCCACCCAGTGTCGCGGCGGAAGCGAAAAGCGCCCCAACCGGAATCATCGGATCGGCGTCGCCATGAACGAGCAGGACCGGCGGCGCATCGGCGCCCGCCGCCTGCGGCTTCTGGTCCGCCAGCAGGCCCGAATAGCCGACGATGGCGGCGGGCTTTACCGCGCGCGTGAGGCCCACATGCAGCGACATCATGGTGCCCTGGCTGAAACCGACGAGGGCGAGCTTGTCGCCGGAAAGGTTGTGGCGCTTAAGTTCGGCCTCCAGAAAATTCTCCAGCATCGCCGCCGCGCCCTGCACGCCGCGCACCATTTCCTGCGGATCGATGCGTGAAATCGGAAACCATTGATAGCCCATGCCGGCGCTGCACGGCTCCGGCGCGTTGGGCGCAACGAACGCCGCCGTCGGGAGCAGCTGCTGCCACATCGGCGCAAGGCCAATGAGATCGTTGCCATCCGCACCATAGCCATGCGCAAGGACAACAAGGTGCGTGGCCTCGCCGCGCATAGGCGGCAATCGGGGACCGGAGAGTTGGCCCAGCGCCATTATGTCTTCTTCGCCTTCTTTTCGGATTTTTTCTTCATCAGTTTCTTTTCCAGCGCCGCTTTCTTCGCAGCGGCCGCGGCCTTCAGGGCGTCGCGTTTTTCCTTGCGGATTCCATCTTCATGAATCCAGAACAGGCGCGCGGCGATGGTACGCCAGGGCCGCCAGTTCTTCGACAGCTTCTCCATCTGCTTTTCGTTGGGGCGCTTTTTCAGTTTCAACGCCCGGGTGATCGCCGCCTGGAGACCCACATCGGCCACCGGCCAGATATCGGCGCGGCCGAGAGAGGACATGAGATAAATATCCGCCGTCCACGGACCGATGCCCTTCACCGCCGTCAGATGCGCGCGGGCATCGTCGTCCGGCATATTGCGCACGCGCTTCAGATCGAGCGAGCCGTCGAGAATCGCGGTGGCGATCGATTTCATGTGCTTCTGCTTGGGCGCGGAGAGTCCGCAGGCGCGCAGAACTTCGGCGGGTGTCGCCAGCAGCGTGGGCGGATCGAACGGCACGACCTTTTCCTTCAGCCGCCCGAAAATCGTGTCGGCAGCGGCGATGGAAAGCTGCTGGCTGGCCACGATATCCAACAGCGCCTCGAAGCCATGTTTGCGGCGCGGCTTGAATTCCGGCCGGCCCGTGCGTTTCACGACGGGATGAAGCCGCTTGTCCGCGGCGATCAGCGAATCGATGGCCGTGTGGAGTTGCGCGGCGGAGGAGATGCGATGCGGTTTGGGCATGGATTCGGAGCGTGTAAACTCGCGCCATGATTGTCACGCGCTTCGCACCAAGTCCAACCGGCTATCTGCATCTGGGCCATGCGTTTGCCGCCATCACCGCAAAGCGCGCGGGCGAACGGTTTCTCCTGCGCATCGAGGATATCGACCGGGCGCGCTGCCGGCCCGAATTCGAGACCGCCATCTATGAAGACCTGTCGTGGCTTGGCCTTGATTGGGAGACGCCGGTGCTGCGGCAGTCAGAACGCTTTGACGCCTATCGCGCAGCGCTGGACGGGCTGGAGGCCCAACACCTTCTCTATCCCTGCTTTTGCACCCGCGCGGAGATCGCCGCCGAGATCGCGCGCGCGTCAGAGGCGCCGCACAATGCGATTCTGGGGCCGGAGGGCCCGGTCTATCCCGGCACCTGCCGCGATCTCACCGAAAAGGAGCGCAACATGCGAATCGAATCCGGCGCGCCTTATGCGCTGCGTCTGGACTCGCGAAAAGCTGCCTCCGTTGCCGGCACTCTAACATTCGCGGAACAAGGCGCCGGGCCGCATGGTGAGCATGGCAACATCGCCGTCGATCCTCTGCTGTTCGGCGATATCGTTCTGGCGCGGAAAGAAACGCCCGCGTCCTATCATCTGTCGGTTGTCGTGGACGACGCCTTTCAGGGCGTGACGCTGGTGACGCGCGGCAACGACTTGTTTGCAGCGGCGCATATCCAGCGCGTTTTGCAGGCGCTTCTGGACCTGCCCACGCCGGTCTATGCGCACCACAAACTCATTCTCGATGAGAACGGAAAGAAATTCTCCAAGCGCGATTCCACGGTCACGCTGTGCGCGCTGCGTCAGAACGGCGTCACGCCGGATCAGGTAAGGACGCAGCTTTTCGGCTGACTACCAGTCGTTCAGGCCCTGAAACCGCGCAAAGCCCGCCGCGTGCGCCCAGCGATTCCATTCGCCGCGCAGACGCACCGTTTCGCTGGGGCTGCGGCCGCCCTCGCCGAGTCCGAGAATTTGCAGGTCGGCACAGCCGGCGAAGGGACGGCCATCGGGCGAAGGCAAATGCGCATCGGCATGTTCGAGGCGCACATATTCGGAATCTTCGATGCCGTCGCTGGCCAGAATGATCGAGGTCGGCAGGCCGGAACATCCGATGGCGTTCGAGACATTGTCCATGAAGGCGAGGATGTTGGTGTGGCCCTGCGCCTGCCATTTGCCTTGGGCGACGAGCGTGGGCGTTCCGGAAATCAGTTTTTCGACTTCGGCCGCCACGACTTCCGGCCGGTTGCGCACGGAAATCTGTACGTCGTAGTGAAAATTGTTCGAGCCCGCGTCGTAATTGCCGAAGGTGCGCACATGC
>Ga0265314_10004801_pt1 | contig 12371 bp, 16 predicted proteins | sample 4126metaG_FD_203106 | JGI IMG/M metagenome (GOLD analysis project Ga0265314, IMG submission 203106) | Rhizosphere microbial communities from Carex aquatilis grown in University of Washington, Seatle, WA, United States - 4-1-26 metaG | ecosystem: Host-associated > Plants > Roots > Rhizosphere >... | reverse complement strand
CGATACTTGACGCGCGCGTCGAAGCTGAACGACGTTGTCCAGAAGATGGCGGAAATGCCGATCTTCGCGCTGAAGTCGCTGGGGAGGCCCTCGCTCGAGATGATCGGCGATTCTTTCGCGCTTTTGTCGAATGGCGCCGACAGGACGAACGAGAACGTGCTCATCCTGCCACTCCAGTCGATGTGGTCTTTGCCGGGGCTGGGTTGCGAAGTGGTCGTCTCGCTGACCGTGCGCACAAGCTTGAACGTGGCGCTGCCACCGTCATTGCTCGCGCTGATTTCGGCCTTCTGAGTATTGGCGCTCTGCGAATCGCGACTGGACCTCGCGTTGTGATTGAGTGCGAGCGGCGCGAAGGCCAGTTCCGGCAGTGTGTCGCTGGCACGGCTCGGTCCGGTGCCGGAGAGTTGCTTGCCAGCACGGTCGAACGACCGCGCCGGAACGGCTTGGTCTTGCGCGCTCCGTAAAACGTCGTCGATCCCCGCCGCAAGTCCGACGGAGGGTGTCAGAACCATCAGGCCAGCGGCGATGGCAAGCGAACGAGTTGATATGTTCATCGCGTCGCTCCCGCAGCCGCGCCGATCTTGAACTGGTTGGCATTCCACTTGAACGGCTTGCCCGTCTTGTTGGTGTCCTTGATGGGACCGCGAACTGGCTTGCCGGCAGTATCGCTGATATCGATCTGCATCGTGCCGCCCTGTCCGCTCAGCATGACCCATTCGATGTAGTAGAGAGCGTCGGCGAGCGTCTGGCTCGCGACATAGTCGCCGGCGCTGTTCTCCTTGAAGTTGAGCGGTGTGACGGCGTTCATGTCTTCGGCCGGCCGAATCAGCACCGTGCAGGCGGTGGTTCCATTGCCTTCGGTGAGCTTGAAAAAAGTATTTGGCTTGGCCATGGGTCCCTCCACTGCCGACGAATGCCGGCAGAAGGGAATTTCCCCGTTTCAAAGCAGGATACGCGTGACGCCCGTCACGCTGGAGAGGCATTATTTTACTGATGAAGTCCGGCGACGAGACGCGGTTGTGAATTGAAGGCCGAGCGCGACGGTCTTATCCCGATGGCGCAATCTGCCGGAGCCGCCCCATGCCGCCACCCTTCACCCTCCACGCCATCGATCACGTCGTCCTGCGCGTGCGCGATCTCGACAAGAGCCTCGCCTTCTATCGGGGCGTGCTCGGCTGCACGCTCGACAAGGTGCAGGAGTCGATCGGGCTGTGGCAGGTGCGCGCCGGCGCGTCGCTGATCGATCTGGTGCCGCTCGACGGCCCGCTCGGCCGGACCGGCGGCGCCGGCCCCGGACAGGGGGGCCGCAATCTGGATCACTTCGCGATCCAGGTCGCGCCCTTCGACGAGCCGGCGATCCGCGCGCATCTCGCGGCGCACGGCGTCGCTGTGGTCGAGGCGGGCCGCCGCTACGGCGCGCAGGGTGATGGCCCGTCGGTCTATATCCGCGATCCCGACGGCAACACCGTCGAGCTGAAAGGCCCGCCCGATTAGGCAGCTCTCCCGGAACGGAACATTCGCGCGAACCGTTTCACACCGTACGACCCAACAAGGAGGTTTCCATGCAGCATTTCTCACGCGCGTTCCTGGCGGGAACCGCTGCGTTGGCGCTGTTCGCCGCCCTGCCGGCCAGGGCGCAGGACCACAAGACCTATGTCGATTACACGAATGGCGGCCCCGAGCGCGTCGAAGTGATCGCGCCGCGCGGCGAGCGCAGCGAAATCGGCGCGCCCATCGAATACCGCTCGATCTCGCGCGAAGTGCGTTTCGACGATCTGGACCTCACGACCGGCCGCGGTGCGCATATCCTGCGCGCTCGCGTGCGTGAAACGGCGCGTGCGTTGTGCGAGCGGCTGAATGTCCGCTATCCGGTCGCGACATCCGACAGCCCGCCCTGCTACAGCACGGCCGTTGCGGATGCGATGGATCAGGCCGACGAAGCGATCGCGCAGGCGCGGCGCGACTGAGGCCGGCGGCACGATCTGCTAGCGGGATCGCACTCCCGGAGTACCGTGCTGCAACGGCTCAGGCCTGCGCCAGCCGCGCGCGCTGATACGACGGACGCGCCTGCACGCGTTCGCGCCATGCGGTCAGCGACTCCGGAATCGGCTTGCCGAGCGCGCCTTTCCACATGTCGAGCGCGGTGCTGATCGAAATGTCGGCCAGCGTGAGGGCGTCGCCCGCCAGATAGGCATTGGCACCGATGAGGCTCGCGACATAGCCGATGGCCGCCGCCATCCGCGCCTCGCCCGCCGTGACGTTCCAATTGCGCTTGTCGGCATCGGGCGCGGCGAATTTCGCCATCATCAAGGGATTCATCCCGGCACCCAGCGTCGCCTCGCCGAAAATCGTCAGTTGCAACACCCGCGCGAAAGCCGGATCGGTCTTGGCCGGCAGCAACGGCGTGGGCCCGTAGCGCTCGGCGAGATAGAGCATCATCGCGACGGATTCGTTGATCGCGACGCCGCCCTCGTCCTCCAGGAACGGCACCGTGCCGAGCGGATTGCGGGCCAGATAGGCCGCGCTCGGCGGATAGGTCACCGTCTCCACGCGATAGGGCAGCCCCATTTCCTCGCACACCCAGAACACGCGCACGCCCCGCGCGCCGCGCGGAAAATTGTGAAGGACGATCATGTGGGCTTCCCTCCGATGCGTTTCGCTCCAAGCGCAGGGCAGCGCGACCGCCGCCAGCGTGAAGCGACTATGCGCCCTTGGGTGATTTACGATCCGACCGCATCCTGATATGATGTTCGTGATTTGTTCAAGAGGTGCGCGACTGACCCAATCGATCTTGGCAAGTGGCTATCCATACAGTTTATCCATGGAAATCAAGCGCTTGAACGACGATCGGCTTATTGGAACGGCAAAATCGCTTCGAACCGCGCACTTTCGGGCCGCGCGCGGTGGAGGCCCGTATCGGACACCCTTGAATCTGCGGGCCCGGCCCGGCTATCTCACCCGCCGATTTCGCGAGATCTCCATGGCCGGCCATTCCCAGTTCAAGAACATCATGTTCCGCAAGGGCAAGCAGGACAAAGAGCGCTCCAAGCTCTTTTCCAAGCTCAGCCGCGAGATCACCGTCGCGTCGAAATCGGGCCTGCCCGATCCCAATCACAATCCGCGCCTGCGCACCGCGATCCTCGCCGCCAAGGCGGAATCGATGCCCAAGGACAATATCGAGCGCGCGATCAAGAAGGGTCAGGGCGGCGACGCGGAGAACTATGACGAGGTGCGTTACGAAGGCCGCGGGCCGGGCGGCGTGGCGCTGATCGTCGAGGCGCTGACCGACAACCGCAACCGCACCTCCGCCGACGTGCGTTCGACCTTCTCGAAATTCGGCGGCGAAATGGTGGCGAACAATTCGGTCGCCTTCCTGTTCAATCATGTCGGCCAGATCGTCTATCCGAAGGACAAGGGCAGCGACGACGCGATGCTCGAACTGGCGCTCGACGCGGGCGCCGACGAGGTCGTTTCGACCGACGAGGCGCACGAATTCCTGACGAGCCTGGACAGCTTCATCGCGGTGCGCGACGCGCTCGACGCCAAGCTCGGCGCGGCGACCTCGGCCGGTTTCGTGTGGCGGCCGCAAAACACCGTCGCGGTGAAGGACGAGGCGGGCGAGAGCCTCGTCAAGCTGATCGAGACGCTCGACGACCACGACGACGTGCAGCACGTCTACGGCAATTACGAGCTTTCCGACGCGCTGATGGCGAAGCTGTCGTCCTGATGAAGCCGCGCAAGCGCCAGGCCGCCGGCAAGATCACCGCCGATGGCGTCGAGATCGAATGGGAATTGCGGCGCGAGGCGCACTACTCATCGTTCGAAGGCCTCAAGGGAATGCAGTTCTCCGCGCGCGCGGTGAGCGATACGGCGCGGACGTTCCGCGAACTCATCCTCGAATTCCCCTTCCCGCAGAAGAAGCCCGGCAAGCTGCTCGAGAAGGAGCGGATCCTGCCGGAGAAGATCGAAGCAGCCATTCGCCAGGCCATCGCCGGCGGCTTCGATCCCACATCGCGCGGACGCGTGTTCGTCTGGCTGGTGGAAAACCCGGCCTGAATCCGCGCGTTTGCGCGAACCGGCCGGCCTCGCTATAACCCGCGCGCTCTTTGTCAGTTTGAACCTGGGAACCGCGCCCAAAGGCGCGACACGTACGTCATGGCCAAGATCACCGGCAACGAAATCTCGCCCGGCACGCTCATCGAATTCGACGGCGGCCTGTGGGTCGCGGTCAAGACGGCGAAGGTGAAGCCCGGCAAGGGCGGCGCCTACAACCAGGTCGAGCTGAAGCACATCATCCAGGGCACCAAGCTGAACCAGCGCTTCCGTTCCGACGAAGCGGTGGACGAGATCTATCTCGACAAGAAGGACTTCAACTTCCTCTACGCCAATGGCGACATGCTGACTTTCATGGACGTGGAGACCTACGACCAGATCGAGCTCCAGGCCGACTGGGTCGGCGACCAGACGCAGTTCCTGGTCGACGGCATGAAGGTCATGCTCCAGCTCTATGAGGGCAAGCCGATTTCGATAAAGCTGCCGGCGCAGGTGACGCTGGAAGTGGTCGAAGCCGATCCGGTGATGAAGGGCGGCACCGCCGCCCCATCCTACAAGAGCGCCAAGCTCGAGAACGGCATGACGATCCAGGTACCGCCCTTCGTCGATGCAGGCACCAAAGTGATCGTCTCGACCGAGGACGGTTCCTACGTCCGGCGGGCCGAATAATGCCCTATCTCTCCCCTGCCCTGAACGTCATGGTCACCGCGGCGCGAAAGGTCGGCCGCGGCCTCATCCGCGATTTCGGCGAAATCGAGAACCTCCAGGTCTCGATGAAGGGCCCGGCCGATTTTGTTTCCACCGCCGACAAGCGTACCGAGACCAAGCTGATCGAGGAACTCACCAAGGCGCGGCCGGGCTACTGCTTCCTCACGGAGGAGACCGGCGTCATCGAGGGGCCGGACAAGTCGCACCGCTTCATCATCGATCCGATCGACGGCACGACGAACTTCCTGCACGGCATCCCGCATTTCGCGATCTCCATCGGCCTGGAGCGCGACGGCCTGCTTGTCTCCGGCGTGGTCTACAATCCGGTCACCGATGAAATGTACGTCGCCGAAAAGGGTCATGGCGCCTATCTCAACGACAAGCGGCTGCGCGTCGCAGCGCGCAGGAAGCTGAACGAAACGATCCTGGCGACCGGCATTCCGTTCCTCGGCCGCCCGGGACATGAACTCTTCGCAACCGAGCTGGCGGCGGTCATGGGAGCCACCGCGGGCGTGCGGCGCTTCGGCGCGGCGAGCCTCGATCTCGCCTATGTCGCCGCCGGCCGCTATGACGGCTATTGGGAGCGCGGCCTCAACGCCTGGGACGTGGCCGCGGGCATCTTGCTGGTCCGCGAGGCTGGCGGCGTGGTCACGGACCTGAATGGCGGGAGCGACCCGCTCAATAGCGGCCAGATCCTGACCGCCAACGAATATCTGCACCCGCTGTACCTGAAACTTCTGAAAGACGCCGGGCGCGCGGCCAAAGGTTGAGGCGCGGGGCTTGGACCATTATGGTCCGACGCGAATAAAGGGCTGATCCGGCGTATGAACCGCGCTTTCGCGCTTGGCGCGACATTCTTTCTGCTCTGCACCGTGCCGGCGGCGAGCCAGGTCTACCCGGGCGAGGAAGTGACGGTGAACCCCGCCGCGCTCGGCCATGGCTACCTGCTCTATCCGGGCGGTAAATATGGGCGCCATGTCGGCAACCTCCTCCAGCCGGGCGAGAAGGTCGGACCCATCCATCTCCACATGCCGGTCAAGCCCCCCCATGTCGCGCGCCGCGCCAAGCCCGCCACGCCGCCCGTGGCGGTTGCGGGCGACAACAGCCTGCCGACATCGCCGGACCAGTTCGCGAGCTCGCCGGATCTGAACGGACCGGCCGCGGCACCCGCTCCGGCGCCGCCCAGGCATGTCGCCCGGCAGGCACCGCCGCCGAAGAAACCCGCTCCGGCACCAGCGCCCGCGCCGGTGGCGTCGCCGCCTTCCGCCGATGTCGGCGCGATGCCGGAGGACAGCGCGGCGCGCCTGATCGGTCCGATGGCCGACACGAGCCCCGCTCCAGCGCCGGCCCGGGCTCCTGCACCGGCCAAGCCGCGTCACGCCGCAAGCACGCCGCCTCCTGCGCCGGCAAGCTCGCCAGATACCACTTTCACGGTCCGCGAAGTGCCGGCCGCGCCGACGCCGCGGCGGATGGCGAACGCGAACCCACCACCCGCCAACACGACACCGCCGGCGGGTGTCGCCGCGGGCCTGCGCAAGCAAGGCTCCGTTCCCTTCGCGCCCGGCGCCAGCAGTCCGGCGGGACCGGACGTGAACGCCGTCCATTCGCTGGCGACGGTGCTGAACGCGGCACTGAATTCCGGCGCCCAGCATGTACAGCTCAACGCCTATGGCGGGCCGCGCGGCGACAAATCGTCGGACGCACACCGGCTCGCGCTCAAGCGCGCGCTGGTGATCCGCGAATTGCTGATCGAGGACGGCGTGCCGGCCGAGAAGATCGACGTGCGCGCGCTGGGTGGCGCCGACGACAACGGCCCGGCCGACCGCGTCGACGTCTTCGTCCAGGCCTAAGCGGCGCCCGCGTCGAGCCGGATGTCGCGCGCCTCGCGGCCAAACGCCGTCAGGATCACGATCACGACCGCTGCCGCCACCGCGACGCCGAACAGCGCAAGCGAATAATTCTCGCCGCTACGCTCCGCGATCCTGGTTTGCAGAACCAGATTGTAGGACGCGATGAAATTGCCGAGCTGGTAGACGGTACCCGGAAAGGTGCCGCGCGCATCGGCCGGCGACAGCTCGTTCAGATGTGCTGGAATCACGCCCCAGGCGCCCTGCACGAAGAACTGCATCAGGAAGGCACCGAAAGCGAGCATCGCCGCCGTCTCGGAATAGGCCCACAGCCAAGCCACGGGAATCGACAGCAGCGAGGCGACGATGATCGTCCGCCGCCGCCCGAAACTCTGGCTCCACAGCCCGAACACCCAGCCGCCGAGGATCGCGCCAATATTGTAGAGGATCGCGATATTGCCCGTCGTGTGCGTGTCGAATTTGTGCTGCACCTGCAGGAAGGTCGGATAGGCGTCCTGCGTGCCGTGGCTGAAGAAATTGAACGCCGTCATCAGCACGATGGCGTAGAGCGCCAGCTTCCAGTGTTTGGCCAGGACGCTGAGCACCGTTCCGGTCCGCGCATGGTCGCGCGACCAGCCCGGCGATTCCGGCACATGGCGGCGGATGTAGAGGATCAGCAGCGCGGGAATGATTCCGATCAGGAACATGCCGCGCCAATGCAGCACGTCGTAGAAATTGCGGTAGACGACGCTGGCCAGCAGATAGCCGGTCGGATAGCCCGATTGCAGCAGGCCGGACACGATGCCCCGCGCCTCCGGCTTGACGGTTTCCATCGTGAGTGAGGCGCCGGTTCCCCATTCGCCGCCCATCGCGATGCCGAACAGCGCACGGATGACGAGGAAGATGATCAGGTTGGGCGCAAAGGCGGTCGCAAAACCGAGCACCGAATAGAGTGCGACATCAGCCATCAGTACGGGACGGCGGCCGAACCGGTCGGCCAGGCGCCCGAAGAGGAAGGCGCCGAGCGGGCGCAAGGCCAGCGTCAGCGTCGTCGCCCAGGCGATGTCCGCCTTGCCGGCGCCGAACTCGGCCGCCACGTCCTTGATGACGAACATCATGAGGAAGAAATCGAAGGCGTCGAGCGTCCAGCCGAGAAAGCTGGCGACGACGACGTGCTTCTGCGTAGAGGTCCAGCCCTTCAGTACATCCAAGGCCATCGCTGCATGTTCCGCCGGTTCCTGTCGGGATCATATTGCACGAGATTCGGGAGGCTTGCGCGCGTGGCGGGATGTAACTTGACCGCCGCGCCGGGCCGCAATCTAGTGCGGGCGCGCCAGGGGATTTCGACATGCCGCGACGAATCGTACCGCTTCTCGCCGTTTTGGCCGCCCTGGGCGCGTCTCCGGCAGCGGCCTCGACCATCGAGAACGCAGGCACCATGGTCGCCATCGCGATGCCGGTGCTGGCCGCCGGTATCGCCTATGGCCACGACCAGGACTGGACCGGCGTGACGCAGATGAGCGTCGATACCATCGCGACCGTCGGCGTCGCCTATGGCCTCAAGCATGTGATCCACGAGGAGCGGCCGGACCATTCCGATTTTCAGTCGATGCCGTCCGACACGGCGGCGCTGGCCTTCGCGCCGGCCGCCTTTCTGTGGGACCGCTATGGCTGGGAATGGGGCGTGCCGGCTTACGCAGCGGCGGCCTTTGTCGGCTATAGCCGCGTCGATGCGCAGAAGCATCACTGGTACGACGTCGCCGCCAGCGCTGGCCTTGCCTGGGGCTTCAGCCAGATTTTCACGACGCGCTATCACCAGCGCTATCAGGTCTATTCGAACCTCTACGCCTCGCCGCAGGGTGCCTTCGTCAAGGTCAGCATGAACTTCTGACGTTACGGCGCGGCGTTCGCCCTTGAAGCCTCGCGGGCCTTGAATTCTTCGCTCGTGTTGTTTCTTGGATAGGGCTGGTTCGGCATCGGCACGCCGAGGAAATCGCACAGCGGCTCCCAGCCATCCTTCGCTTCGAACACCAGCAGGCGCTCGGGCGGGATGACGCGCTTCACCTCTTCGTTGTGGCGCTCGTAGGTCGCGATCATGTGCGCTTCGCTGAAGTCGTTGTCGAAGGTCTTCTCGTTGATGATGATCCGCGCGAATTTTCCGGGCGGGCCGCCGGGCTTGCCTTCGGCCGCGGCTTTCAGGTGGCGCATGATCGTGCCGTCGACGCTTCTGTACCAGGACTTCGGATCGCGCACCGACAGGATGACCTTCGCCTGCGGATAGAAATCGGCGAGTTCCTTGTAAAAATGGCAGCTCGGCCAGTCGCAGGACGATTGATACGCGTTGAAGACCTCTTCCCAATTGGCGATGGGGGCGGTCGCTGCGCGATCCCAGAACGGGACCTGTTCGGGATGCATGAAGACCTCGATCATGTGATGGCAGGGGCCGAACCCCAACATCTCCAGCGACTGCTTCAACGATGACGTACCTGTGCGGCCGAAACCCGCGCCGATGACCTTCAAGCCCATGATATGCCTCTTCTCGTTCGCACTTTTGCGGATCGGGCTGCCCGCAGCAAGTGGCCTGGACGTCAGGTGACCGGCGCCTTGGCCGCGTCCGCCAAGCGGTCGATCTTGCGCAGCGGTGGGAACAGTCCCATCCAGGCCACGACCACCGCCAGCGTGCCGATGCCGCCCAGGACGACCGACAGGACCGTGCCGAACCAGCCGGCCGTGATGCCGGATTCGAATTCCCCCAGCTCGTTGGACGCACCGATGAACAACATGCTGACTGCGCTGACGCGGCCGCGCATCTCATCCGGCGTCGCATATTGAATCAGGGCGGAGCGCACGAAGACGCTGATCATGTCGGAGGCACCAAGAACCGCGAGCGCCGCGAGCGAGACGAAGAAGTTCGTCGAGATGCCGAACACGATCGTGGCGATGCCGAATACGGCAACCGCCGCAAACATGATGATGCCGGTCCGCCGCTGGATCGGCCAGCGCGCCAGGCTGAACGCCATCGCAGCGGCGCCGACGGCGGGCCCGCTGCGCAGCACGCCAAGTCCGATCGGCCCGGCGTGCAGAATGTCCTTCGCATAGGCGGGCAGGAGAGCCGTGGCGCCGCCGAGCAGCACGGCGAACAGATCGAGCGAAATCGCGCCCAGCACCACGGGCCGATGGCGGACGAAATCGATGCCCTCGCGCACGCGCTCCAGCCGCGACGCGCCGGTGTCGACATGGGGCGGACGCTGCCGCCCGCCGAGCGACGCGGTAAGCGCCGACGCCGCCAGCATCAGCACCAGCGTGACCGAGAAGGTCCAGACCGGACCGAGCGCGAAAAGGAAACCGCCGAGCGCAGGACCGCAGATGGTCGCGGTGGTGAACACCGATGACGAAAGCGCGATGGCCCGCGGCAGCTTTTCTGGCGCGACCAGGAAGGGCAGCAGCGATTGCGACGCAGGACCGTAGAAGCCGCGCGTCGCGCCGAACAGGATCAGGACGGCGTAATAGGGCCAGGGGAGCGATGGTGCGTACAACACCAGGATGAGAAACAGCCCGGCGCTGACGCTTTGCATCGCCTGAGTCGCACTCAGCACCTTGCGCTGATCGAAGCGGTCGGCGATGTCGCCGGCGGGAAGCGTGAGGATGAACATCGGACCGAACTGGCAGAGCCCCACCAGGCCGAGCGCGAAGGTCGAATGGGTGATGGCGTAGACCTGCCAGCCGATCGCGACCGATTGCACCTGCATGGCGATCGTCACGATGAAACGGACGGCGGCGAAAACGTAGAAGTCGCGGTCGCGATAGACCGTGGGCGGGACGTCCGTCATGGCGGCCATGGAGCGCGATTGCGCCCTTGCGTCAAGCGGCGCTGCGCCGCCGCTGCCATTCGCCGCGCGCGATGCTCCAGATGTCGACGTCGAAATCCTTGCCGGCGCTGCGCAGCGTCCGCCTTTCGCCCTTGGTCTCGCCGATCCGCTGCGCCACGGCTTGCGACGGCGTGTTCTCCGGATCGATGCAGGAGATCATGCGATCGACCGGCTGGGTGAGAAACGCATAGTCGAGCGCCGCGGCGGCGGCCTCGCTGGCATAGCCCTGGCCCCAATAGGGCCGGCCGAGCGTCCAGCCGACCTCCACCGCCGGCCAGCCTTCGGGATGGATGAGACCGACGCGCCCGACCAGCGCGCGATCCGATTTGCGCTCCACCGCCCAGGTGCCGTAGCCACGCATGCCCCAATGGCCCATCGCGCCGGCCAGCGCGCGCCAGGCATCGGTGCGTTCCATCACGCCGCCGAGAAATTTCATCACCGCGGCGTCGGCATAGAATTGCGCCAGCGAGTCGAAATCGTCCGCTCGCCATTCGCGCAGGGTCAGGCGCGCAGTCTCCAGACGCGGAATCATGTTCATTCTCCATTCACGGTGGTCGCGATTGCGCTGGCCACATCCAGCTGCGCGACAGTCGGCGACAAAAATCACGGAAACTGTACCGCGTGTCGAGCCGTTCATGCTTGCGCAGGACGGGGGACAGCCACGATCTCCTGTATGGGTGCAAACGCCCGTAACCGATGGAGACGACAATGACGATCAGGACGAGACTTTTTGCGGCGGCCTTCGCGCTGTCGCTCGCGGCGCCGCTGGCGCTTTCGACATCGCCGGCAGCAGCCGCGCCGCATGGCGGCGGCATGATGTCGGGACACAACGACACCTTTCACGACCGCAATCACCGCCCGCCCATACGGGCCGAGCGCCGCCCGCCCATGCCGCATGGCCACTATCACTGGCGCGCCGGCACCTGGAATTGGCGCAACGGCGCCTGGATGTGGACACCGGGAGTCTGGATCCGCTTCTGAAGCGTGACAGCGAGACGCCTCGATGCCCCCCGCATCGAGGCTGTCTTGCGAATCAGAGCGAGCAGAGTGGGGCCGGCGCGTCCAGTCGTGTTTGTGCGGATTGTTCGCCCCGGCGCGGAATGAGACTCTCCTCGCGTCACATGTGATTCCGGGCCGCCTGCCGAAGCACTGCTTAAGGCACGGCGGTCCACTTACTTCCTTCAGACGGCCCACGCTATTGCAGATGAATCGTGATGGTGTTCGCGCCCGGGCGCAGCTCGAACTTCGTGGCGTCGAAAGGCGGCTCGCTCAGGGTCGGGCTCGCATCGTTGGAGAAGCCGTATTTCTCCAGCGGATAGCCGAACCAGTTCATGTCGAACTGGCCGTTGCGATTGAAATCCTGGAACAGCTTTACCGCATAGATGCCGGGCTTCACGGGCTTCAGCGTGACGATGATCTCGCCGGGATGCGCCGCCACGACTGCATCGGTCACCGGATCGGCATTGTTCAGCGGGTAGTTGTCGCGATCATAGAGCGCAACGCGGACATCGCCGCCCCGCGGGCTCACCTTCTCGACCTTGATCGTCAGCGTCGCGAGCGGCGCGGCGGCGAAGGCGGGGACGGCCGCGAGCGCGAGCGCGCCCGCGAGGAACAATCGAAGCACCTGTCCGTCCTTTTCCGCCCCGGTCGCTATGCCAGCCTGGGATCCAGCTTCTTGCAGGCGTCGATCAGGCCCTTCACGGCGTCGGCGGATTTGGCGAGCTGCTCCTTCTCCGAAGCGGTCAGCTCGAGTTCCACGATGCGCTCGATGCCCTTCTCGCCGATCACCGCCGGCACGCCGACGTAAAGATCCTTGATGCCATAGGGACCGTTGACATAACTGGCGCAGGGCAGCACGCGCTTTTTGTCTTTAAGGTAACTCTCCGCCATGGCG
>Ga0265314_10004796_pt1 | contig 12383 bp, 9 predicted proteins | sample 4126metaG_FD_203106 | JGI IMG/M metagenome (GOLD analysis project Ga0265314, IMG submission 203106) | Rhizosphere microbial communities from Carex aquatilis grown in University of Washington, Seatle, WA, United States - 4-1-26 metaG | ecosystem: Host-associated > Plants > Roots > Rhizosphere >... | reverse complement strand
GAACTCTCGCGTTTCACGCTGGCGAAACTTGCGCGAATGGGCGTGGTGCAGACCATCATCCAGGCGAGCGGCTTTTTGGTGCTTCCCATCGCGGCTCTGATCATGCTTCCGGCCGGCTGGGTGTACGCGTTTTATCAGAACGCATCGGCACTTTCGGACGGTGAGGAGTCCGATGTGGGCAGTGTCTGCAAACGCGCGCTGCGCCAGTCGAACGATTCGCCACGGCAGAATCATTTTGCGATCGCGACCCTTTCGCTCTTTGCAATGTTTGTCTGGGTGAACATCGCGACCGTCGCCTTCCTGATACCGCAGGGACTGAAAATGTTTTTCGGTATCGAAACAGTTTTTTCACAAAGCCCATTTGCGGTTTTTAACACAACCTTCCTGGCCGCGGTGACCGCCGCGACGTATCTCGCCGCGGACCCGCTCGTGAAAGCCGTTTACGCTGTGCGCTGTTTTTACGGAGACAGCGTGGAATCCGGCGGTGACATTAAGGTCGAACTGCGCATGGTCGCGTCAACTCGCAAACGGGTCGCGTCTTTGGTGCTGTTCGCGGCGATGCTGGCGTTCAGTGCGTCGCCGGCGAGGGCCGCCGAAACGCATGCCGAAAAATCCGACGCCGCGCCGATCAATTCCGAGGAACTCGACCGCAACATCCGTGAAGTGATGGAGCGCCGCGAATTTACCTGGCGCATGCCGCGCGAAAAAGCCGCGGAGGTTCCGCAACAGGACGGCATGATCGACAAATTCTTCAGCGCGATCGGCGATTTTCTCAAATCGGCGGTGCGCTGGATCGGCCGGAATCTCAAGTCGCTGATCGACTGGGTGATCGAGAAACTCGGACTTGGAATGGGAGACGCCGTTCCCGGTGAAAACGGGTGGACGCTGACGCGAATTCTGGTTGTAGCGACGCTCGCGGTGGCGCTTGGCGTGTTGCTGCGCATCGCGTGGAAAGCGTATCGGAAACGAGCGCCACCAATGATTGTCCCGGTTCAGGTGACAACGGCGGCCGTGCCCGACTTGCGCGACGAAAATCTGGTCGCTGATCAATTGCCCGAGGACGGCTGGCTGAAAATGGCCGAGGAGATGATCAACAAAGGCGACCTACGCCTGGCGTTGCGCGCGCTGTATCTCGCGAATCTGGCCAGCCTGGGCCGGCGGGGGCTGATCGTCATCGCTAAATACAAATCGAATCGCGAATACGACCAGGAACTCCAGCGCCGCGCGCGCAAGCAGGGGGAATTGCTCGCCGCGTTTGGCAGCGCGGTCGGCATGTTCGAGCGCGTCTGGTACGGCAAACACATTGCAACGCCGGAAATATTCAAAGAGTTTCGCGTGAACGTTGAGAAAATGAAAGAACAGCAAACGACGTGAGCACAAAACGGCTTCTTCAAACTGCGTTCATCGCGTGCGTCCTGATCTTTATCGTGGGCATCGTAAACCTGTTTTTATTGCGATTTGAAACGGGAGACGTTTATCCGCCGTACTCGTCGCTCCGCGCAGATCCGCTCGGAACGCGCGCGCTTTACGAGAGCCTTGAACTCGCGCGCGACATCAAACTGGCGCGCAATTTTCAGCCATTTGAGAAAATCCGACCGGTCGCACGCCAGACCGTCATGATCCTGGGAGTTGCGCCCCACGATTTGGAGCAGATGCCCGTCAAAGAATGGGAAGAAGTCGAGAGCCTCGCCAAAGGTGGCACGCGCGTCGTGATCTCGCTGTATCCGAAAGTCAATTTTCCGCGCGGCAACACCATCACGCCCGCAAAGCCAGCGACGCAGCCGGAGAAAAAGCGGGAAGATGTCGATCCGCTCGAAAAACCGGTCCCGATCAAGGAGCGCTGGGCCTGTACGTTCGCCTACCACGCTATCCCGAAAGAGACCAACCCTGACGGAACGCCGAAAATCGTCCTGGCCGAGCAGACTGGCGGGGGCGAAAAACTTTCGTGGCACACGACGCTCTGTTTTGGCGAACTGGGCCACGAGTGGCGCGTGGAGTATTCGTTCGATGGCAACGCGGTGATCATCGAGCGCGATTTCGGCGCCGGCTCGATAGTGCTCTCGGCCGATTCGTATTTCGCCAGCAACGAAGCGATGCGCGCCGAACGGCATACTCCGCTGCTGGCCTGGCTGATTGGACCCAACAGCAACGTTGTGTTTGAAGAGACGCATCTGGGCGTGAAGGAAGCGCCGGGGCTCGCCACGATCGCGCGAAAATACAGGCTGCACGGATTTGCCGCGGCATTGTTGCTTCTGGTGGGACTTTTCGCGTGGCAACGCAGTTCGCCTCTGCTGCCGCCGTACGAAGAAGCCGGCGTTTCGGACGTGGTCACCACGCGCGACGCCGCATCGGGACTGCTGATGCTGCTGCGACGCGGAATTCCGGCGAAGGAACTGATCAAGACATGCCTGGAGCTATGGCGGCGGTCGGTTGGGAAGTCGCGAAGCACCGACGCCAAAGCGAAGGAAGCTGAGACGATCGCGCTCGATTCGACCCTCCCACCTGTAGAGGCCTACAGGCGGATTGCCCGCGTGTTTTCTAAGAGGGCTGTACGCCCCGGAGAGGCCAGGAAATGAGTGAAGGACTGGACAAATTCAAGGAGGTTCTGACGCGGGCGCGCACTGAAATCGCGAAGGTCATCATCGGCCAGGACGACGTGATCGAAAAATCGCTGATCGTCATCTGCACCGGCAATCACGCGTTGATCGAGGGCGTGCCCGGCGTGGCCAAGACGCTGCTGGTGAAAACGCTCGCCAACGTGCTCGGATGCGAATTCAACCGAATTCAATTCACTCCCGACCTGATGCCCGCCGACATCACCGGCAGCCACATTTTCAACATGCAGACCAACGAGTTCGTGTTGTCCAAGGGGCCGGTGTTCACCGCGTTTCTCCTGGCGGACGAAATCAATCGCGCGCCGGCGAAAACGCAGGCAGCGCTGCTGCAATCGATGCAGGAGCGCAGTGTGTCGATCGATCGCGAAACGCATCTGCTCTCGCCGATGTTCACCGTCTTCGCGACGCAGAATCCGATCGAATACGAAGGCACGTATCCGCTGCCCGAAGCGCAGAAGGATCGCTTCATGCTCAAGATTTCCATGAACGTTCCCGAGCGCGACCAGGAAATCACGCTGGCCAAACGCACACTCGGCAATGACTCGCCGGAAGCCGCGCTGCATCGCGTCCAGCCGCTCGTCAAGATGGAGGAACTGGTCGAACTGCGGCAGACACTGGAGCAAGTCGTGCTCCGCGATGAACTCGTTCATTACATGGTCGACATTATCCGCGGCACGCGCAAACACGAAAGCGTGCTCGTCGGGGCCGGTCCGCGCGCGACGCAGTCGCTGCTGTTGGCCAGCCGTGCCGCGGCCGCCGTGCAAGGCCGCGATTTTGTGACGCCCGATGATATCAAGGCACTCGCGCTTCCGGTGCTGGAGCACCGCATGATTCTGCGGCCGGAATATGAAATCGAAGGTCTGACCGTGGCCGAAGTGATTCGCAACATTCTGCAGGAAGTGGCCGTTCCGCGATGATTGCACCGCGCAACAAACTGCTCCTCTGGGTCGGCGCCGGCGTGGTGCCGGCTGCAACTCTGGCCGGAATGGTGCCGGAGACCGCGCTGTATTGTGTCATCGTTCTGATCGTCCTGTTCACGATTTTCCTGGTCGATGCGATGTTGTCACCGGCGGAACTCAACGCGCTGCGCGTCAGCGTGCCGGACGTGATCCGCCTGTCGACGGCGCGCTCGGGGATTATTCCACTGACGATCAGCCGCGACGACAGTAAGTTGCGGACGCTACGCTACGGTTTGCCGCTGCCGCCGGAAGTTCCCGCGGTCGAAGAATCTGCGGTGACGCTTTTGCCTGGGAAAAGCGGCGGCTATCGCCTGGATTACGCCTGCATCCCGCTGCGGCGCGGATGCTACCGGCTGCGGCGCTGCTATCTCGAGCAGAATTCGCGCTTTGGGTTCTGGTCCGTGCGCCGAGCCGTTCCGATTGAAACTGAACTGCGCGTGTATCCGAATCTGCTCACCGAACGCAAAACGGTCGCAGCGTTGTTTCTGAACCGCGGGCGTTTCGGAATTCACGCGCAACGCCAGGTGGGGCAGGGTAGGGACTTTGAAAAGCTGCGGGAGTATCTTCCGGGCGACGCGATCGACGAAATCCATTGGAAGGCGACCGCCAAGCGCAATAAGCACGTCACGAAAATTTTCCAGATCGAGCGCACGCAGGAAATCTATGTCATCATGGATGCGTCGCGGTTGTGCGCGCGCCATGTCGCCTCGCCGGTCGTCAACGCGGCGACTCCCACTCTTCCGCAGATCGCGATGCCCGGGTATCAGGAAGCGCAGAAGCCGACGGTGCTCGACCGGTTCATTACCTCCGCGCTGGTGCTGGGCATGGCGGCCGAGCGCCAGGGCGATCTGTTCGGACTGCTCGCGTTTTCGGACACGGTTCAGCGCTTCGTTCGCGCAAAAAGCGGGCGCCAGCATTTCGGCGCGCTGCGCGACGCGCTGTACACGCTGCAGCCGCGCCTGGTCAACCCGGACTTTGACGAGCTCTGCAGTTTCATTCGCGTTCGCTTGCGCAAACGCGCGCTGCTGGTTTTCCTGACAGATCTGGACGATCCGCTGCTCGCGGAAAGTTTCGCGCGCAATATCCACCTGATCGCGCGCCAGCATCTGGTTGTGGTCAACATGCTCAAGCCCGACGGCGTGGCGCAAGTGTTCAGCAATGAGAACGTCGGCGAAATCGACGACATCTACGCGCGCCTGAGCGGACATCTGCGCTGGCAGGATCTGCAGGAACTTGATCGCGTGCTCGGCCGCGGCGGAGCGCGGTTGTCGCTGGTCGAAAACGAAAAACTCGCGGCGTCGCTCATCTCGCAATACATGGCGGTGAAAGCGAGGCAGCTCATATGATCATCGACATCCGAAAATTTCTGCAGAGTGAACGCGAATACTGGACGGAGCTCGAAACCATTCTCGGAAAATTCGAATCCAATCCGGACCGCAAGCTCAACCTGGATGAAGCGCGCCGGCTGCATTACCTTTATCAACGCACTGCGTCGGACCTGGCGAAGGTGAACACGTTTTATTCCGAGCCTGAATTGCGCGTGTATCTCGAACGGCTGGTGGCGAAGGCGTACGGCGAAATCAATTCCGGGCACGAGCGCCAATATCGCATCCGGCCGCTGCACTGGTTCTTCAATACATTTCCGCAGACCTTCCGCCGTAATTTCCGCGCGTTCGGAGTGTCGTGCGGCATCACGCTGATCGGCATTCTTTTCGGAGTGCTCGCCGTATACTTCGATCCGGATGCCAAGAGCGTGATCATGCCGTTTCCACATTTGCAGGGCACACCGTCGGAGCGCGTCGCGCGCGAAGAATCGGCGACGAGCGATCGTATGCAGGGGCGCAAGGCCTCGTTTTCGACGATGCTGATGACGCACAACACGAAGGTCTCCATCTTCCTATTTGCGCTCGGGATGACGTTCGGTATCGGCACGACGATCCTGCTTTTTTACAACGGCGTGATTCTCGGCGCCGTGGCGATCGATTACATAACCGACGGCCAGTCGATGTTTTTGCTGGGCTGGCTGATGCCGCACGGCGTGATCGAAATCCCGGCGATTCTGCTCGCCGGACAAGCGGGACTGATGCTCGCCGGAGCGTTGATCGGACGCGCGTCGCGCATTTCGATGCGGGCGCGTCTGATGAACATCGCGCCGGATCTGGTGACCCTGATCGCAGGCGTTTCGCTGATGCTCGTGTGGGCTGGCATCATTGAATCGTACATGTCGCAGTACCACGCTCCGGTTCTGCCGTACGTGGTGAAAATCGCGTTCGGCTCAGTCGAGCTCGCACTGTTGATCTGGTTCCTGGGTTTTTCCGGCAAGCCGAAGCCGGAGGCGGCGAGTTAGCATGCGCTCAAATGTTCTGCTGCTTCGAACGCCCGAAGGGGTTGTTTTCTCCCTGATGCTCGCGGGACCTGTGGTGCGTTTTCTGGCGTGGGCGGTCGATTTCTGCATCATCGGCGGCGCCTGTCTGATCTCTTCAAGAATTCTTGGCGCGATCGGTAGCTTCAGCCCCGACGTCGCCATGGCCTTATTGTCGCTTATTTATTTTGTGGTCCAGATCGGCTACGGAATCATGACCGAATGGCTGCTGCGCGGGCAAACCATCGGCAAGCGCGTCTGCGGATTGCGTGTGGAGGACGAGCAGGGTTTGCGGCTGCGCTTCAGCCAGGTCGTCATCCGCAATCTGCTGCGCTTTCTCGACAGCCTTCCGCTTTTTTACTTCGTCGGTGGTCTAACGGCACTGGTGAACAGCAAGGGGCAGCGTCTGGGCGACATCGCGGCCGGCACGGTTGTCGTGCGAATTCCGAAACTGGTCATGCCCGACGTTCAGCAATTGATCGCCGGAAAATTCAATTCATTTCGCGAGTATCCGCATCTCGAGGCCCGCCTGCGCCAGCGCGTCACGCCCAACGAAGCGCGGCTCGCTCTGCAGGCGTTGCAGCGGCGCGATATTTTCGATCCCGCGTCGCGCGTGGAACTTTTTTCGGAATTGGCGGAGCACTTCAAGACAACGATCAAATTCCCGGACGAGGCTGTAGAGGGGCTGACGGACGAGCAATATGTCAGGAACGTTGTCGATACGCTCTTCCGCAAAACGACCGCTTCGTGAGCCTCTTCTTACTATACTAAGACAATTGAGATTTTAAAACTGGACGCAGATTTGTAAAAAAGTTTTGCTGCGCCATAAGATCAATATTTTCAAGTACTTGTATATCGCCGCTCACTTTTTCAAATGCTTGTCGAAGAACGCGAGCATGGCTTTGTCGGCCTTTTCGGCGTCGGGGCCTTTAAAACCGTGGCCGGCCTCCTCGAAGGTCATGAGCTCCACTTCCACCATCGCAGCTTTCATTTTCTCTTCAGTCCAGGTCGCCTGTTCGTACGCCACGTATTTGTCCAGCTTACCGTGCAGCAACAGGGTGGGAGCTGCGCTCGGTGTGATCCAGTACAGCGGACTGGCCTGGATGTGGCGCTGCGGTTCCTTCTGGAAATCGCCGCCCAAAAACAGCGGCAGCACTTCGGCGGCGTCGACGCTTTTGCCGTACGATTTCGAGAAATCGCTTGGTCCGTAATAATTGACGACGCAAACCACGCTGCTGGATTGCTCGGGATTGCCGCCGTCGCCTTCGAACTGCTTCACATCAGCGGTGACGCCCAAAAATTGCGCCAGATGTCCGCCGGCCGAATCGCCGGTAACGCCGATCAATTTCGGATTGATGTGGTACTTCGCCGCATTCGCGCGCAGCCAGCGCACTGCGGCTTTGACGTCGTAGACAGCGGCGGGAAACGGGTACTTCGGTGCGAGGCGATACGTGACAGTCACCGCAACATAGCCGTTCTCAGCCAATTTTTTGCAACGGCCGTTCCAGCCGTCGCGCGTGCCAGCGCGGAAGCCGCCGCCGTGAATGCACACTACGGCCGGCAACAGCGCATCGCCATCTTTTGGCCGTGCCATGTTGAGCTGCAAGTGCTGCTCATCGGGATTGCTGAACTCAATGTTCTGCTCGAAGACGATCTCTCCGCAGTACGCAGACGAGATGCTGAACAGCAGCGCAACGACGCAGGCGAGAATTCGCATGGCAATAATCCCCCGAACAACGACGCAAACACGAAAGTGATCGCGCCATCTTCATGATTTCTGGCTGAAAAGAAAACGAAAATGCTCAGTTCGCCTTGGGCGGCGTTTCGTTCAAGAGCAGCCAGTACATTCCCAATTGCCCGACGGCGTCGACGAACTGATTGAAATCGACGGGCTTGCGGATGTAGCTGTTGGCGCCCAGGCCGTAGCCGCGGATCAGGTCCTGCTCCTCTTTCGAGGACGTCAGGATAACGACCGGCACCAGCTTTGTGCGTGGATCGGCGCGCAGGCGCTTGAGAACTTCGAGGCCGTCGATTTTCGGCAGATTCAAATCCAGCAGCACGACCGCGGGCAGGGCGCCCTCGCGGCCGGCATACGCGCCTTCGCAATGCAGGTAATCGAGCGCTTCGCGGCCGTCGCGAGCCACGACCACGTCGTTGCTGATTTTATTTTTCTTGATGGCCCGCAGACTCAGCATTTCGTCGTCGGGATTGTCTTCGACCAGCAGAATCGTTCCCATCCCCATTGAGTGAATCCTCCTATCCAGGCAGCGTGAAGTAGAACGTCGCACCTTTGCCGACCGTCGCTTCGGCCCGGATGTTTCCGCCATGCCGGTTGATGATGCGTTGCACAGTTGCCAATCCAACTCCTGTACCGGGAAAGTCAGCGGCCGAATGCAGCCGGTGAAAAACGCCGAACAGTTTACTTGCGTAGGTCATGTCGAAGCCAGCGCCATTGTCGCGCACAAAATACGTATCTTTTCCATCGATCTGCGTCATGCCCAGTTCAATTCTGGCCTGGGGCTGCTTGCCGGTAAATTTCCACGCGTTGCCGAGCAGGTTCTCCAGGACGATGCGCAGCAACCCGGCGTCGCCTTTCACGCAAAGGTCTTTTCCGACAATGAATTCAACCTCACGTTTGGCGTCATGACGACGTAAATCTTCGATAATACTTTTGGCGATGTCCGCCAGGTCCACTTCCTTCAGTGTAATATTGACACGCGTTACCTTGGATAAGTTCAGCATGTCGTCGAGCAATTGAGCCATGCGTTGAGTGGCTTTGCGGATGCGCTGCAGGTAATCCTGGCCGGTCGCGTCAAGCTGCGTGCCGTAGTCTTCGAGCATCACCTGGCTGAAGCCATCGATGCCGCGCAGCGGCGCGCGCAAATCGTGCGCGACGGAATACGAAAACGCTTCGAGTTCCTTGTTGGCCTCTTTCAAGTCGCGCGTCCGCGCTTCCACGCGTTGCTCCAATTCAAGGCGTGCTTCTTCGAGCGCCTTGTCGCGCTCCTGGATTTGCGCCAGCATTTCATTGAATTGATCGACCAGGAAACCCAGTTCGTCGTCGCCCTGTTTTTCTCCGCGCAGGGTGTAATCCTTGTTGGTTGAGACTTTTCTGGCCGTGACGGCCAATCCCACGATCGGCGCCAGGAACGGACGTTGCAGCACGGAGGCCAGCACGAAAGCGAGGGCGGCATTCATCAGCACGATGCCGCCGGAGACTGCGGCATAGGCTTTCAGCCAATCTGTCAATTGCGACAGATCCGACTGCACGTAAAGCGTGCCGATGCGCTTGCTCTTGATCTTCACCGGGCTGAAGAGCGACAGCTTGCGCGAGTTGCGGTCAAAACCATCAGGCCCCGGATGCTCGGGTAACTGTTCCTTCTGGCCATTGCGATAGTAGGCGGCAAACACGCGGCCTTCATTGTCGTAAAGGCAGGCGAGTTCAATTGCGGGCTTGGCGGCCATCGCCGAGAGCGTGTCTTCGGCGGCTTTTGGATCGTCGAAAGAGAGTGCCGCGGTGCTGTTCGCCGCGGAGAGGTTGGCGATGGCCTCGACGTCGTGTTCCATCATGGAATGCACGGCGGAGTACTCGTAAGAGAAAAGCAACACGCCCGCGACCAGCAGGGCGACCATGCTGACCACGGTGATCGTGAAGACCATCTTCCATTTTATCGACAGGTCGCGAAGGCGTTTCATGCTCATTCACCCTGATCGTCGACAATGCGGGCCAGCTTGAGCAACTGTGCGCGGATTTTCAGGCCCGCCCGTTTCGCAGCTTCCGGATTGATGTTAAAGGCCACTCGATCATCGCGAACGACGAAACGGACTGCGCCGCCATCCTTGTTGAAGGCCGAATTCTCGCCGACGGTGAGAACCGGAGCTCCCTCCAGCGCCTTGATGGAACTCGCAAGCTGTTCTCCGGAGAGGCCGATGTACAGGACATGGGCTTCGCGGGCGGACTGGGCGGATTTGTAACGGCGCACGACGACTTTTCGGCCTTCGACTTCGCGATCGCGCACCGTTTTGTCGAGCACATCGCCAAAAGGGTCGTCGCCGAGAACGCCGATGATCAACGGGGCCTTGGCTCCGCCAAAGGCTTCAGGAGGCCAATCCACAAACTGGGGAAATTTGTACAGGAAGCCGGCTTTGATTTTGAATTCGACCGAGTCTTCGGCGATGGCGGACGTCAATGCGAACGACAGTGCGAAGCTGCTCAAAAGCAAGAGAGAGATTCGCGTTGCCCGCATTCGGCCTCTGAGATGCTGTCGCTAAAACTTCAGCATGAACTTGAAGTAAACGTTGCGCTCGATCTTGGAATTGCCGTCCCCGAATTCCTCGTGTTCCTTGCGAAACATGTTCTGCGCTCCGAGGCTGACGTCCAGACGGTCCAACGGTTTCCAACCCAGCCGGGAGTCGACGCGCGTGTAGCTGGGAATCTTTTCCTTGTCGAGTCGGTCGACGTAGTACAGCCCCGAATCGAACTGCAGGTTGTGCGGCAAATCGATGAACGCGCGCACGTTGAACTGATTGTTCGGACTCTGGCCTTCGGCAATTTCAGCGTCCTTGGCAATCGCACGGCTGTTGCGGTGCAGCAGCATCTGCAAGTAAGAATAGCCCGCGCTGAACTTGATTTTGTCAATCGGCTCCCAAGTGGCCGCCAGTTCGCCACCGTACGTTTTGCCGTCCACGTAAGGCCGCTGGACGATGGGAATCGTCAAATGCAGCGGCGGTGGATTGGGCTCCACCAGAACCTTGCCCGCAACCGCTTCATTCGAGCGCAGGTTATCATACACGTTATAGAAACCCGTGGCATCAATCGAAAAACGCTTGTGAAGTTGGGCCCGGTAACCCAATTCGTAGGCGACCAGGGTTTCCGCTGGGATATGTAAATTCGGAAACAGAGAAAACAAGATCGGCGGCCCGCCCGGCGCCGTCGCGCCGGCGACCAGGTTTGCGCGCAGGTCGGTCTCGATGGGGGAGGGCGTACGCACTGCGCGCGAGACGGAACTCCAGACGGTGTGATTTTTTGCGGCGTGCCAGAGCGTTTTAATGCTGGGCTGAATCTCGAAGCCGGAAAAATCGTTGCGCTCGAACTTGGAGCCCAGCGTCACCGAAAACGTGTCCTCAAGCACCGTGATCTCGTCCTGCAAAAACGCGCTGAGCAGATTGGTCTTGCGGTCGTTGGGATCGAAAGCGATGGAGAACGTGTTGTCGAGCGTTTCCTTCACGAAACGGTAGCCGGCACCGTACACAATTTCGTTGCGACCGATTTTCAAGTGGTGGTTGAAATCAATATCCGCCGTTTCGACGGTCTGGGCCAGGCGCACTTCATCGCGTTCGGTGCGGTCGTAGTACACTTGCAGGCTCGTCTCGGAAGTATCTGAAAACGAATGGTTCCAACGCGCGATGGCGTCGGCACCGGCCATGCGCGCGGTGTTGGTGATTCTGTCCGCAAAGGGCGGCGCCAGATCCACGACCGTCGGTTTTTCCTCGTAGGCGCCATTGTAGTAATCGCCCTCGAGCGTGATCTTGTCTTCCTTGGACGCGTGAATATCGAAGCGCGTTCCGGCGCGCCCGACTTCCCAGCCGTCGTGGGCGGCGGTATCAGTGGCGCCGAGGCTCAGTTCGTCGCGTTTGACGTATTTGATGAACGCGCGGTACGTGACTTTTTCGCCGATTTTTCCACCGTAGCGGACGGAGTCGATGGTTTCGTCAAATGTTCCGACCGAGCCGCTGGCCAAGCCGCCCTGCGTATCTTTGGAATCTTTGGTAATGATGTTGATGACGCCGTTGACCGCGTTGGCGCCCCAGACCGTCGCACCCGGGCCGCGAATGACTTCGATGCGGTCAATGTCTTCGAGCATGGTGTCCTGGACATCCCAGTAAACACCGGCGTAAAGCGGTGTGTAAACCGAGCGTCCGTCGATCAGGACCAGTAGCTTATTGGCGAGCGCCCCGTTGAAGCCGCGCGAGGAAATGGCCCAGCCGTTGGATTTGTTCTGCGCGACGTCCATGCCCGGTGCCATTCGCAACGCGTCGGCGACTGTGGTGACGCCGGTTCGGCGCAAGTCTTCTCCGGTGATGACATAAATCGCCGACGCCGCTTCCGAAACCTTTTCAACTTTTTTCGATACGGACGTGATCTTGATATTCAACAGGTCTTCGATGGAAATGTCGGCAAAAGTTCCAGCGGCAGGCTTGGGCGCATCTTTTTTGGGATCCGCGCCATCGGCTTTCTTGGCATCATCCCCGTCAGCCTTTTTTGAGTTTGCAACGTCATCGGTTTTTTTTGCTTCTGCGGCACTGGCCTTTTTGGCATCGGCACCATCAGCTTCGCCCGCCCGGACAGATTCCAGGCAGAAGGTCAGGAACAAAGCAATCACCCATCGTGCAATGGTGCGCATACAGTGTGCAACCCCCCAGGTGCCGTACATTATGCATTCAATT
>Ga0265314_10004794_pt1 | contig 12389 bp, 19 predicted proteins | sample 4126metaG_FD_203106 | JGI IMG/M metagenome (GOLD analysis project Ga0265314, IMG submission 203106) | Rhizosphere microbial communities from Carex aquatilis grown in University of Washington, Seatle, WA, United States - 4-1-26 metaG | ecosystem: Host-associated > Plants > Roots > Rhizosphere >... | reverse complement strand
GCGTAATTTTATGAATCGGATTGTCGGCTAATTCTGGATAGGCAACATGTCCTTGAATACCGTGAACGGTTAAATTCGCATTGAGCGAACCACGTCGCCCAACACGGATTACATCACCAATCTGTTTGTCACTTGATGGTTCACCAACTAAACACCAATCGATTTTGTCGCCTCGATTTTCTAACACATCGACAACTTTTACAACACCATTTGTGGCAATGCCTTCTTCGTCGCTGGTCAACATAATCGCAATCGAACCGGCGTGATTTGGATGATTGGCAATAAAACGTTCCACCGCCGTCACAAAACATGCAATGCCGCCTTTCATGTCCGCCGCGCCACGTCCGTATAATTGACCATCACGGATTGTGGGTTCAAACGGTGGCGATTCCCAAAGATTTAACGCACCGACTGGCACAACATCCGTGTGACCTAAAAACACAAAAAATGGTTTCGCATCACCACGACGCAACCAAATGTTTTCCGTGTTGTCAAAATTTAAACGTTCATCGACAAAACCTAATGGCGTTAAACGTGCGGCTAATAAATCCAAACAGCCCGCATCATTAGGCGTTACCGATTCACGACGAATTAGCTCTTTTAAAAGCTCTAGCGTATCGCTCATAACAACGTTTTTTCGTAAACTTTAGCATCGTAACCCACTAACAATGTGTCACCGGTATCAAGCACTGGACGTTTCATCAACGTTGGATATTCCAGTATTAAAGGCAACGCCATTTCAAGCGTTTCAGCACGTTGACGCTGCTCAGGCGAAAATTTACGCCATGTCACGCCCTTACGATTAACCAAAACCTGCCAATCATCAAGTCGTGCAGCAAATTGTTGCAATAATTCTAATGAAAAACCATCGCGGCGGATTTCGTGAAATTGATAATCGAGCTTGTTTTCTTTTAACCAGTGTCGTGCTTTTTTAATGGTATCGCAATTTGCTAAACCGTAAAGGATAATCATCGTATTAAACCTCTGAATCACCGCCGAGCAACTCTTCAATTGCTGGCAACTCAGGGTCTGCTTTGCAGCGGACTTTATAAAGGTCAATCAGTTCCATTAAGGCTTGTTCTAAATCACCCAAAATTTCTTCTTCGTATTCGATTTCATCTTCTGGAATTTCACCTGAATCTAAATAATCTTTTTGAGTGTTGACAGAATCTTCAACCGACAAAATGGAATACATTAAAGTGGTGCTTGAAATATCTTTGCTCATGGTTTTGTGCCTTAGGTAGTTAAAAAATGGGGTTTAAAAATGATGTTTAAATTGCATAGCGTGTGACATCAGGTATTTTCGCTTCTAAAAATCCCGTTTGACGTAATCGGCACGCATCGCACGAGCCACATGCCTCGCCATCATCATTTGCCGAATAACAAGAAACGGTGCGGCGATAATCAACACCTAACGCTGTGCCTTGTTCAATAATTTGTGCTTTGCTTAAGTTGATTAACGGTGTATGAATCTTAAACGCCGCGCCTTCAACACTGACTTTTGTGGCTAAATTTGCCATCGTCTCAAACGCGGCAATAAATTCAGGACGACAATCCGGATAACCGGAATAATCTACCGCATTCACGCCGATAAAAATATTTTGTGCGTGCAGCACTTCCGCCCAGCCTAACGCTAACGATAAAAAAACGGTATTTCGTGCAGGAACGTAAGTAACGGGAATACCAATTTCTAATGTTTGCGGCACGGCAATATCAGAATCGGTCAACGCTGAACCGCCAATTGTGCCTAAATCTAAGCGAATAATTTTATGTTCGACGACACCGTAATCGGCAGCAATTTTTGCGGCGGCGTGCAACTCGGCATTATGGCGTTGCCCGTAATCAAAACTGAGCGTATAGCACGCATAGCCTTGTGCTTGCGCCATCGCCAATACGGTAATGGAATCTAAACCACCTGAAAGTAAGATAACTGCTTTTTTTTGCATTGGCTATTTTCCTTGTGCATCTTGCCACAAGAGTTTATGTAATTGAATTTGAAAACGTATCGGCAATTTATCTGCCAAAATTTTCTCCGCTAATTCAGTTGGATTTTGAACTGGTACAACCGGCGAAAATAACACTTGGCAACGTTGCGTTAAACCGTATTCTGCAACCATTTTTTTAGACCAGTCATAATCCTCGTCACCAGCGATGACAAATTTCACTTGATCTTGCGCGGTTAAAAATTCGATATTTTCATAACGATTTTTAGCCATTTCGCCCGAACTCGGTGTTTTCAAATCCACCACTTTCACAATTCGAGCATCAACATTGGAAACATCTAACGCACCACTGGTTTCGAGTGAAACATTAAAATTTAAATCCGCCAATTGCGTTAATAACGTCTCACACGCCGGTTGCACTAACGGTTCGCCGCCTGTGATGCAAACGTAATTGCAATTATATTTTTTGATTTCAGAGACTATCGTTTCTAACGGTATTTTTGTGCCGCCTGAAAACGCATAACTGGTATCACAATAATTACAACGTAACGGACAGCCTGTTAATCGAACAAAAACAGTTGGCAATCCAACCGTATTCGATTCGCCTTGCAACGAATAAAAAATTTCACTAATGCGTAATTCAGACATTAGTTAGGAACTTGATTAAGTTGCTGCAATTTTTTCGCCGCGATTTCAGCGGGTTTAGAACTGGGATAATCCGTAATGACGCGCGTTAAATATTCTTTCGCTTTAACCGTATTTTTTTGTTCCATTTCAATCGTTCCCAGTTTTAAAAGTGCGTCCGGCACTTTTTGGCTATTCGGATATTTTTCTAAAACTAAACTAAACGCTTTACGCGCCGCGTCAGTATTTTTATTTACCCGATACGCTTCACCTAACCAAAATTGCGCGTTATTGGCATACAAATTATTGGGATCTTTACTTAACAACGTATTGAATTGCGTGATGGCTTCAATCACTTGACCGTTGCGAAATGCCTCGAAAGCTTGCAAATATTGCTGTTTTTTCTCGTCAGCCGGTGTTGCCGCTGGTTGCCCAGTTGGTGCAACAGGTGCAGTGGCAGGTTTCGGTGGCGGCGAGGCTTCAACCGGTTCAGCTTCTTTTGCCGCTGGCGCAGGCGATTCCGAAGAGGTCGCCGGTTTTGCACCGCTCAATTTCGTTTCCAATTGTTGCAAACGATCATCAAAATCCGCATACATTGCCGCTTGTTTCTTTTTCATTTCAACAATCAAATTGGCTTGCTCTTCGAGCTTACCATTTAACTGTTGAATTTCTGCCTGCGCTTCGTCTAAACGAGTCATTAACTCAAACGTACTGTTCATGGGCGCACTTGCTGGAACAGGCATAGCCGCTGGCGCACCGGTTGGATACGCTGAATTATCAATCACAGGCGCGAGTGAATCAGCCAACGCCAATACGCTAACGCTATAAAGTAAAAACGCAGGTAGTTTTTTCATTTTAGTAAGCAAGTTCAACGCGACGGTTTAATTCCCAAGCCGATTCATCATGTCCCATTGCAACCGGTTTTTCTTCGCCGTAACTGACAATACTAAGCTGACTTTCTGAAACGCCTTGTGCTTTTAACATGCCGGCAACGGTTTTTGAACGTTGTTCGCCCAACGCAATGTTATATTCACGCGAGCCACGTTCGTCGCCATTACCTTCTAAAACAACGTGTTGACTTGGATTTGCCAGTAAGTAACGTGCGTGTGCCGCAATCACAGGAACAAAGTCTTGTTGCACTTGACTGCTATCAAGCATGAAGTAAATGGTACGTTTTGAAAGTGGATTATTTGGATCGCTAAATTCGGGCGGTAAACCGTTTGCACCGCGTGCGCCATATTTACCGTTTGCCCCAAAACGTCCACCATTCATGCCTGAACCATCGTTCAAACCACTCACTGACGCATCGTTCATCCCACCATTTAAACTGCCATCTGTTAGACTCGCGTCTTTTTCTTCATCAGAGCTACAACCCGCTAAGGTCAAAGCACTCATCATGGCAATTGTCGCCAACATTTTTGTAAATTTCATAATGTATTTTCCAAAATATAAGGGTTAAAAAAGTTTTTATTTAGGCGACCAAGCGGGTTCGCGCACTTCAGAGCTATCAAAAACGAGCTTTTGTTGCATTCTACCATTGATAGAAACGGCGGATAAATAGCCTGTGCTGCCTTTGCGTGACGCATATAAAACCATGTCGCTATTCGGGGCAAAACTGGGCGATTCATCGAGCGGCCCGGAGGTTAAAACGCTAATAGATTTCGAATTTACGTCCATCACGCCAATTCGATAGTCGCCACCGTTGCCGTGAACCATCGTAATAAATTTTCCATCAGGTGAAAAACTTGCACGGGCATTGTAACTACCACTAAACGTAATGCGTTTCTCTTCACCACCTTGCACGGGAATCGAATATAACTGTGGTTTACCACCACGGTCTGAGGTGAACACAATCGTTCTACCATCGGGCGACCACGTTGGTTCGGTATCAATAGCACGATTTTTAGTCAATTTTGTGACATTACGCGACCCTAAATCCAAAATGTAAATATCCGGATTGCCGTCTTTAGATAAAGTGACCGCTAATTTTGAACCATCGGGCGACCACGCAGGTGCGCCGTTAATGCCTGGAAATTCAGCCACCCGTTCACGTTGTCCTGTTGCCAACGTTTGCGTATAAATCGCCGCTGTTTTCTTTTCAAATGAAACGTAAGCAATACGCCGCGCATCCGGCGACCACGCAGGTGACATTAACGGTTCCATTGATGTAGCAATCGCTTGAGCATTTGCACCATCTGCGTCAGCAACCATCAATTTGTGATGACTTTCCGCGCCTTGTCTAGTGCTGGTAATGTAAGCAATCCGACCACTGAACACGCCTTTTTTACCCAGCAATTTTTCGTAAATCATATCGCTAATGTGATGCGCGGTTTTACGCAAATCGTTTGCCGATGATGACATGCGATAACCTAATAATTGCGAACCATTGGCGACATCGAATAATTGAAATTCGACCGTGTATTGCCCACCATTTGGTTGCACGCGCCCAATCACAACGTAATTTTGTCCAACCGCTTGCCAATCTGGAAAGTTAATGGCTTCGGCAGACGTAGGTCGTGCTGGCATGCGTTGAGAGGGCAAGGTTTTAAAATAACCACTGCGTGTCAAATCCGAATCCACAACGCTACTTACATCAAGTGGCGCACCTTGTGAGGCAAATGGCACGATTGCAATCGGCATCGCACTTTCAATACCTTCTGTAATTTCAATCGACATTTCCGCATTCGCTACAGACGCAAAACACATTCCAATTGCCGACGCTAAAACCAGTTTTTTAAATAAATTCACGAGACACCTTTATTTTCTGTGTATTGTTATCTTAATTTTTCTTTCACTTGGCACAGGGAATGGAACGGCTGAAGTCACAGCATTCACAACCGAATCATCAAACATTGTGTCGCCGCTACTTTTTGTTACATTCACCTCGCCAACAATGTCACCTGTTGAACTTAGTCTAAACTCGACAACACACGTTAAAGCGTCTGAACCGGGTGGACGATGATGATGACTTTCAATTTTTTTCTGAATTTCGCCTTTAATTGCAGCATCCGCATTAGCTGCCGCAGCGGCGGCTCTGGCATTTGCGGCGGCGGCTTCTTGTTTGGCAGCTTCTATTCTTGCCGCATCTGCTGCCGCACGTTCAGCCGCTTGTTTTGCTAATGCGTCAGCGCGTGCTTTTTCATTGGCAGCCCTTTCTGCATCGGCTTTTGCAGCAGCATCTTTTGCTGCTTTTTCCGCAGCTTGTTTTGCAGATGCTTCGGCTTTTGCGGCTTGTGCTTTTTCGTTAGCTAATTTTTCAGCTTTTTCCTTTTCAGCAGCGTCTTTAGCCGCCGCTTTTTTCGCTTCCGCTTCGGCAGCTTTTTTAGCATCAGCCTCTGCTTTCTTTGCTTCTGCTTTTTCAGCGGCTAATTTTTCAGCTTTTTCTTTTTCGGCAGCTTCTTTGGCAGCGGCTTTTTTCGCCTCCGCTTCTGCCTTTTTAGCGTCCGCTTTTTCGGCGGCAAGTTTTTCAGCTTTTTCTTTTTCAGTGGCTTCTTTTTTAGCTTCGGCTTTTTCGGCGGCTAATTTTTCAGCCGCTGCTTCTTTTTCGTGTTCAGCTTCTTTAGATTTTACATGCTCAATGGCTTTTTTAGCCGCTTCAACTTTTTGCGCTTCAGCCTTTTCAGCGGCGAGTTTTTCAGCTTTTACAGCGGCTTCCTTTACAGCCTTTTCATTCGCCATTTTTTTAACTTCTTCAACTTTTTCAGCCACCAATTTTTCAGCTTTAACCGCCGCTTCTTTTTGCGCTTTTTCCGTTGCTACTTTTCTAGTTTCTTCTGCCTTTTTAGCTTCTGCCTCTGCTTTAGCAACGGCTGCCGCTTGTTTTGCCGCTAAATCTTCTTTTGGTTTAGGCGGTTCAACAGGTTTTGGTGGTTCAACTTTTTTCGGTTCTTCAACAGGCGGCGGTGTTGGCTCTGGTTCAGGCGCAGGTTTCTCAACTGGCGGAACAGGTTTTGCCGCAGGCGGATTTAATTCCACCATCGTCGCATGAATAATTTCGGGTTCTGGCGGTGGTGGCGGTGGCGCAGGTTTATACAACGCACTAAGCGCAAATAAGCCTAATAGCGTTAAATGAAACGCTAATGCCAATAAAAAAGGCTTTGAAAATTTTTGATTAGCCATTGAAGCTGTTAATTTTCATCAGATTTAGTCATTAAGCCAACGCTTGGCACGCCAGCTTGTTTGAGCGTTGCCATGGTGACAACAACTGTGCCGTAATCAATATTTTTGTCAGCGTTAATCAGAATTTGGGTTTCAGGTTTATTTTTCAAGACTGCTTCGATACGCGGATAAATTTCTTCGAGCGTCACGGGTTCATCTTCACCATTCCCGACGTTGATAAAATATTTACCGCCCTCTTCGCTGTGCTGAATCGAAATAATAAACGGTGGTGTATCATCTTTTTGCTCAATCATTGCCGCTTGCGCTCGTGGCAAATCCACTTCAACGCCGGACTGCAACATCGGCGTGGTAATCATGAAAATAATCAGCAATACCAGCGTTACGTCGATATATGGCACGACGTTAATTTCAGCCATCGGGCGACGGCGACCGGCTTTTTTGTTATTTACATTCATTTGCTATGCGCCTGTCTTTGCAATAACACGATAAATTCTTCAACGAATAATTCATAACGACCGGTTAATCTATCCAAACGGGTTGAAAAACGGTTATACGCCACAACCGCTGGAATAGCGGCAAACAAACCAATCGCGGTGGCAATCAATGCTTCGGCAATACCGGGGGCAACTTGCGCTAACGTAGCCTGTTTTACATTTCCCAACGCCATAAACGAATTCATAATCCCCCAAACCGTTCCGAATAAACCGATATACGGACTAGTTGAACCGACGGTTGCTAAAAACGCCAAATGTTCATCCAAACGGTCAAGTTCGCGCAATAACTCAATTCGCATCACACGCTGTGCGCTTTCAACTTGCACGGCTGGTTCGACATTACCGCTTAAACGCATCCGAGAAAATTCTTTGTAACCGGCTAAAAAGATTTTTTCAATGCCTTCGGGTTCAAAATCTTTTGCCGCGAGTTTGCGATAAAGCTCTGACAACGAAACGCCTGACCAAAATTGCTCTTCAAATTCGTCCGTGATTTCAATCGCGCGGTTAAGTTCTTTGCGTTTAGAAAAAATAAACGTCCATGATACGAGTGAGGCGGTAAATAAAACCAGCATCACAAATTGCACCACAAAACTGGCTTCGGTGACTAAATGGAAAATCGATAAATCAGTGTTCATTGTATTTAGTTAAAAATGCGTCAAATAAAAAATCAGGAATGGCGGTCGGTTGAAATGCCTCTACATTGATGCAAACAATCCGGCAGCTACAAGTGCAAAGCGTTATATCACCGCACTTAATGGTTTGTTCAAACGTAAAACTTGCCCTTTTCAATTGTAAAATTTCTGCACTAACGTGCAGTAAATCATTAAATTTTGCGGGACGTAAATAATCAATTTGCATATTTTTTACAGCAAAAATAATGCCCGCTTGTGCGCGTAATTCGTTTTGCTCAAAACCTAAATCACGCAACATTTCTGTTCTGGTGCGTTCGAAAAAATTTAAATAGTTTGCATGATACACCACGCCGCCTGCGTCAGTGTCTTCGTAATAAACCCTAATGGGAAAAATAAAAGGTGTTTTCATGATTCAAATAAATCGACATTTACTGTTGCAACTTTGGGGGCAGTCAAACCAAAATGCAAATAAGCTGCTGACGTTGCTACACGTCCACGAGGTGTTCGCATAATAAAACCTTGTTGCAATAAATACGGCTCTAAAACATCTTCAATCGTGCCACGCTCTTCGCTAATTGCTGCGGCTAAGGTATCCAAACCAACCGGCCCGCCCGAAAAATTTTCGATAAGCGTTAATAAAAACTTTCTATCCAAACTATCAAAACCATTGCTATCGACTTTCAACATCGTTAAGGCTTCGGCGGCAACCTGTTCGGTAATAATGCCGTTGCTTTTCACCTGAGCAAAATCTCGTACACGGCGTAATAAGCGGTTGGCAATGCGTGGTGTGCCGCGTGAACGTTTCGCAATTTCAACGGCACCTTTAGGTTCGATTCCCATTTTTAAAACGTGTGCCGAACGGGTAACGATGCTGGTTAATTCTTCTACCGTGTAAAAAACTAAGCGTTGTACAATGCCAAATCTATCGCGCAATGGCGACGTTAATAAACCCGCGCGAGTTGTTGCACCAATTAACGTAAATGGCGGCAAATCAATTTTAATTGACCGCGCCGCTGCCCCTTCGCCAATCATCAAATCGAGCTGATAATCTTCCATCGCCGGATATAAAATTTCTTCAACGGCTGGACTCAAACGGTGAATTTCGTCGATGAACAGTACGTCGTGTTTTTCTAAATTTGTCAGTAACGCCGCTAAATCACCGGCTTTTTCTAAAACGGGCGCAGCGGTTTGACGCAAATTTACGCCCATTTCGCTGGCAATAATCATAGCCAGTGTCGTTTTACCTAAACCTGGTGGACCAAAAATTAACGTGTGGTCTAAGGCTTCATTTCGCGCCAATGTCGCTTCAATGAAAATTTCCATTTGTGTGCGACATTCTTCTTGACCAACATAATCCGCCAATTTTTTGGGACGCATCGCACGGTCGAAGCCTTCTTCGCCCTGCCCCGTATTTGCGGTAATTAAACGGTCTTCTTCAATCATTTTAAAAAATAGGAAAGGTCATACAGCGTTTCGGGAGCAATATCAATTTCATCAGACCAAACTACTGTCCCATAATCAATTCGCGCTTGCTTAAACAAACTAATACTTTTCAATACCTGGAATATTGGTGCATTCAAATAAGGGTTCATATCAAAATATTTTTTTTCGTTATTTTCAAATGTAAGCAACAAGTGATAATCAGGTAATGTCTCGACAGCAATTACATTCGGAAACATAATTATTGCAACGGTTTAATTTGGAAAACTGGCTCACCATTTACAGCTAATGCCCAATCTGCCATCAATTCGTCTTCGTGCAAAATAATCCATGCTTTGACCAGACTGACTTTTTTATTTGGTAACGAGCCTTCTAATAATTCGCCGTCAGGAATAGTAAAAACAGCTCTTACACCTTGATATTCGACATGAATGTGCGGCAAATGGTGTTGTTGCGTATCAAAAAACAACATCCTGATAATAATTCCATAAAACATACTAATCGCTGGCACAACAAATCTCCAAAAAATCTCCACAAACCAAGAACGAAAGCCCCGCGCCTTCAAGCAAATCAATATGCCATTTCAACATCAACAAACGCACTTTTTTAAACAGGTCGTGGAATGCTCACACCTTCAGCTTTCAAGTCTTCTAAATGAAAATAAATCGCCTCTTGAATTAACGCAATCACTTCATTTTCAGTTTCACCAACAGCTACACACCCTGTTAAATCTGGAACAAACGCGCCATAACTGGTTTCGCCTTTTTCAATTACGACCATATATTGCATTTTCTACTCCTTCAAACCTGCTTGTTTTAAAACACTATTCAATGTTCCCGCTGGCACGTCAATACTCGGTTTTCCTGCAACGGTTACAGTTCCTGATTTGTACAAATGATGTTGTGTCGATGACTGCCACGCTGTCGAACTAAAAACCAACCATTCTGCTCAATTAGTTTCAACAGCTCTGAAACTTTCATCGTAAAACATCCAAAAAATCAAAATTTTAAAACACTGTCGCTACCGCACTAACCAAACATAATTGCTACCGTTTTTATTGCTGCGGTAAGAATCTCCGTAGCCGAAATAGATATTCCACGCATGGGTACTGTTATGGCTACTACTGCTAGCATCAGCCGAAGAAGACCAAAAATCTCCTGGATTTTCAGGCAAAATGTCTATTTTTTCGTTTTTGATGTTATTGACTAACATTTTTAATTCGTCAAGTTAGGAACTCGCCAATTAAGGAAACCTCCGTACCCTCGTTTTTTGTTGAATGTTTTAGCAGTTTGCATTGCGTTACTCCAATCCATTTTTTCAGCATTTCCAACCGTATTACCATCTTTCCATTTTTGCCCATAAGCAAATCGTAACCACATCAGACCAGTTTCAGTATCCGTTGCAATACCATCTTGGAGAATAAATTTACTTACAGGCTTTGAAATAACAGATTCTGCAAATGTTATACCTGATGAATTAAACTGGATATTTTCTAAAATAATTCCACCCGCTGATGCTTTTTTAATTGCTTCAACGGCAATATCAATCGAACAGTTAAACCATTCTTTGTTTTCGTGAACGCCTTTATTTTTAAGCAAGCCGTGTGCAATTTGTTCTACGTCTCTCGGTTCATTCACTAAAACATCATACGCAACTTCGTAAGGATACGGATTTCCCGTATTGTTTAATTCAGCGGCTCTCAATTCTGGGTCTTTTGTTGAAAAACCAACTTTCACCAAATGCGGCATCGACTTTGTTGTAATGATATAAACCCAGCCTTTCATTTTTTAATTCCGTGAAAATTTATTGGACATTAAACTCTTGCTGACTTTCAGCATCTTCTTCAAACGTAACGGGATAATAAAACATCATGATTTCACCGCACTTTGTAACGCCAACCGAATAATCGTTTCACAACTTTTGCCTTCCGGTTGAATTGCTGACACCATGCGACTGGCATCAAGCGGTTTATAACCCAATGAACACAACGCACTAATGGCTTCTTCTCTCGCATTGCCAACATTGGTAAACGATTGTGTATTTTCAAGTTTTGGCAATTTGTCGCGCAATTCCATCACTAAACGTTCAGCCGTTTTTTTGCCCACTCCCGGTAATTTGACCAATGCGGCGGTGTCATTATTTTGCACACAAATGTGAAACTGCTCTGCGGTTTGCCCTGATAAAATCGTCAACGCCAATTTTGCGCCGACACCACTAATTTTAATCAACGTTTTAAACAGTGTTTTATCTGCATCCGTCGAAAAACCAAACAAACTGTGTGCGTCTTCTCGAACCACTAAATGCGTTTGCAAAGTAATTTCTGCGCCAACTTCGGGCAAATTATAAAATACCGTCATCGGTGCTTCGATTTCATAACCTACGCCGTTCACATCCAAAACGACTAATGGCGGAGCTTTCAAAACAATTTTACCGCGTAAAAAACCAATCATTGTCGCATCCCCGTTTGCAAGCGTTGTTGCGTTTGCGCGTAATGCGCGTGACAAATCGCAATGCCTAATGCGTCACTCGCGTCAATTTGCAAATTTCCTTGAATATTCAACAAAAGTTTAACCATGTGCTGCACTTGTAATTTATCTGCGCTACCTTTACCGACAATCGCCTGTTTAACTTGCCGTGCGGCATATTCAAAAACAGGAATATCGTGCGTTTGCACGGCACAAATTGCTGCGCCGCGGGCTTGCCCCAGTTTTAATGCTGAATCCGCATTTTTACCCATAAACACTTGTTCGATTGCCATTTGCTGCGGCTGATATTCATTAACTAATTGTAAAATGCCATCAAAAACTTGTTTTAACTTACGCGGCAAATCGTCGGCTTGAATTTTTAACGCGCCACTTGCAATGTAACGATAACCGTTCGGTACAATTTCAATAATACCGTAGCCTGTCAAACGCGAACCGGGATCGATGCCTAAAATTTTCACTAACCCATTGTCGCCATAATTTCATCGCTGATATCGCCGTTCGAGTAGACATTTTGCACGTCGTCTAAATCTTCTAAGCGTTCAATCAACAACATCATTTTTTCAGCGTTTTCAGCATCTAATTCAGCTTTGGTACTGGCTTGCATGGTGATTTCAGAACTTTCAGGCGCAAACCCTGCGGCAACTAACGCTT
>Ga0265314_10004793_pt1 | contig 12389 bp, 11 predicted proteins | sample 4126metaG_FD_203106 | JGI IMG/M metagenome (GOLD analysis project Ga0265314, IMG submission 203106) | Rhizosphere microbial communities from Carex aquatilis grown in University of Washington, Seatle, WA, United States - 4-1-26 metaG | ecosystem: Host-associated > Plants > Roots > Rhizosphere >... | reverse complement strand
GCACGCACCAGAAGGCGGCGAACTCGCCGCAGCCGTCGATCACGGCGGCTTCGTAGAGCGTGCGCGGAAGCGAGCGAAAAAATCCCGCGAGGATGAAAATCGCGAAGGGCAGACCGTTGGCGGTGTAAACGAGGATCAGGCCAACGCGCGAGTTGAGCAGGCCGAGCTGGCGCAGTTCGAAAAAGAGCGGCACGACCGCGAGCTGCGCGGGAATCATGAGCCCAGCGAGAAACAGCCAGAACACCGCACGGCCGAGCGGATGATAGAAACGCGCGAGCGCATACGCCGCCATCGCGCCGAGCAGCACGATCAGCGCCACCGAGATGGTCGTAACGAGCACGCTGTTAAAAAAATAATCGCCGAAGCGGGCCTCGCGCCACGCTTGCGCGTAGTTCTCCGTGTGGAGTTCGCCGAAAGCGGGGAGCGCGAAGGCGTCGCGGAAGATGGCGGCGTCGGCCTTGAATGACGAATACGCGACCCACAGCATCGGGAAAACGACCCATGCCGCGTAACCAACGAGCACGGCGACGACGAGGCCGCGGGAAATTTTCAGCGAAGGTTTGCGACCGCCGGTCATGACTCGATGCTTTCCCTTTTGAGCCCGCGCATGAGGGTGGCGCTGGCGGCGAGGACGAGGACGAAGAGCGTGACCGCGATCGCAGTGGCGCGGCCGATTTGGAATTCCTTGAACATCGAGGTGACCATCAGCGTGCCGAGCGTGTGCGTGGAACTGTCGGGATCCTGCGAGGTGAGCAGCCAGATCATCTCGAAAGCGTTCAAGCCGGCGATCACGAGGAAGACGGCGGAAACCGTGACGACCTCCCAGATCAGCGGCAGCGTGATCGTGAAGAATTGCCGCCACGCGGGCGCGCCGTCGAGTTCGGCGGCTTCGTAGAGCTGCGGGTCGATGCCCTCCATCGCGGCGAGGTAGAGCACGAGGTTGAAACCGCACGCCATCCAGAGATAGATCGGGATCAGCGCGGTGTAGAGGTGGCTCTGCGCGAGCCACGGGAAGCCGTCGAAGTTGCGCAGCCAGTCGCTGTCGAGCGCGTTGCCGAGCGCGACGAGGCCGGCGTTGACGAGGCCGCCATGCGGTTCGTAGGCGCCGAGCCAGAGCAGCGTCGCCGCGACGCCGCCGAGGAGATTGGGAAAAAGAAAAACCGCGCGGAAAAATTTCGCGCCCCAGATTCCGCGGTGGAGCAGATACGCGAAAAGCAACGCGAGCGGCAGAACGACGAGCGCGGGAACGACCATCAGGTAAAAATTATTTTTGAGCGCGGACCAAAACAGGTCGCTCTCGAAAAGGAGCCATTTGAAATTGAAAAGCCCGTTCCACACTCGAGGGCTGAGGCCGTCCCAGCGCGAGAAGGCCCAGGCGAACGCGGCGAGCGCCGGGGCGATCACGAGCGCGGCATAGAGGAGAAACGACGGGCCGATGAACACGAGCGCGACCGGCGGGCGCAGGCGGGCGAAGTAGGCGGCGGAATCTTCTGTCGCTCGCAAGGTGCCGCGGCGCGCGCGCCTTGCCCGCGCCGCCAGCCACACGCCGATCCCACTGAGCGCGGCGAGCAGCAGCGTGCCGGCGAACGGATGACGATACTCGAGCGCGTCGGGTTCGGCGGCACGGGCGTGGTCATTCGCAGCGGCGGATTCGAGGCGCTGCGCGAACTCGTGCGGAGAAATTTTCCCGAGCATCAGCGCGCTGCGCCCGTCGGTCAGCGCCTGGCGGATCGCGGGCGGCTGCAGCATCAGCTGCGGCATGTTGAACGCCTCGCGGGCGTGCGCGACCAGCGCGGCGGTTTCGCGCATGCGTGGGGAAAAGGCGTCGAGGGGAATGCCGCGGATCGCCACGGGCGCATCGGTGCGGCGGACGAAGGCCTCGGCGCGGGCGCGCGAGGTGAGGAAGTGCAGAAAATCGACGGCGAGTTTTTCCCGCACGGGATCGCCGGTCGCGAAAAGAAAAAAACTGTCGGCGCCGGCCTGGATCGTCGTCGGGTCGGCGACGCCGTCGGGGAAGACGGGAAAATTCATCACGCCGATTTCGAAACCGGCGGGAATTTTGCCGGCCATTTCGTAAAGCATCCACGAGCCGGAGACGGTCATCGCCGCGCGGCCTTCGAGGAAGGCGAGTTGCGCCGCTGTGTGCGTGGCGCCCTCCCAGCCGCGCAGCGTGTAGTTTTGCGTGATCCGCTGGAGCACGGCGGCGGCGCGTTCGTAGCGCGGGTCGGCGCGCGCGCCGGGAGCGAGGTCGCTGAGAGCGCGCCAGCCGGCGGCGCCGGCGAGGTTGTAGTAGGCGGCGCGGAGAAAGGCGTCGGGGTAGTTGCCGTAGATGCCGGTGAGGCTGAGGGGCGCGAGGCGGGTGGCCTTGATTTTTTCGCAGAGCGCGAAGAACTCGTCCCACGTGCGCGGCTCGGCCCAGTGGTGCGCGCGGAAGAGGGCCTTGTTGTAAAAAATCGTCCAGCAGGCGTAGCTGAGCGGCAGGCCGTAGGGTCGGCCGTCGATCAGCCAGCCGTCGAGCGCGCCGGGGAGAAACGTGTCGCGCCAGCGGGCGTCGCCCTCCCAGTTCGGTCCGTCGAGGTAGGGCGTGAGATCGCGAAGCTTGCCAGCGCGGGCGAGCGCGGGGATGAGGAGGTCGCGCGGCATCGCGGCGTCGGGCAGGTTGCCGTCGATCATGCGCACGCGGAGTTTGTCGGAGATGCGCGGGTCGCCGTAGAGTTTGATCGTGACGCCGGGTCGGAGCGCTTCGAACTGGCGGGCGGTTTCCTCGTAGAACGCAGTGCCGTAACCGCCGGAAAAAATGGGAATGTCTAGCGTCGTCGCGGAGGCGGTGACCGCGAAAAGGATCGCGCAAAAAAGAAACGGCGGACGAATCAAACGAAACAGACCGGGCGGCGGGCGATTCATCTGACGACGACGGGAGGGAAGCCGGCTTTTTTCAGCGCGCGGTGCAGTGTGGCGATGTGCGCGTGGTCGCGGGTTTCAACCGTGCAGACGGCGTGGACGGCGCTCACGTCGGGCCCGCTGAAGGCGCGGTCGTGCTCGATGTCCTTGATGCTCGCGCCGGCGGCCGCGATCGTGCGCGCAAGCGCGGCGAGGCCGCCAGGGCGGTCGCTGATTTTTGCAGTGAAGCGCGTGAGCCGGCCGTCGCGGACGAGGCCCTTTTCGATCACGCGGCTGAGGATTGCGGGGTCGATGTTGCCGCCGCAGACGACGAGGACGACTTTTTTGCCATGAAGTTTTGCGAGCTGGCCCGACATCATCGCGGCAAGCGGGACGGCGGCGGCACCTTCAACGACGACTTTTTCGCGTTCGAGCATCCGCAGGATCGCGAGTGCGACCCAATCCTCGGACACGCGCACAACTTCATCGACGCGGCGGCGGGCGAGCGCGAAGGCATTCGGGCCGACGGTGAGCGTAGCCAGGCCGTCGGCGAGCGTCGGGCGGCGCGGCATGACGACGGGATGGCCGGCGCGGAGCGCGGCGGTGAAATTGCCGGTGGCGACGCTTTCAACACCGATGATTTTCACACGCGGACGCAGCGATTTCACGGCGAGGGAGAGGCCGGCGATCAGGCCGCCGCCGCCGATGGGACAGACGATGGCGTCGGCATCGGGGACTTGGCGGAGAATTTCGAGACCGATCGTGCCCTGACCGGCGATGATCGCGGGGGCATCGAAGCCGTGAATGTAGGTGAGGCCTTCGGCGGCGACAAGCGCGTCGGCTTCGGCGCGGGCCTGCGCGAAATCCTGGCCGCGGATCAGGACGCGCGCGCCGAGTTTTTCGCAGGTCGTGATTTTGATGAGCGGCGCGTAGTCGGGCATCACGACGGTGACGGGGATGCCGAGGAGTTTGCCATGATACGCGAGGCCGAGCGCGTGGTTGCCGGCGCTGGCGGCGACGACGCCGCGTTTTTTCGCGGCGAGCGGAAGGAGCAGGAGGGCGTTGCGCGCGCCGCGCTCCTTGAACGAGCCGGTGCGCTGGAAGTTGTCGAGTTTGCAGGCGATGCGGACGCCGGTGATTTCGGAGAGCGGGATCGAGTCGGGACACGGGGAAACGATGACGCCGCCGGCGATGCGCCGCGCAGCGGCGCGGATATCGGGGAGGGTGACGGCCATGCGCCGAAAAAAACGCAGAATCGGCCGGGCGGCGAGTTCCTTCGCCACCGGGTGCGCAACGGCGCAGCCCATGGCCTGCACACGGGCCGGCGCGAGAAATAGCGTTGCCGCCCCGTGACACGGGTCTAAGAACGGTCATCTTGATGGCGCCCACGGAAGGAATTTCGCGCGCGGCGCCGCGTCCGGCTCGTCTGCCGGACACCAACCAATTCCGAATTTTCCCGGCGGTCCCTCGATGTATCAGGTCACATTTTCCGAGCAGAGCATGCGCGAACTGAACCGGCTCGACAAGCTGGCGCAGATGGCGCTCATCGACCCGATCAGCAGCCTGAAGCCGGCCGATCTCGAGCATCCGCGCGAACCCCTCGGGCGTTTTCGGCGCGGCACGCGGCACTACTACCGGCTGCGGGCGGGCGACTACCGGTTCTACTTCGAGGTGCAGGGCGACACACTGCACACGCACTACATTTTGCATCGAAATTCGCTCGAGGATTTTCTCCTGCGCAACAAACTGCCCGTGACCGAGCAGCAACTCGTCGAACAGAATTCGAAGTTCTGGAAATATCTCGAAAGCCTCACGAAATGAATCTGCTCCGCCGCCGGCCCGTCCCACGCAGCAACGAAGAAGACCTCGCGCAGCGCGAAGATCCCTACAACGTCACGCAGGCGAGCCGGATTTATTTCCTGCCGAACCTGATGACGGCGGGAAATCTTTTCTGCGGGTTCATGGCGGTTGTTTCTTCGATCCATGCGCGACTGGCCGAGACCGCGACCAGCGGCGAGTATCTCGGTGCGACGCCGGCAGACAACTACCGCGCGGCGGTGTGGCTGATCCTTGGCGCGGCGGCGTTTGACACGCTCGACGGCCGGCTCGCGCGAATGGGCGGGCGCGAGTCGCTGTTCGGCGCGGAGTTCGATTCGCTCGCCGATGTCGTCTCGTTCGGATTCGCGCCAGCGTTGCTGATGTTTTTTTTCATCCTGTCGCCGTCGCAGGGGATTCCGCTGTTTCGCAACATCGGCTGGTTTCTCGGCTTCGTTTACCTGCTGTGCGCGGCGATCCGGCTGGCGCGGTTCAACGTCATCACGAATCCCCTGCTCCATCGCGGCCAAAAGGAATTGAACAAGGATTTCGTCGGGTTGCCCGTGCCAGCCGCCGCCGCCACGGTCGCGGCGCTCGTGCTTTTTTTGCTCAAGCTGATCGAGTCGGACAAGTCGCTGAAGAGCGGCGCGCTCGCGTTGCCGTTTCTCATGCTGCTCATCGCCGTGCTCATGGTGAGCACGGTGCGCTACCCGAGCGGCAAGCAGGTCGATCTTCAAACCCAGACCAGGTTGCACAACTTTGTGGTCGTTCTGGCGCTGATCGGTGTCGTCGTCCTCTTCAAGGAAGTCGCGGTCCTCTGCGTGTGCCTCGGTTACATTTTTTTCGGGCTGATCCGGCACTGGCGCCGCCCCCGCCGGCTGCGCCCATTCGTCGCGCCGGTGGATTCGGTGTGAGCAAGCTGCGCGTGACATTTCAGTAACTTTTTCATGTGAACAACCGCCCGGTTATTGGTCACCAAAGAAGAAGTTTTTCACCGGCGAAAAAGTGCGCTTTCACGAACCGAGCGAGCCGGTTGCTGGTGTTCTTGGCCGCACATAAGAATATGGCTCTAATTCATTATTGAACCCCTACTCTTTTAGCCTTTGTTAGCTTCTTCAGGACGCATCGCCAACCCCTTCATGAAATTTAAAATCAATCGCGACCATTTCGCCAACGGCCTCGCCCAGGTGCTGAACGTCGTCGGCTCCAAGGCCACGATGCCGATCCTCAGCAACGTGCTGATCGAAGCCGAAAAGGATCAGATTTCGCTCACGACCACGAACCTCGACCTCGGCATCCGCTGCAAGATCAAGGCCGAGGTGAAGGAAACCGGGGCCGTCACGTTGCCCGTGAAGCGCCTTGCCGGCATCGTGCGCGAGCTGCCCAACATCGACGTCACGCTCGACGTCTCGCCAAATCATCAGGTGAAACTCACCTCCGGCGGCTCGAATTTTCGCATCATGGGAATCGGCCGCGAGGAATTTCCGCCGCTGCCCGAGTTTGGCGAGGAGAAGGCGTTCACGCTCGACCAATCCGAACTCACGACGATGCTCAAGAGCGTCGCCTACGCGCAATCGACCGACGAAACGCGCTACATCCTCAACGGCGTTTATTTCAACTTCAAGGACGCCAAGCTCTCGCTCGTCGCGACCGATGGACGCCGGCTCGCGCTTGTTTCGAAGGAACTCGAAATCCCCGCCGGCAGCGCCGGCGCGATCATTTTGCCAGCCAAGACTGTCGGCGAGCTTACGCGCCTGCTCGACAAAGGCGAAAAGCTGAAGATCAACTTCAACGATCGCCGCGCCGCGTTTCAAATTGCGACCGACAAGGACACCAGCGGCCTCATCGACCACGTCTATCTCTATTCGAAAGTCGTCGAGGGCAACTACCCGAATTACCAGCAGGTCATCCCGAAGGAGACGCACCAGCGCATCAAGCTCGAGCGCGAGCTTTTCCTCCACTGCGTGCATCGCGCCGCGCTCGTCTGTTCCGAGAAATCGAACTCGGTGAAAATCAAACTGACGAGCAACCTGCTCGAGATCACCGCGCAGAGCCCGGATTTCGGCGAAGCGCACGAGTCGATGGCGATTGGCTACAGCGGGCCCGAGCTGCAAGTCGCGTTCAACCCGGCGTTTCTTCTGGATCCGCTGCGTGCGCTCACGAAGGACGAGATTTTCTTCGAGGTGAAGGACGAGGTCAGCCCCGGCGTTTTCAAGACGCTCGACAGCTTCCTCTGCGTGATCATGCCCGTGCGGTTGAGCTGAGCCGCCGCGCCAGGGATTTCGCCCGCGAGTCCCGCGGCTGGCGGAATAACACGGTTGAGTCCGGGGCTTGTTCGGGTATATTGCTCGATCGCCGGCCTCCGTGCTTCCGATGCACCTCTCGTATTTCATACTTTCCGCAATCCTGCTTTCACTGGCGGTGATGCAGATCAACCAGCGCCTCGCCTCGCCGCTGCTCTCGATCATCGACCGGTGGCTGCGGTGGATCGTGTTCGCGTTTGGCGGTGCGCAAATCTGCCTCGAATTTCAATTGGTGGACCGGCCGTATTGGGTGCTCGTGATCGTGCTCTTCATCGCTTGGTTTCTCGGCGAGACGTTCCTGAACTGGCTCCGTGTGCATGCGTTCAGCGTCAGTCCGCTGCCATTGTTTCATCGTTACGAACTCAACCGCGATGGCGACGAATGGCCGATCCAGCCGCGGCTCCTGAAGCTGCGCGAATGGCTGCGCGCGCAGGGCTTCAAGCGCCTCCAGGCGCTGAAAGCCGAGATCGGCGGCGGCATTTATCTGCGCGTCTCGGTTTATCAGAGCGCCGACGCCACGATTCGCGCGCGGGTGATTTTTATCCCGCAGGCCAGCGGCGCGATGACGGTTTGCCACGAGCTGACTTCGCTCGCCGCCGACGAGAGCCGCTACATCACCGACAATCTCTACGCGCCCTTCGGCGGATTTTATCCCGACCACTGGTTTGTCGAGCGCACGCCGTGGCGGCGCTCGCTGGCCTCGCTGCTCCAGCGCCATCGCGCGCGGCTCACGCACGCGGGCGTGGCGGCCGTGCCGCTGGCGATCGATCCGCTGACCGATTCAAACGACACGCAGCAGGAACTCGATCGCGTGAACACCGAGCTTGGTTTTCTGCACAACCCACCCCAGCGCGAAGACCTCGGCAAGATCACGCACGAGGGCCGCTACCGCGTGTGGAAGGAAATCTGGATGCTCAACTACCTCGGCCGCGCGATGCGGTATGAGTGAAGGGCGGGCCGGCGTCACCGGCCGTGCGGTCACGCGAGCGTCCAACCGCCGTCGATCAACAGCGTCGCGCCGGTGATCAGCGCGGCGGCGGGCGAGGCGAGAAACACCACCGGGCCGGCTACGTCCGCCGGCGCGCCGATCCGCCCGAGCGGAATTCTTTTTCGCACCGACGCGCGAAACGCCGCGTCGTCGAGCCATTTTCGCGTGCCGGGCGTCGCGATGAACGTCGGTGCCACCGCATTGACGCGAATGCCGCGCGGCGCCCACTCGAGCGCAAGGCATTTTGTGAGGTGCGCGATGCCCGCCTTGGTCATGCAATAGACGGACTCGGTCGGCAGTGCGACCGCACCGGCTTGGGAGCCGATGTTAATGATGCAGCCGCGACGCTGCCGCAGCATGATTTTTCCAACCGCCTGCGCGGTGAAAAACGTGCCCTTCAAATTCACGGCGATCGTCGCGTCGAAATCGCGTTCGGTGATTTTTTCCGCCGCGTTGGGCGCGCCGATGCCGGCGTTGTTCACCAGAATGTCGATCCGCCCGAAATGGCGCGCGCCCTCGCGCACCGCCGCGATGATTTCCGCGGGCTTCGACACGTCCATCTGCACCGGCAGCACTTTGCGGTCGAGTCGCCGGATGCGCTGCGCGAGTTTTTTGCCGGAAGCCTTGTCGCGAAGCCCGAGAATGATGTCCGCGCCCGCCTCGGCCAGCGCGAGCGCACACGCGGCACCAATTCCCTTGGCCGCGCCGGTGACGAGCGCGACTTGTCCGGCGACACTAAACGAAGGCAAAGTTTTCATGCGACGGCCAACGGACTAGGCCGCGCGGTCGCCGCACACGAGCACAACATGGCGCACCGACCTAGCCGCCGATGTAGCTCATCTCCACTTTTTCGCGCGCCTCGCCGGCGGCGATCACCTCGGCGCGCTCGTCGCTGTAGCGGTCGAGCCGGCCCTGCCAGATTCGCGCGAGGAAATTTTCCAGCTCCGCGTCGCTTGCGCCCGCGCGCAGGCAGCCGAGCGCATCCCAACCCAGCGAGGCAAACAGGCACGTGAAAAATTTTCCATCGGCCGAGAGGCGCGCGCGGTGGCAGTCGCGGCAAAAAGGCTCCGTCACCGAGCTAATCAAACCGATTTCGCCGCGCCCGTCGCGGTAACGATACCGCGCCGCGACTTCGCCGCGATAACCGGGTTCGCACGGTTCGAGCGGCCATTTTTCGGCGATGCGCGCGACGATCTCCTTCGCGGGCACGACGCGCTCCGGCGCCCAGTGGTTCGTGTTGCCCACGTCCATGAACTCGATGAACCGCAGCGTGTGCCCGCGCGCGCGGAAATAGCCGCACAACTCCAGAATTTCGCCGTCGTTCACACCGCGCTGCACGACGCAGTTGATCTTCACCGGCAGCCCGAGCGCCGCCGCCGCGTCGACGCCGCGTAGCACGCGCTCGACCTTGAAGCCGAGCCCGTTCATCACGCCGGCGGTGGCGTTGTCGAGCGAATCGACGGAGACGTTGATCCGGTCGAGCCCCGCGGCGCGGAGAACGGGCGCAAATTTTTCGAGCAGCCAGCCGTTCGACGTGAGCGCGACATCGGGCACGCGCAGTTCCTCTTTCAACGCGCGCACGAGCGCCGGCACATCCTCGCGGAGCAGCGGCTCGCCGCCGGTCAGCCGCACCTTTTCGACGCCGAGCGCGCGAAACGCCCGCACGATCCGCACGATCTCCGCGAGCGACAGCAACTGCGGGTCGCGCAGAAACGCGTGGCCCGCACCGAACACTTCCTTCGGCATGCAGTAGGGGCAGCGAAAATTGCAGCGGTCGGTGACGGAAATGCGCAGATCGCGCAGAGGGCGGTTGAACTGGTCGGCGGGATGGGCCATGTAAAAGCGGCTTCACACCGCGACTGGTTGAGAGAATCTCGTTCGGCCGCGGCGTCCAGCCACTCCTGCGCTTTCTTCCATGATCACCCCGGCCGAGGCGGAAAAACTTATTCAGGCAAATCTCACGCCCTTCCTGCGCGAGGACTGCCCGCTCGCGGCCGCACATGGCCGCGTGCTGCGCGCCGACCTGCACGCAGACCGCGACCTGCCGCCGTTCGACCGCGTGACGATGGATGGCTTTGCGTTGCGCTCCACCGCGCTCGCCGCGGGCGTGAGCGCTTTCCGCATCGAAGCCACGCAGGCCGCCGGCATGCGCGCGCTCAAACTCGGCGCCGCGGCCGATGCGTGCATCGAGATCATGACCGGCGCGGTGCTCCCCGAAGGCGCGGACTGCGTCGTGCCGTTCGAGGAAACAAAACGCGCCGGCGCCGCGATGACCGTCGCGCCCGCCGCCGCGTTCGCACCCGGTTTCGCCGTGCATCGCCGCGGCAGCGATCATCGCGCCGGCGACGTGATCGTGCGCGCTGGCGCGAAAATCACCGGCCGCGAAATCGCCGTGGCCGCCGCCGTCGGCGCCGGCACGCTCACCGTCGCCGCGTCGCCAAAAATTGCCGTGATCGCGACCGGCGACGAACTGGTCGAGGTCGATACCGCCGTCGCGCCGCACCAAATCCGCCGCAGCAACGACCACGCGCTGCGGGCCGCGTTGATCGCGGCGGGCTATCCGCGCGTCGAACGTTTTCACCTGCGCGATGTCCGCCAGGAAATCGAGCACCGGCTCTGGCACATCGTCGCCGAATACGACGTCGTGCTCATCACCGGCGGCGTTTCCAAGGGGAAGTTCGATTTTTTGCCCGCGGTGCTCGACGCGCAGGGCGTGCGGAAAATTTTCCAGGGCGTCGCGCAGCGGCCCGGCAAGCCGTTCTGGTTCGGTATGACCTCGCGCCGCACGCCGGTCTTCGCGCTGCCGGGCAATCCCGTCTCCGTCTACACGTGTCTGCATCGTTACGTGCTGCCCGCGCTCGCGCACGCGAGTGGTGCGACGCCCGCCGCGCCACGCACCGTTGCGCTGGCGGCACCGGTGACGTTCAAGCCGGCGCTCGCCTATTTTCTCCCGGTCAAACTCTCGAGCGGCGAACACGCCGAACTGCGCGCCACGCCCGATCCGACCAACACCTCCGGCGATTTCTCGGGGCTAGTCGGCACCGACGGCTTCGTCGAATTACCCGCGGACCAGACCGAGTTTCCCGCCGGCTACATCGCACGCTTCTGGCCGTGGGTTTGAAGCGTTTGCCATTGGGCTTTTCGCGTTAGACACTTCTTGCATGCTCTCCCACCTCGACGACAAAAACCGGCCGGCGATGGTCAACGTCGGCGACAAACCCGTGACGAAACGCACCGCGCACGCCGTCGCGATCGTCGCGTTGCCCGCCGAACTCGCCGCGTTGTTGAAAGACGGCGAAATCACCACGAGGAAAGGCCCGATTTTCCACGCCGCCGTGCTCGCCGGTGTGATGGGCGCCAAGCGCACGAGCGACCTGATCCCGCTCTGCCACCCGCTCGGGCTCGACGATTGCCAGATCGAGATCAAACCCGACGCCGCGCACCGCGAGGTCGCGATCCACTGCCGCGTGCAGACGCACGCCAAAACCGGCGTCGAGATGGAAGCGCTCACCGGCGCGACGGTCGCCGCGCTGACGCTCTACGACATGGGCAAGGCCGTTTCGCCGGGCATCGTGATCCGCGAGGTGCGGCTGCTGGAAAAAACCGGCGGCAAGAGCGATTATCACGCCTCGTAACCGCCGCGCATGCCTTCCATCTACATCCAATATTTCGCAATCCTCCGCGAACAGCGCGGACTCACCCGCGAGCAACTCTCGACCGCCGCCGTGACTCCGCAGGCGCTCTACGAAGAACTGCGCGCCCGGCACAATTTCACTCTTCCGTCCGATCACGTCCGCGCCGCGGTCAACGGCGAATTCGCCGCCGCCGCCGCGCCACTGCGCGATGGCGACGAAGTGGTCTTCATTCCGCCGATAGCAGGTGGCTAGATAGTGTATATTAGCTTGTCCTGATAAGTTTTTTCGGTCGGCGCATATGATTGCGCCGGCGGGGTAATGGGCGCAGGCCCGTGAGGCCAGCCCCATGAAGACTCTCTACGTGTTCGCGTTGTTGATGGCGTTGTTTATGGTGTCTGCTCAGGCGCAGACCGCACCGACGATTGTGTCGTTGACACAAAGCCAGCGACTGATTCAGGGGCAGAGCCTTTCGCTGACCGTATCGGTGAATGGCACCACGCCGTTTACCTACCAATGGAACAAAGCCGGAGCGCCGATCACGGGTGCGACCACCAATATTTACACGATAGCTGCTCTCGCAGTCACTGACGCCGGCTCTTACACCGTGACGGTGACCAACACCGCCGGGTCGGTCACGAGCGGTGAAATTCTGATCGACGTTACGCCGGCGACAGCACCCACGTTTTATTACCAGCCAAGCAACGTCACCTATTTTGTCGGCGACACGATCAACCTCTACGCGTCGGTGAACGGCACGTCGCCACTCAC
>Ga0265314_10004791_pt1 | contig 12392 bp, 11 predicted proteins | sample 4126metaG_FD_203106 | JGI IMG/M metagenome (GOLD analysis project Ga0265314, IMG submission 203106) | Rhizosphere microbial communities from Carex aquatilis grown in University of Washington, Seatle, WA, United States - 4-1-26 metaG | ecosystem: Host-associated > Plants > Roots > Rhizosphere >... | reverse complement strand
GAACCAGCCCCAGTGGCCGGAGGTCTCCCACAGGGACTTGTCGAGCAGTTGCGGCGCGTTGACTTCCTGGTAGTCGCCTTTGAGGCGGCGGCGCATATAGGCGACGATCTCCTGGAAGATGGTCCAGCCATTGGCGTGCCAGAATACGGTGCCGGGACCTTCCTCCTGGAAGTGGAACAGGTCCATCTCGCGGCCGAGTTTGCGGTGGTCGCGCTTCTCGGCCTCTTCCATGTTCTTGACGTAAGTGTCGAGCTCGTCCTGCTTGGCGAAAGCCGTGCCGTAGATGCGCGACAGCATCGGGTTGTTGCTGTCGCCCCGCCAATAGGCGCCGGCCACCTTCATCAGCTTGAAGGCGTTTCCTATTTTGCCGGTCGACGTCATGTGCGGGCCACGGCACAGATCGAACCAGTCGCCCTGCTTGTAGATTTTCAAGGACTCGCCGGGCGGAATGGCGTCGATCAGCTCGACCTTGAAGTTCTCGCCTTTCTCCGCGAACACTTTCTTGGCCTCGTCGCGCGACCAGATCTCCTTGGTGAAAGGTTTGTCGCGGGCGATGATCTCCTTCATCTTCTTCTCGATGACGGGCAGGTCTTCCGGCACGAAAGGCTGGTTGCGCGCGAAGTCGTAATAAAAGCCGTTCTCGATCACCGGGCCGATCGTCACTTGCGTGCCCGGCCACAGCGACTGCACGGCCTCGGCGAGCACATGGGCGGCGTCATGCCGGATCAGCTCCAGCGCGCGCGGGTCTTCGCGCGACACGAATTCGATTTTGGCGTCGTGCTCGATCGGATCGGCGAGATCGACGACGACGCCGTCGAGCGCCATGGCCACGGTGCGTTTGGCCAGCGAGGGCGAAATGCCCTTGGCGATGTCGAGGCCGGTAATGCCGTTGGGATAGTCCCGACGCGCGCCGTCGGGAAAGGTCAGCGCGACCATGTCTGTTCTCCTGTGGCTCACTCCCACGAACGAGCGTGGGTAAGCGGTTAGCGGAGAGGGATATAACAGGGCCCAAGGCCAGCGCAACCATGCTGCGCACGCCAAGGTGGGCCGGATTGCCGCAAAACCGGCTGGCCGCCCGTAGACCCGCTTACGCCGCCTGCGCCGGCTTGAGTTTCGCGCCCGGGCGGAGCAACAGTTCGGCCAAACTCGCCGCGGCGACGGGCGGGCTGTAATAATAGCCCTGGCCCCGGTTGCAGACCCAGCCACGCAGCAACGCTGCCTGTTCGGCGGTTTCGATGCCTTCGGCGGTCACTGACAGGCTCAGCGACTTCGCCATCGAAATGATGGCCTGGACGATGGCGGTGTCTTCGGAGTCGTGGCCGATACCGCCGATGAACGAGCGGTCGATCTTGAGAATATCGAGCGGCAGGCGTTTCAAGTAGGCCAGCGAGGAGTAGCCGGTTCCGAAGTCGTCGATCGCCAATTCCACACCCAACGCCTTGAGCTGCCACAGCGTTTTGATCGTGGTCTCGACGTCCTGCATCAGAACGCTCTCGGTGATCTCCAGCTTGAGCCAGCGTGGCGCCAAGCCGGCGTCGCGGAGCGCGCGGCTCACTTGGCCCACAAGACCGGCTTCCTGAAATTGCCGGGCCGAGAGGTTCACGCTCACCATCAAGGCGGCTTGATCGGGAAACTGCGCGCGCCACGCCATGATTTGACGGCAGGCCTGTTCAAGCACCCATTGTCCGATGGGGACGATCAGGCCGTTCTCCTCGGCGAGCGAAATGAAATCGCCCGGCATCAAGAGGCCGCGGACCGGGTGCTGCCAACGCACCAGCGCCTCCACCTCGGTCAATTCGCCGGTGTCGAGATTGACGATCGGCTGGTAGTGAACGATGAGTTCGCCGCGCGGCACGGCTTGGCGCAGATCGCTTTCCAACTCAAGGCGGCGCAGACTGTCGGTGTGCATGCTGTCGCGGAACACGACGTGGCGGGCCTTGCCGCCGGTCTTGGCCCGATACATTGCGGCGTCCGCATTGCGCAGCAGATCGTCCGCATCGCCGGGGCTCGCGTCGCGTAAGGCGATGCCCGAACTGACGGTAATAATGAATTCGCGATCCTTGATGACGAAAGGCTGCGCGAAAGCCTGCTCGATACGCTCCGTAGTTTTTACCGCCTCGTCTTCGCTGGTGCTCTCCAGCAGAACGACAAATTCGTCGCCGCCGATGCGAGCCACTGTGTCCTCGACGCGGATGCAGGTCTTGAGGCGGTTGGCCGCGGCAACAAGCAAGCTGTCGCCGGCCTGATGGCCGAGGCTGTCGTTGATCAGCTTGAAATTATCGAGGTCGAGAAACAGAACGCCGACGCTACCGTGACGGCGCGCGTTGCGCACGTTGGCCTGCGCCAGCCGATCGTTGAACAGCGCCCGGTTGGGAAGCAACGTAAGTGGGTCGTGGAAGGCCTGCTGGATGAGCTGCTTTTCAAACTCCTTTCGCTCCCCGATGTCGCGGGCAGTCACGACGATCCCGGTCACGTCCGGGTCGGCCAGCAAATTAGTGAGGATAAGTTCGACGTAGCGCCACTTGTCGGCGGCATCGTGCAGGCGCAATTCCGCGCTGCGCGTGATGCCTGGCGCTGCGTGCAATTGATCGAAAATTGCCTGGAACTGGCTCGCGTCCTCGGGATTTACAACCCTCTGCATCGGCGTGCCGACCAGGCCATCGGCGAGGTAGCCCCAGGCAGTTTCGGCCGTGGGTGCTTGATAGGTGACGACGCCATCGGATGCGCAAATCAAAACCAGATCCGAGGCGTTCTGCACCAGCGCACGGAAACGCTTCTCGCTGCGGCTAACCGCGGTGGCCTCGAGGATCATAGCCTGATCGACCCGCCGGCGCTGCCTGCGGAGGATGAGCGCAAATAGCCACACCAGAGCGATGCCGAGGATGAAAACCGGCGGGGTCGCCAGCAAAACGGTATGCTGCACGTGGTTCAAAGTATCGAGGCCGTTCAGCGCCTCGCGGTGATGGGCATCGGCCGTCGCAAAGACGATTGCTTCCATGGCGTCGAACCGCGGGTCGACCTCGGCGCCGTCGATGGCGTTCGCGCCCGCGGTATCGCCGGCATCGACGGCCGCGAACATGTGCTCGATCGCCGCCAGATATTCCTTGTGCAGACCGAGCACCATGTCGATCGTGGCGCCGTCGTTGCCGCCGCTCGCGCGCCGGGCGCGCTCGAGTTTCGTGTGCAAATCGTTGCCGGCGTCGCGGTGCCGCGATCTGACCTTGTCGCTGGGTTCCAAGCGGTACTTGCGTTCGAGTGATTCCTCGGCGGCGACGGCGCTGCGCGCGCCGTCAAACAGGTCGCTGAGTTCGCTGAAATGTTTTGCCGCCGTTCCGGCTCGATAGGTCAAGAACGCCCCCCCGATGGCGAAGATAAAGAGGAGGAGGAACACACTGGCCAGGCTCAGCGAGGCGAAGCGAGCCACGAGCGTGCTGTCCATGCGCCGCATGAAGGGAGAAGGTGCGTACTTACCGGTGAATTTTGACTCGAACATGGTGCCTTCCCGCCGCCGACCGGTTCCGGCGACGCGTTGCGGCACTTACTAGGTGCGGCACAGGCCTTGATATCGATTGCCTTCTAATTTTTTGATGCGCGCACTTCTAAATGTCGGGCCATCGTTGCAACGCCTCGTTGAGGATAGCCGAAGTCTCGCCGGTATGGCGCCATGGGATCGAAGCGCAGTTCAAAACCGGTCGCCTCCGATCGGCGTTTGGTTGACGCCGCGCCAGCGCCCGTAGCGCCACGGCAGCCACCATTTCGCCCGCGCCGGCAGCGCCGCCGGCACGAAGTCGAGGCCGTGCGTGCCCCACGGCTGGCAGCGCGCGATTCGCGCCAGTGCCATCCAGGAGCCCGCCCACAGCCCGAAGCGGCTGATCGATTCGTCGGCATATTCCGAGCAGCTCGGCAGGTGGCGGCAGCGCGGGCCGATCAGCGGCGACAGCGTGTGGCGGTAGATGGACACCAAAGCGCGGCCGGCAAGCCTTGGCATACGGGCAATACCGGAGCTCATGCTTAGCAGCCTGTTCATTTGCGACGCTTAGACTCGGCAAAGTTCCGAAAGTCGGAACTGCCTAGCATTCCGTCAGCGACCGCGACTTTTTTACACTAGACCCGACTCTCTGCGCTTATTAAAAATGACACATTCGGGTTCTTGATGCTGCCAGGCTCAGCAACGTGGGCAACCACGCCAATAACAAGAAGAAAAGAGAGAGTACGGCGGCCAGAAGGGGGAAGGATGCTTCGTTCCCTTGGCTTTGCGGCGGCGTTCGCATCTGCGGCGCTGGGGTGGGTATTGCCGGCTGCCGGCGCGAGTGATCGCGCGCTGCCGATGCGCTTCGACCTCCGCGCGCCGGGCGCCACCGAACGCTGCACCGACAAATGTGAAACGTGGATTTCCGCGACCGGCGCCATCACCGTCGACAGTGCGCGCGACTTCCTGTTGTTCGCCAAAGGCCGAGACCTTTCCGGCGCCACGGTGGTTCTGGATTCCGACGGCGGTTCGGTGATTGGCGCTTTGGCGCTGGGCCGCGAAATCCGCAAGCTCGCGCTCAACACCACCGTCGGCCGTGTCCTCGAATTGCCGGCGGCGTCGAATGCCGAGCCGCGCACCGCGGTGCTGCCGCGCGCCGACTGCGAGTCGATGTGCGCCTTCGTGCTGCTCGCCGGCGTCAAGCGCACCGTTCCTGCCGAAGCCCGCGTCATGGTTCACCAGATCTGGCTCGGCGACCGCCGCGACGATCCGACCGCCGTCAATTATTCCGCCGAAGACCTCGTGCTGGTGCAGCGCGATATCGGGCGGCTGGCGCGTTACACCGCGGAGATGGGCGCCTCGATGGACCTGCTCGATCTGGCGCTGCGCATTCCGCCGTGGGAGCCGATGCACGCGATGACGCCGGCCGAACTGCACGGCACGCGGCTGGCGACCGACGATCTGCCGGCGACGGTGGCTTCGTCGCCGGCCGCAGCGGCGGCGCCAATGGTGAACCGCGTCACCGACGGCGCGCGCGCCAGCCCCATCAACGCGCAGCGCTGGGCGATGGTCGATCGCGACGGCACGACGGCGTTGGCGCGCCACCATCCGTTGACGGTCGAGGGCGAAGACGTCGGCAGTTTCGATCTGGTGGTGGCCTGCGGCGAGGGCGGCGCCAAGTTCGACGTCAGCTATATCGAACACCGGCACAGCGGCGAACGTCTGGCCTTGCCGGATGCGCTCGGCGTCGTGACGCTGCGCATCGGCGACGTGGCGGCGAAACTCAAGATCGCGTCTTCCGAACGGCGCGGCGCGTCGAACGAACTGGTGACTTACGCCGCGGGCCAGGTGCCGGCTTCGGCGATAGGCAACTTTGGCTCGCCGGGGAGTCACTCGCTGGTGATCGAAACCGAAAGCAAGGACCTGGTCACCGTCATCCGCTTCGGCAACACCGGCGTGCCGGGTAATCTGCCGCGGCTGACGTCGTCCTGTGGCAAGGGCTCCGGCGACCGCGCGGAATTGACCGTTCCCAAGACGGGCGGTCTGGCCTCGGCGCAGTAGCTATTGCTGCTGTTGCTGCTTGCGCTTGGCCTCGATCTGATTGACCGCATCCACCACGGCGTCGAAGGTCAGCAAGGTGGAGGCGTGGCGCGCCTTATAATCGCGCACCGGCTCCAGCACCGCGACGTCGGCCCATTTGCCCGAAGGCGGCGGCCCGTTTTCCTTGAGCATCTTGCGCACGGTATCGCGCAACTCGCGCAATTCAGCCGGCGAGGCACCGACCACATGGCGCGCCATGATCGAGGACGAAGCCTGGCCCAGCGCGCAGGCCTTCACGTCATGGGCGAAGTCGCTGACCACCGGACCCTCCATTTTGACGTCGACGGTAACCGTCGAGCCGCACAGCTTGGAAAGGGCGGTGGCGCTGGCGTCGGGCGCGGGCAGGCGTCCCAGGCGGGGAATATTGCCCGCCAGGTCGAGGATTTTGCTGTTGTAGACGTCGTTAAGCATTGAAATACATCGATTTTCCCCAGGCACATTGCCTAGCGCCGACAATCCAATATATAGGGGCTACACAGTGGCACGAGAAGGGTACTTCACGGTACTTGGCGGCCACCCGGTGACACCTCCGGCGTAGCCTTTTTCGAGGGCAAGCGCCGGTCGAACGGAGACCGTCCATGGACGCGAAGAGCCCGATTATTAAGCCGTTTCCCAAGCAGGGCCTGTCCGAGCACGTGCGCGCCGCGCCGACTCCGGTCGAGCCGCGGCCGTCGCGCGAGCAGGCGGAAGCCGCCGTGCGCACCCTGATCGCCTATGCCGGCGACGACCCGAACCGCGAAGGCTTGCTCGACACGCCCAAGCGCGTCATCGGCGCCTACGAGGAAGTTTACCAGGGCTATCGCGAAAGTCCGGTCGAAGTGCTCGACCGCACCTTCAGCGAGACCGGCGGCTATGACGACTTCGTGCTGGTCAAGGACATCTCGTTCTATTCGCATTGCGAACATCACATGATGCCGTTCTACGGCAAGGCGCATGTCGCCTATATGCCGGTCGAACGTGTCGTCGGGCTGTCGAAACTGGCGCGCCTCGTGGATGTCTATGCCCATCGCATGCAGACCCAGGAGCATCTCAATTCGCAGATCGCCACGGCGATCGAGGAAATCCTCAAACCCCGCGGCGTCGCGGTGATGATCGAAGCCGAGCATATGTGCATGTCGCTGCGCGGCGTCACCAAGCCCGGCGCGATGACGGTGACGACGCATTTCACCGGCGCCTTCCGCGAGGCGGGCGAGCAGGTGCGATTCATGACCATGCTGCGCGGGGCGCGCTAAGCCCCGCGTTCCCAACGCGAGGCTCACGTGACCGAACCATCTCCATTTGCAAAGCAAGGCTCCACGCAAGAATCGATCAAAGAGGTCGAGGAGGGCTTGGGCTTTGCGCCAAAGTTCGACGCCGACGGCTTGGTGACCGCGGTGGTGACCGACATCAAGACCGGCGATGTCCTGATGGTCGCCCACATGAACGCCGAAGCCGTCATTAAAACCGTCGAAACCGGCGAGGCCTGGTACTTCAGCCGTTCGCGCAGGAAACTCTGGAAGAAGGGCGAAAGCTCCGGCCACGTCCAGCGCGTCGTCGAACTGCGTACCGACTGCGACCAGGATGCGCTTTGGCTCAAAGTGGAGCAGGACGGCGCCGGCGCCTGCCACACCGGGCGGCGTTCGTGCTTCTACCGGGCCGTGCCGCTCGGCCAGACCGGAACGTTCCGGCTTGAATTCCGTAATGCCGACAAGGTTTTCGACCCTGACGCCGTCTATGGCCGCGTTCAGGGAACTCACAAGACCTGACGGTAAAATCGTTTCCCGATAATCCGAATACCTGTATAAACGGTGGCTTGCACGCGCATGAGGCGCGGTCGCTCAGCCATCCGGTGGGTCGCCATGGACGCAGCAAAGGCAGACATGAGCGCCGCCCGGCGACGCTTCTGCCTCGTGCTGGTCAAGCCGTCGCATTACGACGACGAAGGCTATGTGCTGCAGTGGATGCGCTCGCCGATCCCGTCCAATTCGCTCGCCTCGCTATTCGGCCTGGCCAAGGATTGCGCCGAGCGGAAGATTCTCGGCGACGACGTCGACATCGAGATCCACGCCCTCGACGAAACCAACACCCGCATCCGCCCCGATCGCCTGGCGGCGCTGATCGAGGACGCCGGCGCCGGCATGGTCATGCTGACCGGCGTGCAGTCGAACCAGTTTCCGCGCGCGCTCGACATCGCCGGCCCGCTGCGCGCGCGGGGCATTCAAGTCGGCATCGGCGGTTTCCACGTCTCCGGCGTGCTGTCGATGCTCAATGGCGTCGACGCCGATCTCGAACGTGCCAGGGCGCTCGGCCTGTCGCTGTTCGCCGGCGAGGCCGAAGGCCGGCTCGACGAGGTGCTGCACGACGCGGCCGCGGGCACGCTCAAGCCGCTCTATAATTTCATGAACGATCTGCCGGGCATCGACGGCACGCCGATCCCGCTGATGGCCGTCGAGCGCGCGCAACGCACTGCCGGCGGCACCACCTCATTCGACGCCGGCCGCGGCTGCCCGTACCAGTGCTCGTTTTGCACCATCATCAACGTGCAGGGACGCAAATCGCGCCGGCGTTCGCCCGAAGACGTCGAACTCATCGTGCGCACGAACTACGCGCAAGGCTTGCGCGCCTTTTTCATCACCGACGACAATTTCGCCCGCAACAAGGATTGGGAGTCGATCCTCGACCGCATCATCCAGCTGCGCGAGGTGGAGAAGTTCAATATCAGCTTCGTCATCCAGGTCGATACGCTGTGCTACAAGTTGCCGAACTTCATCGACAAGTGCGCGCGCGCCGGCGTCAAGCGCGTGTTCATCGGGCTGGAAAACATCAACCCGGACAATCTCGCCGGCGCCAAGAAGAAGCAGAACAAGATCACCGAATATCGCGAGATGCTGCTCGGCTGGAAGAACGCCGGCGTCATCACTTATGCCGGCTATATCCTCGGCTTCCCGAACGACACGTACGAGTCGATCATGCACGACATCGACGTGATCAAGCGTGAATTGCCGGTCGATCTGCTGGAGTTTTTCTATCTGACCCCGCTGCCGGGCTCGGAAGACCATCTCAAACTGCACCGCGCCGGCGCGCCGCTCGATCCCGATCTCAACAAATACGACCTCAACCACATCTGCACGACGCACCCGAAGATGTCGCGTGAGGAATGGGACCGGGCCTACAAGGCGGCGTGGCAGCGCTATTACACGATCGAGCACGTCGAAAAGGTGATGCGGCGCGTCGCCATGACCAAGGCGAATGCCTCGAATGCGCTGTTCCTGATCACCTGGTTCATGGGCTCGATCAATATCGAGAACATTCATCCGCTCGAGAGCGGCTTTCTGCGGCTGAAGTTCCGGCGCGACCGGCGGTCGGGTTTCGCGCGCGAACCCATCTGGTCGTTCTATCCGAAATATGCCGCCGAGCTGGCGAGCAAGCTGGTGCGCTGGACCTGGCTCTACATCAAGCTGCGGCGCATTTATCTCGGCATCAAGTCGGACCCGAACCGCTACAGCTATACCGACACCGCGATGACGGCGGTGGCCGACGACGAGGCGGCGACCCACGAGCTGTTCAACAACGACGCCGCGCGCGCCTATGTGGCGCAGACCAATCGACTGAAAAATATTCAGGACCACGCGCACGACCATGTGCATGAGCCCGGTCACGCGCAGGCCAAGGTGCCGGTCGAGGCGGCGGAGTAAACGCCGCGCATATCGGAGCCGCCAGGGCGGCGACTCCGATAACGCAATACATTCAGGGACTAAGCGTGCGCGTCGGCGTGCTTCTTGGAAGCGTGCTCATGATGCTCGGTGGCGTGCAGCGAATGACCATGCGCGATTTTGGAGTGATGCGCGGCCTTTTCGTGATCGCCATCCTTGGCGTGGGTGGCCGCTTCGCGGTGATGCTTGGCCGCGTGTTCGTGATGTTCCGCCGCCTTCTCGTGATGCTCGTGAATGTCATGCGAGGTCATATGGCTCTCCCTGAGAAAATTATTGAGCACGCGCAATATCTTCGAGATCGGTGAAGCAATTGCGACAGGGAGTGCGGATTTATGCGATATTTATTGACTTATTCGCGGTCTTCCGTGCGCGCCAGCAGATTTTGTGCGCGCACCAGATGCGGCCGGTCGAACATCTTGCCGTCGATGCCGACCGCGCCGGCGTCCGGCTTGGCGGCGAAAGCCGCGACCACGGCCTTGGCTTTTTCGATCTGCTCGGCGGTCGGCGTGAACGCCTCGTTGATCACCGCCACCTGCGCCGGGTGAATGGCGAGCCGCCCGCTGAATCCGTCACGGCGCGCTTCGTCTGTGTCGCGGCGCAAACCGTCCAGATTGCGGAAATCCGCATAGATCGTCTCGATGGCCGGCAGCTTCGCCGCTGCCGCGCCGTAGAGACAGATATTGCGGGCGAGGCGATAGGGTTCGGTGAGGAGCCCCTGCACGTCGCGGTTGGTCTCCGCGCCGAGCTCGGCGGAAAGATCTTCCGGCCCCCAGGTCATGCCGATGAGGCGCTTACTGGCGTCGCGATAAGTCCCGGCCGAGAAAAGTCCGGTGGCGGATTCCACCGCCTGCGCCAGAATCTGGATCGAGCCTTCCGGCAGCCCGGCAATCGCCTCGCGCGCGGTCAACTTGGCGTCGAGATGCACCACCGTCGCGCCGCCTTCGGCTTTGGGAATCACCACGGCGTCCGGCTTGCCCGCGACGATGGCATCGAGATCGGCGTCGGTCATGCCGGTGTCGAGGCCGTTGATACGCACCAGGAGGCGCGGGCGGTCTTTTTTGCTGGCGTGCGCTTTCAGGAATTCCAGGCACGCCGCGCGCGCCTGCGGCTTGCGCTCGGGCGTGATGGAATCTTCCAGGTCGACGATGACGGCATCGGCGCCGCTGGCCATTGCCTTGTCGAGCTTGGAACCGCCGTCGGCGGGGACGAAGAGAAGTGAGCGCATTATTTCGGCCGCATGACGATGAAGGCGTTGCGGTGGCATTCGGCGACCAGCGTGCCGTCCTGCTTGAAAGCCTTATGGTGGAATTCGACGATGCCGGCGCCGGGGCGCGATTTCGAGGCGCGCTTGCTCACCACCGTCGTGGTGCAGTTGACGGTGTCGTTCTCGAACAGCGGGTTGGGGAATTTAACGTCCGTCATGCCGAGATTGGCGATGGTGGTGCCGACCGTCATGTCCGAGACCTGGATGCCGATCATCAAGCCGAGCGTGAACAGCGAGTTCATGAGCGGCTGGCCCCACTCGGTCTCGGTTTCGCAGAAATGGCGGTCGATGTGCAGCGGCTGCGGATTGAGCGTCATGTTGGAGAACAGCATGTTGTCCATCTGCGTGACGGTGCGGCTGTAGCGGTGCTCGTAGAGCTTGCCGACCTCGAAATCCTCGAAATAAAGCCCGCCGCGCTTGTGCCGCTGTTCGCTCATCGCTGTCCTCCGCTCCTCGTTAACGTTTCGTTTACCATAATTCCGCATGGTCGACAGGGCCGCCGTGCCGGTGCGTCGTGTAACGCGCGTACCTGTCCTAGGGCAACCCAATGGCCGTCACTCCCGCCACTGCCAGCGCCGTCCCCCAGATCACCGGGGCGATCCGTCAGGCTGCGCAGTCGAGCGGCATCAGCTTCGAATATCTGATGACGACGGCCAAGATCGAATCCAACATGAATCCGGCGGCGCAGGCCTCGACCTCGTCGGCCAAGGGGCTTTACCAGTTCATCGAGCAGACCTGGCTCGGCACGCTCAAGGGCGGCGGGGCCGCCGCGGGCTACGGCAAATATGCCGACGCCATCACGCAAAACGCCGACGGGCGTTACGAGGTCGCCGATCCGGCGATGCGCAACGCCATCATGCAGTTGCGCAGCGATCCGGCCGCCAGCGCGGCGATGGCCGGCGCCTTCACGCGCAACAATGCCGACCAGCTTCAAAGTGCGATCGGCCGCCAGCCGACCGAAGGCGAACTCTACATCGCGCATTTTCTCGGCTCGTTCGGCGCCGGCAAGCTCATCTCTGCCGCGGCCAACCAACCGCAGGCCAATGCGGCGGCGATGTTTCCGCAGGCGGCGGGCGCCAATCCCAGCATTTTCTACGACAAATCCGGCAGCCCGCGCAGCACCGCCGACGTCTATGCCAATCTGTCCGGCCGCTTCGAAGTGGCCCGGGCGGTCACCTTCGCGCCGTCATCGGTGCGCGATGTCGTGGCCCAGGCGCAAACGCCGTCGAAGCCGCCGGCGCCGGACACCGCCGGCATCACCGAAGCCTATGCGACGGCGAACGAATCGTTGCCGCCCTTGCCCGATACCAAGCCGCTGTTTCAGGCGATGTTCACCGACCGCGCCCGCGCGGTCACGCAAACGGTCAGCAGCCTGTGGGCGCCGGCGAAGAGCAACACCCAGGCGGCCGACCCGGCGCGCCCGCTCGATCTGTTCACCGACACGCCGACCGACACGCGCAAGCTGTTCGGCGCGTCCTGAGCGGCGCCGCGGCGAAATCGTCGTTAACGCCTCGTCAATTCCTATAGTGAACGCTTTGTTAAGCGGGCTTGCGTAAGCTTGGCGCTGCGCTGTCAGTATGTGCGGCGCGGTTTGTAGCGTCTGGTCGTGTCATGATTGTTCGTCAGTTCCTGCAATGGGTCCGCAGTGCGCCTGCCGGCGAGCGGGCCGAGGCCACCTCCGCGCTGGCCCGCGCTTATCTCCATTCCGATCTATCGCCCGACGATCTTGCCGCCGCCGAAGGCGCGATGATCATGCTGCTCGACGACCCGTCGCCGCTGGTGCGCCGCTCGCTCGCCGATGTTTTTGCCTCCTCGCAGAAGGCGCCGCCGGTCGTGATCAACGCGCTGGCCGCCGATCAGCTCGACG
>Ga0265314_10004790_pt1 | contig 12397 bp, 11 predicted proteins | sample 4126metaG_FD_203106 | JGI IMG/M metagenome (GOLD analysis project Ga0265314, IMG submission 203106) | Rhizosphere microbial communities from Carex aquatilis grown in University of Washington, Seatle, WA, United States - 4-1-26 metaG | ecosystem: Host-associated > Plants > Roots > Rhizosphere >... | reverse complement strand
GGTACCGGGCGTTCCCGGCGAGAGGGGCAATTTACCCGGCAGCGCCGTGAAGTCAACCGTTTGACGTCACGGTTCTCGGCCGATGAGCGGAACGCAGGGCGCGCCCACCCGGCTGGTCAGCTCAAGAAGGCGGTAGACCAGGTGCTCGTAGGCGTTGTGTAGATCGACGTCGGAACCCACGGGCGCAAACAGCCGACCGCCCGCAGTGGTGCCGTGGCCGCCCGAGGTGCCGTCCCCACCGACCAGTTGGCGCATGAGCACGCCGGCCCGCCGCTGGCTGGGTTCGGTGCGCATGGACACGAAGATTTGCTTGCCGAACCGGCCACAGCACAGCACGAACTGCGCGCCCTCGTAGTCGAGCAACAAGTCCGCGACTTCAGCCACCAGGTCGGGGTAGGCGATGGCGCCCAGGTTGACGGTGATGATGTCGCCCCACACCTGCGCCATGCGCAGGGCCCGGTCCAGCGCCTCGTAGTACTGACGAGGCAGCTTGGGTTGCTGGATGCGGAACATGAGGTGGTGGTCCACCATCGGAATCAGGAACAGATAGGCATCGCGTTCGGCCGCGGTGGCCTCGCGGCCGAGGTCGCGGGTTTCCGAGCGAATCGCGTAGAACAGCGCCGTGGCCAGGCTGGTGTGCAGCGGGATCTTCAGCTCGCGCAGATACTGCAAGACGATGGTCGAGGTGGCCCCGAGCTGCGGGCGGATGTCGCACCATCTTGCCTGGGCGCTCTCCTCGCGCGCCGGGTGGTGGTCCACGACGATGTCGACTTTGCGGCCCGCCGGCAGCGAGTTGTTGCCCGTTCCCGGCTGGCTGTCGACGATGGCGATGGCGTCGAAGTGGTCGGTGTTGAGCACCTCGGCCGGAACCAGGGGAACCCGCAACTTCTCAACCATGGCGCGGTTTTCGGCGCGGCCGACGATCCCGCCCAGCGCCAGGGTCGCGGCGAGGTCGGTGGTGCATTCGACCAGATGCTTAAGTCCCATGGCCGCCGCCATGGCGTCGGGATCGGGATTGTCGTGCATGTAGATGAGCAAGTTGCGCCGGCCCTGTAATTCCCCGAGGCCCTTGCTCAGATTGAAGTCGGCGATGCCGAGATCGGACTGTGCCCCGGTGCGCGGCTCGGGCGTGAACAGCCCGCTGTTGGAGGAGGGGTACTCGTCGGACGGTTGTCTTTCTCGCCCAGCCATGGCTAGTCCAATGGCCGGATCGTCAAGTTGTCGAAACTGACGTCGGCCTCCCAGTCGTTGATGGCGAAAAATTGGTGCCCCGCGCCCCAAAGCGGTTCGGGATCGTTCCACGAAAGATAGGGCGCGCCGTCGAGCTTCCAGTCGATGAGACCGCCGCGGCGGGTGACAGTGAAATGGTAGGTGCGCCCGAGGACGACCAGCGGCTGCGCACCCTCGCGGTCGCGCGCGGTCTTGACCGCTTCGTCGTGTTCGCCGAGGCGGCTGATGATGCTTTTGCTGTTGTTCCAGCCGCCAAAGACAATCATGTAGCTGGTCGGGTCGTAGCGTCCCTTGTCGGGGTCGAAGGACTCGCCGTCGCCGTAGAGCTCGACCTTGAGATCGCCCGCCGGGCTTTGCGAGACGGCATCGAAATCGATCTGCACGTTGCGCGACAGCTTGCGCCGCAGCCAGATCGGGTGGTTGTAGGAGCGCACGAGATTGAGCTTGCCGTCCTTGATCTTGGCGCCGTGGCTGGTGTCCAGCCAGTCAGGCCCGACGTCCGCGCGGTCGAAATTATCCGTGAAGGGACTGTCGATGGTCTGGATGCGCGGCTTGCAAGCAGCGCCCAGCACGACCACGACGGATACGAAAAGAATGGTGGTGAGAGTTTGTTTCACGGCAACTGGGGGTGAAGGCTATCGACAGATCCCCATTACCGCAAGGACGCGAAAAAATTCCCTACAGAAACCGCGACATTCGGCTCCGTAGTGCGACTAGCCAAGAATGGTCTTTTCGAAAAGCAGGCCCCAGCGGATGCCGCGGTCGCTGACCAGGATTTCGGCGGCCTGCGCGGCGAGAGCGATTTGCAGAAGGATGCAGGCACCGGCCAGGATGACGTCGGCGCGTTTGGGATCGAGGCCGGCCATGCTTTCGCGTTCGGCTTGCGTCGATGCGCGGAGGCGGTCGATCTGCTGTTCCAGCGTGGGCAACGTGAGCCGGTGGCCGTGAACGCGGGCTGGGTCGTAGCTTTGCAGGCCAAGCGCCATGGCGGTTAGAGTGGTTACGGTGCCGGCAGTTCCGATTAGGGTGATGGGGCGGGCGGGGAAGGGGATGTTGGCCAACTGCTGTACGATCTCGGCGGTGATCGCCGCGACTTCGGCCGGTGTCGCGGGATCGCCGTGGACGTGCTTTTCCGTCAGACGGACCGATCCCAGGGGCAGGCTGCGACGGAATTCCATGCGGCCCGCGCGCGCAACGATGATCTCGGTCGAGCCGCCGCCGATGTCGATGACCACCGCCGTGCCCTTGGTTTCGTCGGGGAACGATCGTAGGGCGGCTAGGAACGACAGCGCTGCCTCGCGGTCGCCGTCGATGACTTCGACCGGGGCACCGAGGATGCGGGCGGCCGGTTCGAGGAAGTCACGCGCATTGGGCGCGCGGCGCAGGCCTTCGGTGCCGATGGCGTTGATGCTGGCGCCGTGCTCGCGTGCCACGGCCACGTAGTCGGTCAGCACAGCGAGTGTGCGTTCGATGCCGGGCCGACCGAGGCCACCATCGGCGCCAATGCCACGGCCGAGACGCGTGATCTCGGCGCGTTCGGCCAGCACACGCACGTCGCTGCCGCTGGTCTCGGCGACGAGCAGGAGGGTTGTGTTCGTGCCGATATCGATGGTAGCCAGGCGCACCGGACTACCTGGATTCGGCAGGCGGTGGGCCCCAGGACGGGTTCTTGGCGCCGCCCTTGTGGATCTGGAACTCGCGATGGGTTTGCAGGTTCATCAGGAAAAGACCGCCGCGACTGGAAGAGTAGACCAATAGCCGGCAATCGGGTGACCAGGCCGGGTCGGAATTGGAACCTTGCCCCTGGGTCACGCGATCGATTTTTCCGCTGCGCATGTCGTAGGTGAAGATGTCGAAGACATTGCGCTCGTCGCGTCCGGTGAAGGCAAGCATGGGCACCTCTTTGCGCGGGCAAAAGTGCGGCGTTTGGTTGTAGCTGCCCTGGTAGGTCAGGCGGCGCGCTCCACCCCCCGACGACGGCATCACGAAGATCTGCGGCGTGCCTTGGCGGTCGGACACGAACGCAATCTGATCGCCGCCAGGTGAGATCGCCGCCGAGGTTTCGATGCTGGGAGAGTTGGTCAGGCGCGCGATGATGCTGCCGTCGGCCGCCGAGATCTTGTACAGCTCGGCATTGCCCTCAAAGGACAACGTGGCAACGATGGTGTTGCTGCTTAGCCAGGCTGCGCCCGTGTTGAGACCGGGCCGGTCGGAAATGTGGCGCGCGCGGCCCCCGCTGGCCGAGACCACCCACAGATCGGCGCCTCCGCGCAGATACGAGTTGAACGCAATCTGTCCCCCCGACGGAGACAGGGCGGGCAGAAGACACTGCGATTTCATGGACGTGACGACCTTCATCTCCTGGCCGTCCATGCCGATGGTCGCGATTTCTGGGTTCCTGCCGGTCATGGCAAAGGCGATGCGCGAGCCGAACACGCCGCGCATGCCGGTGAATTGCAGAACCACGTCGTTGGCCCACATGTGCACGAGAGGGCGCAATTCCGAGCCGTGATAGGTCTTGGTCAGCACTGGGGCGTCTCCGCGGCCGACTTGGTAGAGCCTGCCCTCGACGACGACGCCGCCGCCATCGTGCGCCGCACGCAACTTGGCCACGCCCTGGGCACCCATCTGTGCCCACAGATCCGACGAGAAGCCCAACCCTTCCTTCACCAGCGAATCGGGAAACGAGGCTGGATCCAGCACGCGGAAGAGGCCGACCAGATCCAGATCGCGGCGCTCGACATCGACTGCGGTGCCGGCAAGATCCCCGTCGCCGACTGCGTTCGGCATGCCGAGGCGAAAGAGATCGCGATTCGGGTCGCTGATGGTGATTTGCGGGAGATCCTCGACTTCGGCTGCCTCCGCGGCAAGCGCGGGTCGTGCGTCGCCGAATGCCGCAGCGGTGAACAGGATTCCGAAGGTGAGCAGATACGTCTTCATTTCGGTCCTTCTTGGTGGCAGGGCTAGGGAAGCGTCGCTCTGTCTAGCGCCCAAGCTTGGCACCATCAAACGTTATCAACATGTGTTTGGATTTGGTGGGCGGTGGCGGCACCTTGCCGGCTGCCTTGACCGCCTGGATACATGAATCATCGAAGTATGGATTGCCTGAAGACTGTTGCACGGCTGGGTTTGACAGCGTGCCATCTTCGCTGATGGATATGCGAACTTTCGCAACCAAGCGCTGCAGCTCGGAATCGGTGATGAGGCCGACTGGGGTGACCCAGGCGTTGCGAATGGTGTTGTTGACGAGCGTTGCCCAGGCGTCGCCGCTCACGCCCTGGGTGGACCTGCCTTCGGGCGATCCGGTCAGCGATCCTTCCGCCGGCTCTTCCGTGGCCTGGGCCAGCATCTGGGCGCGCTTGAGGGCGCGGCGCATGTCCTTGGAAATGTCGGCGTCGTCGACCTTGGGTGCTTCCTTGACCGCGGGCGCGGCGTTGGGATCGTCGGTGAGATTCAGGGTCGGCGCGGGCGCCTTGGGCCTGGGAGGCTGCACGATACGCGGCAGCCAGAACTTGTCGCGTGGCTTGCCCAGGGCGACCAGCTGGGTGACGATCATGTCACGCGGGGATTCCATGGGCGGCGGCGACTTGACGTGTGCGAAATAGATAAGCGCGATCAGGCTGGCGTGGATAAGCAAGGTCGCGGCGATGCCACCGAAGGAGCTGCCTCGGCCGAGGGGACGGATGCGGTTTTGAATCGCGACGTTCATCTATTCCAATGGATCCGTAATCAGTCCCATTTTGTCGCCGCCCGCCAGCTTGATGGCGGCCATGACCTTGACCACGTCGCCGTACGACAGGGCAGTATCGGCATGCAGGTAGACCTCGCGGTCGGCCTGCAGCTTGGCGTTCGCCTTCAACTTGGTCTCGACCTCGGCCACCGGGATCTCCATACGGCCGATGAACACGCGGTGATCTTTGGTCATGGTGACGATCAGCTTGCCGCTTTCATCGGGCACGGTCTGCGCCTTGGCCTCGGGCAGGGTCACGTCCACGCCGGTTTGGATCATCGGCGCCGTGACCATGAAGACGATGAGCAAGACCAGCATCACGTCGACCAGCGGGGTGACGTTGATTTCGGAAAGCGTTCCGGTTTCCCGCCCGCCGCCCGTACCCATTGCCATGACTAAAAGAACCTCCTCCGGATGATGTTGAGGAAGTCGTTGGTGAAGGTCTCCATCTCGGACGAGATGACGCGAATCCGCCGCGACAGGTAGTTGTAACCCATGACCGCAGGGATGGCGGCCACCAGACCGATGGCGGTGGCCACCAAGGCCTCGGCGATACCGGGCGCCACGGTGGCCAGGTTGGCCGCGCCCTTGGCGCCGATGTTGCGGAACGAGTTCATGATGCCCCACACGGTGCCGAAGAGGCCGATGAACGGCGCGGCGCTGGCTGTGGTGGCCAAGAAGGGCACCTTGTTCTCCATCTCGGTGATGGCCATGGTGCGCGCTCGGGATAAGGCGCGTTCGATGCTCTCGATGTCGCCCAGTCCAGCGTCGTCGGTCTTGGCGCCTGACTGGGCTTGGGCGTGGCGCTTGCGCAGCTTGATGAGCTCAAGGTAGCCGGCGCGAAAGACTTCGCTGACCGGCGAGGGCGGCGCTTCCTGCGCTTCCTTCCACATGTCGTCCAGGCTGCTGTCCCAGAATTTCTCGACGAAGTGGATCGACCGCCGGTAGCCACGGGCCAGGTACATCCACTTGGCGCCGATGACGTACCAGGAAATCATGGACATCAGCGCCAGCAGGCCCAGAACGGCCTTGGGCACCGCACCGGCGTGCGTGATGAGGGAGATGATATCCAGCTTGTCTCCCGCGCCGCCGGCTTGCAAAAGGACGTGAATCATCGAGGGCTCCTTGTTCTTTCAACCTGGATTCGGCTGCCTGCCTTGCCAGGAATGCTGCTAATCTAACCTCGATCTTATGGATCGAATCACATTGATCGCGCTTCTTTTTTCGGCGCTGGGCTGCGTCTCCATCGATGGTGGCGCGGTGGAGGCGAGCTGGATCGTGACGACCCAAGACGGCCGGACCATCACGGACTGCGGCTGCACGTGCCCGCCCATCCCCAAGGTCAGGCTGCAGCTACTGCCAGTGGACGGGGGCAGCGACCCCTGCGCCGGGCGCGCCACCTGCCAGTTTTCTTGCAACCAGCAAAGCGGCGCCACGCGATTTGACATCCCATCCGGGACCTACGCCGTGTCGCTGGTACCGGTGGGGGCGGACGGAAACGACATCACCAACGGCGACGCCGGCACCGGCAGCGCCGGCAGCACCGGCAGCGCCGGGACCTGCAGTGCCGGCGGTGGCGTCGACCCCGTGGTGCGCGAGGTCCTCAAGGGCCGGGTCACCCAGCTCGACGCCATGGTGGTGCTCGCCGACTGCGCGGCCGACTGCGGCGGTTCGAACAACAACAATGTCTGCACGAAATAGGCAGCTCCTGCCTCGTGCCGCCTTCACGCGCGGCCGTTTGATGCTAGCCTGGACCTAGAATGCCTGATCGCTCTTTTGGTCGCAGCCCCGCCCCAGCCTGGATGCGGCCGATAACCCAACGTCTTTCCCCCACCATCCGCAATCTGGTCGTGGTCGAGGCGGCAGTGTTCGGCCTCTACATCATGGCCAGCCCGCTGCGCGCTGCCATGACCCAGCACTTGGCGCTCGGGCCGCTGGTCGCGGCGGGCGAATTTTGGCAGCCCGCCACCGCGCTGTTCGTGCACCTCGATCTGTGGAGTTTCATCTTCGACCTCATCGGTCTGTGGTTCGTAGGCGCCACCATCGAGCACGCCCTTGGACGGCGGCGTTTTCTGCTGATTTTCTTTGGCGCCGGCCTAGTGGCCAACGGGGTCATGGCCCTGCTCGCGGCTGCCTTGCAGTCGCATTCGATCTACGCGGGCTGCGGCGATGGTGTGCTCGCGCTCTTCGTCGCTCTGGGCGTGATCTTCGGCCACGCCGAAGTTCGCGTATTCGGCAGTCTCGTGCTCCAAGCACGCATTCTGACCGCTGTCCTGGTCGGGATGTCCGTCCTGTCGGCGCTTATCCAGCAGGCATGGCCGTCGCTGGCCGGCACGCTGGTCGCCGTGGCGGTGGGCTATTTCCTCTCCGGCGGCAAGAGCGGATCCATCCTCGATTTCCTCGCGCGCTGGCGCCGGCCGCGACGAGCCGGGTTCGAGGTGCTGGAAGGCGGACGCGGCAAGCGCGGCAAGAAGTACGTGAATTGACGGCGGCCCCATGCAATTCAAGAAACCGAATCCGGCCCTGGTTGAGCTGTTCCAAAGACTGCTGCCCGAGACCGGCGGCGCCGGCCGCACCATGTTCGGTTGTCCCTGCGGCTTCCTCGGCGGCAACATGTTCATGGGCCTGTTCGCCGATCAGCTGTTCCTGCGCCTGGCCGAGCCCGACCGTGCAAAACTCCTAGCCGAAGAGGGCGCGGCACCGTTCGATCCGATGGGCGGCCGCCCCATGCGCGAATATGTCGTGGTGCCTCCGGCTTGGCTAGAGGGCGACGCCGACGACGACCTGCGCTGGTGGATCGCCAAATCCGTCCGCTACGCGAAGACGCTGCCGCCGAAAGCCGTGAAGGCCGCAGCCAAGAAGAAGGCGGCGAAGGCGAAATCTCGACCGCGCGCTGGTAACGGGTGAAGGCCGAGAGTCAGGCTGCTACCGCCGGTTCTCCGATCTCCTGGGGCTGCTCGATGCGGGGTCGGCTAGGTCGTCGGGCAATCAAGGTATTCTCCTTTCTTGTCGATGCCTTAGAGGTAGTTGCGGAGTTCGTGTGAAAGGCAGCGATCCACCCGAGGAACTGGACGGCCGTTTTCGGCTTGAGGGCCAAACGGTCGCGGGGGGCATGGGCACGGTCCATCGCGCTGTGGATGTCACCACCGGCGAGGTCGTGGCGGTCAAGATCTCCAGCAGCTTCGGCTCGCAGCTCGGCGAGCGATTTCAGCAAGAGGCGGCCTTTCTGGCCGAGATCGCCCACCCGGCCATCGTTCGCTACCTGTCTCACGGCCGCACGCAGCGGGGCGAGCACTACCTCGTCATGGAGTGGCTGGACGGCGAAACTCTGGAGGATCGACTGCGAGTGGGGCCACTGAGTTTGGCCGAGACGCTCAGCTTGGCTCGCCGAATCGGCGAGGCCTTGATCGCGGCGCACGGGCGCGGCATCGTTCATCGCGACATCAAGCCCGCGAACATTTTTCTGCCCGGCCGTGACCTTTCGAAGATCAAGCTGCTCGATTTCGGCATTGCGCGCAGGCTGTTCGATACGGGTTCGCTGCGGCTCACGCAGGCGGGTTCGGCCTTGGGCACACCCATGTACATGTCGCCCGAGCAGGCGGCAGGCTCGCCGGATGTGGACGCTCGCGCCGACATCTTTTCGATGGGCTGCGTCCTCTTCGAGTGCATCACCGGCACACCGCCATTTTGGGGAGAGAGCATCACGGGGACGTTGGCCAAGCTCACCGACGACAGCGACATCGATGTGGCCGAACGGTGCAAGGGCATCTCTCCGCGCTTCGCGCACCTCATCGGCCGCATGCTGGCCAAGAAGGTGGAGGCCCGCCCGGCGTCGATGGGCGAGGTTTTGCTTGAATTGGGGCGCATCACCAGTGAGTTGCGCACCGTCGGGGCCTTGGGTGAGGTTCGGTCGAGAAACGCTCTAAGCGTGCCGCTCACCACCACGGGCGAGCGCCGACTGGCGGCGGTCATCCTGGTTTCCGCGCGGGATAGCCCAGGCGAAAAGCCGCAGCTCGATCCCGCGGCCACGGCCCTGGATCTGGGCACGGTGCTGGCGCGCGAACTGGTCAAGCCCGACGTCGATGACCGCATCGCCGAAGTCGCGGGAATCATCGCTCCCTTCGGAGCGCGCATCCAGCGTCTGGCCAACGGCGGACTGGTGGTGACCTTGCTTGCCGATGGACATGCCACGCCGCTGGATCTGGCGGTGCGCGCCGCACGGTGCAGTTTGCGACTCAAGCTGGCACGGCCGGGATCTTCCTTCGCGCTCACCATGGGCCACGCTTTGGTGGACGAGCACGTGCGTTTGGGGAATCTCATCGACGGCGCGGCTCGCCTGCTGACCCACAAACGCGCGGGGGCCATTCACGTCAGCGACGAAATCCGACGCATGCTCGAAGCACGCTTCGAAATCGTCGGCGAGTCGAATGGAGCCGCGCGCCTGCTTTTCGAGCGCGGCCTGCGCGAGGCGCCGCGCACCGTTCTGGGCAAGGACGTGCCGTGCATCGGGCGCGAGCGCGAGATCCGAGGCCTCGTGAGCGCCTTCGAAGGCTGCGTGGAAGAGCCGCGCGCCCAGGCGATGGTCTTGACGGGCGGGCCCGGTAGCGGCAAGTCGCGCATCACCTTCGAATTCCTGGAGCGGGTGCGAGATCGGGGGCAGCCGTTCGAGCTCCTGGTCGGCCGTGGCGATCCCATGCGCGCGAATGTTTCGCTGGGACTTCTGGCCGAGGCCATTCGCGGGGCCGCCGGCATCGGTGGCATGGAATCCGAGGAAACCCAACGCAAGCGCCTCCTCGCCCACGCCGGTCGCCATCTGCCCGCGGACAGCGCGGAGACGACCGTGGCTTTCCTGGGCGAGATCGCCGGCATCCCTTTCCCCGACGAGAATCTTCCGCAATTGCGCGCGGCCCGCCTGGACGCGCGCCTGATGGCGGATCAAACGCAGGCGGCCTGGGTGGATTGGCTAGAGGCCGAGACCGCGCACCGACCCGTGCTGCTCTTGCTGGAGGATTTGCACTGGGGCGACGGTCCCAGCGTGCAATACACCGATGCGGCCTTGCGCGTTCTGCGCGGTTCGCCCTTCCTGGTGCTGGCCCTGGCCCGGCCCGAGGTGGATCAACGATTCTCGACGCTGTGGCGGGAGCGGCAGGCGCAGCGGATTCCAATTCCGCCCCTCGGAAAGCGCGCCGTGGAGGAGATGGCGCGGCGGATCTTGGGCGACAAAGCCGAGGGAAGACTTGGGTGGATTCTGGAGCAAGCGCAGGGAAATCCCTTCTACCTGGAAGAACTGGCCCGCGTCCTGGCCGAGGGCAAGGACGTCGCGGAGGTGCCGAGCTCGGTGATCGGCATGGTGCAGATGCGCTTCGATGCCGCCGGGGATGGCGCCAAGCAGGTGTTGCGCGCGGCCAGCATCTTCGGACGGAATTTTCGCTCGGCCGGGGTGAAGGCCTTGCTGGCCGAGATGATCTCCGACGATATCGACCGCTGGCTGGAGATCCTGGTCGAGAGGGAAATCCTTTTTGCCCGGCCGTTCGGCAATTCCCGCGAGCATGTGTTCCGGCACGCGCTCCACCGCGACGCTGCCTACGCGCTGTTGCCGCCCGAGAGCGCGGTGGTGGGGCACCGGCTAGCGGGCGAATTTCTGGAACAGGAAGGCGAGCGCGACGCCATCGTGCTCGCCGATCACTTCGAGCGCGGCAACGAAGCCCTCCGCGCCGTGCGCTGGCTGCGCGTGGCCGCGAACCAGGCCATGGAGGCGAACGACTTGCTTGCCGCTATCTCGCGCGCTGAGCGCGGCAGGCTACTCGGCGCCCAAGACGACGACCTGGCCGAGTTGCGCATAGTCGAGTCCGAGGCGCTCTTTTGGCGGGGCAACTACGCCAGGGCCGAGAACGTAGCGCGCTCTGCGCAGGCCTGCGCGGATCCTGGTCTGGGGCTGCGGGCGAAGCTGGCACTCATCAACAGCCTGGGGGTGGCAGGAAAGATCGTCGAAATCAAGGAAATGTCCCGACTGCTCGACGAGGAGCCAACGGATCCTGCATTGACTCCAATTTGGCTTGAATGTGTTTTGGACGTAACAGGGTACCTCTCCCTCCAAGAAAACCGGGAGACGACACGCAAGGCTTTGGAACTGGTGGAGGCCAAGGGCGAGTCGATTGGCTCGTATCTTTCCGCGCGCGCCGAATCGATTCGGTCCCACTTGGCCCGTGCCGAGGGCCGTCTGTCGGCAAGCTTGATCCATCAGCGGCAGACCGTGCATCTTCACGAGATTGCTGGGAGGACGCGACAGGCATGTGAGCAAATCGGAAACCTCGCCGTCAGCCTACTGGAAATCGGACAATTGGAGGAGGCGGAGGAAAATGCCAGACGGTTGATGGGCACAAGCGAGAGGATGGGGCTCAATCACTTCAACGGGGGCGTGCTGCAAATACTCGCGAATTGTCTCGCCTACCAGGGTCGATTGGATGAGGCCAGGGTGATGGGATTGCGCGGTCTCGCGTGGACCATGGAGCGCGGTGATCGCTGGTTTCTTCACTCCACTCAGTTCTACTTGTCGCTGACGGAATATCTCGCCGGCGACTACATCGCGGCCGAAAATTATGCAAAAGGCGCGGTGGAGAACACCAAGGACAAACCGTCCCTGCACCCCTTTGCCTTGGCCTTGCTCGCTCGCGCCCGGTTGGCCCAGGGCTTTGTGGACGAGGCGTTGGCGCTTGCCAAGGAAGCCTACGCGGCCATCGACACGAAGATGCAGATCGAGGACGGTGAGGCCAGCGTGCGCCTGGCCTGTGCCGAGGCGCTTGCGGCAAGCGGGAATCGTCGCGAGGCAGAACGGGTCGCTTCGGATGCAATGCTGTGGCTCAAGCACCGATCTGAAACCCTCGATGACTTAGCGATGCGGCCGGCGTTTCTGGAACGCGTCCCCGAGCATCGCCGGATGTGCGAGCTGGCGTCCGAACTCGGACTCACCACAAAGGCCGTGTAGACGTCTGTCCGACCGAGTTCCGCATGGTGCTCGTTCTCACGACTCGCGCTGCAAGTAGCGACGTTCGAGATGTTGCTCGAAGGCCTCGGTGCCAAGCGGGCTTCCCGTGGCACGTTCGACCAGCTCCGCGGTCTCCAGCAGCGACGCTTGACTCCAGATCTTTTCGCGCAGCCAAGCGTCGAGCGCGCCGAATTCGCCGCGGCGAATCTGATCCATGAGGTCGGGCAAGGCGCGGCGGGCGGCGCGGAATAGCTGAGCCGCGGTGAGCGCGCCCAGCGTGTAGGCGGGAAAGTAGCCGATGAGCCCGGCAGGCCAGTGAACGTCTTGCATGCAGCCGTCACGGTCGTTGCCAAGGGTCGAGAGGCCGAGCGACTCGCGCATCCCGGCGTCCCAGGCTTCGGGAACGTCTTCGGGGCGCAAGGAACCATCAATGAGGCCCTTTTCCAATTCGA